>Ga0123353_10000565_pt1 | contig 45543 bp, 41 predicted proteins | sample TergutLab28metaG_3_FD_92763 | JGI IMG/M metagenome (GOLD analysis project Ga0123353, IMG submission 92763) | Labiotermes labralis P3 segment gut microbial communities from Petit-Saut dam, French Guiana - Lab288 P3 | ecosystem: Host-associated > Arthropoda: Insects > Digestive system > Gut ... | reverse complement strand
GCAGTTTTTCTCTTTTTTAGCCGCGAGATCCTATACTGACAGCGGGTTTCTTCCTCAATAGTTGCAGTTTTTCTCTTTTTTTCTGCAAGATTCTATACCGGCGGCGGGTTTCTTCCTCAAAAGTTGCAGTTTTTCTCTTTTTTAGCCGCGAGATTCTATACTGACAGTGGGTTTCTTCCTCAAAAGTTGCAGTTTTTCTCTTTTTTAGCCGCGAGATCCTATACTGACAGCGGGTTTCTTCCTCAATAGTTGCAGTTTTTCTCTTTTTTTCTGCAAGATTCTATACCGGCGGCGGGTTCCCTCTTCAAAAGTTGCAGTTTTTCTCTTTTTTTGCTGTATGATCCTATACCGACGGCGGGTTTCTTTGATAATTTCGCTTCTTCTCTTTCAAATATGAAGCATTCATCAAAGTTGCAGTTTTTCTCTTTTTTCGTTGCAGTATTTCTCTTTTTTCGTTGCAGTTTTTCTCTTTGTAGGTTGCGGTATTTCTCTTTTTTTGTTGCAGTTTTTCTCTTTGTAGGTTGCAGTTTTTCTCTTTTTTTCTTACTGCAAACCATTGATATCACTAGGTTATTTCCGTCCTTAAATAAAAAAATATAATAAAACTACAAAAAATATAATAAAATATAAAAAATATTCTTTCTATATATATAAAGAGTTACTGTTATAATGTTGTTAAAAAGAGTTCAATTTTATTGACTTCTTTTATTGTCTCCATTATAATTAACAGCAGTTATCGTGATAGTCAGGAGGGGCAAGCCGTGTCTGTCAGCAACGTTGAAAACACGCGAAATTGTAGTGAGAATGAATATTACGCTGCAAGGGAGTACATGGTCGTTAAGCATAACGATCTAATCCAGAACTCCCGAATGACGCTTGATTCTATTGAACAAAAGATAATACTATATCTTGTAAGTAAATTAAAACCGGATGACATAGAGTTCCGGGAATTGGTGTTTGACATGAAAGAGTTCTTGTGGTTCATGGGAAAGAACTTAAAGAGCGGAGGAAACTATAACGATATAAAAGACGCTATGAAAAGTCTTCGTGACCGGAGCATCTGGCTCCATCAGAGCGATGGATCAGTGACGACTTTAGCGTGGCTTGATAAAATAACCATTTTTAAAAATTCCGGCAAAATCCAAGTAAAATTTGATGATGCACTCAAGCCGTTTTTGCTTCAGCTTAACAGCAACTTTACGAAATACATGTTACTATTTACCTTAGCGATGAAAAGCAAATACAGTATGAGAATATATGAACTGCTAAAAAGCCACGAATATCAAACGCGTTGGACTTTTGACCTTGATGAGTTTAAGCAGCAGCTTTCCTGCGAGCATTACACGCAAATCAGTGATTTTAAGAGAAATGTGCTGCGTAAAGCTGTAGAAGAAATAAACGATTTGTCCGATATTGTTATAAAATATACACTGGTCAAAAAAGGAAACAAATACACGCAAATAGAATTTTTCATCTATCCAAAAAACGACACGACGGAACGTTTCGCAACATACGCAAGAATAGATAGTATTCTTAACCCAACGCAAATCAGCCTTTTCGACCATTGAAAACATATTTTGAAGAATATCTTGTAATTCCAGCAAAAAGATGTTTTTGCAAACCTGCGGTATTTCTCTTTTTTTGCCCATGGTAGAGTAAAATCCGTGTATTGATGCCTACGGGTAATAATGCACCGCCCGTAACCTATATTCTTTTTATTGCCGTGCCGATTCCTACGCGCTCCGGGCGCACTTTCGGTCACTGCAATTTTTTAATGGCAATGGGCAGTAAAAAGAAGCTGACGGGCGCCTGGTAGCGCTCTGCGCTTCCTTGCGCGCCGCTTACTAAAAAAGTTTTGTTGTCTCTTATTATCCACTTGACATTGTTGGTACTAATTGCTATAATTAGGGGCATGTTGAGCAGATGCCGGATATTATGAGGTGGTTGAATGTTGTATAAAATTGCTTTTGTTAACGGGAAGGGCGGCGTCGGTAAGACTACGGGCATATTCCAGGTTGCGGGCGTCCTTTCAAGCATGGGCGAGAAGGTGCTCGTGGTCGACTTAGACAAGCAGCGCAACGCAACGTCGACGTTGATGATGAACAACTTGGATTCGATGCCCGGCATGACGGCCTTCGATGTGCTGATGGGGCGGTGCAGGCCTGCCGACGCGACTGCGGAAGCCATGTGGCGGTCTAGAGGAAATGCAAATCCAAAATATTACGGTACGTCCTGCATGGTGGGGGATTTGAGGTTCGAGGATGTGACGCTGTATAAGGACGTGGCGCAGAAGGGTGCCGGGTTCGGTAAGGTGCTTGACGAGTTCGCCGAGGGTGAGGGTTTCAGGTTTATGCTCGTCGACATGCCGCCGAGCAATGCGGTCCTTAATAATCTCTGTTTCGCGCATGTGGTAGATCATATCATCGTCCCTTTTACATCCGACGTATATTCGGTGCAGGGGTACGGCGACATAATGGACACGGTGGCGAGCGCCCGGGCGCTCAACCCGGAACTGAACGTGCTGGGGATATATCTGTCGCGTTACGGCACAAGCTCGGTACAGGCCTGGGTACACAGCAAGCTGCAGGAGTTCGGCGATATTTTCATCGACGTGCAAATTCCGCAGGCTACCGATATAATCGAATGCGCGGTGGTGGGAAGCCCTATAAGCTACTACCGCAACACCGAAAAGAGCAGGAGCCGCAGGGCGTATGAGCGCCTTGTGGATGAAATGCTGCGGCGCCTGTCTTATAAGAAAGAGGGTGCAGTGTAATGGCGGGCGTGAAAAAATTTGAAGGCTCGGGGAGCGCAAAGACGTTTGAGCGCGTGGGTAAGGCTAGCTCAGAAAAGGCGAGCGTTATAGTGCTTAGGTATATCCATACAGATAATTTATTGAACCATCCAGATAATGGGGAGGATATAACCCGCACGACAGACCTTGAAACGTCTATAAAAGACGTGGGGTTCATAGACCCTATAGAGGTCACCGAACTCGGCGCGGAAAAAGGCAAGTTTGTCATCGTGAGCGGACGGCGAAGAAGGGCTGCCGGCGTTAGTGTAGGCATGACGACGTTCCCATGCCTCGTGAGAGCGTTTGAGAACAGCGCGGCGGTCTCAAGATACATATTATTTGCAAATAACACTAGAGACTCTGATTCTGATCCGCTGCTTTTGGCACGGAGATACAAGCTGCACGAAGCCTTGCTGCGCTCTGAGGGCGTAAGCGTTGGGATCCGCAAGGCAATAGCCGACCGCATGGGACTATCGCCGCAGCAGGCGGACCGTTATGACGCGATGAACCGTGTGATAGAGTCAGTTTGGGATATGGTTTCAAACGGCGAGGTAGGCCTGTCCTCCGTTGTCCCGCTTGCCGTGCATACGCCTGAAGAGCAAGCGGAGATCTTTGTTATGATGCGCGAGTGCGAAGAGTCCGGCGCCCGGCTTACGCGCGAGGCTGTACGGCTTATAGTTGACGCTTTCAAAGAGGGCGCCAAGTCATATGAGGAAGCGCGTAGCTGGGGCGTTTCTTCACAGGGCGAAGATGGTTTGAAAGATAGCGGTATACCCCTCAACGCGACGATGGACACGGAGCCAGGGGAGAGCCAGGGCAGCAGCCGCGGCGTGACCCGCAGCAGCGGGGCAAATAGGGGCGCTGTTCCGGTTGCCGCAAATAATAGCGAGGCCAACGCAGATATCGAAGAGCAGGGGCAAAACGAAGAATCCGGTTCCGACATTACAGATGCCAGGACTGCAAATAAACCGCCCTTGACAGATGACGAAAAGGCGGCGGCGGCAAATGGCCGGAATATCTTCCGGCACCTGGCGGGGCTCAATTCATGCTTAAAAGATTTGTACTCTTTTGCTGATGAAGAAGAGGCGCAGTCGGCGATGGTCGCAATTGCTGACGTGATTTCAATCTCTATAGACGAAATGAGCTCCATGTCTAAGGACTATAATAAGGGCGAAGTTTTCAAGGAGTTGATAAAGAGGTTACAGGATGCTGTGTCCGGCTGGTAACGCTTTTAGCAGGGCGCGGGACGGTTATGTGGCCTCGCCACCTCAGTAATTGTTGGCTATCAGGAGCCATTATATGGCGTCGTACAAACGGGTACTTGTTCTACACCGGTGGCGGTTATCGTGGATTATAGGGGAGGTATATAACAGTGGCTGAGTCTGTTTCTGATAGTGTCTATCTTTCTATACGCATAAACAGCGAGCTTAAGACACGGTTCAACCTGTTTTGCGAGAGCAAAGGCATTAAGCCCAGCCTTGCTGTCAGGCATTATATCAAAAGGTTTGTGGGGGGTGGCATCCCCATGAAATTTGGGGAAGCAAAAACAGTTTACGCTGGCTGCACAGTAAAGGTCGGGGTGCGCATGACCGCCGAAATGCGCGAGGCATTTTCTGACGCTTGCGACGTTTATGGTATGCCTATGAGCATATTTATTCGAGACTTTATGAAAACGTGCGTCGAGAGCGGCGAGTTTCCCTTTGACTTCATGCTTGATTGATATGGTTTTCTCATTCGGGGCGAGGGCTTTATTGCAATATAATTTACTCACGGTGAGGACGTTTGAGGCGCGGCGGATCTGCCGTAGCAGCGCCGATGGGCGCGGATATGATGCGGGTAAGGGCAGGGGAGGGCACATCTTATTGCCGGGAAGCAGCAGCTTGTATGTGGCAATGCATAGTATTATGTTCTTTGTTTTTAAAGGATAAGCGCTGATAATATTGCCAATTAATATTGAAAGAAGGGGATTTTCATTGGATGACGATATCGAAACGATTGACAAAGATCGGGAAGCTAAAGATTCAAAGAATAACGCTTCAAAAGACAAATGGTTCTCTCGTGCAAACATAATAGCGATTATCCTGGTTGTTGTCGGCTTTATTGCAACTGTCTTTATAACGAACTATTTTAGTGTCAGAAAGAACCTAACACTGACGCTAATTACTAATGAACAGATTCTCCAAAAGTCAAAAAGCTCTGAGAGCGTAGATGGTATTACTATCCTTTACAATGGCGTCGAGCTTTTGACGCCTTGCCTCATAAAGGTATCTGTGGAAAACACAGGTAATGTTGACGTACTGGAATCCGACTTTCACGAAGAATTTGTTTTAACGCTGAACGATGCTTCTATTTATAGCTGTGACATTGAGTCAAATATATCACAGAAGTTTAGAGAAGACTTAGAAAACAATATAACATTTGGTAATAACAAAATAACAATCAGCAGTTTTACTTTGCGTAAAGGCGAAAGCTTTGCATTAAGCGTTCTCACAGATAGTTGCATAACAGACTTTGCCGTTTCCGAAAGAATCATTGGAATGAATAGGGTAACTAAAACCATAGTACAAAATAATCCGCAGGTTTTGGTTACTGTTTACTTCATAGTAACATGCATACTCTCTGTCATAATAATTATATTAATAATTAAGAAGACGAAAATGAGAACGAGAAAGTTCAGGCTTATTATTTACTCCATCATTTTTATAATTGTTTTTGCGAATGTTTTGATTTATATTTTCTTTAATGAGTTTGTACAGCTTATATGGCGTTAATATAAAATTACGCTTGATAGTTTGCCACGCTAGTGCTCACCGTGAGGATGATAGTGGCTGGAGAGTTCTGGCTGTGGCGTACCGATTGCCGCGTATGTGGCGACATAAAAGGCGCGGGGAGGAGACAATATGTTTTTAAGCGAAAAGTCCAATGCTGCTCTTATAACCCATGTCTCCAAATCATTTCCAAGCGACAATATAAGCCTTGATGCCGAAGCTGATAAGGCCATAACGGAGTTGTGGGCAAATGCCAGTTATATAACGTCTGGCGTCAACTATGCTATCCCATCCGACCTTATTTATTCGGGGACCATCCCTCTTCTCGACTGCATCATACACTTCGACGAGCGTAGCGTTAAGAACAACGCAAATGCCGTCGCGGACTATCGGGTCGTTATCTTCAAGGACTATTGCAAAAGTGCAAACAACGCCCCTGATGATACCCCGGTCTGCGTAGGGGCTGTGAGCCTATATCTTCCCGGCCAATCAAAGAGCTCAGAAATCATAAGCCCTATTTACGCAATAAAAGGGGAAAGCTCTTTGTCGTTTTCAACCGACAGGGGCTATCGACACCTTTCCGCAGACGATCGTGAAGAATTTACGGAATCTTTTATGAAATTGCTCAACTCCAGCGTATGCAGTATGCTCGGGACCTGGTACGGCATACAGATCGCGCTGCTGCACCCTTTGGTCAAAAATATATTCAGCAAGCCGGGGGTACGGCAATACCGTACTCCCGGCTCTCTCGAAAATAGCAAGAAGCGCAATAAGGTCAAATATATAAAAACGCATGTCATTACCGCGTCTGCTGTTGAAAGTGTCCTATACGGCGACGAAGCCGATCGTAGTGAGAAGCCGCTGAATCGCCGCAAGCTGCTTTGGTATGTCATAGGCCATTGGCGCCGATATGCAAATGGCCACTGCGTGTTCGTGCGCCCTTACTGGAAGGGCGCTTTACGTGAAGTAAAGAGTACAGGAGACGACAGGGAGCGGGTCATCGCTCTTGAATGAGATAGCCTATCGCGGTTTTGCAGGCGGTTCTTGTAATTAATTGGTTTTCCTTCTTGCTTTCAAACGTTCAAAAAGCTCTGATATTTCAGCGTTTCTCTGCGCTGTTGCATCGATGTCTACGATGTAACGGGCGCTTTCGCCGTCTGGCTTGAGCACATCGCCTTCTCGTACACGCGCGTCGATTTTTGACAGCGGTATGTCTTGCATAGTGCCGTCGACCTCACAAACAGCGTATCCGTTTTCCATCCTGTCCACTATTATCATGGCTTGCATATACTGCAGGCTGAATAACCTGCGTTTAGGGCATCCTGCCTTGAATCGAAGTATACCCGATTCGCTTCCTGCGGCAGCGAACGGCAGGATGGCAGGTGAAATATTTTAGTGTTTTTATTGCCAATGTATGTCGTGGTGGCGATTGGCTCTTCCGTTATTTTCTCAACGGAAACGGTTATTTTTACACCATCCGTTTCAAATATGATGGTTCCGTTCTCGTCAGTACGGTATATTTTTGCCCCCATCCCTGTCAGCCGTGCCATAGCTTCGCTGTGCGGATGCCCGTATGTGTTTCCCTCCCCACACATGATCACGGCATAAGCGGGAGAGACAACGTCCAAATACTTTTGCGTGCTGCTCGTCCTCGACCCGTGATGGCCGACTTTCAAAACATCGGCCTTGAAGTTGAAATCATGCTTTAGCTGCTCGCTTTCAGAACGGGTCCCGGCGTCGCCTGTAAATAGAAAGGCTATATCGCCGAATTGCATGCGCAAGACGATGGAGCACTCGTTGAGGTCGCTGGTTGATTTCGCGTTGTCAGGGGCAAGTACAAAGAATTCAGCGCGCCCCATGGCAAAAGAGTCGCCTGTTTTGACGATCGTCAGGTCAATGCCCTTTTTCTCTGCAGCAAGGAGGAAGTTTTCGTACGTTTTTGTCGTGTGCGGCCTATCCGGCATAATAATTTCGCCGATCTTGTCCATAGTGTTTATCACAGATGAGATCGACCCTATATGGTCGGCATGCGGATGGGTTGCGACCATATAGTCCAACTCTGTAACGCCATACTCAGACAAATAACCGAGTATAAGGCTGTCCTGGTTGGTGTTTCCGGCATCGATCAGCATCGCGTGGTTTTCTGTTTTTATCAATATGCAGTCAGCCTGCCCGACATCTAAAAACAGCACCTGGATTACTGTGTCACCGCTTTTCTCCGGCGTGTACCCCTTCGTTGTGTCAATTATGACCGTGTTGCTTTTTGCGTCCCACACTACACTGAAATCAAACGCTTCGCCGATATCCCGCAACTTGAAATAATTATTGTTTTCAATATTATAGGCTGTGAGTTTGATTTCTATTCCGTCGAGATAAATTACCGAGGCCGTGCTTACCGCTTTTTTGTGCCCCGCACCCTTGCCCTGCAGCTCGCCCCCTATCACCTTATACTGCTGGCTGCTAAAGAGCAGTATCGCGTTATTCGCCCTGTCCCAGTCGACGTTGAACTGTTTGGGCGTGCCGGACAGCATGTATGCCAATTCGCGGAGTTTAAAGAAGTTGCTGCCGTCAATATTATATGAGTCAAATTCAACAGGCGTTCCGTTCACTACCACGGACGAGCTTGTGGGCGCTGCCGTGGCAGGGGCATCCGCAAAAGCGGATGAAGCGGTTAATATTGCGAGGCTGACGATCAGCAATATTATAAGCAGTTTCTTTTTCATGGTTCTCCCTCTCTTTCATATCCGGCCGAATTGCCGTTCCATTAATTGCAGCCAACCGTAGTGCGGCAATAGGATAATACCACTAATAGGCGGCTGCTGCAATCAAAACGGAGGTGTTTTGTGTGATAACGCCGACAAGCAATGAGTACTTGACGACAAGGGACTGGCATAGGGCCGTTGTTGGCGGCAGGGACATGATCCTGCGCTGCACATCTGCATTAGAGCACCTGCAGCTGTTCAGCGGATACATGAAAGAAAAGAAAATTGAAGTCTATGCAAAGCAGCGCGGGGAATATGAAAACATAGACTACCGTATCGTGGACACATTCGACGGCATTGACTTTGTGCGTATCGGCGAGGTGCTTTGCACGTCCGTCAAGCAAACGGTCAACGATATGCTCGACGAATTTGACGATATTGACGAGCAATCGCTGATAGAGGGGCTGAGCAGGTACTACCATACGAACAATAATAGCTTTGACGAGCTTTATATAAAGCCGGAGAATATTGAACGGTTTAATTCCGTCAAGGATTGGGCTGTGGAATATTATGACGAGATATAGGGATGAGCGGAGGCAGTGATGGGGGAATACTTAATTAACATAAAAGCTGTTCAGATAACAGAATATGCACGGCGAAAAGGCTTTACGGTTGTCAGAAAGGGGCGGTATTGCAGCTTGCTTGAGCACGATAGCGTAAGGATCGATACTGCTCAAAACTGCTTTTGGCGCAACAGCGTCTTTACCGGGAGCGGATCCAGCGGCGCCGGGAGCGTGATAGACTTTGCTATGGAGTTTTGCAGCTACCCGACTGCCGCCGCCGCCATATCTGCTATCGCCGCAGACTACGGCATAACAAAAAGTGCGCCTTATGTTTCGAAAAGTCCCAGCAAGACGGATTTGGCGCCAGCCGCTGCTGCCGGTATTGAAAAGCGCAGTAACGGTCCACTTGCGCTGCCGCCTAAGGGGGCGGACAGCAAGGCAGCGTTTCATTATTTATGCCGGGTACGGGGGATAGACCTTACCGTTGTGCGTTACTTTCATTCGCGTGGGCTGTTTTATGAGGACGATAAGAGCAATGTCGTGTTTGTCTCAAACGGCTTTGCTTGCGTTAGGAGCACTACGGGTTCCTATATGGCCGATGTACCGGGGAACGATTATAACGAGTGTTTCTTTGTCCGCTGCAAAGCAGCGTCAAAGGCCCTCGTGCTGACCGAAAGCGTTATTGACGCGATGTCCCTTATGACGCATTATTTAAGGCAAGGCATGCTATACACCGGCTACTGTTATCTTGCACTGTGCGGGACGGCTAAACTAAAGAGCCTTTATAAACACGTTGAGCGCGAAGCTTTTGACAGCGTGACCCTTGCGCTGGATAACGACGCTTCGGGGCGGCGCGCCGCTGCTGCGGCGGTCCAGGGGCTGGCGGATATGGGATTTAACGGTTCCGTTACAACAATATTCCCGCCCGTGGGGAAGGACTGGAACGATTACATTAACACGGGGGTATAGCCGTTACCTATACCGCCGTATATAAATCCACCAATGAAGCATATCCCATAACGGCACGGGATATGCTTTTTATGACGGTTGCGTGGGGCGGTTCAAGGCATACCCCATAACGGCGCGGGGTATGCCCATAGTTCTGTGCGGGCTTGATGGTATTATTTGGTGCTTCCCATTATTCACAAAAAGTTCTCCTGTTTCTTCCCATTATGCCGAGCGCGGCTTGTCCCCTACAGGCGGTAAGTGCCTCCAGTGTCACAAAGCAGCCACCCCGTCAAGGGGCTTTCGCGGCATAAAAGGGGTTATATAAGGTATCCGCCTGCGGGCGGATATTTTATTTTATTCCACGTTCCCCTTGACCGGCCGGCCGCTTTGTGAGCTGTAGTCCCTGCCAAGGGCAAAGTATTGCCCTTGCGAGAAAACGACGCCGCAGACGGGAAAAGCCGTCGGGCAGGGAGGTTTCACCATGTACACAAACAGCATAATAAAGGGCATGATAGAACTGCCACGGGAAAAACTGATCAGAAAAGGCGCGTCGGCATTGAGCGACGTAGAGCTGCTTCAGGCTATGATCGGTTGCGGGGGTGAAGGCAACGACGTTGAGAGCATTGCCAAAAACCTCAATTCCACTATCCAGAGGGTCGGGGCCGACAACCTGACAGTCGAAGACTTGATGGCGGTAAAGGGGATCGGCGAAGCAAAGGCTGCGGTTATCTTCGCGGCTATGGAGTTCTGGAGCAGAAAATTCCTAAAGCATAATGCGCCACTTATCGACTCTCCGGAGAGGGCGGCGGAGCAACTCGCTTTCATCAAGGACAAAAGACAAGAATATTTTGTTATGCTCACGCTTGACGGGGCAAGGCGGCTCATCAACTGCCGGATTATCACGATCGGGACGCTGATGTCAAGTCTCGTACATCCCAGAGAGGTGTTTGCGCCTGCGATCGCGGACAGGGCGTCGTCCATTATCATAGGTCATAACCATCCGAGCGGGATGCTTGATATCAGCGAGCAGGACCGCGAGGTTACGAAGCGCATAAGGCAAGCTGGTGATTTGCTGGGTATTCATCTTGATGACCACCTCATTGTCGCGGAAGTTGGAAGGGGCTTCGGCCTTGATTTCGTAAGAATACCATAGCTGCTGGAACTGGGCTGGGGCTGCATTGCGGCTCCGGCCTTTTTCCATGTTAACTGGTTCATGTTTTCGTCTGTTGGGTATGTTAAGGAGGCGTACGCCCGCACGGCAAGACGCTTTTTACTTCGTGAAAAAACGTCTTGCCGTGCTCATGCGCAGACGTGCGCGTTAAAACAGGGCCGGTGCCCATGATTTGATGCGTGTGAAAATCAAACCATAAGCGCCGGCCCTGTATAAACGCGCGGGGCAGGACGGGGAACGTTTTAAAAGGAGCGCCGTAAACGGCGCGATTTGATGCGCAACACGCGGCTGGTCATATCCCTTTACGGAAAACGTCCAGCCGCGCTTATGCGCCATGCTGCGCGTTGAAATGTTCAAGTCTCCCCTGGAGACTTAACATATCAACTTGCCTGGAGTACGCTTGTTGCAGGCCTGCTGGTGCGGTTGCGTATTCAGTAAAGTTCTGCACCGAGGTGAAATGACAGTATTTTTTGTTAGTTTACAAAGTGGGTGGTGCCGTTCCGGTTCAATTGCGGGACAGCGTGACCCATGTGCAACAGCCTGCAATGCCTACTATTTTCTTTTTATTGCCTTTAATAAACACTTGACAATGTTGGTACAATATGCTATAATAAGGGAGTAAAGAATATGTATATTTAACTTTATTGGAGTGATATAATATGTATGATATTATTGATTATAGGCGTTGCCGCAAATGTGGTGGCGCGGGAATAATACTGTCTTACGACCATATCGACAATGGGCGGTGCTGGGACTGTCATGGAACTGGGAAGGTTAGAGTATACGGCAGGAAGATGGGATACGCCGAAAGGGCAGCAACAGAGTACAAAGAGCGTGAGATCCTTTTAGAGCAAGGATATGAGGAATCTAAGAAGTACGTCGACGAAAACGGCGAGTTTGACCCCTATGCCGCGCTGATGGCGCAAATCTAATAAACAATAAAGCTGGGCCGGGCGGCATATCCCGGTAGAAAGGAAGTAAATAATGAACATCTTCTCACATTTACCGGGTACAAAGAAAGTCGAGGTATCCTACTCAGGGGGGGAAAGCAGGATTGGGAACTATGCCGTTGATTACATGTTGGCAAATGTCGGAGATATCGAGTTATACGCCGAACTGCCAGCGCAAGACGACGAAACGGCGACGTATGATGATTTAAAAGCCGACATCCTTAAGCAAGCTAATAAAGCTGGAATCGGCGACGACATGCTTGTGTTTTACTACGACGGCGAATGAGTGCCATAACGAAAGGACAGAATCATGACAATAACAGTTGATGGTAAGGATTATGCCGTTACGCCAAACGGCATAAAAACCGATAAGTATGAAATAGTGTCTAAGTCCGTATCAAGAGAGCCGTTAGACAGCGATTCCGTTGATTTGAAAAAGGCTGACGCTGACCCCGTCTCCACGCGCATGTACCGGGGCGCAACAGCAAACGGCCAGTGGTATCGTTCCATTGGCGTACCGGCATGTGTCGCCGAAGAGTACGATAAGCACATAGAGGTAGCGCAAGCCGAACGAATGGCAAAGATAGATAACAGCATAGAGGTTCATTTATCCTCTCGCGGATGGGGAGATTATAGCTCAGTTAAAGTGATAATTGATCGCCGGGACAACATGGATATTTGGCTTGCAGCAGCCAGGGAAGCATTTGTTGGCGAGCATGATGTCGACCATCCTAACCAGACAGACGACGAGTTGATGGATAAGATAATTGACAAGGTAGTTGCGTTCGATAGAAGAAAGGCTGAAGTAGAAACAGAGCGCAACGAAAAGGAACAAAGACGTGCCGAGCTAATGGATACCGTATCTCATGTGGACGTGAAGAAGTCGACATATACCGATGAGGACGGCAAGCAGCCTATGTACACCATAACAGTAGCATTCGCCGACGGCGAAAGCTATACTTTCAGCGACCGGAATATTCTTGATTATGGCCGCTGCACGAACCCTTGCTATAGCATAGCTGACGGCATAGAGCCTGGAGGGCTTGTCACTACCGAGAATGGTAAGTTGGTCTTTCAAAACTTTGAGGAGCCAGGCGGATGGTATACAGTTCGCGCTTTGACCGAAAAAGAATGTATTGCATATGAGCTTATCAGAGGTTATTATGGTTTTGTTGGTTCGCACATAAGGATGTAGCTTTATAGGGAGGAACAAATATGCTTGAACAACTTGCTGTAGGATCCCCATACCACCGCGTTGTAGGCCGGGGAGAGGGGATATTCTTTGACATAAAATATCCTCACATAGAGCTTATATACAACATGCAAAGCCCAACGGCCAAAGAGCTCGCGGCTGTAAAGGCCGAAAACCCGTTCGAGATCCGCGTGGCCGAAGTCAACGACGTAATATTCATCATGACAAAATTCGGTTCGCTGAACTGGATGGACGCGCCGTACAACCCGAATTTGGGCGATTGCCGGCTGGACGATATCGAGTCTGCGGCCTTGGGATACGGATTGTACTTCCTTCTTACCGATTCACCCTCCGGGGTGATTAAGCATATGAGGCTTCTGGGCTTAGGAAACAGTTTTTCGGCGCAGTTCCGCGAACTTGTATACGCTAATAAGGCAAAAGGTATAGAAGTTTTTGACCATGACAAAAAGTACAAGGCTGTCTTTGCGGGCTACACAACGAGGGAGCTTGCTGAACGCAGTACGTTGCGGTACCGCATCAGGCCTGATTAATACGTCGCTAATCGGCTCCGTTTTTATGCTATGTTATGCTTTATTGCAACGGAGTAAGATACTAAAGTTATTGAAATCCAAAAAACGTTATAAAATAACCTGCGTAAGGAGACCGGGCGGTTCGGATGAATAGCCAAAGGAGTACCCTACAAGTGAAAACAAAACATCCGATGGAGTTTCCACCGGATGTTTGTTTGCCCACCGCACTTTTACATGATCCTGCCTATGACAGCAAAAAAAAGAAATGCACCCACAAATCGTATACAGCGGATAATGTGGGAATTATTATTTTACTGGGCTGTTAACAAGCGTGTTAAAGATCTTATATGCCATAGGGATAGTGTAAAAAAATTAGTTGGGAATACTGGATTTTGTAAGTATAATTTATTGACAATAGTTGATGGATGATGTAGAATTTTAAACGCTCATTAATACAGTTTATAAAAGCATAAAAACAGAGCATTTTTGTTACTTATAGACTCATATCTATAATAAAAAACGAAAATCGCAATCCATAAGTTACTATCACCGTGCGAAGCGCGGTGCGCCGCGCAGCGGCGGGAGGGCGTAGTGCGGATTCATTTCGCCCGTTTAGCGCACAAGCCCGATGGGTCGTGTGGCGGAGCCTCACGTTAGTATACACCGCGCAAAACAAGGTATGTCAATCAACAGGCTACCACATTCCGCAGACATTGTCAGGATGCGTATCTCTGTCAATGTCTATTCCAGTTGGTCCTGACAAAGGATGGACTGATCATATGCGTAATTTGGTGAAATTATACATTCAATAACAGACCTCTTTTTGTGGTGAGTCTGTAATTGCGTGTGTCCCGTTTCGTTTTGTACTTGAGTTTTCCAATTAATTCTACTAGAAACCCCTCAAAGCATTGGTATTACTGAACTCTGTGAATCCACGTTTCAGTTTATAGTAGAAGTTTCAACTATAAACTGAAAACTCAACCCATTGAAAACACTGGTGATAATGGTTATTAGTAGAAAACTGTGGAAAACTCACGTTTTGTAACACCCAAACCGCTGTACGACGAGCGGCACATAGGAAGTGATCCGGTCAGGGGCTGTTATATATTCGATGGTGACTTATAACCGATACCACGTAAGAATGATATCCATGCATCAACACCTACGAGGAGGTGGTGCGTATGAGGGTGTGAATTGTGTTTGTCATAGAGTCATACTGCAGATTTTCAAATTAAAAAAAGAAAGCGAGGCAATCTAAATGAAAAAAGTTATTTCTCTTCTTCTGGTCTTTGTTCTCCTCTCTGGTCTGACAGCTACATATAATTTAGCGAACGCAGCAGACAAAACGCCAGTTCGACGGGCACTATTAGTTGGGAACAATTATGTGAATTCTAAAAATAGATTATATGGCTGCTTTAACGACGTGGACTATATGCAGGCTCTACTGAAAAAGACATATATTGAAGAAAACTCTAATGCACTTTTTAATAAAGATACTATTGCTAAAAAAAAGGATATAACCAAAAAACAAACACTTGACGCTATTGCCAAAACATTTGCAAGTGCAACGGAAAATGATATTTCAATCTTCTATTTTTCCGGTCACGGTTCTTTTACAGGTGGAACAGCGTACATAAATTCGACCGATTATTCGATCAGTGTTGATGAGCTTGCGGCTGCACTTAATAAAATTCCAGGCAAGATCGTGGTGCTATTGGATTCCTGTCACAGTGGAGGATTTATCAACAAAGGAGCCTACGACGTTTCGGGAAACGACATCGTTTCAATACCAGATGAAGAATTAAGCGTAGATACTGATCTTGGAGCTGACGACATTTTTGAAGTAGATGTTGATACTGGCGCTGACGACATTTTTTGGGATGATATTAGTCCTGAAGCTGACGACATTTTTTGGGATGATATTAGTCCTGAAGCTGACGACATTTTTTGGGATGATATTAGTCCTGAAGTCGACGACATTTTTGAAGTTGATGTTGATGCCGGAACTGACGACAATGCCGGAACTGACGACGATGTTACGTCAATGGAGTTTAATCAAAGCATAATAGATGCATTTGAATCCTTGAGTTCCGGATCGCTGCCGCGCGCAAGTCTGGTGGGGTCGAAATTTTATGTGTTAACTTCTTCTTCATCTGCTAATATTTCGTACGAGTTTGGACGCTCATGTGGTTTGTTCACTAAACTCCTAATCGACTCGACAGGATATGAAATTGTTATTGGGTCTCCAGGTAAATTGAAAGGAAGTCCCAAAAAAGATTGTGTTTCACTTAACGATGCATATAAATCTATCGCTGCTGCAATGAAAAATAACTACTCCGATTATCATCCCAATAATAACGTTCAGGCGTCTCCCGCCAATAGCGCTTTTCCACTGTTCCCGTTACTACCAGCAAAAAAGCCAACCAATGTAAAAGCAACCGGTATCACCCCGGTTTCCGCAAAGATATCATGGGACTCAGTTACTGGGGCGACAAAATATCAAGTTGACACAAAAATTGTTGACAGCAATGGAAAGACAATAGCACGCAAAACACATTATACCGGAACACTCAAAAACTATACAGTGACAGGTTTAGACCCGAAAACTAAATACACGGCTTGCGTGTATGCGTTTTTTGGGGATAATAAAAGTGATGGTGGGTTTTTCACTTTTACTACACTAGAAATACCAAAGCCAAGTGTAAGGGCGCCAACCAGTGTTACCCCGGTTTCCGCAAAGATATCATGGGACTCAGTTGCCGGGGCGACAAAATATCAAGTTGACACTAAAATCGTTGACAACAATGGACAGGCAATAGTACGCAAAACACACTATACCGGGACCCTTACAAACTGCTCACTAAAAGGTTTAGACCCGAAAACTAAATACACTGTTTGTGTGTATGCGTTTTTTGGGGATAAAAAAGGAGGTGGCGGGTTTTACACTTTTACTACACCGGATATAAAGCCAACTGTAAATGCAGCAACCAGTATCACCCCGGTTTCCGCAAAGGTATCATGGGGCGCAGTTGCCGGGGCGACAAAATACCAAGTTGATACAAAAATTGTTGACAGCAATGGAAAGATAATAGAACGCAAAACACATTATACCGGAACCCTTACAAACTGCTCACTAAAAGGTTTAGACCCGAAAACTAAATATACGGTTTGCGTGTATGCGTTTGTTGGGGATGTAAAAGGAAGTGGAGGGTTTCACTCTTTAACTACACCGGAAATACCAAAGCCAAGTGTAAATGCAGCAACCAGTATCACCCCGGTTTCCGCAAAGGTATCATGGGGTTCAATTGCCGGGGTAACAAAATATCAAGTTGACACAAAAATTGTTGACAGCAATGGAAAGATAATAGAACGCAAAACACATTATACCGGAACCCTTACAAACTGTTCACTAAAAGGTCTAGATCCGAAAACTAAATATACGGTTTGCGTGTATGCGTTTTTTGATGATAACAAAGGAAGCGGTGGGTTTCACACTTTTACTACACCGGAAATACCGAAGCCAAGTGTAAAGGCGCCAACCAGTGTCACCTCGACTTCCGCAAAGGTATCATGGGGCTCAGTTGCCGGAGCGACAAAATATCAAGTTGACACAAAAATTGTTGACAGCAATGGAAAGGAAATATCGCGTAAAACACATTATACCGGAACACTTACAAACTGCTCATTGATAGGGTTATCACCGAAAACTCAATACACAGTTTGCGTGTATGCGTTTATTGGGGATAATAACAAAAGCAGTGGCGGATTTTACACTTTTACTACACCAAAATAAGGTAAGTATCTTACTCGTGCCAAGTTTGCCATGATCTTAAAGAGGTGGGCGACGAGTCTGAAGAATAGTCCAGATACACTCATGATGAAAGAGACGATGCAGGAAAACGGTATCGTCTCTTTTTCTTTGTCATAGAGTAGTAAGCTATTGCGTAAATCCACTCGTAATAATGCTCGGTATTCTTCAGGAACAAAGAAACCATAACATAGTGTTCAAAACCTATTTCCTATCCAATATCCCAAAGCGCTTTCTCCATTATCTCCAGCTCATTTTCGCTTACATCAGCAAGAACCATAACATCAATAATATGCGGTTAAAGCTCAAGCCACCACTTGAAGTGGTAGTCTGACTTGACTTATATTGTACATTATGCTATATTATTCTTAGAGTATAACTAAAGCAAGCGGCGGAAGGGTTTTGAATGTGGACTATTTTACTCTAATTCTCAGCGCCGTTGTAGTGGCTTATATAGGCTATTACCTCTTTGGGTCGATTGTGCTTTACCGCAAGTGGGCGGCGGCAGAGTCGCGCGGAGGCCTTACCGAGTGCGACGGTGAAGTTTTTGAGTTGCTAGACGAACGCAGAGGCTCTCACAAAGGGGTATCGGTCAACTGGTGCTACCCTCATTATAGGGCCGTCGTGGGCGGCAAAGAGCTGTGCTACAGAAGCGTTGTCAGGCGCAGCGGCGTCACCGTCAGCCAGCCGGCAACGCTTTGCTGTGAAGAAAGGACGGGGCTTTTATGGGCGAAAGGGGATATAGGCCTGCTGAAAAGACAGATACTTTACCGCGCAGCGATGATGATAGGTCTGGTGGCGGTACTGATACTCACAAGCATACTGCTTTAAGCGGCTATCTCCGCCTATTGCTGCTGCTTGCCCTTTTTATAGGGGTGCTCCTTTTCCGCGGGTTCGTGTTTGAAAGGATTGTCGTCAGCGGCAGCTCGATGTGCGACACGCTGGAAAACGGCGACGTAGTCCTCTCCCGTAAATACGACGCGAAACCTATCAAAAGGTTCGATATCGTCGTAGTCAAACACGGCAGTGTCAGCCTCGTCAAGCGCGTCATAGGGCTCCCCAACGAGTCCCTGATGATTTCCGGCGGTATCGTGTTCGTCGACGGCGCCGCCCTTGGCGGCGATTACGGGGCTTTGATTACAGACGGGGGTATCATAGACGGCGTAATCCTGCACCTCAGAAGCGACGAGTTTTTCCTGCTCGGCGACAACCGCAACCACAGCGAAGACAGCCGCGCTTTCGGCGCAGTCGGCGCGGACAGCATCACAGGCGTAGTCGTGTTCCGGGTGTTCCCATTTTGGCAAATGGGTTCCCTCGGCGCTACAGTTAAAGATTAAACAAGTCTAGGAGGCAGCTGCGAGGAAAACCCGGGCTATACCGGACGGCACGATACCTAGAGCTGCGATCGAAAGGGGCTAACTATCTTGTTTGATTTCTTCTCGGACATGATATGGGAACTGCGGGGTTTCGACTCCGCACAAATAAGGGCTGCAAAGAACGAAAAACGGGAGGCCAGAAAGAAAGCGCGGTATATCTTCTCTAAAAAGGCCAAAATCATAGTAATTACCGTTGCCGCTATCTATGTTGCCTATGCGATATTTTCAATCGCCGCTATGTGGGGGCACGAGGGCGGATCCACGCAAATCATTAAGAATACGCTCACAGCCATTATTGCCGTATTTGTCATCGTTTGCTTATTTTTGCAAAAAAAGGTTTTTGAACTCCTTGCGCTTGCCGGTTCGCTCGCTTTTGCCGTTGCCTTCTATCTGCTCATCTTTATTTAGCGGGGTATTGCCATGGCTGACAGGGAAGTAAGCGCCGTTTCCTTCTCCGATTTTGATATGGAGGATCTTATTAGGATTGCTGACAGTCATAACATAAGCTTATATGAGCTTGGGCGCGCCCTCTCCCAGCAGGCGCGGGGATCCCGCGCAAGATGGATACGGCTGTCGGATCACGAGCACAGCGCATTGGCTTACAACGTGAAGAAGCACGGCGCCACGATAACACACTGGTGCGCTATGGCCTGCAGCGCGTTTTTAAGGACTTGGGACGGCAGGCTGGGGATCATCGACAATGTGAGGAGCAGTAACGGGTTAAGAAAAAAAAGGATACGCGTTGTTTTGCAAAACCAGGAACAGGACGCGGAAATCTGCGCGATAGCCAGCAGATACAGCGTCGGGGTATCATCCCTTTTGAGACATTGCTTGTTGACATATAACGGCGAAGGCGGTGATTGGAATGAACGAAAACTATGAATCCCGGGATTACATAAACGCAGCGCGGGAAAGTGCGCTCCGCAAGATCGTGCGAAAGGACAAAGCAAGGCTTATTTTACGTAAGGCCTTCTTTACGCCCATTTCCATCGGCCTTAAAGCATTTTCATTTGCCGCAAAAATAATCGGCGGCATAGCGGCGCTCGGCTTGCCTTTTGGCATCTATAGCTGCTGCGTTGTCATAAAACAATTAGCAAACGCCGTTCCGCTTGCCCAATCCTCACACCTTCAATACGCGCTGTATTTCGCGCTCTTTCCTTTTATTGCATTTCTCGTTTCTGCAATAGCTGCAAGCATATCGGAATACCTAACGTATAAAAGCAGCACAATATGGTAGACCAAAACGTAAACGGAAGCGGCTTGCCGCTTCCGGCATAACTCGGGCATTTTATTCAAATATCAAATTATATATTAATAAAATGCCCGTGTTATGCACGCGCAAGCATAGGGAAATAGGGCACACTACGTTTAGCCCGATTTCCCGCTTGCTAGACACAGGGCGGCAAGCCGCCCTGTTGGGGCTTCGCCCCCTAACACCCCCCGGAACGGCGCACCGCCAACGGCGCAGCATCACCGTCACATGCCCGGCGGCGCGGGCATTGAAAACACGCTACGATAAACGACGTCCTCACGGTGAGGAGATATAGGTAGTCGGTATGCCACAATCCAAAAAGTCCTCACGGTGAGGAGATTAAGGCCGCCGGCACGCTAATCCAAAAAGTCCTCACGGTGAGGAGCTTATGATCGGAGGGGCATTATGTTAGCAATATATTATATTGCGATACTCATCATAGCATTGCCAACATATTTTCTGTCTGTGTGGTCCCACAGAAAGCAAATAAAAGCGCTCGAGTACGCATGTTACGCGCTGCTGTACGCGATAGTGCTGCTGCTAGTATAGGGGGGGTATAACATCATGGCAAATGAGCATAGAAAACGCAAAAGGAAATTTTCTGTATACCTAGACCAGCACGAGTTTGACCTTCTCGAAAAAAAGTCGATTGAAGCAAAAACTACAAAAACAAACTTCGTAAGGAACGTAATATTATATGGCTCCGCCAGGCCAGAGACAAACTTCAGCGACGAACGGGCGCGGGGGCTGCTGTATGAGATAAACAGAATAGGGAACAACATCAACCAGATTGCTTACAGGGTCAACTCCCGGGGCGGGGTGAGCGAAGAAGAATTTTATAACCTGGCTGCCCAGTACTCCGAACTGCTGGGCCTGTATTCAGAATTAGCATTATGTTAGCAGGTGCGCAATATGGCTATCACGAAAATACACGAAATAACATCCAGGCTTGACAAGGCTGTCGGGTACTGCATCAGCGACAAGGTCGAAGAAAACAGGGGAGAAATATCCGACAGCATAAGCTACGCAGTCAGCGACAAGACGGGGGCGGTAACGTACAAAACGCTAAACTCCACCCTGAACTGCGACCCATCCGACCCGGTCAAGAGCTTTAACGTGTTGATAAAAAACGGAAAGGAGAACGGAATAAAAAAGCGTTCGATGCACAAAAGCGGCATGGATGTCGTCGCTTGGCATTTGATACAATCGTTCGACGGCATGGAAGTGCCGCCGATGATAGCAAACGAGATCGGCCTGAAATTGGCAAAGGAGGTTTTTGGGAATTTTGCATGTACTATCTCCACGCATACCAACGAAGCAAACATACACAACCATATCATGATATGCGCATGGGATATGGACGCGAGGAAATGGAACAACAGCAACGAAAATTATGCCCGTATTCGAGAGGTGTCGGACAGGCTCTGCGAAGAATACGGGCTTAAGATACTCCGCGACACCCAGGAAGTAAAGCTGATCGTATATACGGACAGAAACGGGACAAAGAGGAAACTGGAGCCCACCGAAAGGAAGCTAAATAAGATAAGGGAGAACGAACGGGGGAACATAGTAGGTGATGTTACCGATTTCAGGAACTACCCCAGTTATGAGAACCTGTCTTCAGCAAAAGAATCCAACCGGGAAGCGATCCGCAGGGACATCGACAATCTGCTGCCCACAGTATCATGCTACGACGAGCTGCTATACAGGCTGCGAGAGCTGGGGTACACGGTCAATGACAAAAAGGTGAACGGGGATTGGCTAGAGCACATTTCGTTCACAGCGCCATTCCAGGACAAGCCCACACGCGACTCTTCGCTCGGGGACGGAGTATTTTACACGAGGGAAGTCCTTAGCAGATACATCGAGGACAGGGAGCGGGAAAAAGCCGATATGGACAGCAGGGGCGATGGTGGCGCAGCACCGATTTCAGAGATCCCGTATCAGCAGCATTATGAGTATGGCATGGCCGACATCGACGGCCTTAACGCCGACTACAGGCTTATACATTCAACTGTAGCCGGGTTTGCCGTTGTAAGGCGCAATGAACTGGAGAGAGGGACGGTCGGCGAGATCAAAAAACTGGATATAGAGGTAAAAGGCCTGATCGATACGAGCGGGCTTGAAAGGATAATCGCGGAGCAAAGGGCCGCGAACAGAAAGAAAATAAAGTACACTGCAGCCAATAAGGCTGCGGCTGTAGTCGTGCAGATAAACAACCAGCTCAGGAGCTTGAGGATCATAGAGAAGCACGGCGTCCATAGTCTTACTAAGATCAAAGACTTATACGGCGCCGCCGCCGAAATATACGGCAGGGCGATAAGCGAGCTGTCGAGATCCCGCGACATGCTTGCGCATTTGCGCGAAATCCAGGACATCCCGGCAAAGTACGCGGAACTCAAGGCAATAATCGAAACGCGCCAGTGCTGCACAGAGTATATGATGGAGAGCTACTATAAGGACAGCGCCATGCTTGAGAATTACTACGACACGATGTGCAAATACGGCATCGCGTCACAGGCCGGGATGGAAGGCTTTAAATCCAAAATCGGCGGCTACTCGGAAAGGAGCCGCAAAATTAGAGAATCCCTTGCCGGTTACGCTTCTATACTGCGGGAGTATGAAGACTGCATCGCGGCGCTGAGCAGTATAGAGCAATTCCAATCCAAAGCGGAAATGGCTGCCCTTTCCGAATTTGAGGCCATGAAAGGCGAACTGTCTTCCATGGAGGCAAAAATGGGTGTACACGGCGAAAGGTGACGTCGGCCCCGGCCATTGCGCTTATACCCCAATATTTAAATTAATTCAAAATTAGTACAAAATTAGTGTTGACAGCGCTGATTTTTTTTGCAATAATAAGTCAAGATAGGTGTAATACCATTACGGTTAAGTGACATATAATACTAATACGGTTAAGTTGCATATAATACTATTCAATGATAAGATTTATATAATATAATCACGGTTATGTCGCGAATAATACTATTCACGGTTAAGTTGCGCGTAATACTATTACGGTCAAGTTAAGTGTAATACTATTACGGTTAAGTTGCGTGTAATATCAAATCTATCGGGATGGGGTGCGGGCATGAACGATTTTGGGGGAGAAGTAGGGCAACAAGTCGGGACAGCGAACATAAGGATCCTGCTCGAGTTGTTCAGCGCCTTGCGGGGGATGATTTCGAAGATATATGATAACTATGCCCGGAACGCTTCACCGGAAATGAAACTGCATCAGGAAAACCTGCGCAAGCTGCGGGACGATAAGGCGAGGGCTGATTACATCCAGAAAATCGAAGGGATGACCGGATTCGTGAAGTATGCGGATATGGAGCGATCCGGCCTCCCACTCACGTATACGGAAGTCAAGTGCGACGATAACGACTTTAAGCGCCTGATGGAGCTGTGCAAGCGCGACGGCGTGGCAGTGTCGAGCATCATGGACGCCCGGGACAGGGAGATCAACAATAAAAAGTCGCATATAGTGATATGCTTCGAGAAAGACAGCGAGAGCATATTGTCGCTTGTAAAGATCATCAACGACGAGAAGATAAAAGCCGCCTGTGAGAAGGAAATAGCCAAAACCTTATGCGGCGGGGGCGATAAGCCAAGGCCTATACAAGAGCTGACCGCTGACGAAAGGCAGCACGTTGATTTCCTTAACGGGAAGATAGCCGAAATCATTCAGGCCGACACGTACCTGCACAACGATAAGGCCGCCGAGAGCATAAGGGATACGGCGGCGGGCGAAAATACGGAATTAGGGTGCGCATCCGCGCACCCTTTTGAGACCCCCGGTGAAGAGGGAAGGCAGGTTGTGGCGGAGGTGTGCGTTTTTGAGCGCGCGGTGAACAGGCACACCAGCAGGGAGCTGGACCGTGGCGTAATAAAATTCGTCGCGGACACGCGCGACCCTCACAAGGTCGTGCGCTGCAGTTCCGCCACCGCCGAATACGGCAGCTGCAAATACATAAAAACTAACTACGACGTATACTGCCATGGCAATCACGTCCTGTCGTGTGACGACGGGCGCTTTGACGGCAGACCGAAAGGGTACTGGTATTCCGTGCGCGACGAGATGAAAGCTGCCGGAGGGTTTAGCAACAACGTCCTGATCTTCAACTCAGAAGCAGAGTACAGCAGGCACCTGCAGCGCTTTGACTCCGAGCGCGACATCGCCCTGTCCTTCATCAATGCGGGTGCGCCCCACCGCAACTATGGCGAGATCATAAACCGGCTCAACGGCCGGCTCAACGAAATAGGGTTCCAAGCCGGGGAGATCGGCGACGGCGGGCCCCAACCCGTCCCCGCAGCAATAAGGATCGGCGGCACGGATGCCGAGCGCGCTGCCTATAAGGCCGGCCCGAATTACGCGGAAGCTTTAACGATAGTGAAACAGATCGTTAATTATAAGGCGCTGGAATCGCTTGATAACGAAGTGGCGCTTGCGTACGCCCGCACCGTTACCGCTACTGAAAACACCCCGGAATTTGACGAGGCTGTTGAAGAGCATGGGGCGTTAACGGAGCGGCGCAAAAATGCGCTGAACTTGGAAATGGAGCTTATCCAGCAGCGCAGCGATATATGCTCCGTCACGATCGAGCGTGAAATGAGGGGCGGCCACGGCCTTGTCCCTTCAAACCGCGACAAGGCGGACAGCCATGCCGAACGCGTCGGCGACGACGCAAGGGGGCATAAAACCATGGAAATATGGATGGGCGAGGTAGCAAGCGCTAGGGCTGACGCAGGCGCGGCTGCCGCCGGTTTTAAGCAGCACGTTTTTGAAGCGGCCAGGCATATGCCCACGCCATACGACGGGGCCAGATAGCCCTAAACTTACTCACGGTGAGGACGCTTTTTTACTCACGGTGAGGACGCTTTTTTACTCACGGTGAGGACGCTTTTTTACTCACGGTGAGGACGCTTGCTTACTCACGGTGAGGACGTTTGTTTAAAAGCGCATGATATTTGATTGGTGGGGAGTCCGATGAAGCCAAGAAAAAAGGGGAGCGGAGGCGTTGTTTTTGCCTTTATGTTTCTTTTGGCTGCAGTTTTCCTGTCGCTCCACGGCGCCGGGGCTATAAGCGACCTGTATGAGGTATACGCAGTCCCGAAAGGCGTAGAGGTCATCAACGTTTTTTTCGATTCGCTTTCCGTGCGGCTGCTCGACCCGTTCAATTTCGAGTGGAACATGTACAGCCAGAACTGGCTTTTGTGCGGCCTTCTGATATGGTTCCTGACCGTAGCCACCATAGCTACCAGCAAGCGCACCTATATATCCGGCAAGGAGTACGGCACTGCCAGATGGGGCGTCCCCCGCGAAATAAGCGATCTACTTGCAAAGAACATACTGAGAAAGGAGCTACGGAAAGCCGGGCTGTCGAGATACGGGATAACCCGCTGGTATGCGAAGCGTTCCGCGCTCAAGGAGGCTGCCAGGGGAGGCAAGGAGCTGCTCAATATGAAGATGGCGGACCTTGCGGAACAGGAAAGGTCTCGCAAGGAAGCCGGGCGGGGGAACAAAAGGTTATATAGGGCCGACAAAGCCCTTATAAGGCAGCAGGTTTCCGACGCCGTGAAGGCCGCGAGGCTAGAGCCGTGGAGGCCGCTTAAAATCAAGGGCATATACGAATTTACGGTACACGACTTGCGGACAAGCCCCAGGTACGCCCACCTCACGCCAGGCGAGCTCGGCGCGGAGGTCAGAAAGGCGGCGAGGCGGTGCAAAGACGACCTTGCAGAATTTTACAAAGGCAAAGGGCGCAAGTCGGCGCTAAGGGAGAAATACAAGGACTCGGATTCAATCCTGACCGGGTCGGAGAGAGCGTGTATATACAACTTGAAGGTCAACAGCAACACGCTTGTAATAGGCGGCAGCGGCGCAGGCAAGACGCGAGGCTTTGTCCTGCCGAACCTGCTCCAGGCGCATACCTCCTTCGTAGTTACCGACCCGAAAGGCGAGATACTCATGAAGTGCGGCAGGTTCCTGTCCGAATACCGGGGCTACGACATAAGGGTGCTGAACCTTGACAATATGTCGCGATCGGACGGGTATAACCCTTTTGTCTATATACGCCCCGAAAGGGAAGGGTACGAAGAGCGCGTCCGCAAGCTTATCAAAACGATCATCATAAATACCGACGGCGGCGAAAAGCGGAACAGTGCAGACCCGTTCTGGGAAAAAGCGGAGGAACTATTCCTTCTTGCGATATTCTTTTTTGCCTGTGACGGTTTCATAGAAGAAGAGCGGAATATGAATACTGTGCTTATGCTGATCGCAATGCTAAAGATCGAGGAGGAAAGGGACAACTGCAACAGCGAGCTCGACCTTTTTGCCAAGGTGTTCGAGAAGAGCAATGGGAAGGGGCATATCGGGCTCCAGTACTTTAACGAGTTCCGTTCCAAGGCGAGCGGGAAGACGGCTAAATCCATCGTCATATCTGCAGTCGCGCGGCTTGCGCCTTTCAACACGGCTGCGGTCAAGAGGATATTCTCGTATGATTCGATGAACCTTGAGGAACTAGGTGAAAAAAAGATGGCGATATTCGTTGTCGTCCCCCCGACGAACAAGGACTACGGCTTTATCGCGGGCATGCTTTTCCAGCAGATTTTTTCCGAGCTGCAGTACTGCGCGGCAGAAAAGTATAAATACCACGGGCAGGTACTGCCCGTCCATGTCCGGTTCATACTTGACGAGTTCGCAAACACTTGTACGATCCCCGATTTCTTGCAGATCCTGGCGTACGCCAGGTCTTTCGGTATAAGCATCGCGCCTATACTGCAGAGCCTTGAACAGATCAAAAATATGTACAAGGACGAATGGGGCGTGATAATTGACAACTGCGCTTCCCGCCTGTTCCTGGGCGGCGTTTCCAACATGGACACGCTCGAGTACGTATCGAAGATGCTGGGCAAGGCAACGTTCGACAAGAGGACTTCCGGGCGAACTTACGGCATACGCGGGAGCTCTTCGCACAACTATGACAAGGTCGGGCGCGAGCTGCTTGACCCGTCGGAGCTTGCGAAGCTCCCCAAAGACGACTGCCTTTTGTTTATAAGCGGCAGGAACCCTTTTTACAGCAAAAAGTACGATTACACCAAACACCCCAACTACCGCTTTACCTCTGACGGCAACGCGTCTTACGCGTACGCACACAGGCCATACCCGGCGCCCCGGGCCGCAGTTGGGCCCGACGGGCGTCCTCACCGTGAGGACGGTGTGCAAGCGGGAAAGGCAGATTATACGGACGCCGCAGTAATGCCCGACTGCGACCAGGTCACCGTGGGAACTGCAACGCATGAGGTTGTTTACAGAGTTGCCGAGAACTTGCAGCACTTTGTATTCAGCGATGATAGCCTGTGCGCCGTCAATGACGGCGAGCCCAGGCTTACGGTAGACGACTTGGACAGGGTTTTCGGAGACAGCGGCGAAACTGCCGCCGCGATGGCAATGCTTAAGGCTGTCGCCGACATGGAGTACGATCAAGTTCGCGCAAACAATGCGCTCCCGGATATAGCCAGGGGGGTCATTGGAGGATTTGAGCATTTAGTCCCATGCCCTGACGCACTGTGCGATGTCCCCGACGGCGAGCCTAAATTTACAAAACGAGAGGCCGATACTTTTGAGGGCATTTTGTCCGGCGCACATTTTGACGGCGCTGCGGCCGAAATTGCGTTTTCAGAGTACGAGCGCACCCTGGCTGGCCTTGACAGCGTAATAGGTATCCTCGACGAAATGGCGCTGCCGGGCAGCCCCGGCGGCATAGACTTTGACTATAATATCGTGCGCCCCGGCGCGGCGGGGCGATAGGCGCTTCCCGTGTTATATACCGCAGCTTTGCCGTTGCGTATATATAAATTTCATGAAAGGTCGGGATGTAAAATGGATAAGAACGGTAGGGTTAATATTGTCAATGGGGGCAAGGGCGCCCCCGGAAGGGATGCCCTTAAGCGCATGACGCTTGCTGCGGCGTTCTTGATGGTCGGAATGATCGCTGTTTCAGGCACGGCTTTTGCCGGGTCTGTAAACGGCGACGATGTCTGGAACCAGGTGATAACCATTGTGGCCACCTGGATCCCTCGATTAGGGGGTTTAGTGATCGTAATAGGCGGAATCATGTTCGGCTTAGGCTGGAAAAATGATGACGCCGAAGGCAAAGCAAGAGGGGTCCAGACCATGGTCTCCGGCGCTATCGTTACCGCTTTGGTCATCGTTATAAACATGCTCCTTGTATAGCGCCGTTGCGCTATAGCGTATCGTATGTCTCTTGAAGGTGGTGCGGCGCGTTGCATAATATTAGTGGAGCTTTTAAGTCCTTATTTCTTAAATTCGGGAATTTTCTCTACCGCGGATCTTTCCTTTTTATTGCGCTGCCCGCATTGGTAGTATTGTCCGCGTCCGGTACCGCCGGCGCTACCGTCGACCCGTCCTGGACAGGCCTCCTTGCCGATATCCGGGTCTGGGTAAACCGCCTTGGCGCGGCTGTAGTCCTGGCCGGCGCCGTCCGGTTCGGCCTCGGCTGGCAAAGCGACGACGCGGACAAAAAGACCCAGGGCCTGTCAACAATAATCGCGGGCTGCATAGTGATGGCAATGGTAAACCTCGCGGTAACGGTTACCGCTTCAGGGTCTACCGCCGCCGCTATGTGGGGCGCCACGCGTGATTTGCTGGCGCTTTGGCTCCCGCGCCTCGGGGGCGTCGTCATCGCCGTGGGCGGGATCCTGCTAGGGCTCGGGTGGAAAAATGACGACGCGGAAGGGAAGTCGAGAGGGGTCCAGACAATAATTTCAGGCAGCATCGTGGCGGCGCTGGGCGCCGCAGTACATATAATATTTGTCTGACCTCACCTTGCACCAGCCGGGAACGGAGGTATTAATGGGAGCATTTAAAAACTTGCTCAAAGGCTATATAATCATAGCCTTCAATTTCTTTGACGTGGTGCTCGTTTATTCCGTCAACGTACTGCTCGGTACGGAAACGGGGGTTGGGGGCGGCCTTGGCGTACTGCCGGGGGCTTGGGGATTCGTGGAGAGCATACATAGCGCCCTAATCCCTTTTTGCATGGTCATAATCGGTATCTGCCTACTGATAGAGATTGCGCAGATATCGGCTAAGGTCGACGTAATGAGGTGGGAGCAGGGCCTCAAAATATGCGTAAAGATGGTCCTTGCGCGTGTCATGCTGGATCTTGCCCCCACGGTGCTCAGGGCGATCTACCTGCAGTCGACGCATTGGGTCTCTGCGGCTTCCGGCATCGGCTCGGGGTCCAGCCTAGGGCTTACTTTGGTCAATGAGTTGATCCCCCTTGTAGATAGTATGGGGGGGTTCTTCGAGATTCTCGGTTTATATTTATCAATAGGCGTCGTGGTCATCGGTATCGAGATATGCGCCGTTGTTATTATCGTTGTCTCTTACGGGAGGCTGTTCGAGATCTACGCGCATCTCGCGGTCGCGCCGTTGCCCTGCGCTTTTTTCCCGCTGAGCAGCGGGGGCGACGGTACGGGTTTCAGCCGCGTCACGGGCAAGTTTTTCAAGTCCTTCGCAGCCGTCTGCCTACAGGCGGTGATGATGGTGGTCTGCTTGCGCATTTTTGGGCATATCATGGAAGCGGCGGTCATGCATATGGCTGCAATGGGCGCCGCAACCGGTTCCATCAGGGTGGGGGAGCTGTGTTTTCTTATGCTGATGGGGTCTATAGTTCTTGTTATGAGCGTCATCAAGAGTGGCAGCTGGGCTAAAAGCATCCTTGACGTGATATAGTATGGAGGTGTTGTTGTAGTGGCGTCAAATATTGTGATCAGGATCCCGGAGGATATACGCAAGCACAAGGAGAGGCTCGTCCTCGGCCTAAACTTGCGGCAGCTTCTTGCGGTCTGCATAACCCTTGCAGTTTGCGCCCCACTTTACTTTTTTGGAAGGGGCTTTATGTCGGAGGATATCCTTTCGTGGCTAGTGATAATAATCGGGTTGCCCCTGCTGTCTATCGGTTTCATCCGGGTCAACGGCCTGCCTATGGAAAAATTCATTGTCTCGTATTTCACATTCGAGTTCCTTTATCCCAGGAAAAGGAAGTTCGCTGCCGTGAACCAGTGGCGCGCGCTCCATGACAAAGCCATCGCCTTCGATGGGCCGAACACTTCAAAGGAACGCCGCGAAAAGCGCGCTTCCGATTACCAGGCAAGCCTCGAGCGTACCGCGCTCTATGAGGAAGCTGCTGAAAACGGCAATTTGGCTTTTGATATGCAGGCCGCGCCGCTGCTCACGGTGAGCACAGGGGGCGGCGGCAAGAAGCCCGGCAAGAAGCCCGATAAGAAAAAGGGGCGCGGCAGGGCTTCCCCTAATGATGCCGAGGCCGCCAAGGCTACAGAGATAAAAGCGAAAATGGATGCCGACCCTTGCTATGTCATTTCCAGCAAAGAAGCGCGGTTGCTGAAAGCGTACAGCTCCCGCCTAGTTGAGGCGCGTAAAAAAGAGCTTTCCGGAAGAAAGGATATCACCAAAGAAAAAAATAACAAGATGCTCAAGCGGCGCGTGGCCCGGTCTGCCATTCCACGGTCTACCCAGCAGACTATCCCGTATATCGCCGACCATGGCGAGGGCATGTTCGAGATCACCACAAATAAATACAGCAAGCTGTACAAGCTCAAGGATGTAAATTACTCTACAAGCAAGGAGCAAGAGCGCGAGAATATATTTAGCAAGCTTGGGGAGTTTTACAATTACTTTGGCGAGGGGATGACTTTTGCCATAACGGTAGACAACCGATATATATCTCAGCGCGAGCAGGAGCACAAGGTCTTCTGCTCGCTTGTCGGCGACGAGAACGACAAGCACCGGGAGGAGCATAACCGGGTCTTACGGGAACAGATCGAGATGGGGAGGAACGACATGCGTGTCGATAAATACCTCACTATCACGATCGATTCGGTCACCCCCCTTGAAGCGCTGTACAGGTTCCGCAAGATCGATGCGGAGATAAGGGATTATCTCCGGCGCGTGGGGTCGGACGCCATCGCGCTCGATTCCGCCGAGCGGCTCGCCTATTATCATGACAAATTCCGCAGGGGCTATGAAGGCCGTTTTGCGGTCGACTTCGAGTTCCTGCAAGCACAGGGGCTTTCAAGCAAGGATTATATAGCCCCTTCATATTTCCATTTCGATAAAAAACACTTCATGATAGACGACGACTATTACAGGGTGTTATACCTGACAAATCTACCAAAAGCCCTGGGCGACGACTTCCTTTGCTCCCTTTGCGATGTGGAGTTCGCCGTCACCGTCACCACAACGTCTATCCCTATGGCGCAGGACAAGGCGCTCAAGTTCGTTCTCAGAAGGCTCACGGGGATCGAGATGAACAAGTTGGAGGCAGAGAAGAAGATGGTCAAGCAGGGGCTGCCGCCCACCTCCATACGCCCCGACCTCGTAGACCGGTACGAGCGCGCCATAGAGCTAAAAAACGATATAGTCCAAAAAGACCAGCGGCTTTTCTTCACGTCTACGCTGGTCATGGTCCACGCGAGTACCCTCGAGGAGCTCGAGAATAACTGCAGGGTCGTCGAGGGGAAGGCCGGCACCGTCGCGGCGCAGCTGCGCATCCTATCGGCGCAGCAAGAGGATGCAATGAAGATGTGCATTCCTTTCGGGCATATCTCAAAAAACATAATGGTTGACACTACCTTAACAACGGAAAGCCTCACCGTTTTTATGCCGTTCAAGAATCAGGAACTGTTCCACGCCGGAGGGTTTTTCTACGGCCTGAACCAGATAAGCTGGAACCTCATAGTCCTCGACAGGACGGCCATGAAGACCCCTTCCGGTTTTGTGCTTGGGACAAGCGGCGCCGGGAAATCGTTTGCGACGAAAAACGAGATCCTTAACGTGTTTCTTGCGGCGCCGGATACGGGTATATTGATCATAGACCCGGAGAACGAGTACGGGGATTTCTGCCGCGCTTTTGGCGGCACGGTCATAAAGCTCAGCGCGGACAGCAATAATTATATATCGCCCATGGATATGACGGAAAACTATGGGCTCGACGACGACGACGACCCGTTCGATACCCCCATTCAGACAAAAATCGACAAGGCCTGGCGCAAGAAGTCAGACTTCATCATGTCGATCATTGAGCGCATGATCTGGCAGGGCGGGAGCGCCGACCAGTCTCAGATCACGCCGCAGCAGAAGACCATTGTCGACCGTTGCGTGCGCCTTTGCTACAAGGAATTTTTTGACAGCGGCTTCAACCAGGAGTTATTGCCTACTCTGCTTGACTTGCAAAACGAGCTCGACAAGTGCCGCGGCACCGAAGACGGGCGCATGGTTGCCGAGGGCGTGGAGTATTACACACGCGGCTCGATGTCGCTGTTTGCCAATAAGACAAATGTCCGCATAGACAACCGGATGGTAGTATTCAACGTGCGCGACCTGGGCGACCAGCTGCGCCAAATCGCGCTCACGATAGTATTCGACTTCATTTGGAACCGCATGGTCGAAAACAAGAGTAAGGGCGTGAGGACGTACTCGTACTGCGACGAGATACACCTCATGTTTCGCTCTTATTATACAGCCGACTTCCTAAAGCAGCTCTATAAGAGGGGCAGGAAGTACGGGCTTTGCATCACCGGCCTTACACAAAACGTCGGCGACCTGCTGAGCAGCGAAATGGGCAGGGGCATGGTCGGCAACTCCGACTATATAATGATGCTCAACCAGCACAGCGAAGATTTGAAACTGCTTACTGAGATGCTTGGCATCTCGCAGGAGCAGATGAAGTACGTCGTCGGCGCCGACGTCGGCTCCGGCCTACTGTTTGCGGAAAACGTTATAGTTCCCTTCAGGAACCGTTTCCCGAACAGCTCATATCTCTATAGACTGATGTCAACTAAATTCGGCGAAGATATGTCAAGCGATGAAATAGACGCGCAGATCAGGTCTATCGTCGATGGCGCGAACAGCCGCAAGCCCCAGCCCGGCGCACCCAATGCGTAACTGCGCCATTTGAGGTTCATTTATGGGTTTTACCGACAACGGGGCGGAAGCCCCCACTCAAAAAGGTTCTGCCGGTCCCGGGTCTGGCGGCGCCTGCCCGGGCGTAAAGACTTCCGTGGATGGCGGCATAAGGACGCGCGCGGACGACCCGTGGGAGGCCTATCATGAAGCCGCCCGCGAGGCGGACAGGCGTTCCCGGGCTGCGGACGCGGCTTTACGGGCTGCGGCATACAGGCACGCCCGGGCGGCAGAGCATAAACATCCCCGGGCGTCGGCAAAAAAACCAGCCAAAGGCAGGGCAAAGCATGACCGGGACGCCGGGGGCGCTTCTGAGACCCGCTTTAAATTTCCAGGCAAATCATTCTTCCTGCCGCTTATTATAATAATCGGCGGCATTGCCCTCATACTTATGATGGTCAATGCCGGCGGGGCCGGCGTCGGTTCCATTTTTAGCGGTACTATGGGAACGGTTGACGCTGACGGCAATATAACAGAGTTTGCTATCAGCGAATTTATTACCAACCCTGAGTGGGGCATCCCGTTCTTGCGCGCATCTACGATTTCCGATATCCTCGATATCGCTGCTTACGCGGAGATATCAAACGGCGGGAGCTTCCATATCGTGCGGCTGTATGTCGCGGGCAGCGACGAGCCTGTCGAGCTGACCACAGACGCGATAGACAGGGAGTTTATAGGCGTGTTCCCCCTTGCGGAGATCATACAGCCTATATTCAACGCAGTCATACTAATGGATTACGACCTTCAGCCTACGCACAGCCAGGCGGTAGACCTGCTCTATGAGATGTACTCCGAACTGTTCTCTATCTCGGGGGAGGCTACTGCCGAATGGTGCGGGCATTCGGTCTACGACGGTACGGGGACTGAACTCCAGCAGTGCGCAGCCTGCTCCGCCATCCACGCGGTAACGTCCGGGGTAAACGCCTGCCCTAACATTATTTCCGGGTTCCACCCCCTTTTTGTCTGTAACCCGTCGATGAACGGCTGCTGCAGGTACCGCTGCGGCGGGCATGGGCATACGGAGACCTGCCCTACCGACCCTGTCACCGGGGCTTTGATTTGCACTTCGCCCCATACCTGCACCAGGGCTAATTCCGTAACTAACCCGTGCCCTTTCCGCTTTTTCAGCGCGTGCAACGGATACAGGCACTGCGGCGGGCATGACGTGCTTTCCATTTACGTCAGGGGTGACGGGTTGCCCGTCCTCATGCGAAAGTATTTTACAGACCCTATAAATGCCCTGCTCGCGATCTCCCCGCGCTCTGAGGACGAAGAGATGCGGCTGCAGAACCTTATTTCGTTCGAAGAGCTGACACTAGAGCTCATAAACCTGGCTGACTTTGGGTTCGGTTTTCGCTCAGCGTCCTGGGCGGAAGTCGAGCAAGCGATGGTAAACTTCCTCCCAAGCTCCCGCCCCGGCAAATGGGCGGTCGTCGAAAGGGCGAGATACTACCTTGGCGCTACAAGGGGCGACCTCGGCGTTAATTTTGAATGGTGCGCCTGGTTCGTCAACAAGTGCTTTGTCGAGTCCGGCCTAAAGCCGATGTATGGCTCGTCAGCAAACGACAACCGCTGCACTATCCGTATGGAGTACGCCAAATCCCTTGGCCGCTGGGTCGACGCCCCATATTATGATTTGGCACCCGGCGACGTTATCTTTTTCCGGGGCGAGTCCGCCGCCACTTCCGGCCACGTTGAGATCGTCATAGGCCGCGACGCCGAGTACGTCTATACGATAGGGCGGCGCGGCGACAAGGTGGGGATAAGGGTCATAGCCCTGGATCACCCCTATATCAAGGGATATGAAATATTTTAAGTTTCCATACGTTCCAATAAGAATCCTGCTCACGGTGAGCATATTTCAAGGAGGGTAATGCCATGGTTTCCCGTATCCGTTTTATCGTTATCGCGTTGGTTTTGTCCTGCATATCCGCTTTCCCGCCTGCCGCCTGGGCTTTGATAACTCCAGAGCTGACGGACGCACCCACCGACGACGGCTACATATGGTGCGCGTTTGATCTGGGCGTCTCCATCGACGAGGGGCTTGCGTTCGCGGGCGGCATTAACGTGGTCCTTTACGACATCAACGGCGGGAACCGTTTCTCCTTCGTTATCGGCGCCGAGCATTATTCCCGTGGCGGCAGCATTACCGGCGAACTCGCTTCGCGCACTACGTATAAGGTTTACTTCGACTACCCCGGCATTGACGGTTTCGCCCTTGTGCATAGTTCAAACGGCGCCACTGTCGACACTTTTACCGCGTATGATAACGGCGCCGCGCAGTCCTGGCGCATCGTAGCCGCCGAAGGTAGGCTCAACAATGCATTTTCTGATATCCCGGACATCCATTCTTCCGGCCTGTTTGCCCCCTCCCCTTCACCCGTCATTGCCGGACAGGGGGAATATGGCGGCGAAGCGCAGGCCTTGCTCGACGGCCTTGTCACCGCCCTGGGCGTAGTCGACATGGAGGGGCAATTTGGCCGGTTCCTGACTAATTCCTATATCGTCGGCTTTGCAAAACCGCACGCCGCCGATTATGCGGAAATAACGGGAGGCGCGGAAGAAGAATACCTTGAAATGGGCGTCCTTGAGCGCTTTATATGGCGCGAGACATATATAAAGCCAATCATCCTGCACAATTTGGGCATGTATGGCGCCCACTTCATTGACGAGGATGTGTTCCTATCAAACTTTGACCCTATTTTAACTATAATGGATCGCGACAACCAGGGCGCCGTGTCGGAGGCGTTCAAGGCCCTCTTGCTTTGGCAGTACCGGTATTTTCAGGAAACTACGACTTTTTATAATTTCATGACGGGCACGGACTACCGCAGCGCCGCAGTGCAGGGCGCTGCCGCGCCCACCGCCTTTCCTTCCCTGGCCGCGCCCGAGCCGCGCGAAGACGATGAAGAGATAGAGCCTTCCGCTGAAGGCCTGCAGGACGCGCCGGAGCAGCAGGGCGGGGAAGAGAATCCCGGCGAGGGGATATGGGAGGGGACGCTGCGGGTCCTCCGTAAAAGCTGGTTCTCTATTTTGATACTCCTTGCAGCCGCAGGCGCACTGGTGACCGTCATAGTGCTCCGCAAACGCAAGGACGCCTTTACGCCGGACGACTAGCCCGCGCGGCGTATCCCCATTTTACTGCATATCCGGCCTTTGTAGCCCGCATCCGGCGGCGTTTTGCCGGGTACTTGTATCACCGCCCCGGACCCCGCAGTTTCCCAAACGCTGAAAATGCACCCAAATCACTCTAAAATCCGGTTTCTGCCCGGTATGGCAAAATAAAGTGTTGACAATTCCATCTTTTAACCTGATTATGTAGACAGGGACAGCGATAGTATTGTCTTGCCGGGAAAATTCTTTTTAGGGTGGACTACTTTATGCGTGAGAGTTATGTTGGGGAAAAGGATGCCGCGATAAATGTCAGTGGGCTTCCCCCGCGCGTCAACCGATGGTATGGTGTAAAAAACGACATTGAAACAAAGATAATTGCAGGGGAGTACGGGGACGCAGAAAAATTGCCGTCTATCACGGAACTTGCGCAATTGTATGACATTGGGACCACAACGGCGCAGAAAGTGCTAAAAGCCCTCTGCGACGACGGCATCATATACAAAAAGCACGGCGTAGGATACTATGTAAAGGTATTTGTAAAAGACCAGCTCCGCAAGCAGCACACCGAAGAGTTTGAGGGGCGCGTGATCGACCTTTTCGATTATGCATCCCAAATCGGGCTGACGAGGGGCGAAATAATCGAAATCGTGAACGGTGTAATTGGAAATAGGGGGTAACGCCCCGTGCAGCATTTTATAAATGCTCACCGTGAGGACAGTATCTATAAGCCGGCTTCGGGGAAGAGCGGGCGTGGGCGCGGCCTTTTGCCGCCCCGGCGCCTTCCTGAAGCGGTTTTTTATTAGGGGGTTTCTTTTTGGGCTACCGTCTCTGCATCGCTGAAACCCCGGCCGGCGGCCGGGACATAGCCCGCGTTGTCGGCGCTGCCAACAGGCATTCAGGCTACTACGAGGGCGCCGGATACCTCGTCACCTGGGCTGACGGGCAGATGGTAAGGCTGGCCGGGCCCGGCGTTTATGGATATGTCCCGCAGGCGGAGATTTTTGCGGAGAGGCGCGCGCAGGCTTACGCAGAGCTGCCGCTTGCCCCCGCCGAATTCCAGCTTGAGGTCATCAAAGCCACCCAAGACCAATATTTCATTGCGGAAAAGCTCCTGAACAGGGCCGACGTCGACCTCGTCGTTATTTGCGGGGATATGTGCGCCGAAAGCAGCGCCCTGCTTTGGCTTATAATCAAAAAATCCGGCTGCTGCAAGCCCGTTGCACGGTTCTGCGCCACTTCAATGACCGATGGGGCCATTTCCTCCGCCATGGGCGCCCTGCGCCCCATGGGCGGTTTTATGGGTGGCATCGATGGTGAGCTTTGCAGGAAAAATGCCGATTGGATACTTGGGGAGAGCATGTCCCGGGCGCTGAGCCTCAAGTATAGCGCGGGTATCAGCGCTGGCAGGCTGCAGCCGCCCACGCTGTTTTTTGTCGTGCAGCGCTACCTTGAAGCAAAGCGCTTTGAGGCGGGCGCTTACTATACTATGCGCGCACTCCTGGAGGGCGGGACACCCGTGTATTGGGAACGCGGCGTAAAGGGCTCCGATCTGTTCCCGGCGCCCATAATGGATAGCGAAGGCAGGGTCATTGACCGCAGCGCCGCCGATGCGGCTGCCCTCGCTGTTGCCGCCGGCGCCCCGGGTATCGTGAAGGAATTTACCGTGACTAAAATGGCAGCTGACAGACCGCGGCTTTACGATATAGCCGGGCTCCAAAAAGACGCGAATATGATGTTTGGGTACTCCGCAGCCGCCACTCTCGCCACTGCGCAATCGCTCTACGAGAGGTTCAAGCTGCTGACCTGCCCCCGCACCGGCAGCCGCTATATTACAAGCGGCATGGCGGGCGAAGCCGGGGGGCTTATTTCGCTTATCGGCGATATCGGCAAGTACAGGGGCTGCGTTGACAGGCTTTTATCTGACGGCCTGAATTTCGGCAGCCGCATTGTTGACGACGCAAAAGCGGCGTTGGAGCACGCGATCGTCGTTACGGGGAATATGAGGGATTATGCCAGTATAAAGCTTGTCCCGGGAAAAGAGGAAGCCGCCAAAGGCGTGACCCCCGATTCCCTCAAGGCCATACTTGACCTTGTGATCTGCAGGATGTTACTGAGCCTGTCGCGGCCTTATGTCTATGAGCGCACTGTTCTAAAGGTGGAGTTCCCGAACGGGCTTGTGTTCACCGCAAGCGGCAGCGCCCCGCTTTACCCGGGCTGGAAAGGGATGCAGGCCCTTCTATCCGGCGATGCGTCCGGCAGGGGAGGGCAGTTTACGCCCCCCGACCCCGGGCAGATGCTCCCGCCCTTTAAAGTTGGGCAACAGATCTGCGTCTCATCCTGCACCGTAGAGGCAAAAAGAACCGCGCCACCGAAGCTGCACACTGAAGCGACGCTCCTTGCTGCAATGGAGTGCGCCGGGGCAGTTATCGAGGGCGGCGCCGTAATATTGGGGGAGGGGATAGGCGCCCCGGCTTCCCGCGCGGGGATAATCCAGGACCTGTTTGACGCGGGCTTCGTAAAATATGCCGACAGCGGGGAGAATACATTGTACTTGGAACCTACCGGGAAGGGCATGAGCGTGCTCCGGGTGCTGCCTAAAGAGATCTACAGCCCTCACGCCGCCGCCGGCTGGGAAAATATGATCGGCGGCGTCGCTCGCGGCGATTTGGGCGAAAAGGAATTCATGGACGGATTTTTACCGTTCGCCGCCCGCATGGTCAACGAGGCCAAAGCCGCCGATACCGGGGTTTTCTTCAAGCGGGAGCGCGAAGCGCACGGCGTTTGCCCTTGGTGCGGCGGCGACGTCCGCTGCCACGAGAACAAAACCGATGAGGGCAAGATTCTACACCTGCGTTACTACTGCTCGGGCAACGGCTGTGAGTTTACGCTAAATACCAACGACGTCAACTTTCATACCTTCCTGGGGCGCCATTTGACAGCAAAGGAGGCCCTCGTGATGATCGCCAGGGGCAGGGTCATACTCGATGCGCACGGCCGCAGCGGCGGCGCCCATAAGCGCGAGTTCCGGTTCGTCAGGAGGAAATATAAAGGGAAGACTTACTGCAACGTGGTCAGCGAATGCCAATCTTCCCTGAAATAACAGGCATTCTTTCATAAGGAACCCAAGCACCGCTGCTCCACAGGGGGTTTTTGATAAGCAGGGTTATGGTTTGCATGTATTCTTCGCGCTAGTGGGTGCTAGCGTGACCTTACAAGTTAATTCTATACGAGTTGTCCCCGGGCTTACTGTTGCAAGAGCTTTCTTGAAACGTAAGCGTTTACCTAACCGCAACCTGCTTAGTTGCAAAGAAAACTTAAAACAGCAACCGTGTGGTTAAGTCGCCCTTTTTCGGTGCGACACGTAGAATGCCAACATAAACTGCGAACACCGCGCTGAGATTTGGGTCGCTCGCCAAGTATGGCACCGGTCGCTACCGATTTTTCAATTGCTTGAATAATTCAGGCTTATTGATAATACTAATCGTCACTCCAGAACTCTCCAGAGTCATTTTGTATTTTTCCACATCTTTGACATTTATAAATTGCATATAATTCTTGGACGGCGCCATCATTATATGATCTGCCCTCGCGTTTGATAAATTTCCAATTGTGTTCTCCTTTACAAATTTCTTCGCGTTTTTGTATTATTGACTGATTTCTTAGATCTATCAACCGTTCTGTTGCACATTTACACAAACTGATGTAATCAGCAGAAGAAGGAGCGGAACGCCGGTACTTAATAGGTTCTTTAGATGGTACGCTTGCAAGTATTGTTAGGGTAGGTAGGTCTGTCAGTTTGCCCACTGCCGCACTGCGTATTTCAAAACAATAATTACTGTTCTCGGCAATTTCCGCAAGAGCAGATTGGTCGGCCAATCTATCAACCGCCGCCAAGCTTACGGAGAGATCATCATGGCTATTTCGTGCAAGATCTGCAAGAACAGATTGATTGGTTATCTTTTCAATAGCGCTTAACCTAATATTCAAATATACACTATCGCATTGAGCAATCCTTTCGAGAGCTGGTTGGTCAATTAACATTTCAATTGCTTTTTCTTGATAGGATCGCGGAAGGGTTCCCGCTTCACCTGCAATCTCCTCAAGAACAGATTGATTCGTAAGATTCCCAATTGCTCTCATGCGGCATGTCTCCTCCTTTTTAGCAATATCAGCGAATACCTCTTGCGCTAGAGCTTTATCGGTCAATTTCTCAGCTGCGCATATACGCAAAATGCTTTCTTTATTATTTTTGGCAATATTAGAAAGCATTTCTTGATCGCTCAACTCTTTAACGGCATCTATGCGTAAAAGCTCGCCTCTTGCGCTTTGGGCTATATCATAGATAACTCTTTGATCTCTGATCTTTTTTAAAGCAAATGATGATCCATAATCGCAGTTTATAACAACGACTGACAATATCTTTTGATCGGTTATTCTTTCAATTGCCAGTTCTGCAGCTCTATTAATCATTTTTACCTTGTTTTTATCAAAGGTTTCTATCTTACCTAATTTCATAACAGTCTTCATAAGTACTAAATTGCCTTTGCCTTGCTTGGCGATATCAATCAATGTATACAGGTCTGTAGTTTTTTCTACAGCTCTTACCGCTTTTTCTTCGTTATCGCTCATCCAAGCCGGTTTAAAAAGCCCCATGATCACATGCTCCAGTTTAATTGATCATATTAACACATCAAAAGGCACACCTATTGACAGCTCGTATCATGCGAGATTTTATACTTATCGCTTTTTTATGTCAAGATTTTCGCGAAAGATTAAAGGCGCTGTGGAATACTCCCCGTCATACAGCAAGTTGTACCACCATGGGCTGTTGTAATATTCAAGCGCAGGAGCCGCTCCTTTCTTTAAGGGTTTTAATAATCACAAAAACGCGCCCTGTACTGAAAATTTTGCCTATTTTTGTCTGCAATTAATATAAAATGCCCTTGTTTTATCGCTTTATTAGGTGTATAATATTATCACTTAACCGTAATGTTATTACGGTTAAGTAGAGGTTTTCCGGTGTATTGCCAATACGATTTTGCAATGGTTCGCAGGTACCTACGGCGCTGCAGCGCTTACTAGGCTGCTCACGGTGAGTAAATCAAAAAGGAGCCCGTTATGGCGTGGTTTGAAAGCAGGTATAAGTCGGCGGCAGGTTTATTACTGTCGCGCGACATTAGGAAGCTCGAAGAACTGGAGGCTGCCGGTGTGTCCGAAAGGGAACTCGCTGCGGTGGCTTCCGCTATATCTGCGAACATAGCCTTCGCCAACAACCTTGCCCTTATATCCGCGCTGCAAGCGGAAGCGTACCGTGTGCGCATCGATGCGCTCAACCTGGAGCGCGATACCCACTGCCTTGACGACGGTTACGAAAACGCTATAGAGCGCAGCATAAGGTTCCGTTCGCTCGACGACTACCGGCTCGAGGTCTCCAACATGGGAGGGGGCTTGCCGCCCCGCGACGCCCCGGGCGCGAAACCGGATATCCCACTTGAAAATGCCTACACTGCCCCCGAAAGGGCGCATTAACTGTTTGCCGCTTGCCGCAGGGTTTCCGCTAGCCTGGCCGCCTTTTAGGCGCGCCGCCGCAGCGCATCCCGCAGCCGGACAAACCGATATTATTGACCGCTGACCTCCACAATCCGCTTGACAACAAAGAAAACATTCTTTTTACTGCAACGGACAATTTTTGACAAAGCTTCTGAAAGGGGAGAGGTGTTATGCCTGACACTGTGAGCACAGTATCTAATGTTACGCAGGGCGATTCGGGTCTTAACGCAAGGGATGAACTTAAAAGGCAATTGTTCGATGGCGTCAAGCGCGTCATGGAGAGCGAGAATTTTAAACGTTTTTTACAAACGAGCGGGAGGCTTTTTTACAATAACTACAGTATGAACAATACTGTACTTGTCTGGCTACAGAAGCCAGACGCTTCCCATGTTATGGGATTCGAGAACTGGAAAGAATTTGGGCGCAACGTAAAACAGGGTGCGACCGGGGCTAAGATATTTGCACCGGTGCTCGCCAGCGAGAAGAAAAAGGGCGGCCTTGCGGCAAGTATCCGCGCCAGCCTTTCCGCACAGGTCAAAAGCAACCCCGGCCAGGTCGCGTCGTACAGGCTGGGGCAGAGCAATCTCGAGTTCACTATGAACAGCAACCGCATCATCGGCGTCAAGGCCGACGGGGCGGAGCGGGGGGTCTTTAACAACGACGCCGATTTCAGCAAGTACATCGACAGGGCGGTATTGGGGAAAATCCCTTTGTACTATACCGTTTGCACGGTATTCGACGCAAAAGATGTTATAATCCCGGAATACCTCTGGGTCAAGCGCGGGTTTTCTTATGAAGAGGCCGTCCGCGACGAGAAGGACAGGCCGGTTACCAATAAGCGCGGCGAGACCAAAATAAAAAATACCCCTGAGCGCCAGGCACGTTTCGTGCCGTCTCTGTGCAGGGAGCTTGCCGCCAGCGACCCTGTAAAGATGAATGTGCTGTATTACGCGGCGGCAGCTGTCTGCAGCAACAGGGGAGTTGGCGTCCTGGTACGAGACAAAAGCGGGGACAGACTGCTCGCGGGCGGCGCTGAAGGCTATTTCCAAGCGAAGCCGCGAGAAGGCGGGGACAGCCCCTATACCCCCGATATGGCCGCTTTGTACCCTAACGGGATGATCGTGTTAAGCGACAGCATGGATCCCGACCCTGATAAAGATATCACAAAGCGGGTCGCCGTGCTTTTCCATGAGATGGCGCACTCTTCGCTGCATGCCGACCCCGGGCGGCTCGCATCCGATATGGGCGAGAAGTTTATACCTCGCTCTATGGGGGAGCAGCAGGCGCAAGCCGCCTCTTACATAGTCTGTTCACAGTACGGCATAGATAATGAAGGGTTTTCTTTCGAATACATGGCAGCCTATGCCAAGGGCGTAGAGCTTTGCGAGCTGCAAAAATCCCTTGACGTCATATACAAGGAGTCCAGAAGGCTGTTGAAGGACATCAACTCGGAGCTTGATAAGGCGGGGTTCACCATCGACCTCACGCAAAAGCCGAAAGAGCCGCTTGAAGCCGAAGCCGTCAACGATGTATGCGTCGCTTATTTGGAGGACGCACTCGAGCAGGAGGCGATTATAAGCAACGTCAGGAACGGGCTACCGGCGCTCGTCGAGCAGCATGGCGACTCGCCCGAAGTCCTTGAGATGCTTAAATACCATAAAGACAATATAGGCGTACGTCAGGAGAACGTGGATATAATAAAGGGCTGTATTGCGAGGCTGCGTGACGAGCAGTCGCGCAGCGGCCAGGAAGATTTGATCGAAATGATAGACAGGGCGTCCGCGCGTATCGAATTTCACGCGGAAGCATTCGAATACCTTACCGGGGAGCTTATATCCACGGTCGGGAAGGTCAAGGGCAGCTTGAAGGATGAATTCTGCAAAGACCCGCGTGGGACTTTGACGAAACTTTCAAAAAGGTACCCGCGCCTTAACGGGCTTACCGGCGCCCAGCTCTCCTATATTGCGGACAGCGGGTTTATCGGGAGGCAAAGCAAGCTGCTGCGCAAGGATCCGGAAGCTTTTGTCAATATGGCGTGCGACAGGGCGGCGCTGATCCGTGGGTGCGCTGCGAAGAACGGCACTTTTGTAGAGGTAACATCCTGTGAGAACTGGTTTACGAAGCCTATTTTCGAGGGCGGTGAGATCTGCCACCCGAGAATTGCTGACAGCATCATTAGATCCGCCGAAATGCAGATACGGAAATTGAAAGACCAGGCCTCCGCCTCTGGCGGATATGTGCCTTACGCCAAATGTAATTTGTCTGTCTTCAGCCCTACAGCCGACGGGCGCCTTTCAGTGCTGCGCACTACGGTGGATATAGGCGACGGGTACCAGCTGGGGCTTACCGACCATCTGAAATCATGCTGCAGGGGCAGGGGCGCGGCTAAAATCGAGATGCTTTATAATTTTCAGGCCGCATCGCGGGAAAGCGGCTTTGAGAGGAAGATACATGTCCCATCCGAACACGCAGCCGCTGCCAGCCATGGACGGGCTGGCAGCGCGATGAGTGCGCGCGAATGGGCAGAGGCTATAAACGCAGAGAGGGCGGCAGCGGGCAACGACCGCCCCGGCAACAGCGAGCGGGGCTCGGCCGACGGAAGGGGAGGCCCTGTCAAGGGCGGCCCATTTAAAGACAAATGACCGGCGGGCCGCTTGCAATAACAACGGAGGTGGATTACGTGCCGCTTACGCTTTATAATAAAGTACATAAAAAGCCGCAGCCGGCGGCAGCGGCGGCCGGCGGGGATGCATACCTGCTCCATGAGCTTGTGCCCGCGCCGATCATTATGACAAAGGAACTCTTGCGCCGGAAATGGGAAGAAGCAGCGCGTAAGGATTTTTGCGCAGGCAAGCGCAAATCGGCAGAGCTGTTATAACCGGAATTACCGTTTGGGCAGGGATATTTTCGCGGAAAAACATTTATCTTGACTTTGTTGGTATTTTTTGCTTTAATTCTGCTGATATCTCTCATAGTATCACAATAGGCGGTGGAGCGTAATGCGCTTTTCGGAAGCTGAAATAGTCAAGCGCCTGACGGAAGCGGCGGCCGCTGCGGGTTGCAAGCTGACGTACTCCCATAAGATGTTTTTCCTGCGTCTGCTTGACTTTGCCGAGCAGGACAGCCAGGGTTATTACGTTCAGCGGACGGTAAGCGATATAGCGAAGGTTTGCAGATTGGCTGAAAGGACAGTTTCTGACAGCCTTAAACAACTTGCCGCCGCAGGGGCGGTGCGCACCGAAACCAGGGGCAAGCCCTCTTTGAGGCGCATCGATGACAGTTTTATAGAGGGGAGAGACGAATGATGGCCACAGACACCGTTATTTTCAATAACGAAGAGAGGATAATCCTCAACAGCATGGCGTGCGGGGACAACCCTATCCCTCTTGAGGAGCTTACGCGTGCGTGGGTCATATCATGTGTGCAGTCCTCTATAAACATCGTAGGCGACGAACTGCTTGTTGCGCAGCTTGTCTCACTAAAGGATACGCTTGAGAGCTTAACTGACGAGGAATGGGATCTGCTTAAATTGTTGCTGCCGTTTCCTGTCCCTTATGGCATCGACGACTTTGTTGACTAGTGTACTGTAAAGACTATAATTTCGGATACAGATGTTTTAGCTTGATTCGCGCATCCTCAGTGGTGAAATGCCAGTCTACTGTCAGGTTGGCTGAGTTTCTAGAGCAAGTCCACGCTTTAACCTGATAAGTCATCTCTTCCTTAGTTGGGATTCTATGCTTTAGGCACTGCTTACTCATAACTCCAATCTCGATTTCTGCCATATCCAGCCACGAGCCATGCTTGGGTGTGTAGTGTATT
>Ga0123353_10000564_pt1 | contig 45563 bp, 38 predicted proteins | sample TergutLab28metaG_3_FD_92763 | JGI IMG/M metagenome (GOLD analysis project Ga0123353, IMG submission 92763) | Labiotermes labralis P3 segment gut microbial communities from Petit-Saut dam, French Guiana - Lab288 P3 | ecosystem: Host-associated > Arthropoda: Insects > Digestive system > Gut ... | reverse complement strand
GTATCTTTGGTACAGGGTTTTTGTGATCGCCGCGGTAAGTGTCGTCTTTCCATGGTCTACGTGGCCAATCGTTCCGATATTGACATGCGGCTTATTTCTTTCAAACTTTTGCTTTGCCATTATGTGCCTCCTGATTAATTTTCGTTTAAATAGTTTTGGAGCTGATGAGCAGGCTCGAACTGCCGAACCTCTTCCTTACCAAGGAAGTGCTCTACCTACTGAGCTACATCAGCACGTTTAAAGCTATTCTACTACACAAATGTCGTAGTGTCAACAAAAAATCCCTCAAGAAAAAAGCATAGGAATATTTCATAGCACAGCTATAAAACCATATTTCTTCTCAAGCCATATTTCAAACGGCTCGTCCAGGTTTGCGCTGCGATATGCGGCCTCCATATCGCGTTTTACCGTTTTCGTATTTGGGTGGAAATTTCCCAATTCGTACAGCAATATACGATAACTCTTTTCATACCACTCCAGCGCCTTGGGATAATCGCCCTGACTGTCGTAGATAAAGGCGACGTCGCTGTAAGTGACGGCGATGTCCCGGTGCTCTTTGCCCAGCACTTTTTCACGGATCGCCAAGGCCTTCCAATGCCACTCCAGCGCTTGGTCATAGTTACCCTGATGGGAGTAGATAAAGGCGATGTTATTGTACGTGGTGGCGGTGTCCGGGTGCTCCGCGCCAAGCACTTTTTCGCGAATCGCCAAAGCCTTCAGTCCCCATTCCAGCGCCTCGGTATAGTCGCCTTGATGGGAGCAGACATAGGCGATGTTGTTGTATGTGGTGGCGGTGTATGGGTGCTCCATGCCCAGCTCTTTTTCAAAGACCGCCGAAGCTTTCAAAAACCACTCCAGCGCCCTGGGATAATCGCCCTGGCTGCCGCAGACAAGTGCGACGTCGTTGTACGAGGCGGCGGTGGAAAGGTGCTCCGTGCCCAGTTCCTTTTCTTTGATTTCTATCGCTTTCCGGCCCCACTCCAGCGCTCTGGGATAATCCCCCAGATGAGAGTATACAAGGGCGACGTCGTTGTACGTGGCGGCAGTGGTCAGGTGTTCCCTGCCCAATACTTTTTCATGAATTGCCAAAGCCTTCTGATTCCACTCCAGCGCTTTGGGATAATCGCCTTGATAAGTGCATACATACGCGATGATGTTGTATGTAGCGGCGGTGGAAAGATGCTCTTTGCCAAGCGTTTCTTCGCGGATCATGAGAGCTTTCTGATACCACATCAAGGCTTGATCGTATCTTGCTAATGCTTCACTGCCGACGCCAATAAAATGGTACAGCCATACCGTCCGGTCCGCCTCATCCGCGTCATTGCGATATCTCTCACCCGCGTGTTCCGCTATCGCGGCGCCGTGGCCGGCGATCCGCGCGAATTGCTCACGCTGCGCGTAATTGCTGTAATTGGCGATTTCCCGCAAATCCTCGATCATAGCGTCCGCGCAGATACCCAGCCAGTCCAATTCGCTGTCATTAATCTGATCCCGCCCAATTTCCTGTATAAGGCGGTGCATACTCAAATAATCCCCGTCACGCTTCACCAGCGAGTAATTTAGCAGCTCCGCAATAATCTCATCTTGTTCGAAATCATCACCGAAATCTTCTTGAAGAGGCTTGGGTAATCTTTCAAGCTGCCGCCAGAAAAAAGCCAGCGGAATCTCGTCAGGAGACATATAGGTACAGAGGTTGAACAATTGCCTCGCGCTTTCGCCCAGTTTGTCAAAGGAAAGCGAAAGGGTTTCGGTTACGGCGAGATGGTAATTTGTCGGCGAGCTCTGTCTTGCCGCCAGCGTTTTCAACTTTCCGCGTTTATCCAATAAAGCAAGATAGTCTGAGCAGCTTCTGTTGGTGCTCTCGATATACGCCCCTGCCTGCTCCAAAGCCAGCGGGAAGCAGTTCATTCTCTCGACCAGCGAGGTTAACACAGGTTCGCTGTCAATCAAATTTATGTTTTCACAAAGCCGGTCGCGCATGAACTGCATTGCTTCATCAGGAGTAAAAAGCTCAATGTCAACCGATTTACCTTGCTTTAATTCGCGGTTTCGAGTCGTAATCAAAAGATGCCCGGTTTGGACACCGGAAATATACGGTGCAATGACCTTGTTATTCTCGACGTTATCAAAAATAAAGAGCCACGAGTTGTGCGACGCAAACCAGGATTTCAAGTAGGAGGCCAATTGCTTTGGCGTCAGCTCTTGCGTCTCGTCCATGTTTTCGGGGATTAAGCCGGCCGCTTTAGCAAAACTGAGGCAATCGTTGAACGCAGCTATTTCAGTTTCCGCGTTAACCAGCCAAACCGCGTCTTTGTATTCACTAATGAATCGCCAGGCGTATTCCGTGGCTGTTTGCGTTTTGCCAACGCCGCCCAGTCCGGTAATCGTCTGTTTTATGCAACCGGCGCCGCCGGATTGAAATTGTGTATGTATTTCGTTTAATGGGCCTTCGCGTCCCGAGAAATGCGGGTTGCGTTCCGGCAAATTATTGGAGGGAAGGGTGCCGGGAAACATCGCCCGCGGTATTGCGGACGCGGTTGGAAAAGCAGGTTTCTGCCGCAATGATTTCTCCACACTGACGCCTTCCACGAGTAGTTGCTCCGCCGTTTTTTCATCGTGGGCATTGATAGCATGGAATAAATCAACATAGACAGTCGCATGAAAAAGCCCGTCAGGGATCACATCCGTAATCCTGACCGGTATCATACGTTTATTTTTTCCTTTCACCGCCATGGCATAGATATTTGTCCATTCTTCCTCGCAAAATTCGGATTCTAAATATGCCTGAGAGAGAACAGGGATGCAAACATCACACTTCTTTACGAACTCGTTCATTTTGGAAACAAAATTATCCCCGGCACGAATATCCCATGCCTGAATCAGCACGGTCTGGCCCCGTTCTTCTAAAACGCCCGCGATCCATTTCGCCCACTCTTCGTCCCGGCCCGTATAGCTGATGAAATATGTTTCTGCCATCGTATTCACCGTCCTTATAAATAACTGCTTGTTTTTGTTTGTCTACATTATAACATAAAAAGTATTTTTTTGGAAAGGTGTTTTGAGGAATGGTTGACAACGCAAGTCCTGTTGAATATAATGTATACATCAAAAAGCAAGAAGAATTTGATACATATGGGGGGGTGATGATTTGTCGAGTTCTGCATATTCAATAAGAGAAGAGTATAAATATCCGGAGTTTGATAAGGTAAGCATTGACTGCTATATTAAGAATCGTCTGTTGTCCCAAATAGAATGGTACGACAAAAAAAGCAGTGACTTTCAGAAAAAGTACAAAAGGATTTCAATTCTTACCGTAGTGCTAAATAGCTTGATTCCAATTATTATTCTTTTGGCTGATTATGGCTTGATCGTTAAGTTGTTAATCGCGGTAATCAGTTCAACCACAGCCGTACTTACGTCAATACAAATACTCAATAATTATAAAGATCTATGGGTTCAGTATCGTACAAATTGCGCTTTACTAAAAAGTGTATTGCATCGATTCTATACCGGTGCGAGCGAATTTGCCAGCAAAGATGAAGACGACAGGTTTTCTTTGCTTGTCGAATTGAGTGAGAAGTATTTAACATCGGAATTTTTACAGTGGAACGCCTCGCACTCAACAGATAATAAATCTTTACAAGGTTCGTAAGTATTGATTCTGGGTCATCATTTTCCGATTCCCAAATACTCTTCCAACTTCTTTTTAGTTCTTTGTATCGCGTTGTCAATTGCCTTGGGCGATTTTCCTATGGTTTGCGCGATTTCGCTATAGCTTTTTCCTTTTAAATGCTCGTTCCAGACGCGCAGTTCCATATCGCTGAAAATATCAGCGCTGTTTACTTCAAGATAATTTATATCCTCTTTTAAAATATATAAGGCTTCCGGGTCTGCGTAGTTGGCGGAAGATAACATGTCCTCTATTGTTTTGTCAGGGGCTTCGCCTGAAAACGGATCATTAAAAGAAAGAGAATTGTTGAGAGGCGCGTGTTTTTGACGCGCCGCCATCTTAATCGCGCTCAAAATCTGTCTGTTGACGCATATTTCCACAAACGTATGAAATGAAGCGTGCTTATCTTCATTGTAACCCTTAATCGCTTTAAATATGCCAATCATTCCTTCTTGTACGATATCTTCGCTGTCGGCGCCTACGATGAAATAGAAGTGCGCTTTACCTCTTACTACATTTTTGTATTTTCGAATTAAATATTCTTCTGCATCATGATCGCCCTGCTGTGCTTGTCTGACCAAGGTTTCGTCTGACAATCCCGCGTATTTATTTTCCATCCCGTTGCTTTCTTACCTCATACAGTAAAATCGCCGCAGCATTGGAAGCGTTCAATGAATTAATCTTTCCTTTCATCGGTATAGAGCAGATAAAATCACACTTTTCCCTGACCAGCTTTCCGATACCGGACCCTTCGCCCCCGATGACCAGACCTATGCGCCTTTTCAAATCTACAGTGTAAAACTCCGATCCGCCCATATCACACGCACCGATCCAAAGTCCCTGTTTTTTTAAATTATCTATCGTCTGTGCAATATTGGAGACCTTCGCGCAAAGCATATGTTGACTGGCGCCCGCAGAAGCCCTTGTAACCGCAGGCGTAATTCCAACCGCTCTTCTTTTGGGAATGATCACCCCATGAACACCTGCCGCCTCAGCCGTTCGTATAATCGCACCCAAATTGTGGGGGTCTTCGATGCCATCCAGGATCAATACGAAAGGATCTTCTTTCCGATCTTCCGCAAGCCGCAAAATGTCATCAACCTCGCAATACGTATGCGCGGAAACAAAAGCGATGACGCCTTGATGGTTCGCGCCCTCAGAAACGCTGTCGAGCGCCCGTTTTTCAGAATAATGAATCGGGATGCCTTTGTCTTTAGCCATCCCCGCGATTTTTTTAATGGAGCCTTCGGCGCCTTTTGCAATCATTATTTTTTCTATTTCTCTGCCTCCCGCGAGAGCCTCGATCACAGGGTTTCTCCCAATTATGAAGTCTTTTCCTTCCACATTCATCCCTTTCTTCTGTATTCAAAAAATTGATACCTTACATTGTTTTCTTCCAGCGCCTCTCCGCTCCAAACGATTTCGAATTCATGAGAAAGCTCGTCCAAGTTCGGAAAATGCCTGTCCGCCTCAAAGGCAGCGTCAATTTTTGTTATTAAAACCGTATCAACATATGGCAGCAATTGTTTGTAAACCATCTCACCGCCTGCGACGTAAACATCATCTTTATCTTTATTGTTGACGAATGTTAACAATTCATCCAAAGAATTGAAAATTTTACAATCGGCTTGATAATTCAGATTCCTTGAAAGCACAATCGTTTCTCTTCCGCCAAGCAATTTTCCGGACATCCCATCAAGCGTTTCTCTGCCCATGATGATCGTTTTACCGATTGTTTTTTCTTTGAAATACTGCAAATCCCCGGGCAAATGAACCAGGAGCCTGCCGTCACGCCCCAAACCCCAATTTTGATCGACAACCGCAATCGCTTTCATAATGCGTTTCCTCCCCTGTCCCTTGTTTTAAATTGCAATGGGTATATTATTTATCTGTGAATTTTTTTGATAATCATCGATCATCATATCATCAACAGCAAATTCATAGAAATCTTGAACCTTTGGATTTAATCGAAACTTTGGAGCAGGATAGGTTGGTCTGCTGATCATTTCTTCTATGATTGGGACGTGCCGGTCATAGATATGCGCATCGGCGATGACATGCACAAGCTCTCCGGGCACAAGGCCGGACACCTGAGCAAACATATGGAGCAATACGGAATATTGCACAACATTCCAATTGTTCGCGGCAAGTATATCCTGCGACCTTTGGTGCAAAACGGCATTCAGTTTGCTGCCTGTGACATTAAATGTCATGCTGTAAGCGCATGGTTCCAGATTCATCTCATGCAAATCCTGAAAGTTATATATATTGGTCAGAATTCTGCGCGAATACGGCGTGTTTTTAAGCTGCCACAAAACATTGTCGACCTGATCCATTTCGCCTTGCGGAAAGCGATAAGTCTGTCTGAGCTGATAGCCGTACGCCTTGCCAATCGAACCTTCTTCATCAGCCCATTCATCCCAAATGCTGCTGTTTAATGCCTTGATGTTGTTTGATTTTTTCTGCCAGATCCAAAGAATCTCATCAACAGCGGATTTAATCGCGGTTGGCCGTAGTGTAAGCGCCGGAAATTCGTCGGATAAATCGTAACGATTCACAATACCGAAGATTTTGATCGTATGTGCCGGCGCGCCGTCGGGCCACTTCGCTCTTACGGCCTGACCCTCTGAGGAATAACCGGTGTCTAAGATTTTTCTGCACATCGTAATAAATAAATCGTCTGCCTTGCTCATAACTGACTCCATTGCTGCTAATGCAGCTACTATATTTTATATATTTTTCGTGTTCTCAATCGCCCGCATTGCCATTTGCATCACTTCCTCAAGCCGCTCCTCTTCTTTCGACAGATAAAGATACCCGACAAGCGCTTCAAATGCCGTCGCAAGTTTGTACAATACCGGATCGGCGTTTTGAGGCTTTGATGTGATTTTACGGTTGCGCGCTCGTTTTACAAGACTTTGCTCCTGCTCAGTCAGATTAGACATGATTGCTTTCAGCGCAAAAGCCTGTCCGTCCGCTTTGACATACCGGACGGACATCTTGTGAAGCTTGTCTGTATTGCTTTGACCGGTACCCAAGACGGTTTTTCTTACGTATACTTCAAAAACCGCGTCGCCAATATACGCCAGCGCTGTCGTATTCATCGCCTGAATGTTCATCATTATGACTCTTTTATAATCTGTAACCCTTGGGGCGTATCTTTTAGCGTAATCCCGCGCCCTTTTAGAATATCCCTGATTTCGTCAGCCCTGGCAAAATCCTTATTCTTCCGCGCTTCCTGCCTCTCATCGATCAGCGCTGCAAGTTCTTCGTCAACTGCGCCTGATTCCTGATTATCCTGCAGCAGTCCAAGCACATCGGCCAATTCTGTAAGCAGCGCCTGACTCTTTTCCGCGAATTCTTTCGACGCGCCGTCCTTGCTCGCGGTGTTAATCGCCGTAATCAGTTCAAATATCGCTGTAATTGCATCCGCTGTATTTAGATCATCCTCCATCGCTTCGATAAATTGATCCTTATACTGCGAAAACCCTTCTAATGCTGCTTTCTCCGTCTCACTCGCAGCGCCGTTTCCAGTCTCCGCCAAATGTTTTAAATTGTTTTTTGCATTTTGCATTCTGGCATAACTGTTTTTAGCTTGCTCCATGAGTGTGTCGCTGAAATTGATCGGATTTCTGTAATGTCCCGAAAGGAGAAAAAAGCGCATAACTTCGCCGCTGTATTCTTTTAAGATATCTCGGACTGTAAAAAAATTCCCTTTCGATTTTGACATCTTTTCATTGTCCACCGTGATATACCCGTTATGCATCCAATAGTTTGCAAAAGGTTTCCCATTCTCCGCTTCGGATTGCGCGATTTCATTTTCGTGATGCGGAAAGGTTAAATCCTGTCCGCCCGCATGAATATCGATCGTATCGCCGAGATATTTCTTCGCCATCGCTGAACATTCAATATGCCAACCAGGCCTTCCCATTCCCCAAGGGGATTGCCACGCGATTTCATCTTCTGTTTTCCGGGCTTTCCAGAGTGAAAAATCAAGTGGATCTCTCTTCTTTTCTCCGATTTCAATCCTTGCTCCCAGCTCTAAATCTTCAACGTTTTGCTTTGACAGCTTTCCATACCCCGAAAATTTCTTTGTATTGTAATAGACGTCTCCCTCTGTCTCGTAGGCATATCCCTTATCGATCAGACCTTGCACAAAGTCAATGATCTCTTTCATATTTTCGGTCACTTTGGGATGAACCGTAGCCTTTTTCACGTTCAGCGCCGCGGCGTCCTTGTAGTATTCTTCAATATATTTCTCACCGACTTCGCCGGCGCTGATTCCTTCTTCCTTGGCCTTGTTAATGATTTTGTCATCAACATCCGTAAAGTTTTGAACAAATTTTACAGTGTATCCTCTGTATTCCAAATATTTTCGCAGTGTATCAAATACGACAAAGGGCCTGGCGTTGCCGATGTGAAAATAGTTGTAGACCGTAGGGCCGCAAACGTATAATTTCACTTCTTTTTCGTTTTGCGGAACGAATTCTTCTTTTTTCCTTGTCAAAGTATTATATATTTTCATTGCCTTTCCTTTCCCATTGCCTCTGCACTATAATAATGATGAATTAAGGCAGGTAAATGCACCTGCCTTCAAAATTATACACTATTTTTATATGATGCGCAAACAATAAAATCACGTCATCACGAACCCCATAATCAGGAATACGATGATGCTAAGCACTGCGGGTACAGCCACAAGCGGGAAAGAAGATTTAAAATAATCCACATTTGTAGTCTGCGTCGAGGCGGCGGTCAGGATTACCGTATCGCTGTAAATGCAGATATGCCCTCCGAAACAAACAGCAGAAATGATCGCTCCGGAACACAGGAACGGGTTGGCTCCAAAAGCATCCGCCAGAGGCACTATGATCGGGAAGGCGATCGCTGCCAATCCCCAGAAAGTACCGGACGCAAAAGATAAAAGTCCGACGACAACAAAAATCGTCACCGGCAAAAGCGCCGGGCTGATCGCTTTTAGCGCGCCATCAATGACAAAGTCCGTAAGGCCAAGGCCATCATTTGCCACCTGCAGCGAATACGCCAGTATGATGATTACTATAATCGGCGCCATATCAACAATTCCCTTGACAACAGCGGCGAAATATTGATAAATATTCATGATACGCTGAATAAGATACATAATCAAGCAAGCGACGAGCGCGGCAAAGATTCCGTATAAAATTTCTTCCGTCAATACTGTCAGCACTCCTACAATCAGAAGCGGTCCGATGAAGTTCAAAGCTCTGCGCTTCTCCTGCGGTACAGATGGCTCCTCAAACGCATCTTTTGCAAGGTTTTCCTTTGATACCGCTGAAAAAACCTCTCCTGTTGACATTGCTCTTTCCTCCGCTGTCTTCATAGGGCCGAAAAGAGGTAAAATCTTCAAACAGAAGAAAGGTACAATTATCACTGCAAGCCAACCATATACCACGAATGGTGTGGTAGAAAAGTATGCACTTGTTGCCGAAACACCTTCTCCGCCAACGCCGTTTTTTAGCATCAAGCCTCCCATAAACGCTCCCCATGTGGAAAACGGCACAATAGCGCAAACAGTTACACCAGTTGAGTTGATGATATAGGCCAGCATTTCACGAGACACTTTAAAACGGTCCGTAATGCTTCTCATCGCCGACCCAACGGCAAGACAATTGAGGTAGTCGTCAACATAAACGATAAGGCCGAGGATCCAAGTTCCGATCAGCGATGATTTCCTGCTTTTGATTAACTTTTCAGTCATCCTGGAAAATCCGAACACTCCGCCTGCCTGTTCCATCAGCGCAATAAGGCTTCCGAAAAGCGCGACCACCAGAAAAACCCAGACGCTTTCTTCGTCCATCATAACCGTGTAAAGAGATTCCAGAAACTGCTCGAACATATCAACGGGGTTACCACCTGCCAAAATAAGGAAACCCACAATCACGCCGAACAAAATTGATTCAATCGTCCGTTTCGTTATCAGCGCCGTTACAAGAATAACAATAATCGGTATAAGACTAATAATTCCATATGTTTCATCCATAATTGAGCTCCTTTCCCATAACAAAATATGAAAACGACGTTCCCTGCTAAATAAAACTTTCGGAGGACAATGCAATCTGCCGTATTGCTTCTCCATAAATCCCCGCCGCACTCATCAGACTATCGATGCTTATATGCTCGTTTTCTTCGTGGCATGTATCTTCCTCTCCCGGAAAAACCGGCCCCCAGGCGACAATGTTTGGCATTGCTTTGGCGTATGAGGCGCCGTAAGCCAGCGTAAATTCGTTTTCCAGCCCGCACGCACTTTCATAAGCTTCAGCAAAGACTTTCATGAACGGCAGATTCCGGTCTATGTATGTAGCAGGTTCCAGTGTATTTCCCCGTACAAAGCCACCTTTCGGCCCTACTAACTTTTCAAAGCCCTCTATAATTTCTTCTGTTGAAGTGCTGTACGCAATCCGCATATCCATATAGAGCAGGACTTCTCCGTTCACAGTCCTGATCATAGTGGGAGACATACAATTTTTGTGGATAAATTCACCGTTATAATATTCGAGCCTCTCCCCGACGCCTATCGGCCCACAGTAAATATCGGAAAGCTGATCCGCGATTAATGTTACGATCGTGGAAGCCTTTTCATCATCCAGCGGCAGCGATTTAAGTATTTTACACATGTTTACAATAGCGTTATCCCCTTTTTCCGGCGAACAAGCATGCACTGACGTTCCATCTGTGGTAAGCCTAATTTCTTTTTCATCATTCTCGTCCGGGCCGTGCAAGATTAACCTGGCTGTACAGCTTGACGGGATTATGTTGTTTACAACCCCTGCATCGATGGAAAGCAGCGTGTATTTGCCGGAGCATGCCCCTGGCGTTTTCGGCTCGGCTTGTAACGGAAATGCCAGCTCCACACCACCGATTCCCTTCTCAATGTTGCATAACGGGAATTCCCCGTCAGGTGTAAATCCATAATCAGGCAGAGGGAAAGACTTAACATAATCGCTCATATCTGTCCATTCCACTTCTTCCTGAGTGCCCAGAATAATCTGCACTTTCTTTTGAAACGGCAACCCAAGCGATACAACGGCCCTTAGAGCGTAAAGAGACGCGATGACCGCCCCTTTGTCGTCCAGTGTACCGCGCCCCCAAACTGCACCTTCCTGCACTTCAGGTACGAACGGCGGGGCAATCCATTTCTCAAGGCTGCCCGGCGGAACGACGTCCACATGGGCGAGAATCCCCAGGGTTTCCGGTCCCTCTCCATATTCAATAACACCTACCCTTTCATCCAGAACTGCCTTGGCTGAAAATCCAAAGCGATCTGCTAAGTCCAAAATATACCGAAGGCTCTTCTTTACCTCTGGCAAATCTTCCGAAACGCTGGGGATTCTGACAAACTCCATAAGATTCTCCACCATTTCATCTCTCTTTTCTTCTAAAAAAGCTTTTACTTTCTCAAACCCTTCCATTATTCGCTCTCCCTTATGGTGAGTGTACTCTTTGCACTACGCAATTGCAAGAAAAAAAATGCAGGAAATATAATCTCTCCCGCATTCTTTTTTCAATTTTCTGGTTATTTATCTATAAATCTGTAAACTTGAACTATATATAGTTCATTGGATTTTGCGCTACACCATTCAGTCTTACTTCAAAGTGCAAATGGTATCCAGTAGCGTTCCCTGAAATTCCTACTGTCGCAATCACCTGACCTCTTGATACGGTATCCCCCGTCGATACGCTCATGGTATCACAATGAGAATACAAAGTCTCAAGCCCGCCGCCATGGGAAATCTTAATCAGATTTCCGTAACTTCCGGAATAAGCCGCAAAGGTAACGACTCCATCAGCAGCAGCAGTTATCGGAGTACCTTTCGGATTTCTGAGGTCGACGCCTAAGTGCCTGCCGCCTCCCCTGCTTCCATATGCCGAGGATACTTCAATACGCCCAACCGGACTTGACAGTTTTCCCGATCCTGATCCTGATCCTGATGCCGATGCCGATGCTGTATAAACCGGCGCCGCTTTCGTGCCTTTAAGCGTTACTTGTGTAACCGGTTCCTGCGTGACAGTTTCGGAAAGAACTGTTGAAGCGACCACCACACCGTTCTCTTTTACGACTTCGGATACGATCTCTTTGCTTCCATAGGATCCGATTGCCTTAACCTGCGTTTGACCTTTATACAGGCTGTCAGTCTCTTCATAGTTGGTGTTATAGGCAACTCTTTCCTGTGAAGTTACAGTTTCTGTAAAATGAACGGTAAGGAACGGCTGCGTTTCATAAAGATTTAATTCCTGTCCGATCAGTAATCTTTCAGGATCAACACCCGGATTTATTTCCTCGAGTTTATTTTGGCTGATTCCGTTCGTAATCGCGATGTCCCAAAGATTATCTCCGCCCTTTACTACGTAGAGTTTTGGCTGGGTGGTTCCGGTAATGATATAGTTAATCCCGTCTTCCACTGAGAAAAGAACTGTTGGTTTCGTCGTCTCATTTTTAACAACTTCAACAGGTTCTAAAAAGCCTTGGCTCGTAATCTGTGCGCCAGAGGTTTGATAACGACTGATTACGCCCTCAAGGACTTGACTTGCTTCTTCTTCTGTTGCCAGATATAAAATATCTGTACCGTTTACTTGAATTGAATATACGGTCTTCTGAACCTTGATCTTTTCAAACGGATTTATTGAAATATCTTTCGGAGCCACAGCCTGGTTTCCCATCGGCGAAGACGCCACAACGATTGTCAAGACCACAGCTAGCGCCAATGCACCGGCTCCAAGCGCGCGTTGCTCACCTTTTGTGAAGTGTAAGCATTTGATCAATCTGCTAAATTGCGCACGAACATCAGCCTGCCGCGATCGAAAATCTTTTGTGGTAAGCTTGTCCTTATTTTGATTAAAAAATATCTTACATTTTGCTGAAATTGTTTTAGATTTTACTGATACTTGTCCAATACCTTGTTTCATTTTTTGAGTAAAATATGCCATTTTTTCTTTCATGTATATTTTCCTTTTAATTTTATTTCTCTTCCCTAACCTTACCGGTCTTTGCCCCTACCAATAATGTTACAATAATATTACATGAAGGTCAATACTTTCTTCCAAATCTTCACAAAAAAATGCAAAAAAATGGCTCCTTATTTGGCAAATAAAGGAACCTTTGTGAATTGTTTGTGCATTGTATTAATTCCGTACAGTATATCTGCACTCAGAGAGGGAATTACGATTCCCTCTATTCATCCATCATAACCTTTTTCATCACGTGGTCTATTTTTGGCCTATCTTCTGAATCTCTTTCAGAATTTACGATTTTATCAACAATGTCAAGCCCTCTTGTGATTCTGCCGAACGCGGCATATTTCCCGTCAAGGTGCGGAGAGTCGGCGACCATGATAAAAAACTGTGAGCCCGCAGAATTAGGATCCGCGCTCCTGGCCATCGATAAGACACCTCTTTCATGCTTTAGATTGTTTTGAAATCCATTTTCCGCGAATTCGCCTCTGATCGTATGTCCGGGGCCGCCCATACCGGTTCCTGTCGGATCTCCGCCCTGAATCATAAAGCCGGGGATTACTCTGTGAAAAATCGTGCCATCATAAAAACCAGTATCCACAAGCTTTACAAAATTTCTTACGGTTTCAGGCGCGATATCAGGGTAAAGTTCTCCCTGAATTACTTGTCCATGCTCCATTTGAATGTTAAACAACAACATAATTTACCCTCCATTAAAATTTATTTTTCACAATCTGCCCTTCTTATTTTAAAACGACTATATGCATCAGGCTCTTCATCGAGCAGAAGCCATAGCTCATCTTTTAAATAATCCGGATAGATTATTTCTAACTGTTCTATTTCATTACGTGACATAAAGCGTACTTCTTTTATTACCTGTTCTTCGTCTTTCAGCTCCGGATCTGCTCCAAGCATGAGCGTTCCGCCCTCAATGGACGCCGAAAAGAAATTCACAAACCGCTGGCCTCGTCTTTCCGATATTTCTTCCACATGCCAAAGCAGCGATTTAACTTTTATATCAAGTCCGGTTTCTTCCTTCACTTCTCTTATCGCTGCCTGCTGCGCGTTTTCCCCTTTTTCGATCATCCCGCCCGGCAGCATCCAGATATCACGGCCCTCGTGACATTGCCGGAGCATCAATACTTTATTATCCTGATTCAAAATGACGACTCTTACTCCACCTATCCACATAAAACTGCTCCTATACTCCCCATCAGAATTGTGATGATAATCGGATGGATCTTGAATTTTCCGATCAGTACTATTGTACATACAAACAGGATACATGGCAATAGGTTTACAGACATTCCGGCTACATCGATCAATGATGTCTGCGCGACCAGTATGGCTGCGGCTGCGATCAAACCGATTGTAGCCGGCCTGATACCAAACAAAACGCCCTGAATTCCCTTACTTTTTTTAAACTTCTGCAAGAAATGCGTCGTAATCAGAACCAGTATAAATGAAGGCGCCGCGACACCCAGCGTCGCGCAGGCAGCGCCCGGAAGGCCCGCTTCATAAAACCCAACATACGTGGCGGCATTCACGGATACAGGTCCGGGCGTAATTTGCGAAAGCGCTACCAAATTTGAAAACTCTTCAGCCGACATATACCCAAACTGCTGAACACTTTGGAAAATTAGGGGGAGCATCGCATATCCTCCGCCAAAGCCAAACAATCCAATTCTGAAAAACACAGTAAACAGCGAAAAATAGATGTTCATTTTTTCGCCCTCTTGATTTTATATGCCTTATATGCCATGTAAATCAAGCCTGCGGCCGCACCCGCCAGGATTGCCCAAATCGCTGTAATCCTAAAAATCGCAATCATAACAAAGCTAACGACCGCAACCGTCCAGGCAAATGGCCCACGCAGTGTTTGTCTGCTTAATCTAAACGCGGAATAAAGGATCAACCCGCACGCAGCTGCCTTAACACCTGTGAAGGCGCCCTGCACATAGGAATTCTCTCCGATTGACCGGAGAAAAAGTACAGCAAGTATAATAATGACAAAGGATGGAAGAATGACGCCAAAAGAAGCCACAAGCGCGCCGCGGAAGCCCTTCAGGGTCTTCCCGACATAAGTAGCCGTGTTGATGGCAATGACGCCCGGCAGCGACTGGCAAACCGCTATACAATCCACCATCTCTTCCTCCGTCATCCACTTTCGTTCTTCTACGATCGCGGCTTGAATCAAAGGCAGCATGGCCAATCCGCCGCCAATCGTAAACAGCCCAATTTTAAAAAATGTAAAAAATAACTGAAAAAATAGCTTCATCCCTATCTTTCCGCGTTGACAATTCGAATTGCTTTCTCAACTGCTTCCGCTACTGTAATCTCTTCCTTATTCTCATCAGATCTTCGCTTGTATTCAACGATCCCTTCTCCTGCCTTCTTGCCTACGGTAATTCGAATCGGAATCCCCAGCAAATCAGCATCCTTAAACTTGACGCCCACACGTTCGTTTCGATCATCAAGAAGCGTTTCCACGCCGGCGCCTTGCAGCTGCTTATAGATATCCTCTGCCAGCGCTTCCTGCGTTTCATTTCCCACGTTGACGATCGTTACAATGGCATGGTACGGCGCGATCGGCATAGGCCAGATAATACCGTTTTCATCGTGATGCTGTTCAACGATTGCAGCGAGCGTTCTTGTTACTCCAATTCCGTAACATCCCATGACGATCGGATGATCTTTCATATTTTCGTCTTTGTAATAGGCGCCCATCGCTTCACTGTACTTTGTTCCCAGCTTGAAAACCTGCCCCACTTCGATTCCTCTTGTAAACCGGACTGGAGCGCCGCAAACGGGACATGGATCGCCTTCCCTTATCATTTTGACATCTGTAATCAAATCCGCCTTGTAATCTCTGCCATAGTTCATATTGATCATGTGATGATCTTCTTTGCAAGCGCCTGAGCATAAGTTCCTGAGCAAGGGTAGTTCACTGTCCACAATAATTTTGCAGTCATGCAGCCCGGCCGGGCCTGTGAAACCTCCGACAGAGCCTGTCTGTTTTCCCATTTTCTCTTCATCCGCAAATTCCAGCGCATGTTCGGGAATCCCAAGCGCGTTTACCAGTTTCGTTTTATTCAGCTCGCGGTCTCCGCGGACAAACACTGCTACGTACCCGTCTTCCTTTCCTTCCTGATTGTAGGTTACAAACAGCAAGGCTTTTATCGTTTTACTCTGCGGTATATTCAGATAAGCAGCGACATCTTCAATTGTTTTTGTGCCAGGCGTATGTACTTCTTTTCGCTTTAGCATGTCTTCCGTTTCTTCCGGTGCGTCAACGCACTCCGCACGTTCCGCAGTCGCCGCCATCTCGCATTTCTCGCAATAGGCAATCTCGGTTTCACCGACATCTGACAATGCGGAAAATTCATGTGAATCGCTGCCGCCAATCGCGCCGGTATCTGCCTCAACCGCTCTGAAAACAAGTCCGCAGCGTGTGAAAATATTCGTATACGCTTCATACATATCATCATAGCTTTTATCCAGGGCTTCATAATCCCTGTCAAAGGAATATGCGTCCTTCATGATAAACTCTCTGCTTCTCATCAGGCCAAACCGGGGGCGCGCTTCATCCCTGTATTTATGCTGTATCTGATACAGATTGAGCGGAAGCTGCCGATAAGATGCAACTTCGTTTCTTACGATATCAGTAAATATTTCTTCATGTGTAGGCCCCAGGCAAAAATCTCTGCCATGCCTGTCTTTCAGCCGCCAAAGTTCTGGCCCGTACGCGAACCATCTGCCGGATTCCTGCCATAGTTCAGCCGGTTGAACCGCAGACATGTGAATTTGCTGGCCATCTTTTTTGTCCATCTCCTGCTTTATAATTTCTTCAATTTTACATAAAGAGCGATACCCAAGCGGCATAAATCCGTAGACGCCCGAAACCAGTTTTCTGATCATGCCAGCTCTAAGCAACAAAATATGGCTTGGAATCTCCGCTTCACTGGGAACCTCCCGTAATGTTCTAAGATGCATTTTCGATAATCTCATCTTCAAATTTTCCTTTCTGCATATATGGTACAAACCGCCTGTGCGGCAATTCCCTCTTCTCTGCCTGTAAATCCAAGCCCCTCTGTGGTTGTTCCTTTTATCGTAACGCGGTCTTCGCTGATCTTAAGCGCGTTTGCGACAGCAGCAATCATCTCTTTTCGATAGAATGCAATTTTGGGTTTTTGCGCAATTACGGTCGCGTCAATGTTTCCGACCGCAAAGCCCTTCTGAGTGATTAAGTCTGAAACATTGCTTAGCAAAATAAGGCTCGATATATCCTTGTATTGTTTCTCCTTGTCGGGGAAATGCATTCCGATGTCGCCGCAGCCGGCGGCGCCCAAAAGTGCGTCCATGACCGCGTGAACCAGAACATCCGCGTCCGAATGTCCGGCAAGGCCTCGTTCAAATGGGATTTCAACGCCGCCCAAAATTAGTTTGCGATTCTCGCAAAACATATGTACATCAAAGCCCGTTCCCACCCTTACGGAAAATTGTTCAAAACCCACCTGAAGATCCTCTTTTGTCGTTATTTTTATATTTTCGTAAGCCCCTGGTATGATTGCGACCGGCTTTCCGATTTTTTCTACAAGAACAGCGTCGTCCGTACCATAAAATCCATCTTCGTACGCCTTCTCATATGCGCTCAGAATCAGTTCTTTTTCAAATGCCTGAGGCGTTTGCACCGCATAAAGAGCGGTTCTGTCAAGGGTAACGGAATCCGCTTGTTTAAAATTTTTCATGCGAATTGTATCTTTTACGGGAACAGCGCAGACCGCCGCAGATTCTTCAAAAGCAGCCTGTATAACTTCCCTGATCAGTTCATGTGTTACGTAAGGGCGCGCTGCGTCATGAATGATGACGTAATCCGTATCCTGTGGCAGTATTTTAAGACCGGCATATACGGAATCCTGCCGCTGCTTCCCGCCGCATGTCAGCGCTGCACGGATTCCTTCCTTTTGCAGCATCTCCCGCATCTCTTCAAGCAGAACGCTGCTTGTAACGATGATGATTTCATCGATGCAGCCGCTTGTTTGAAAAACTTCCGCCGTCTTTAAAAGCATCGGCTTTCCGTCCACGATCATGCATTGCTTCGGAATTCCGCTGTTCATCCTTGTTCCCGCTCCTGCAGCGACAATGATAGCAACAATTTTTTTTTTGGTAACCATAATTTTACTTACCGTTTCTTACTTTCGCGAAAATCATTCTTCCCGCGGATGTCTGCAGCACACTTGTTACTGTTACGGTTATCGTTTGTCCAATAAATTTCCTGCCTTCTTCGACGACGATCATCGTTCCGTCGTCCAAATAAGCAACACCCTGGTTGTTTTCTTTTCCCTCTTTCACAAGGAAAAGACTCATCTCCTCTCCAGGCAGAACGACAGGCTTCAAGGTGTTCGCAAGCTCATTGATGTTTAAAACCTCAACACCTTTAATCGCGGCGACTTTATTTAAGTTGAAATCATTGGTGACTACTTTTCCATTTGTCAGCTGCGCCAGCTTTAAAAGCTTTACATCTACTTCCGGAATTTCATCCAGCGATTTCTCTGTGGCCGTGTTATAAATTTCAATGCCATACTCCGTTTGAATTTTATTCAGGACATCCAGGCCTCTGCGCCCTCTGTTGCGTTTCAGGGAATCGGACGAATCGGCGATATGCCGCAGTTCCACAAGAACAAATTCAGGAATGATGATCGGACCTTCGATAAAGCCGGTCTTCATGATATCGGCGATTCTTCCGTCAATAATAACGCTCGTGTCCAGAATTTTAGGGGTTGTCTCCCCGTGCTTGGTTTTGCTTTTCGACGTTCCAAAAGAAACTTTTTTGATTGTCGGCAGCAAATCTCTACCTTTTTTGGTCGCAATCACGACACCCAAATAGGCCAGAATCATGTACGATATGATCGTCAAAATGGTTCCCAGGTAAAAAACCTGTATGAATTCATAGATCTTGCTTATCAAGAATGCAATGATTAAACCAACAATCAAGCCAAACGTTCCCGTTAAGATATCATTGGCTGAAAATGCCTGCAAGTCTGATTCGATTGTTTTGGCTACTTTGATGCTTTGTTTACCGACTGCGGGCGTCAGTTTGAAAAATATAATTCCAAAAATAATTGCGCAGGCTACAGCGGCCCCCGCCAGCTGTGCCTGCGAAAATCCGGAGTTCTCCAGATTAATATTCAAACTCACAAGATATTGTATCAGTAAAAAAACACCATATCCAATGGCGGTTCCTACAAAGGTAAATATAATTCTAAATAATCTCCTTAACAACCCTTTCTCCCCCTTTATGTTAAGTGTTACTAAAGTGAGCTGTTAAGTCAAACGGCTCTGTCAATAATATTACTTGCTTCATTCATATCAATTCCCTTGATCAATATGATTTCGCTTAAAAGAATTTGTCTTGCGTTAGAAAGCATCTTTTTCTCACCGGTAGAGAGTTTTTTTTCTCTGTCGGTACGCATAAGATTCCTGACAACCTCAGCCACTTCAATCACATCGCCTGTCTTTAGTTTTTCCATGTTTTCTCTGTATCTGCGATTCCAGTTTGCAGACATTTCGCTGGATTTATCCTGCAAGGTCTGCATCACCAGGATCAGTTGTTCATCAGAAACGATGGAACGTATACCTATGTCTTGGCTGTTGTCGACAGGGATCATGATTTTCATATCCCCGCAAGGTACTTTTAGAACATAATACCTTCTGGTCTCTCCCAGTATCTTTTTTTCTTCAATCTTCTCAATTATCCCTGCGCCGTGCATTGGATAAACGATTTTGTCCCCAATTGCAAACATGTCATTCCTCCATATTACACTGTCTATAAGTATAATCCACCTGTTCATATTCTGTCAACCACAACAATTACGAATTTTTTAGTTTATCATAACAATTTTTGACTGTCAACAGAATTTTTAATCGTTTTTATTCCACATTTTGAATATTTTTTCTACATTAGATTTACCAAACCATATATTGGGGAAATCCTTGCATAAAGCCTGCTTGCAAACCGCAAAAGCGATTTGAGCAGCAACATTAAATGTGTTACAATAATCATATATATTTCATGCATTCTACACATTTTGAAGTTATTCTTATTATAATACTATAATTCAATGCGATTTAAACAGAACCATTAGCGAGGTGTACAAATGGCTCATATTCTTGTGGTAGACGATGAACAAAAAATCAGAGAAGTCATACGGGAGTATTCCGAATTTAACGGCTATACGGTCAGCGAAGCCGAAGACGGGATGAGTGCGCTTGGCCTGTGTAAGTTAAACAACTATGATCTGATCATTATGGACATCATGATGCCGAAACTTGACGGATTTTCCGCATGCAAAGAAATTAAGAAGCTCAGAGATATTCCAATTATTATGCTTTCAGCGCGAGGTGAGGAATACGATAAACTCTTTGGGTTTGAACTCGGCATCGACGATTATATCGTAAAACCGTTCAGCCCGAAAGAACTGATGGCCAGAGTCAATGCTGTGCTTACGCGGAGAAACTCGCAGCAACAGCAACCGCTGGATTCCGAACTCACTTACGACGGCCTTACGATTAACATTCCCGCACGGTCCGTTTATGTTGACGGGAACAAAGTAGAATTAACACCCAAAGAATATGAACTGCTGTTTTATCTCGTCCAAAATAAAAATATCGCCCTTTCGAGAGAAAAGCTGCTCTCTGACATTTGGGGTTATGATTTTTTCGGAGACGACCGAACCATCGATACCCACATTAAGAACCTTCGAAACAATCTGGGCAAATATAGAGACTATATCGTCACACTGAGAGGAGTCGGCTATAAATTTGAAGCATAGAATTCATTTTGATTTTAAAAGTTTAAACTTTAAACTGTGGGCGTATTTCGCCCTTTTTTCCGCGCTCCTCATGATTGTCCTGTGGTTTTTGCAAATCTTTTTTCTGACAACCTATTATCAGGAAATGAAAATCCGCGAGACGGTTCGGATGGCTTCTATCATCGAGAAACAATATGGAAAAGAGGGCTTCCTTGAAAAAGTCTACGAATTTTCGATAACTAATGATATGTACATTCAGATCCAGACCCCTGAACGCATTATTCTTCCGGCTCCCACAGAAGAAAGAATACGCCCGTACATTTATGTCGAGGAAATGACAATTGTAAAACGAGCTTTACTCAGGAGTAATGAATTGTCTGTTTCGGTGATCATTCCGGAGCCGCGAACCGACACCAATACCTTGGCTTACGCGGCTTATCTGGATTCATCTGCGGAAAGTCCGGTTATCCTGTATTTGTTTTCTCCGCTGTACCCTGTATCTTCGACGATATCGATTCTACAGAGACAACTTGTGTACGTCATGATCATATCACTTATACTTGCTTTCGTTATTTCTTTTTATCTGTCGAACAGAATTACCAGGCCGATCCGAAACATAACCAGTTCCGCGAAAAAATTGGCCGAAGGCAACTATGGCATCGTCTTTACAGGAGGCCATTATACAGAAATCGTCAATTTGGCGGACACACTGACCTATACGTCGTATCGGCTCGAAAAAACCGATACGCTGCAAAAGGACTTGATGGCAAACGTGTCTCATGACCTCCGAACGCCCCTCACGATGGTAAAATCGTACGCGGAAATGATCCGAGACCTTTCCGGAGACAACCCTGAAAAGCGAGCCGCGCATCTTCAGGTCATAATCGAAGAGGCGGATCGCTTAAACAAGCTGGTCAGCGACATGTTAACGCTGTCCCGGGTTCAATCCGGAGCGCTTCCGTTGGAAAAGAGTCAATTTCAAATCAGAGAAACGCTCGAAAGTTTGCTTCAGGCATACAGCCTGATCTGTGAGCAGGAAGGTTATCAGATTCAATTAAACTGCCGTGAAGATCTCACTATTTATGCGGATGAGGCAAAAATCAGACAGGTCGTTTCAAACCTTCTTAACAACGCCGTCAAATATTGCGGAGAAGACAAGCTTGTCATCGTTTCCGTTTTTGAATCCGAAAACCGTCTCCGTTTTGAAATTACGGATCATGGAATGGGCATCCCGAAAGATGAGGTCGAACAGGTCTGGGAACGTTACTACAAAGCCAGCACAAACCATGTGCGGAGTACATCCGGAACAGGGCTTGGCCTTGCCATCGTCAAAGAAATTTTACTGCTTCATAATGCAAAGTTCGGTGTTCTCAGCCAGACCGGCAAAGGAAGCACCTTCTGGTTTGAGTTATGATTTGAACTATAATCGTTTTGCCACGGGATATGCACGGATTGCTTCCTGCAGGTTTTTTATACCAACCAACTCTAAAGATGAAGGAACTGATTCGATTTTATCCGCGTTTTTCTTTGGCAGAATGATCCTTGCAAAGCCCATACGGGCCGCTTCTTTTACGATTTTTTCGGCGTTTTGTATGCTTCTCAGATCACCTGTAAGACCAATCTCTCCCAGCGCGATCGTTTTAGCGAGGCTATGTGTGCCTTTGAATGTCGAATGAATCGCCAACGCGACCGCCAGATCGGTTGAGGTTCCTTCAGGTTTCAAACCCCCGACCACATTCACATATACGTCTTGATTGATCAGCGAAATTCCGGCTTTTCGATCCAAAACTGCCAAGATCATATTGAGTCTGGACAATTCTACGCCGATGGCTGTTCGTCTGGCAAACCCGATGTTGGCCGGCGAAGTCAATGCCTGCACTTCCAATAGCAGCGGCCTCGTCCCTTCATAAATAGCCGTAGCCATCGAACCTGCTACTCCGTCTTCCATTCCTTCAAGAAAACTGCCTGAAAGGTTTTTGATCTCGACCATACCTTCCTCCACCATTTCAAAAGCGCCGATTTCACTCGTAGTTCCAAATCTGTTCTTATATGCGCGCAGAATTCTCAGTTCATGATTTCTTTCCCCTGTAAAATTCAGCACACAATCCACCAGATGCTCAACGATTTTAGGGCCCGCCAGTTCTCCGCTTTTCGTGACGTGCGCAACGATAAAAATAGGTATATTCTTTACTTTTCCAATTCGCATCAATTCATTGCCGCAGCCCCTTACCTGAGAAACGCTCCCCGGCGCTGAATCAAGCTCCGGCGTATACATGGTCTGAATGGAATCAATAATGATGAATTCCGGACTCATTTCGTCAGCTGCCAAAGCGATGTTTTCCATATTGGTCTCTGAGAGCACAAAAAGACGGTCTACATTCGCCCGGCACACCCTGTCAGACCGCATTTTGATCTGTTCAACGGATTCTTCACCGGAAACGTATAAGACCGCTCCGTATTTTTCAGAAATTTTAGCCGCAGCCTGCAAAATCATGGTTGATTTTCCGATGCCCGGCTCTCCGGAGATCAAGGTAAGCGAACCCTTTACAAGTCCTCCGCCGAGTACCCTGTTGAGTTCGCTGATCCCCGTATCCAGGCGCGTATAATTGCCTGACTGAATCTCTGAAATTTTATTAACCTTATTGGCTTTCGCGTATGAACCTATGCCCACGCTTGTGCCTCTGCCGCGTTTATCGTTTTCGTTCGTATCTGCGACTTTTTCTTCCAGCATCGTGTTCCATAACCCGCAGACACACTGCCCCATCCATTTTGGGGATTCATATCCGCACTCCTGGCATACGAACACTGTTTTGGCTTTTTTAGACATTATTTATTTTTCTTCTTCATCTGCCTTATGCTTAGCGATAATTTTATCCGCAAGGTGCGCAGGAACTTCTTCATACCGCTCAAAATTCATTGTAAAGCTTCCCCTTGCCTGTGTCATCGAACGCAGTGTTACCGCATAATCAAACAGTTCCGCCTGAGGCGCTTCTGCCATCAGCTTCTGTCCTCCCGAAGTCTGCGGCTCCATACCGAGAATTTTGCCTCTGCGCTTGTTCATATCGCCCATGACATCACCCATGTATTCGTCCGGAACAAAAACTTCCACACGCATAATCGGTTCCAGTAAGCATGGTTTTGCCTCCACAATTCCTTTTTTAAACGCCAGCGACGCGGCAATCTTGAAAGCCATTTCGTTGGAGTCTACATCATGGTAAGAACCATCATAAAGGACTGCTTTTACATTTACGACTTTACATCCCGCGAGAGGCCCCTTGTCCATGCATTCTCTGAGCCCTTTTTCAACTGCGGGAACATAGTTCTTTGGAATTGATCCTCCAAACAATTGTTCGCTGAATTCAAATTCTTCTTGCGCCGGTGAAAAACGAACATGGACATCTCCATATTGGCCTGCTCCGCCGGATTGCTTCTTATGTTTGCCCTGAACATCGGAACTGCCTTTGATCGTCTCTCTGTACGCGATTTTTTGCTCAACTGTCTGTACATCAACACCGAATTTATCTTTCAGCTTCGCGGTTATTATCCCGAGCTGGATTTCACCCTGTCCGCCGAGCAGCGTCTGATGCGTCTCTGTATTTCTTTCCAGTACGAATGACGGATCTTCTTCCATCAATTTGTGCAAACCGGAACTTACTTTTTCTTCTTCGCCCTTCGCCTTCGGTTCTACGGCTAAATATAGCGATGGCTGCGGAAATGCCACACGTGGATATTGAATGACGTTTGCTTTATCGCAAAGCGTATCTCCCGTTTGGGTATATTGCAATTTAGCGATCGCGACGATATCACCCGCGGATATAGATGGCGCTTCACCCTGCGTCTTTCCTCTGAGGAAGAAAATCGCGCCGAGTTTCTCTGATTTTTCAGATCTGGCATTGAAGATTTCCTGTCCAGGCGTAATCTTTCCGGATATAATTTTAGCAAGCGAAATCTTGCCCAGGAACGGGTCGGCGATTGTTTTGAATACAAAAGCGGAAACAGGCGCTGATGGGTCGCACTTTCTGCTGACTTCTTTGTCATTTGCGTCTATTCCTGCATATTCCCCATGGTCTGTCGCTTTCGGTACATATTTTATAATAGCGTCCAAGACTTCCTTAATGCCCTCTCCTTTGATCGAAGAACTGACTAAAACCGGAGCAATACCGCCTGAAGCGATTCCGGCAAGGAGTCCTTTATTGAATTCTTCTTCCGTAAATTCTTCTCCTCCGAAAAACTTATCAAGAAGCGCTTCGTCGGTTTCTGCAATGGCTTCATTTAACGCGTCTTTATCATCGAGCGTTACGACAGACGTCCCAAATTTTGATTTAATGTCTTCGATAACCTGATCTACATTTACATTTTCCTTATCCGTTTTGCTTATAAGGAAAATTTTTGGCATATCAAACTGTTTGCATGAATTCCATGCTTTTTCTGTGCCGACCTGCAATCCCGCGGAGGCGTCTACAAAAATGATCGCGGCTTCTACAGCTCGAAGCGCTGAATTTACTTCTCCAACAAAGTCAAAAAATCCCGGAGTATCAATGAAATTGATCTTTACTTTGTTATACTCGACAGGAACGATCGAAGTACTGATCGAATAGCCCTTATCGATCTCCATCTTGTCGTAATCAGATACCGTGTTGCCATCCTCAACTTTACCAAGTCTATTAATAACTCCTGTTGCGAGAAGCGCCGCTTCCAGGAATGTCGTTTTTCCACTTCCTCCGTGCCCGAGAAGCGCGACATTTCGAATCGTATCACTCGTGTAGCCTTTCATGCTTAGACCTCCTAAATATTTTTCTCACAGAATATTTTCCATTATATCATTCACATATTTAAATAGCAAATATTAATTTGTATCGTTTTTACAGTGGTTTCATCGTCGGGAATAAGATTATATCTCTGATCGAAGCGGCGTTTGTAATCAGCATGATAACTCTGTCGATGCCGATCCCCAATCCGCCTGTCGGAGGAAGGCCAACCTCAAGCGCGTTGACGAAATCTTCATCCATCGGATGCGCTTCATCATCGCCTGCCTCCAGCTGTGCTTGCTGGTCCTTAAACCTCTGGTACTGGTCAATAGGGTCGTTCAGCTCCGAAAACGCGTTGGCGATTTCCCAGCAATTGATATACGCTTCGAATCTCCTTGTGATTCTTGGATCCTTAGGGTCTCTCTTCGCGAGCGGTGAAATTTCAACCGGATGACCGACGATAAAGACCGGTCCGTCCAAATATTTTTCACATCTCTCTTCAAAAAGTTCAGCGATGATAAGGCCACGCGTCATTTTAGCCGCGTCTTCCTTTGCGATTCCATGTGCGATCGCTACGTTTCTCGCCTCTTCATCGGTCTTGATCTCATCGAAATCCACGCCAACCCATTGTTTTACCGCATCCTGCATCGTGAGCCTCTTCCATGGAGGCGTCAAATCAAACGTTTTCCCCTGATATTCGATCACCATGCTGCCGGTTGAAGCCAATGCCGCATTTGCAACAGTATTCTCAGTAATCTCCATCATATCTTCCATGTTTCCGTAAGCCTGGTAAAGTTCCATCGACGTAAATTCCGGATTATGATTCCTGTCCATTCCTTCGTTTCGGAACATCTTGCCCATCTCGTAAACCCGGTCAAGACCGCCTACGATCAGTCTCTTTAAATACAATTCATTGGAAATACGCAGTTTCATATCAATATCAAGCGTATTATGGTGCGTCGAGAACGGCCTCGCGTTGGCGCCGCCGGCAATCGTCGTCAGAACCGGCGTGTCTACCTCCAAAAAACCTCTTTCATCTTCAAGATATCTTTTGATTTCCTTGATGATTTTCGAACGCATAATAAACGTCTCCTTGACCTCAGGATTGACGATCAGGTCCACATAACGCTGTCTGTATCGAATATCCGTGTCCTTGAGTCCGTGGAATTTATTGGGCAGCACTTGCAGAGATTTTGAAAGCAACACGATTTTGTCGACTTTAATCGAAATTTCACCATGTCTTGTCCTGAAGACTTCACCTTCCAGACCCACGATATCACCGATATCATAGTCTACGAAGAATTCATATTCCTCCGGCGAGATGGCGTCCTGTCTCACATAGCATTGAATTCTGCCTTGCTTGTCTTGAATATCGATAAACGAAGCTTTTCCCATGTGGCGGTTTGCCATGATCCGGCCGGCACAGGAAACTTTTTTGCCTTCCATCTGATCAAAGTTTTCTTTAATGTCAATGCTGTGCGCGTTTACATCCCAGGTTTCCTGCAAAAACGGATCCCTGCCGGCATCCTGAAGGGCTTTTAGCTTCTCACGCCGGATCTTCCTTTGTTCATTCAATTTTTCTTCTGAAATCTCTTCGTGGACTTCTGCTTGCGGATTGTGATCTCTGATTTCTTCTGTATGCATAAATTATTTTCCTTACTATTGATATATATCCAAAATTTTATAAACGAATGTGCCGTCCGGAACCTGAATCTCAACCTCGTCATCTTTCTTTTTACCAAGAAGCGCGCAGCCGACCAGCGATTCGTTAGAAATTCTTCCCTCAAAAGGATCTGCTTCTGTCGATCCGACGATAATGTACTCGATCTCTTCTCCCGTATCCTTTTTCAGAACTTTTACTTTCAGGCCAACGCTTACCTGGTCTTTTGAAATTTCAGTTTCATTAATGATTTTTGCTTTGCGCAGCATGTTTTCCAGTTTGTGAATGCGCTCTTCCAGTTCAGCCTGTTCATTTTTTGCTGAATCGTATTCTGAGTTTTCCGATATATCCCCATAAGAAATCGCCTCTTTAATTCTCTCCGCGACTTCTTTTCTTTTAACCGTTATCAGTTCTTCATGCTCGTTCGCAATCTTGTCATACCCTTCCTTGGTTAACAATATTTCTTCTGACATGATTCTAATCTCCTTTCGACCCTTTATCATATCTGAATATTATAAGATGCCTAGCATATTTTGTCAATCGTTTTCAAATCTTCTAACCTATTGTCTGTTAGTTTCTACATGACGTTTGATTTTTTGGGATGTGTTCTTTTCAAATTCTTCTTTTCTTATGATTAACTTCTTAATGCGTTTAAAGAACGGAAGATCCTCATTGATCTTGTCTATTTCATCCCACAATAGTTTTTCCAGATCCGCTTGCGTATGTGAGTCTCCCAAAACCTCCGCTGCTCTTTCCTTATCAGCCAGGATTGACGCCACGATGATCGTATCCTGTCCATCATCGGTATCTTTTCCCCAGACCATCGTTTCCAGAATATATGGTATATTGCTCAAATAGTATTCCAATTCTTCCGGATACACATTTTTCCCATTTTTAGTAATAATTACGTTTTTCTTTCGTCCGGTTATATATACATATCCTTCGGAATCGATTCTGCCAAGATCGCCGGTATAGTACCATCCGTCTTTGAGCGATTCTGCCGTCGCTTCCGGGTTTTTATAATAGCCCAGCATGACATGGCCGCCTGATACGCAGATCTCTCCGATTCCAGTCTCAGGATCAGGATCGACAATCTTCACCTCTGTTTCCGGAAGCGCGCGGCCAACGGATTCATTTTTCGGAAAAGTGTCAGGATTCAGCGCGCAAATCGGCGAGCTTTCTGTCAGTCCATATCCCTGAAGCGCCATAATTCCAAAATCCCTGATGCCCTGAAGTACCTTAGGATTGATCGCTGCGCCGCCGGAAATCATCATGCGCATCCTGCCGCCAAACACAGCTTGAACTTCTTTTAGAAAAAGATGCCCGATATCAATGCCTATTTTCTTTGTCTTTTGATTGATTGCGATCATTTTTTTCAGCGTGGCTTCTTTCCCTTTTTTTCGGGCATTCTGCCATATTTTTTCATATATATTCTCGAAAAGGGCGGGTACGCCCAGAAACAATGTCGGTTTCACTTCTTCCAGGTTCTTTACAACGTATTTCAGGCCTTCACAATGTGCAATCGCGGCCCCCTTAGAAAGAGGAATAAGAAAGCCACACGTGCATTCATACGTATGATGCAGCGGAAGAACCGAGAAAAAAACATCCGTTTCTTTGATAAGTAGAAGGGTTGGCGACAACATAACGTCTTCGGCGATATTTGCATGCGAAAGCATGACGCCTTTCGAAATTCCGGCTGTTCCGGACGTAAATAAAATTATGCTCATCGCATCTCTGTCGATTTGCGCATCCAGAAAATTTCGATCCCCCGATTTGACAAGATTTCTTCCGGCCTCTACGAGTTCAGCAAAAGCAAGGACACCGTCTTTGCTCGTCTTACGGTCCATATTGATCAGGACTTCAAGATTTGTTTTACCGCTGTTTTTCATCTCCACAAAGACTTTTTCAAATTTATCTGTAAAGATCACGCAGCTGCATTCCGACATCGTGATCAGTTGTTTCAACTCTCTCGACGGTAATTCTTTATCGAGCGGAACCATAACCCCTGTCCCGCAGACTACAGCCAGATACGAAACCGCCCATTGATAACTGTTTTCTCCGATGACCGCGATATTTTTTCCCTGCAAACCTCCCGCGATAAGTGATGTTCCTAACCCGTTTACATCATCAAAGGTTTGCTTGTACGTGATGGGTAAATATGGGCCTTTTTTTTCTTCTTTTACTAAAAAAGCCGGCCTGCTTCCAAATGCTTTCACGCTTCCTTCAAGTAAATGCTTGATATCCAGAATCGGCCTTATATCACGGTAAAGCACGAGCGGGTCATCGCTCTCTTTTATCTTTTGAATCTTTTTCGAAATCGATTCCAAGTTTTGGGCCCGTTGCTTTTCGTATTCTTCTTTGCTTAGCATTTTTGCCTCCATTCAAAGTCCTCTGCACAAATCTTACCGCCCAAAACTGGGCGGTAAGATCAATTACAATAATTGTATCATTTTTGTATTTCCAAAGCAATTAGATTCGTTCTTTAATATTTGTTATTGTCGTACTGGACTTGTTGCTGCGGCTGCGGCACATCATGATTGTTGTATTGCTCCAGCTGCTCCCATAGTTCGGCGTCGTCGTCCTTCTTTTGAGGCGCCGGCATTTTGGGTTCCGCATGCGCTTTAGGCGCCTTAGAAGCTTTCGGCGAAGTCTGGGAAAAACGCACCTCCATCGCGTTTTTTAGTTTGAATTTTGAAACCAGATCTTTTAATAGTTGAGACTGTCCTGACAATTCCTCGCTTGCGGCGGCGCTCTCTTCAGAAGTCGCGGAGTTTGTCTGGACGACGGAGGAAATTTGGTCAATCCCCTGCACAATCTGAGAAATGGCAAGCGATTGATCATTTGTCGCCGCAGATATTTTATCGATCGTAGAAACGACTTCCTGCGCTTCCCCTGCAACCGTGATGATGGCCTCCACAGCCTCCTGGGCAATCTTAGATCCCTGGCTGACATTTCTGATCGAGCTTTCGATCAGATCCGCCGTATTTTTGGATGCTTCAGCGGACTTGCTCGCGAGATTTCTGACTTCATCGGCGACCACCGCGAAACCTTTGCCGGCCGCGCCTGCCCTTGCCGCTTCTACCGCCGCATTTAGCGCCAAAATATTTGTCTGGAACGCGATGTCCTCAATCGTCTTAATGATTTTGCCAATTTCGCTTGAACTGTCGTTAATTTCCTTCATCGCAGCCTGCATATCACGCATTTTTTCACTGCTCTCCCGCAGTTCCACGCCAAGATTATTAGCTTTTTCGCGTACGTTTCCCGCGTTTTCCGCGTTCTCTTTCACCTGCCTTGATACATCATTCAGGTTTGCAGCCAGCTGCTCAACCGCGCTCGCCTGCTGGGTCGCTCCCTGCGAAAGTGCCTGTGCGCCGCTGGCAACCTGCTCCGCTCCGCTTGACACTTCATCAGAAGCCTGGTTGATCTGAAGGAGTGTATCGTTAAGCGATTCGATGATTGTAACCGTGCTGCTATGTAAGGTTTTCATATCTCCGGGATACTCTGTCTTGTGAGAAACCTTTAAATTTCCGTTTGCGATTTCCCCGAGCACATGATTCATTTCTTCCACGAGCTGTCTCATCATCTCTGTGATCTGTCTTGTCGCAAGAGTCAATTGTCCGACCTCACTTTTGGAATTCTGCACGTAGACATCCGAATGGACATCTCCGTCAGCAAGCGCCGCAAGTCTTTTTGAGCATTTCCCCAAAGACCTTGAGATTGATCTGGAAATAAAAATCCCAAATAAGATCGACAGGACCAACGCGGCGATGACCAAACCGATCATCATGGACACCGTTTTACCCGCTTGGGCTGTCAAAGATGCTGATAAGCTGTCTCCCGTGCTCTGGAACAGTTCCAGCAGGCTCTCTGCAGCGTTATGCATTTTCTCCACAAGCGGCTTCATTTCATTATTGTATATGGCAACGCATTCCTCGTCTCTGTCCTGCACCGCAAGGCTTTGAATTTTCACGATCAGCTGCTTGTATGCGGGGAGATTGTCTTTTACAATCTTGTAATAATCTTCATGCTGCTTTCCCGCCTCTTTAACCAAGGTATCGAGCATTTCGATATGCTTATCCATTTCTTTCAGATTTTGATCGATTTCTTGCTGGGCGGCAGTGATCTTTGGGGGATCTGATTGAAGGATCATGAGCAGAAGGTTGCCATTGCTGTCATTGATGCATGACAATAATAAACCGAGGTCACCCTGTGGAAATCCATAATAATTAAGGGCGCGTGTATATTCTTCATCCGCTGTTTTCAGGTTTATCGTCGAAATTATTCCTGAAGAACTGGTGATCAGCGTTACGATGATGAAAGAAATTATTAGCATCGGGCCTATTTTTAAATTTTTAAACATGTCCTATCACCTCTTTACGTTATGAAACATTAATGCACTATTATAGTATATCGGCCAAGACAGAAAAAGAATAAAGAGATAAATGTTTCTTATACGACAAAAAAAAATACAGGATGCCGCTATTGCGACATCCTCGCGTTTATGATTAAGTAACTATGCTTCTTTAGCTGCCTTATACTTTCTCACTGCATCGATTAATTTAGGTACAATCACTTTTACGTCGCCAACAATTCCAAGGTCAGCAATGTCAAAAATCGCTGCCGTGTCGTTCTTGTTAATCGCGATGATCAGTTCTGATCCTTCCATACCTGCTACGTGCTGAATCGCTCCCGAGATTCCGCAAGCCAGATAAAGCTCAGGCCTTACTGTCTTTCCTGTTTGACCAACCTGTCTGTCTTTTGGCGCCCATCCTGCGTCAACGTTTGCTCTCGATGAGGAGTAGTCTCCGCCAAGGACCTCTGCAAGTTCCTTCAGTGTATCGAAAAATTCAGGTGAACCGATTCCACGGCCTCCGGAAACGAGGTATTTCGCTTCGGTTATGTCTGATTTTTTATGTTTTTCCTTGACGACTTCACGAATTACAACATTCATATCGGAAGGCTCGAATTTAACCTTGATTTCTTTGACGTCTCCGGTTCTGCTCGGATCTTTTTCGATTCTTTGCATAACGCCCGGTCTTACTGTCGCCATCTGTGGCTTTGTTTTTCTACAAACGATCGTGGCCATTACGTTTCCGCCGAATGCCGGTCTGGTCTGCTTCAGGCACATATCTGGATCGTTCGGATCAAGCGACGCAGTATTAAGTGTCGTGCTTGAATTCGCATATTCGATATACGATGATGTTTTAATATCAAGTCTTGTACAGTCTGCCGTAAGCCCTGTATGGATTCTGGCCGCTACTCTCGGAGCAAGGTCTCTTCCGATTGACGTTGCGCCAAACAATACGATTTCAGGATCGCATTCTTTGATTACCGCAGTAAGCGCTTTCGAATACGGTTCTGTTACATATTCTTTCAGCATCGGATCCTCTACGTAAACAACGCCGTCCGCGCCGTCTTCAATGAGTTCCTGTGCCTTATCCTTTATTTGATCACCGATCAGGATCGCGTAAACATTTTGTTCCAGTTCAGCCGCAAGCCTCCGAGCTTCTCCAATAAGCTCTATCGAAACTTTCGCAATATTGCCGTCTCTTTGTTCCGCTACCACGTAAATATCTCTGCTCATGTCTACCTCCCTATTAAATAATATGTTTCTCTTCCATTTTTTTGATAATGACTTCAACCGCTTCGTCCGGACCCAGTTCTTTATGAATAGTACCCGCACCCTTCGCCATTTTACCGAAAGATTTATATACATTCGTAGGGGAGCCCTGTAATCCAATCTCTTCCGGATTGAAAGAGTCTTTAAGAGCGTCAAAACCGAACAGTTTTACTTCTTTTTTATAAGCTTCTACGATGCCTCTTGCGTGCATGTATCTCGGCACAGCAAGTTCTTGAAGCGCAGTAAGCAGACAAGGTGTTTTTACTTCAATGATGTGGTATCTATCTTCAAACTGTCTCTTAACCACAAATTTATCACCTTCAACCTGAATATCTTCCGCATAGGAAATCTGTGGGATTCCCAGGTTTTCCGCAATCTGAGGTCCAACCTGAGCTGTATCGCCATCGATCGCCTGTCTTCCTGTGATGATCAGGTCATATCCGATTTTCTTCAGCGCTGCGGAAATAATTTTTGCAGTCGCAAATGTATCTGATCCGCCAAATTCTCTTGCAGAAAGCAGATAAGCTTCGTCACATCCCATGGCAAGGGCTTCTCTTAACGCCAGGTCTGCCTGTGGAGGTCCCATACATACAGCGGTGACTGTTCCGCCTATTACTTCTCTGATTCGAAGCGCCGCTTCGATACCTGATTTGTCGTCGTGGTTAATGATACTTGGAACACCTTCTCTGATCAGAGTATTTTTTACCGGATCCAATTTAACTTCGTTTGTATCTGGAACTTGTTTTATGCAAACAACAATTCTCATAGTCTTTATTTCTCCTTCTCCCTCGCTTAGAATATTTTCATGCCGCCAGCAATGACCATTTTCATGACTTCAGAAGTACCTTCGTAAATTTCGGTAATCTTCGCGTCACGAAGCGCGCGCTCTACCGGATATTCTCTGCAGTATCCGTATCCGCCCATCAATTGTACACAATCTCTGCAAACATCGTTCGCCATTTTTGAAGCAAACAATTTTGCCATCGCAGCGTCTGAACTATAATTTCCACCGCTGTCCTTCGTTAACGCCGCTCTCCAGGTAAGAAGCCTTGCTGCATCGATCTGTGTTTGAAGATCCGCAACTTTAAACTGTGTGTTTTGGAAGGATGCAATCGTTTTCCCGAACTGTTTTCTTTCTTTGATGTACTTGATCGCTTCGTTAAGAGCTCCCTGAGCGATTCCTACTGCCTGTGCTGCGATACCGATACGTCCCGCATCCAGCGCTTTCATCGCGATTTTGAAGCCTTCGCCTTCTTTGCCCAGTCTGTTTTCCACTGGAACAACGACGTTTTCATAGGAAACCTCACAGTTGGATGCTGCTCTGATACCCATTCTGCGAATGTTCGGGCCAACTGAATGTCCAGCCATGCCTTTCTCAACGATAAACGCGGAAATTCCTCTGGTACCTTTTGACTTATCCGTCATTGCAAACACGACAAACGTATCAGCAAATCCTGAGTTGGTTGTGAAAATTTTTGTACCATTGATGATATATTTGTCTCCATCAAGGACTGCTCTGGTTTGCTGTCCGGCCGCATCGCTTCCGGCATTTGGTTCTGTTAAACCGAAACAGCCCGTTTTGCTTCCATCAACCAGCGGTCTTAAATATTTCTGCTTTTGCTCTTCGGTTCCGAAGCTGGCAATGCAGGAACAAGCAAGAGAAGTATGTACCGATATCGTAATACCTGTCGAGGCATCGATCTTCGATATTTCTTCCATGCAAAGAGCATACGCAAGGTAATCGCCGCCAACCCCGCCATACTCTTGCGAATACGGAATTCCCATCATTCCATATTTGTGCAATTTACTTAAAAGATCCATCGAAAATTCTTCTGTTTCGTCCATTTCCTCCGCGATCGGCTTTATCTCCGTTTCAGCGAACTTTCGAAACATCTCTTGCTGCAGTAAATGCGTTTGTGAAAGTTTGAAATCCATTGTTAACCTCCAAAAAATTATATTTCCCATTAAGTATTATAGCAGGCTGGCCATAAGCATGCAATACAAATTGTAATTATACATTAATTACAAGTATTCGTCAAGAAGTTTGCAAGCATCCTCCATACAGCCGTTGCAGCTTCTTAAGACAACTCCAGTATCGACCCCCTTGATTTCACTGCAAATCAAGGATCCGTTTTTTTTCTCAAATTCATTTGATAATTGCTTCATTTTTTTATAGCAAACTTTTTTTGTCGTCGGCTTTTCCAGATTTCCGTCACTTTCCTTCATGCCTACGATCATTGACATCGCCGCTACAGCTCCGCATGTACCCATGCTGCCCATTCCCAGCCCAAACCCTTCCGCAATACGGAACGCTGTCTTTTCTTCGATATCAAATAAATCACAATAAGCGCACACAACCGATTGCGCGCAATTATATCCTCTTTTATGATTGGATAACGCTTTTTCCCATCTTTCCAACATAAGCTCTCCTTTTTGAACCAAGCCTGCGTTCATTCACAGACTTCCTACTTTATTATAATATGCCATCTGGGTTTTAATGTCAATTAACTTGTCCTTTTTTTCATATATTAATATATTATATGGTACTTTTCTTTATTTATGATATAATGTCCGTAGGCGGACATTATATTTATGACCCTTTGCCTTTGGCAAAGATGGCAAATTATATCATGTAAACATAATATAATTTGAGATGTATAAGATGTATAGCTTATCTGGAGGAAACGTTTATGAAAAAGGAAAATTTGGTCCCGATTAATGCCTCTACTTTTTACGAGGGCATGTACATACAGGGGGAAATTTATTTTAATTATAACAAGAGCTTCATATTATTATGCCGCGACGTGACGCTTACGCCATCGCTCCTTACAAAATTTCATCAGACTGAATGGGCAAACCAACAGTTGTATGTGGACAAACAATACGTAGATGAAATCCGTGTATTAAGTGAGCAGTTTAAGAAGTTGAACGCTGAACAGCCTAAGCTGACAGCCGACGAAGCCGACGTAGCGGAATACATGATGGACCTGACTGTAAAACTAAATGTCCATAAAGACTATACGGACATAAGGAACCGCCTGATATCCGTCCTGGAAATTACGGAAAAAGAAAAGCGTATCCCAACAGAGCTTACAGAGGCGCTGACAAATGACATCAACACGCAAATCGAACTCACCGATCACTCGCTGCTGATTCAATGCATCAATAATTTAAGGCCGCCGGACGATTATCTGTACGCACATGCCACCAATGTGGGCGTTTTAAACGGAATGATCGGAACATGGCTCAAAATACCGGCAGAGGACATGAACGCCTTAATTCAAACAGGATTGTATCATGACATCGGTAAATTAAGGGTTCCGGCTGAAATTATCAATAAACCTTCCTCGTTGTCAAAGGAAGAATTTGAAATTATAAAGAAGCACCCTATTTACTCGTACGAGATTTTAAAGCTCTCTGGTGAAACCAACAACCTTATTTTGGAGGGCATTCTGTCCCATCACGAACGAATGAACGGTACTGGTTACCCGAGTCAGCTCAAAGTGAATCAGCTTTCAATTTTCTCTAGAATTACAGCTGTTTCTGATGTTTATGACGCGATGGTCGCCCAAAGGCCCTATAAAGACCGGCATTCCCCGTTTGATATCCTGGCGGAATTCGCGTTAAACAAATTTTCGAATCTGGATATCAGCATTGTCAATATATTTTTAGAAAGAATGCCGCAGGCTCTGATCGGCAAACGTGTTTTGCTTTCCGACGGAAACACAGCGGAAGTCGTGTACATCAATCCGCAGAATTTCTCGTACCCGATCGTAAATGTGGACGGAAAGTTAATTTCGACAAACCCGTCGCTGCGATGCGTCGCTATGGATAATTTCCTTACCGTTGTAGAGTAGGGTTTGTGCTTATGAATAATACAAATGAGACCAGCGAATGTGTATCATCGGTCAAATATGCCGATACTTTTGAAACAATGCTGCAAAAACTTGAGACCCGGGATCAACTTCTGAATACCGCAGGCAAAATCGCACAGATGATGCTGACGGCAAAGATGGAAGACTTTTCAAATGTTATGAGCTCGTGCCTTGAGCTGCTTGGAAAAACCGTTGAGGTAGACCGTGTCAACATTTGGAGAAACCATATAACCGGAGACGGATTACTTGCTTATACACAGCCTTTCCATTGGAGCGCAAACGAGTCATTGCGTCACGATTCCGCCGGTAACCCGACGATTGAATACGCATATGAATACGCATATCGGAATGTTGTTCCTGAATGGGAGGAAGTTTTTTTGAAAGGCGAGTGTATAAATTGCCTGACAAAAGACATGAGTGAATCTGAAAAAGAACATTTTAAAGATAGACAAGTCAAGTCGTTTCTCGCAGTGCCGATTCATATTGATAATTCCTTCTGGGGACTCATCAGTTTTGATAACTGTCACAGTGAACGTATTTTTTCTGAAAATGAAGAAAATATCCTGCGGATCAGCGGGCACATTCTGGTCTCAAGCATAATCAAAGATGAGATGACCACAAACCTGATTCTAGCCCGTGAGGAAGCCCTATCCAGTACGCGCGCCAAGAGCAATTTTCTCGCGAACATCAGCCATGAAATCCGCACACCGATGAACGCAATTCTTGGCATGTCAGAATTGATTTTACGCGAAGGACCCTCCCAAATTGTTTTAGATTACGCAAATACCATTAAAAACGCATGCCGAAATCTTCTCGGAATCATCAACGATGTTTTAGACATATCCAAAATTGAATCCGGTAAGCTTGAAATTATACCGATCAACTATCAGCTATCGTCTGTGCTGAACGATGTAATCGGGATCATCAAAATGAGAGCAGACTCAAAAAAACTGCCATTCGTTGTCTTGCTTGACAGCAACCTGCCCTGCCAGCTCTTCGGTGATGAAATACGCCTCAAACAGATTCTGATCAACTTGCTCAATAATGCGATCAAGTTTACCCACAAAGGGAGTATCCAGCTCATCGCTTCCGGCGAATGGATCGATGATCATATTTGTCTGAAGTTTACGGTCAAAGATACCGGAATTGGCATACGCCCAGAAGATCTTCCGGGTATTTTCAGCGCATTCCAACAGCTTGATACGAAAAAAAACCGCAACATCGAAGGCGCCGGCCTTGGCCTTTCGATCTCCAGGCAGCTCGCTGAAATGATGGGCGGACACATCAGCGTCGAAAGCGTATATGGCAAAGGATCAACCTTTACGGTTACGGTTATGCAGGAAGTTCGGAATCACAATCCAATTGTCACACTGAAGGATCCTGAAAACTGTAAAGTAATCGTCTATGAAAGCAGATGTCTGTACGTAGAGTCGATCGTATATGCTTTGGAAAGCTTGGGCGCTAGTTATAAGCTTTGTACCAACCAGTCAGATCTTTATGAACAGCTCAATGAAAATAGCAGTAAGTACATTTTTGTATCCTCGCTGCATTTTTCCAAAACACACAGCCTGATTGAAAAAAAGCAATTAAATACCTCGATTGTTCTGATCCTAAACCCTGGAGAATACCTGCCGGATAAAGACGTCATGTCAATCAACATGCCGATTCATTGTTTGCAGATCGCCAACATTTTAAATGAAGAAAGTGCGAAGGTGGACCAGAGTGATTTGAATTCGGTTATTTCTGTAACCGCGCCATCTGCAAGGGTTTTGGTCGTAGACGATAATTCGGTAAATTTAATGGTTGCCGAAGGCCTTCTGGAATCTTTCCAAATGAAAATCGACTTGGCGTCTTCAGGCGCTGAGGCGATTGAAATGGTAAAAAATGTAAAATACGATATCATTTTCATGGACCATATGATGCCTGAAATGGATGGAATCGATACGACAATCGCCATCCGGCAGATCCGCGGATCGTATTTCCGGACAGTGCCGATCATAGCGCTGACGGCTAACGCGATCAGCGGGATCAGGGAAATGTTTATTGCGGAAGGCTTAAACGATTATTTGGCCAAACCGATCGAAGTATCCAAACTCAACGCGGTTATAACGAGATGGGTCCCGAAAGAAAAGCAAATCAGCAATCAAAAAACAAACGCGCGAATGAATCAGGCTGCAATTGATTTTGAAATTTCGGGCGTCAATATCAAGCTCGGTTTGGCATTTGCAAGCAATAACCTCAAAGCGTATAAGGAAATTTTGAAAGCGTTTGTTATGGACGGGGAGAAACGATTAGAAGAACTTGCGCACTGCTACGAGAAAGGCGACATTAAATTGTTTACCACATACGTCCACGCGCTGAAAAGCGCCTCTTCAAACATAGGCGCAGAAAGGTTGTCGATGGAAGCGTCTGAACTTGAATTCGCGGGTTCCCATGACGATATCCTGTATATCGACAACAACCAGAAGCACTTTAGCGAACTTTTATCTGAACTTATCGTGAACATTAAAAACTATCTGGAAAGCAATGAAGAAAAGCGTGTTTTCCCTGCCCACATAGCCAATATCGATTATCTGAAAGAAAATCTTCTCGCCATCAGTGATTTGCTCGATCAAGTAGAAATTGAGTGCGTCGAAAAATGTGTTGAAGATTTGTTCATGTATCAGTGGGACACTCTGGTCCTTGAAGATCTGGAAAGGATTAGAGAAGCTTTGCGCGTTTTTGATTATGACAAAGTTGAAAGCGCCGTGCAGCAGTTAAAGGACGTTTTGGAAGAGTGTAAAGGGTGATTGATTTGGAACAGAGAAACAAAATAATGATTGTCGACGACAACATTACAAATTTAACGGCCGCGAAAAAAGCGCTGGAAAAAGACTACAGTATCATTCCGGTAGTTTCCGGGGTAAAAGCGATCGATTTTTTGCAACGAGTCACTCCGACGTTAATTTTACTCGATATCGATATGCCTGGGCTGGATGGGTTTGAAACCATTAAAATCATCAAATCCAATGAAAAAACAAAAGATATCCCGATTATCTTTTTAACCGCGAAGGATGACACCGGCAGCGAGCTTGAAGGTTTAACGCTGGGAGCGGTTGACTACATCACAAAGCCGTTTTCAATCCCTCTGCTGCTGCAAAGAGTGAGAATTCATGTTGAACTGGTCAGGCAGCAAAAGGAACTGATCCACTACAATGAAAACTTATCCGAAATGGTCAAAGAGCAAACCGAAGTGATTTACGAGCTGCAGCAAGCGATCATTCATACGCTCACCGAACTTATTGAACACAGGGATGGCGTCACAGGCGCACACGTTTCCCGCACAAAAAAGTATTTTCAAGTTTTAATTGAAGCGCTTCAAAAAAGCGGCTACTACCAGGATGACTTTCTCGAACTTGACATAAACGCACTCTCCGAATCCGCTCCGCTGCATGATATCGGAAAAATCGCTATTCCGGATACAATTTTGAAAAAGCCCGGCAAGTTAACAAAAAAAGAGTTTGAAGAGATTAAAAAACATACATTGATCGGCGCGGAAGCGATCAAAAACGCAATGCATATGACACGATCGAAAGATTTTTTGCGCAGCGCTGAAACGGTCGTCATTTCTCATCATGAGAAATGGGACGGCTCCGGATATCCGTATGGCCTTGCCGGTAACAACATTCCAATCGGCGGACGGGTGATGGCCATCGTAGATGTTTATGACGCGCTTGTTTCCGAAAGACCGTATAAAAGGGCTTATTCCCACGAGGAGGCCACGGAGATCATTCTCAGCGAGTCCGGAAAGCATTTTGATCCAACAATGATTGAAACGTTTATCGAAGTCAGCGATCAGTTTTATGATATTACACAGCTTCATTAATCGAATTTGCAACTTTTTTACAAACTTTACCTAATCTAATTGAAACAGCGGCCTCCCCTGTGATATAATTGATTATATATATCTATTTATATATATGGAGAGCGCCTTATGCGAAACGGAAATATAACAAAAATTTTAAATACATACTTCCATCAAGGTCTCGCCGCCGAGAAAAAGAAACAATATCATCTCTACGCTTGGATAATCGTCATCGTGATATACATGATCGTATTTCCGGCGCTGTTTTTTAAGGGAAACGGGTATAAAGGCGGCATGCCTTGCTTTTTCGTGCTTGCCATTGCCTCTACAGCAATTGTGCTGGAAAACCTTGAGAGGCTTGCCGCAGTTATGCTTGAAATCATGCTATACACCGCTTGCTGTCTGATTGCTTATTACCGCCCCCAAACGGTTTCTCTTTCGTCAGATTTCGGTTGCGTCCTTGATGTTATGATCGGTTTTGTAATATCCAGCATATTGCTTCTGATTGCTATTTTGCTCCGTGCCCGCATGTTTGACGCCAGGCATATGCAAATACAAGAACTCAACCGCGAGCTTGAAGTGCGAAACGAAACATTGCTCCGATATGACAAAATGAAAAGCGACTTTCTTGGCACAGTCGCCCATGAAATAAACACGCCGCTCGCAGTCATATCCGCAAGCAGCCGAGATACCCTCGATTTATTGAAATCACAATCCTTAGACATAGATGAGATTACAGAAAATCAAATGCTCATTGAAAAAAGAGTCAAGAGGATTGATGGTATTATCATGGATTTGATGGATACCGTTGCCATTGAGAACGGCCGGCTCCCATTAAACCGCCAGCCCTTAAACCTCTCCGATCTTCTTAAAACCGTATGCGAGACTCATTTTAAAAAACTGGACGTGAACGGCAATCAGATTATATATGATTGTCCGATGGATTTACCGCATCTTTGGGTAGACCCTGATCGGATTGAGCAAGTAATGGCAAATTTACTGTCCAACGCTGTCCGGCACACAAAGGACGGAACGATCACAGTTAAGCTATCACGGGCAGATGGCGCCCAAGTTGTCAGCGTAACTGACAACGGTGAAGGCATGGACGCCGAGACCGCAAGGATTGCGTTAAAACAATATGTTTCAGTCAAAGCGGATTTTTGGAGGCATGGAATCGGGCTATATCTCTGTCGCCGTATTATCGCGGCGCATGGCGGTGAAATTTGGATAGACAGCGAGAAAGGGCACGGTACAAGCATATTCTTTTCCCTTATGGAGGCTTTTGATTATGAGTGAACGAAATCCTTTAATATTAATCGTTGAAGATGATGCAGAGATGGCGCGGTTGAACGCACGTTTTCTCAAACGTCAAGGCTATGACGTAGCCGCCGTAAATACCGCCGCCGAAGCGCGAGCGTTTTTTCACATACAAATGCCTGGTTTATTTGTGCTTGATATTGACCTCCCCGATGGCGATGGGTTTGCACTATGCGAAGAATTCAGGCGGGACACGACCGCGCCGGTCATATTTCTTACCGGCAAAACAGATACAAAGGACAAAGTAATGGGGTTGCGTACAGGCGGAGACTATTATTTGACAAAGCCTTTTGACAGGGACGAGCTTTTAGCCGTGGTTCAAAGCCTGTTCCGCAGGGAGGAGCATTCGCAAAAAAAGATTGCCGAAGTTTCTGTTATTGAGCGTGGGCCTCTTACATTAAAGCTTCAGGAAAGCAAGGCTTTTGTAAACGGGATCGACGCAGAGCTGACACATAAAGAATTTGCGGTGCTTCTGGTCCTCATACAAAATGAGGACAAAGAGTTACCCTATCAGACGATATACGAAAGTGTTTGGGGAACGGCAATGTACAATGACTCAAGCGCGCTCCGCAAACAAATTTCACGTTTAAAAAAGAAACTTGATGAGGAAAACACAGACAGTTTTGCTATCCTAAACGAACACGGAAAGGGCTATACTTTTACTACAAAATAGAAGAAATTGGAAATTTTTGTGACATTTGCCACAACTAACACTACATAGTGGATAATCCCGTTTCCCTTGACGATTACCTTCAGGCAGCTAAAAACCTGATAAAGAACATGCTCTTTTTATATTGTAATCTCGTAATTAAAAGGGAGTTGTATGAGTTGAAAAGAAAAACGCTTTTGCTGATTGGAAGCAGCCAAGTCTTAATGGACTTAACCAAAAAAATACTTGAACGGGCAAATTATTCCGTACGCTGCACGGTAGGAATCGCAGGGGCGCGGGAGCATTTTATTGATTTCACTCCGGACGGGATTGTTTTAGATAATGACCTGCCGGATGGAAAGGGCCTTGATTATTGCCGCGAACTGCGGAAAGAAAGCACACTGCCGATTATGTTCCTATCCAACAGCAAAGAAGATGAATTGCCTGCATTGCAAGCCGGGGTAAATGACTTTTTGAAAAAACCATACGACCACTGCATTATGATTGCTCGAATTGGAACCATGCTGCAAACGGGAGCTGTTTTTTCACAGGTGACAGACAGCGACGAAAACGCTGAACAAAGCGCTGCTGCGATAGCCAAGTTCCAGGAACCGAAGACAGCGGCGGCATACAAATCCGTAAAGAGAATATGTAAGACACATCGCTTTTATATAGCTGTGGCGACATGTGTGCTTTTTATGTTTATCGGAATCGGGGTACATTCCTTGCTAAACGGCCTACGATCCCCCTTGGAGATTCCAAACGGGCAAGCGCCCTTATCCGAATCACCGGTACAAATGGATGCGAACGCCAAACCATATGACAAAACGTTGCAAGGTATCCTGTTCCCCAGCATTGAAAGCGTTACTGTCCCCAGGAACACAACAAATGTTAAAATGCTCTTACTGAACCCTGCGGACAATCAATATAACCAATGTTATTTAACTTTTGAAATCGTTTTGAAAGATACAAGTGAATCAATCTACTCGTCAGGCCTGGTAAAACCGGGTATGTGCATTACGGAAATCGTGCTTTCCAAAGGACTTCCAAAAGGTAAGCATGATGCCATTATGAAAATCTGCGTCTACTCAATGGAGGACTTTGCCGCCATGAACCGTGCGATTGTGGAGTTTTGTTTAACAGCAAACTGACAGCGTGCTTCATGCGGACTATCAAATCTCTAACTCAGCAATGTTTCAATTTCAAATGGGGCCGTCTCAAACGAGGCAGCCCCTTCAATGTATAATGGTTCCACAAAATGTCAGAAAATTGGAAAGTTTTGTGACATTTTTGTCACAACGGAAAAACAAGCTCTTTTTATATTATAATTTTACCAAAAGGGAGTTGTATGAGGTGTGAAAAGGAAGACGCTCTTGCTGATTGGAAGCAGCCAAGTCTTAATGGACTTAACCAAAAAAATACTTGAACGGGCAAATTATTCCGTACGCTGCGCGGTAGGAATCGCAGGGGCGCAGGAACATTTTATCGATTTCACTCCGGACGGGATTGTTTTGGACAATGACATGCCGGATGGAAAGGGCCTTGATTATTGCCGCGAACTACGGAAAGAAAGCTCCCTGCCGATCATGTTCCTATCCAACAGCAAAGAAGATGAATTGCCTGCGTTGCAAGCCGGAGTAAATGACTTTTTGAAAAAACCATACGACCACTGCATTATGATCGCTCGAATTGGAACCATGCTGCAAACGGGATCGGTTTTTTCACAGGCGACAGACAGCGATGAAAACGCTAAACAAAGCGCTGCTGCGATAGCCTCGTTCCAAAAACTGAAGCCAGCAACAGCATACAACCCCACAAAGACAATATCTAAGACAAATCGCTTTTATATGGCTGCGGCGGCCTGTGTGCTTTTTATGTTTATCGGAACCGGAGCATATAACTTGCTAAACGACCCAGAAGCCCCCTTGGAAATTCCAAACGGGCAAGCGCCCTTAGCCGAATCTCCGGTACAAATGGATGCGAACGCCAAACCATATGACAAAGTGTTGCAAGGTATCCGGTTCCCCAGTATTGACAACGTTACTGTTCCCAGTAACACAACAAACGGGAATATGTTCTTACCCAACCCGGCGGATAATCAATGTTATTTAACTTTTGAAATCGTTTTGAAGGATACAAGTGAATCAATCTACTCGTCAGGCCTGGTAAAACCGGGTATGTGCATTACGGAAATCGTGCTTTCCAAGGGACTTCCGAAAGGTAAGCATGACGCCATTATGAAAATCTGCGCCTACGCAATGGGGGACTTTGCCGCCATGAGCCGCGCAATCGTGGAGTTTTGTTTAACAGCAAACTGACAGCGTGCTTTACGCAGATTATCTGCGTTTTGCAATACAACAACTGGAACTGCAGTAAAGAAGAAGATTTTGTTCGCGTCTAATGGTGAACAGAGGGAGGTGTAATAAGAACAAATAAGGGTTAACCACGTTCCCATAAAAACGAGGCTGAAAATAGAGTTTCTCCGGCTCCAGAACAATCGGGCGTTTAACCACGTTGAGCGTATCAACGAGGCTGAAAAAGGAGAACCACAACTCCAGAATGCATGTTGTCAAGGGGGATTTCAAAAAATCTTCTCTAATTGACAACAAACATAGCAAAAGAGGCTGAAAACCCGGAACCCCAACCGGAGAATATAAAGAGGCCGTTTAACCGCGTTGTACGTAAACAATGAGGCAAAAACGGAGACCCTCAACTCCAAAACAAAAGAGGGAAATAAAGTTTGGAGGGAAAAAAAATGAAAAAGCGAAAATTTCTATGTTTTTCCGTAGCACTGGCCTTAGTATTCTCCATGGCCGTACCTGCATTTGGTATGAGCTTCCCCGGAGACTCTAAGCCGCTTACGCCGCTAAAGGGGCAGGCGCCTGTATACCTTAACGGTGTAGCACAAAACCTTGATGCTGTGTACAACGGCAACAGCGCCAACATCGACGGCTGGAATAAAATCTCAGCCAATGGTGACAAAGTTAGCATCAAAGTAAACGGCGAGATCGTTGGATACTTTGTATTTGACAAAAAGGGCAATGCCCCGAAACCCTATACTGACTTCCTGAAAATTGAAATCTTTGACAACGTCCTTGATTTTGATGGCGATGTCGAAATCAATATCAGGTGGCACTGCTCGAAGTACTACGCCTATGCTGACATCAGCGCCCCCGGCGTATACTATATCCCGCAGCTGATGCAGGACAATGGCAAGATCCAGAGCTTCGATCAGATTTGGATTGGAACTGGCTTTACTCCTAATGAGGAGCCGCTCAAGGGCAATCTCAATCTCAAGAAGACGGTTGACGGAAAGTTTTTCGCCGACTGGGCAGCTGATTATGAGGGCGATATATTCGCGCTCATCGACGACATTGC
>Ga0123353_10000563_pt1 | contig 45668 bp, 30 predicted proteins | sample TergutLab28metaG_3_FD_92763 | JGI IMG/M metagenome (GOLD analysis project Ga0123353, IMG submission 92763) | Labiotermes labralis P3 segment gut microbial communities from Petit-Saut dam, French Guiana - Lab288 P3 | ecosystem: Host-associated > Arthropoda: Insects > Digestive system > Gut ... | reverse complement strand
TTCCGGCAATATCAAATATGTCCATTTTATGCGCTATCCATGATATAATGTCCTATGGAATACGCATTTTACTATAATTACCAAGTTTAACGCAATAGATGTTTATTGCGCTGTAGTATTAAAACCATCAAGGAAAAATTCGACTTTATCAACAAGTGGTTGGAGGACGGCGGCAGTCCACTTAACCAGCTCAAGTGGCCCCCAAAGCGAATTTGGATTGCGTCGGGAAAAGACTATCTTTCGCAGGCAAAGAAGAGAATGCTCAGCCAAAAAGGAATCGTTTTTGGAGGTGAGCACTTAACGATCGACAAAAAACTGTTGTAACCGCTCACGGGGATCAATGGCTGGTTTGTTTCAGCAGAAAGTTTCCACGGCAAGGCCGGTTTCGGTGGCGACTTGGTGGGAAATGGCGTTGAGTTCGGTTTCTGAGAGCGGCTGCACCCAGGATTCGAGGGTCAACCGGGCAACCGTGTAGATTTGCACCCGATTGATCTTGCCGCCGCTTTGGGTGATTTGTTTGAGACGACGGATATAGGCGGCGACCTCCTCCTCAGTAGGGGAAACACCGTTTTCACGGAGAAAAATCGACTGAATCACAATGGGAAACTTGCGTGAAACCATTTCCAGGTTCTCAAGCACCACGGAATAAGGAACGGCACTCCGGTTGATCCGGTTGTATTGGTCGGGGGTTCCGGCGTCAAGTTTCGCCCAGATTTCCCCGTTGTGGCGCATCATCAATTCCAGAGTTTCGAGGACTTTCGCCCGATGAAACGTCGTCGCATTGGTGATCAGCACGATTTTGACCGATTCCGGGCACATTTCCCGGTGAACTTTCACCGCGATTTGCATCGCCTCGTAAAATGCCGGTGAAATACTCGGTTCGCCGTCCCCGCTGAACGCCAGATCATTGAGTCGGCGTTTTTCCTGCGGTGTTTGCGAAAACACGGGGTCGTCATAAAGCGATCCATCCAGCACCGTCTTCACGGTTTTCCGCAATTCCGCTTCCAGTTCGCGAAAATCAACCGACACGGGCTTGCCACTGTTTTCCCGTTCCCGACGGTACACGCCGTTCACCTGGCAATAAGCACAAAGGAAGTTGCAAAGACAACCGGGACTGAGATTGATCCCGACCGACACCCCCCGGGAACGTCGGCTGACAACCGGATAAACATATTTCTGTTGCCGGAACGATCGCGAATGTTTCTGGGTCAATGGCACAAGAGGGTCGGACATCGGTGGCGGAATCCTCGGTATTCCCGTTTACAAATTTGCTTTCCCGTTGGTGAATCAGTATTTCCATTGGTGAATCAGGTGAATCAGTATTCCCGTTGGTGAATTTTTCCTTGAACACGGAGCGGAAGTGACTGAATCCGCAAGAAACCACCGGCGTCGGTTTGGTCGTAGGCCCCCCCTTTTTCCATGCTGGCGATTCCTTCGTCATAAAGCGAGTTGACGCTTGACCGGCCCTCGACAAACATATTTCCCTTGTAGAGATTCAGCACGACATGTCCGGAAACAGGCTTTTGGGTTTCCCGAATGAACGCCAGGAGAGCATCCATTTTGGCACAATACCAGAATCCGTAATAGACCATTTCCGCGACTTCCGGGGCCAGTCGGTCACGAAGATGGGTCAAATCGCGATCCAGTGTCAATTGCTCGACAGTCCGGTGGGCATGATAGAGGATCGTCATCCCGGGACTCTCGTAAACGCCCCGGCTTTTCATCCCGACGAAACGGTTTTCCACCATGTCCACCAGCCCGACACCGTTGCGTCCGCCAATCGTGTTCAGCGTCTTGACGATTTCTATCGGCGACAGTTTTTCCCCGTTCACGGCCACCGGAATCCCGGACTCAAAGTCGATCGAAATCTGTTCGATTTTGTCGGGGGCCTGTTGCGGCGGAGTCACCATCCCGAATTCGACGAGTTCCACGCCGTTGACGCTCAGTTTTTCAAGTTCGCCCGCCTCGTAACTGATATGCAGGCAATTTTCATCGCTGCTGTAAGGTTTTTTGAGCGACGCCTTAACCGGAATGTTTTTCTCCTCACAATACCGGATCATTTCCGTGCGACCGGGAAACTCGTCACGAAAGTCCTTGATCCGCCAGGGGACGACCATCTCGATTTCCGGATTGAGAGCTTCCGCGGCAAGCTGAAACCGACACTGATCGTTGCCTTTTCCCGTGGCTCCGTGGGCGTAGTATTTGGCCCCGACTTCCCGGGCAACCTGGAGACAAACCTTTGAAATCAACGGTCTGGCGATCGATGTTCCCAAGAGATACACGGCCTCGTATTTTGCCTGCCACTGGAGTACCGGAAACGCAAAATCACGGCACAATTCATTTTGTACGTCGATGAAACGGACCGACTTGGCACCGATGTTCTCCGCTTTTTTGCGAATCGCCTCACGGTCCTCGCACGGTTGGCCGAGGTCCACGTAAACGGCATGGACCTCAAACCCCCGATCCATGAGCCACCCCAAAATCACCGATGTATCAAGTCCCCCGGAATAAGCAAGCACGCAAGTTTTCGACATGGAATCCTCCACGAATGATCAATCATTGTTCAAAAATGCCACATTTCTTGAATTATAGCCGGAAAGAGTCATCATGACAGGGGTCGTCCTGCGGCGGTGACCGCCAGGCGTTCATTCGGTCGGTGTAAAATTCGAGGAACCGATCGGATTCGATGGCCGTTTGAACCTGTTTGATGAGTCGCTGATAATAAGTGATGTTGTGGATCGTCAGGAGAATCGGGCCAAGCATTTCACGGGCCATGAACAAATGCCGGATGTAGCCGCGACTCCGCCGACATGCCGGACACGGACAATTTTCCTCCAGGGGACGTGTATCCCGTTCATATTTTGCGTTCCGGAGCTTAAGCGGCCCGAAATCGGTGAACGCCATGGCATTGCGACCGTTTCGCGTCGGCATCACGCAATCGAAAAGGTCGATTCCGCGTTTGATTCCCTCGAGAATGTCCTCCGGACGTCCGACCCCCATCAGATACCGCGGCTTGCCGGTTGGAAGATAGGGAACCGTCGCATTGATCATGTCGACCATTTCTTCCGGTGACTCCCCGACGCTCAAGCCCCCGATCGCATAACCGGGAAAATCAAGTTCCGCGAGTGCCTCGGCGCAATGACGCCTCAAATCCTTCTCAAGTCCTCCCTGAACGATCGCGAATTGTGCCTGATCTTCTTTTGTCGCTGCATTTTGGCACCGTTTTGCCCAACGAACGGAACGTTCCATGGCGTCGGCAATCGTCTCGCGGTCGTTTGGGAGTGCCACGACATGATCCAACACCATGGCGATGTCACTTCCGAGTGTTTCCTGGATTTCAATGGCTCGTTCCGGGGAAAGTTCGATCCGGCGACCGTCAATGTGCGACTGGAACGTCGCTTTTTCCTCGGTGATTTTGTTGATTTTTGCAAGACTGAAAATCTGGAACCCGCCGCTGTCGGTGAGGATCGGTCCGCTCCAGCCGGTGAACCGGTGCAGGCCGCCGAGGTCGTGGACAACCTTTTCCCCCGGACGAAGCGAAAGATGGTAGGTGTTCCCCAGGATCATCCGACTCCCGGTTTCCCGAAGCGCGGAGATTTCGACCCCTTTGACGGTCCCCAAAGTTCCGACCGGCATGAACGCGGGAAGTTCCACCGTTCCGTGCGGGGTGGTGAACCGTCCCCGACGTGCCGACGTTTGCGCGTCCTTGTGCAATAACGTGTAATCGAACATCCCATTCCCTTCGATCAATGAGGCTTTAGGCTGTAGACTGGAGGTCAGAGCACGCAGCGTAAGCCAGTGCCCCCTTCTCAATGCTGAAAAAGCCTGTTTCTGACTTGCTTTGCACTGGTTTGTGGCACTTGCTGACGCGTCGTGCTCCGATTTGCACTTTCCCCATTCCAAATTCCCCATTATTCATGTCGGAGGGCTTCGATCGGGTCCATCGAAGCGGCGCGAATCGCGGGATAGAGTCCGAACACGACACCGATCACCACGGAAATGCCAAACGACAGCGGAATCGACCAACTGACGATGATCGGCTCAATTCCGCGAACGGTGTCCGGCAAACTTCTCATCACGTCGGGTCGGGCCCATTCCAGAGTTTTCCAGATTTGGGCCGTCACCGGACCGCAAGTCAGACCGACAAGAATCCCGATGATTCCGCCGACCACGGAAAGGACGACCGTTTCGATGAGAAACTGGCGGATGATGTCTCCCCGTTTTGCCCCGAGTGCCCGACGAATTCCGATCTCCCGGGTTCGTTCCGTAACCGTCGCGAGCATGATATTCATGATTCCGATGCCGCCGACGAGAAGTGAAATCCCGGCAATCATCCCCATGAAGATGATAAACATGATTCGAGTCGTTCGGGCCTGCTCAAGAAGCTCCAGCGGAACCGTGACGCCATAATCATTGTTGTTGTGCTTGACGTGATGTTGTTCCAGTGTCAGTTTGATCAATTCCGCCGTCTCCATGACGTGTTCCTGAGAGTCGACCTGGAGCGTGATCTGGGAAAGTTCGACATATTCCCCTTCAAAGGAACTGCCGCTTACCGTGATAATCATGTCGCCATAGCGTGACCAGAACGTTTCAAGAGGAATGTAAACGTCGTGGGCGAAATCCTGGGCCGCGAGCGAGCCGCCGATTCCCGCCGAGGGGGCCTTGGATTTCATGACTCCGACGACAACGAACGGCGCCATGTTTCCGGATGAGGATTGAATCAAAAGTGAACGTCCAATGGGGTCTTCATAGCGAAACAGTCGTTCGGCAACTTCATAGGCAAGGACACATACGTTGACTTTGTCATGCTGGTCCTGAGATGACAGGAAACGTCCGCGATCGACTTCCAGCCGGTTCAGTTCCATGTACTTCGGGGTGCAACCGACGAGTCGCCCGTCTTCTTGACGACCGTTGAAATCGAATTTTCGGCGGATTTCCCGCATCGGCGTTGCATCAACGATGGTGCTGATCGTGCTGATCAGCCGTGAATAATCGGCACGTGTCAGACCATAAGGAACAATTCGTGCCTCGTTCGAGGAACCCGAATTATTCGAGTCCGTCGCCGGTTTGATCGTCCGCACGATGATGTTGGTCGCCCCGAGACTTTCGATCTGTTCGTTGGCCTTCTTGCTGATTCCCTCGCCGACGGCCAAAAGCCAAATCACGCTTGCCACGCCGATGAAAATCCCCAACACCGTCAGCAGGGACCGCATCGGGTGGAGCAAAAGGCTCTTCACGCCAAGTCGCCAGGTTCGTATCCAAAGAAGAAACATGGAAATAAAATGGGGAATGAGGAGTTGGGAATGGGAAATGAAAAATACTGCGATCAAACGGCACGTTTGGCGATGCAACTGCAAGTTGCCCCGCCGGGAGGCATTTTAAAGGTCTTATGGTGCAATGTTTCACAACTTTCCAAATCGACCAACCATGAACGCATATAACAAAGGACGTTGAAGGAATGCCTCCGGCGGCAAACGCACGGGCGTTTGATCCCGCTTGTCTTTGAGAGTGCAAACGCGTGAGGCCAGGATCAGGGGGTGGTATTTTCGAATCACCAGCCACTCCCCATTCCTAATTACTCCCTGAGTCTTTGATCGGATTCAACTTGTCCGTCATGCAGGCGGACGATCCGCTTGCTACGATGACCGACATCGCTTTCATGGGTCACTAAAATGATTGTTTTTCCTTGCTGATTCAAACGGTCGAGCAGGTCGAGAATCTCGCCGGTGGTCACCGAATCAAGATTTCCCGTCGGTTCGTCGGCCAGGATGAAATACGGGTCGTTGACCAAACTCCGTGCAATCGCGACACGCTGTTGCTGACCGCCGGAAAGTTGGGTCGGACGGTGTTTGAGCCGTTCACTCAGGCCGACCATTTTTGCCAGTTCCAGTGTTCGTTCCCGGGTCTTGCGATTCATCTTGCCTTGATAAAACAACGGCACTTCAATGTTTTCGATGACCGTCAGCTGTTGGATCAGGTTGTACGCCTGAAACACGAATCCGATTCGCGATGCACGAATATTGGAGAGTTTGGCGTCACTGAGTTTGGAGACATCGTCATTGCCGAGGTAGATCGTTCCCCGGGATGGTCGGTCGAGACAGCCAAGCAGGTTCAGGAGTGTACTTTTCCCGGACCCGGAGGCCCCCATGATCGCCACATAATCCCCCTCGGGCACCTCAAGAGTCACGCCGCGTAAAGCGCGAACCGTTTCCCCTTTGAGGATGTATTCTTTCACCACGTTGTCGAATTTCGCTGCAAACATGAAGGATATTGGGGATTACGCTTGTTTTTCCTTTTCTGGAGGAGGTGACGACTCCGCGGGTTTCTTTTCGTCCTTCTCGTCAGCAGGTGAGGCGGATTTTTCCTCGGAAAGATCAGGATTTGCAGGAGGAGTCACTTCCTCGGTTTCTTCGTTAACGGCTTCTTCTTTCTTTTCATCCTTCTCGTCCTTCTTTTCTTCTTTTTTCTCTTCGTCTTTCTTCGTTTCTTCTTCCCGTTTGATGCTGGAGGTTCCGAATTGTCTTTCCTGCTCCCCCTCGCCCAGTGGAGGAAGATCGACTTTGTCCCGATATTTCCACGCTCCCATCACGACACGGTCGCCGTCGTTCAGCCCGCTCGCAATGACGGCCATTTCATTATTGGTCGCGCTCACTCCCACTTCCACCTTGTCCCAAACACCGTTTTGATAGGTCACGCAATAGATTTTCTTGGCATATTCGAACAAACATTGCACCGGCACCATCAGGGCATCATTCCGTTCATCAACGGTGACTTTCACCTTGGCGGTCAGTCCGGAACGAATCATTGATTTTTCCGCCTCGGGAATGTCGTCCATCGTGACGATCGTCTGGTATTCCTTGATGGCCCTCAAGAAATTGTCCGGTTCGGGGTAGTCATTCACCTGTTTGACCTTCCCGCTGTAGAATCGTCCGCTCATCGCTTCGAGTTCGATCCGCGCCGGTTGTCCGAGTTTCACCAGGGAGACGCTTGCCTCGTTGACGTAACCCTTGACCTGCATCTGGTTCGGGTCGGGGAGCTTGATGATGATCTGACGGTCACGCACGAAAGTCCCCTCTTTTATGACCTCATCTATACGCCAGGGGTGGGTCGCGTAAACAACCTGACCGTCTTCGGGCGCCTTGACTTTGCACGCTCCGACCTGTTTCTTGTAATAGGCAAGTCGGTCCACATCCAGTCCATGGCTTTTTTGGTCCGACTGCAATTGAATTCTTGCCGTGTCGATGTCGGCCTTGAGTTTCGTGAGCGTTTTTTCTCTCGTGTACTTCACCAACACCTCTTTTTCCAGCTCCGCGACCTTTTTGTCATACAACCGTTGTTTGGCGGCTTCCTCGTCGGCACGAAGCTGAATATCGGTCACAAATTCCTGGGCAAGAAGCCGCTTGGTATGCCGAAGTTTGTTCTCTGCCTGGTTCCACTCTTCATTGGCTTTGGAAATTTTGTTCTCTATTGTTGCCAACTCCTTGTCGTAGAGCCCTTTTCCTGCGTCGTTTTTCCCGTCTTCGTCATTTTTCCCGTTTTCCTCTTTGACGATTTCCTCTTTGGCGATTTTATTGCCTTCTTCTCCGCCGTTTTCATTATCAGGTTTGTTGTCAGATTTATTATCAGGCTTGTCGTCGGATTTAATGTCAGGTTCATCACCAGGTTTGTTGTCAGGTCCTTCCACAACGTTTTCCTGATTCGACTCCTTGTCAAGTTCCTCATCAGGTTCCTTGTCAGGCAACTTGCCGGCGTATTCTTTATAGGCTAATTCCGCAACCTTCAGATTGGCTTCCGATTGTTTCACCTTGGACCCGCTGTTCGCGGCGGTGATTTCCTGTTGTGTCATTTTTTCCTGAAGATTCGAGGAGTCGAGTTCACAAAGCAGGTCTCCCTTTTTGACGTGGGTCCCTTCCGGAATGACCCAAATGATCATGACCCCTTGGGGACTCTCGACCTGACAACGGACTTCGACGTTACTGGCACTGTCGATACTTCCCCGTTCCGTGACTTCATGGAGAAAGTAGCCTCGTTTGACATCGGCAAAAAGAACACTGGGGTCTTCGGCCGGAGCACTCCCCCAAACTTGCCAAGCATAAACCCCGGCGACGCAGAGTCCTGTGACAAATAAAAGAACAAAAACCAATATAAAAAGCCCAACGTGTTTCATCGTTTTGCCAGGAACTCAAGTCGAAACGGTAAAAATTTCTTCCCTTTTTGCACGGGAAAAGCACGATTTTTTTGAAACGACAGTCTTATGTCATTCTAACCAAAAGCGGCTCAACTGTCATTCAAAAAACGAAAAAACAGACCATTCTTACCCAGTTTTTTTGTGCGACGAGAAAAAATAAGTGAAATAAAAAGAATACATAATTTAATCTGGTAAGTAAAACAGTTCTTTTTGGAAAAAAAACAAAATTTTTAACTTCATTACTTCAATTCTCTTCTTTCGCGGTCGATGATAGTGATGAGAGTCTTAATGTTGACGTCTCTCCAATTCTAATATTGGTAATTTGGGGTAAATGATGAGAAAATTTATTGATTCAATGATCATTTTTTTGTTGTTGACAGGGATAATTTTGATTCCTGAATCAATTTTTTCGGCCAATACTGTTGAAAAGCAAGCGATTGCGGTCGTTGAATTAAAAAGCAAAAATCCAGATGAACGTCCGGTTCTTTCGGAAGTGGCTCTTTCCCAAGACGGCCAGTTTATGGCAACAGCGGGCGACGATCACTTTTTCCGGATTTGGAGCACCCAAACGGGGGAACTCATTGATGAATTTCGGGCGGATGACAACTGGATTCGCGGGGTCGTATTTTTTCCTGACAATGAAAAACTGATCTCTGCTGATCAAAGTGGACACATCAAGGTCTGGGATATTCGCAGCCAACGACTCACAAAGTTGATTTCGGAGAAAATTCGCGGGGCTCGTTCGATCGCCTTCAGTCCGGACGGATCGAAATTCGCTGTTTGCGGTTATGATCCTTTGGTTTATTGTTTTGATTCAACGAATTACAAATTGTTGTACAAAATCAAGACTCCGACAATGAATCTGGAGTCCCTGAAATTTTCCCCTGACGGGATGTTTTTGGCCGTCGGAGGTCGCAGTGGAAGCGTCGGTATCTGGCGTGCCGACGTCGGAAGTCTTGTGACGGACATTCGCGGGGATGGACGTCAGGTTCGTGCCTTGGCGTTCAGCCCGGATGGTGGTGTCCTTGCCGTCGGAACCGACGCGAGCCAAATCAGCCTCTGGGACGTTCAGTCCGGTCGACTTTTAGCAACGCTTCCCGAACACGAAAGCAAGACGTTTTCCGTCTGTTTTTGCGGGAGTGAATTTCTTGCCTCGGGAGGAAGTGACAATAGGATTCGTCTTTGGGACATTCGTTCGGGGCGTTTGATTTCACTTTTTACCGGACACACGGGAACCGTTTCGACACTGGTTTACGATGAAATACAAAACCTGTTGGCCAGCGGCAGTTTCGACACAACGGTCCGTCGCTGGTCGATGGTGCACTAAAAAATATAAAGACAAACCATACATCCGTTTTTCATTTTTCCTCGCTTCGTTTTTCAATTTTATGCCGATTCGAGTTTCCAGGATTCCTGTGAAATAGAACATGGAGGTTTTCAGTGGGCTTACTCAGTTTTCTTTTCGGAAATCATCGTCCCGATGTGGAAAAATCAAATGTCAGGATTCTGTCGAAGTCCGCGACATCATCATCTTCTCAGTGTTCAAACGCCTCCCAAACGCGGAAGGACACCAAACGTTTCAGCAAGCGGCGTTCCTGTCGTTTCGAGGAGATGGAACGTCGCGAACTCTTCGCGGCAAACATCAACTTTGGTGCCGTCTACCTTGAAAACAGTGTCAGTAATGATATGGAACCTGACACATTTATTGTTGCTTGGAATGAGGGAGAAACGGGAACTCAACTCGATAAGATTGTCATCTCATTAGATAAAAATCTGAACGGCAGGTACGACGTCAACGACCTGATCTTCAATACCAAAGCCAATGATCATTACGGTTTTGGTAACAGGACTGATGAAAACGGAGAACCATGTGTCTGGTATCATCCTTTTGACACCGAACAATGGAACATGGTCGATACAAGTCGGGGAAACAACGGCATTGAACTTTCCGACGACCAGATGACGTTGACCATCTATTTCAAGAACTTTACGGTGGGCAAAGAGTTCGTGTTTACCATCGACGTGGACACTGTCTTGGAGGTCGATAACAATGGCAATATCACTTACGGCGACCCCATTAGTTCCGGTGCTCTTTTTCAGAATTGTACCGTCACAGGTGTTTTTACAAACACCGATTATCTGGATTTGACAACAACCGCGGTGTTCACGGACTATTTCGACGACTATATCAATGTGTCCGGTCAGCGGGTTTATGATCCTGCAAAGATCACAACGATTCGCGAAAAACTGAATCTTCCGAATGACTTTTTCAATCGTCCCGGACAAACGACCAATGCCGATCCCGCCGCAACCGCCGGTGCCCTGATGATCGCTCCGACTGCCCAGGTGCCGAGGCCATCAAGCATCAGCGGCAATGTCGCCGTCGATACGAATAACAATGACACCTTTGATTCCGGCGATGCAAGGCTTCAAGGAATCAAGCTGGAACTTTGGGTCAAGAATGATTCCGGTGTTTATGTCCCTGCAACCAAGGTCTGGAATGCCGCGATGCAGGATTACGAAACGCGAGGCGCTTATACCGTGATCACGGGTGCCAATGGTGCTTATTCCTTCACCGGTTTGCCGCCGGGAGAGTACCAGATTCGTGAAGTCGAACCTGACGGATACGACGCCGCGACAGGGCAGGCTTATTATCTGAAAGCGAACGGAACATCGTATTTTTACTTCGATTCCCAAGGAGTCGAACATGATTATACGGGTAACGCGGCAAATATCACGGCGATTTATGACGGTCCGGACTTTGCCGGAACAGTCAACGGAACGCCTCGAGGAACGCCCGGAAAAGTAAGCGGAACCAGTCAGGATGCAATTTCCACGATTATTATTCCCGCCAACAGCACCGGGGTGAATTACAACTTCCTCGAAAAACTCGGCGGCTCAATTTCCGGTTATGTTGCCGTTGATACGAACAAGACCGGAAAGACAAACGGAGTCGACAACAAGGGACATCTTGACCCCGGTGATACGATGCTGGAAGGCGTGCGACTTTTCCTGTTGGACGCCAATGGCCATTATACTTTGGATGCAAACGGCAATCCGATTGTCGCCTTTACGAACAGCAATGGACTTTACGAATTCAAAAATCTCCGACCGGGAACCTATCAGATTCATGAGGACCAGCCGGACGGGTATCTGAACGGTAAGGCCTATTATTTCAATGCGAACGGCACCGCCTACACCTACAACGCAAACGGCGTCAAGCAAACATTTACAGGAAATGTCGATCTCATCAAAAAGTTGTATGACGGTCCGGATTTTTATGGGTCGCTTCATGGAAATCAATATGGACAGCAAGTGATTCCGGACATTGATACCATCGGCGGTATCATTTTGGTTGCAAGCAGCACCGGGGTGAATTACAACTTCCTTGAATACAAAGGGGGCAGCATTTCCGGCAGCGTCACCGAGGAAGACACCGGAAAACCGATCCCCGGCGTCGTGATTGAAATCGAAGACGAAGACGGAAACAAAAAAACCACCGTGACCGACCCGGACGGAAATTATACTTTCGACGATCTTGATCCGGACAAAGAATATACGATCCGGGAAAAGCAGCCGGCGGATTATTGTGACGGTGATGTCATTGTCGGAGACCATGGCGGGAACGCCAACGGTGCTTATGATCTTTCGGTGCAGGACGTGATTTCAGGAATTCGTCCGGGTGATGACGACGCGACCGGTTACGACTTCACGGAACGGAGAAAAGTCAAACTTTCCGGTTATGTTTACGAAGACGACAATAATGACGGAATCATGGACCCTGACGAACTTGGGATCAATGGCGTGACGCTGGAACTTTGGGTCTGGAACGAATCGACCGGACAATATCAACAGGCCGTTGAATGGGTTCGGGATTCGGAAACCGGAGTTTATGCGCCGACAAACACCCCCAAAACATTTGTCACCATCACCAGTCCTAACGGCACGATGGGGTACTACGAGTTTGTTGTTTGTCCGGAGGTCATCTACCAGATTCGTGAAAGACAGCCCGAGGGGTACATCAGCGGCAAAAATTCCGCCGGAACGGCCCAGGAAAACGATAACGGTCACTGGGACCAAAACGGCAATTGGATGGGGGGGGGCAGTTGGACGAATCTTCCCGGAACAATCGGAATACCAAGCGATCCGATGGACAGGATTTCGGAAATTGATCTCAGAGGCCGTGATGGTCAGAATATCATCAACCTGAACTTCGGTGAATATAAAAAATCGAGTATCAGCGGTTATGTTTATGAAGATTGCACGCTGACCTCCGACGGTCGGACAAATACGACGTTGACCAATAACGGCATCAAGGACCCCGGGGAAAAGGGGATTCCCAATGTTACACTCGAACTTTATGTAAGAAACGCCGCCGGTCAATGGGTCCAGGCCAGAGACGGAAACGGAAATGTCATCACGACCAAGACAAATTCCGAGGGTTACTATTCCTTCAATAATTTGCCGCCGGGAACCTATCAGATTCGTCAAATTCAGCCGGCGGATTATTATGATGGAAAAGTGACTGTTGGAACAATCAACGGAATTGTTTCCGGAGTCGCTTCCGGTGGTGAAAACCTCGCCATCCAGGACATGATCAGCAACATCGTGATTACTTCCGGAAGTAGCGGGGTCAATTATAATTTCGGCGAACTTCCCGGCGCAACCATCTCCGGTTATGTCTTTCAGGACGGCGGAACCATTGTCTACACCGATGTAAAACCTGACGTGACGGATGTTCGTGACGGAATATTGACGAACGACGACAGACGGCTCGGCGGAATCACCATTATCCTCGCCGATATGTCGGGAGCACCAATTCTCGATGAAAACGGCGAGGTCATTTCCACAACAACCAATGCCGACGGTTTCTTCTCATTCGCAGGTCTTGATCCTGACACGTATTCATTGATTATTGTCCAGCCGGGCGAAAATTATGAACCGGGAACAAAGTTTGAACGAGGAATCAACACGGCAGGGACTCTCGGTGGTTTGGCTCTGACGGAAAAAGACCTCAAAAACATGGATCAGGCCACGTTGCAAAGTCTCGGCCTTTATGGGATCACCGATTTTTCTCAACTCGCCAATCAAATCGTCGGGATTTCCGTCAATTGGGGTGAAATGTCTCAAATGAACAACTTCAGTCAAGTCGTTTTTGCTGAAACGCCACCACCTCCTCCTCCGCCTCCTCCTCCGCCTCCTCCTCCGCCGGATTATCCCGGAAAGCCGGGCACGGCTCCCGGAAATGTTTATCCTTATTCGGGTACCATCTACACCCCGCCCACAAACAACACCATTATGTCACCCGGAATCGGCGGCGGTTGGGCCACGTCCCAGTCCCCCTATTCCTGGCATTTGAGCGTGGTCAACGGAGGTTCGCCCCGTGCATTGTTGACACCGGGGGATGAAGTCGGATACCGTGCCAACGGAAAATATATTACCGTGTCATGGCAGCAGCATCAAATGGACCAAACCGAATGGGTTTTCCGAAACGACCAGGGTGACATTTACCGGCGCTACATGTTTGGTCCCGGTTATGGAATACCGGTGGCGGGGGACTTCAATGGTGACGGAATTGATGAAATCGCCATTTACGCCGACGGTATCTGGTACATCGACCTCAACGGAAACGGGATTTGGGACGACAACGACCTCTGGTGTCAACTCGGTACCGCGAACGATCAGCCGGTTGTCGGTGATTGGGACGGCGACGGAAAAATCGATATTGGAATTTTCGGCCCCGCTTGGGATGGAGATATTCTTGCAACCCAGTATGAACCGGGACTTCCCTCCGATTTGAACGAGACGTTCGTCGGATTACGTCCGAAGAACATGCCGCCTCACGAACAGGAAGCGACCAGTGGTTATCGTGCCATGAAACACAAAAACAAAGGACGTGTCCGTATGGACGTCATTGATCACGTGTTTCAGTATGGTTCCGAGGGGGATGTTGCCATCGTTGGAGACTGGAGCGGTGATGGAATTTCGAAAATCGGCGTCTACCGTCAGGGAGAATGGTTTATCGACTTCAACGGTAACGGTCGCTGGGATCATGGTGATGTCTACGTCAAAGGCCAGGGAAATCCCGGGGATATTCCGATTGTCGGCGATTTCACCGGGGAAGGAATCGACCGTATCGGACTTTACACCCCCTCGACCGGAAGAGTCGTCATCGACTCAAACGGTGATTTCAAACTGGACGAAAATGACAGGATTTTCTACCTGGAAGGAATTGACCCCGACAGTTATCCTGTCGTCGGCGACTTCAACGGCGACGGAATCGACGAAATCGTGACGGTAAAACACCTGAAAAAGATTCCTCTGCAAACGCAGATTCGTCCGACCATGCCACACGTGCAGCCGGGCCGCGAAATCCATCCACCGATTGCCATTCCTTCAGAGCAAGGAATCGACTTTCAGTTTCCGGAGAATGGCGAAGTGATTTATCAAGGAAGTAGCGGCGAATTGAGTTTGTTCTGAAAATCAACCCCTTCCCTTTCAAAAGTTGTATTAAAAACTCAAGCCGGCTAAAAATTCCCGAAACGGAAAGCCGGTTTTGATTATTATAGTGTTAATTTCTTAATATTTGATGAAAAAAACTCTTTTCCGGGCACCATCTCCCTCTTGAGCTTCGATTTTGGTATAATCCGAATGTCAATTTTTGACGACACAAGTTTTTCCCATCACTTTTTTAGGAAGGCTTAACCATGAATCGACGTGACTGGATGAAATTTGCAGCAGGGGGGACCGCCGGATTGATCCTGGCCCCGACATTTGGAAACACTTTTGGAGCGGATGAAAAAATGAAAATCTCCCAATACCCGAACGAGCACTTTTACAAAAACGGTGAATTCGACCAAGAAATCGCGAAGAAAGCCTATGCGGAACTCTTCCGATATCACAACTATTCCCTAACGGATGCGGTTTTGAAAAGCTCCGACTTCTGGATGCTTGAGTTTGGGCAAAAGGATTTCTCCAACGTTGGAATGGGGGGAATTTTCTTCGTGAACGACAAGGAACACGGTTATTTCGGACATGAAATCTACCTTCTGCCGGGCCAAATGATCGCGGAACACTATCATATTGCCGCGGAAGGCAAGCCTGCCAAGCATGAAACCTGGCATGTGCGGCATGGAAGCATCTGGACTGTTGCCCAGGGCGGAGACAAAAGCAAAGCGATTTTTCCGATTCCCAAGAGTCAGGAAAAGTCCCTCACCTGTTTTGATGCCACGTTTTATGAGGTCGGTGGCATGGAATCCCTCCGCAAACTGGAGGAACCTCATTTCATGATGGCAGGACCGGAAGGCGCCATCGTCACCGAGTACGCCTCGTATCATTCCGGTGAAGGACTCCGATTCACCAATCCGACGGTGAAGCTGTAGACGGTGAACGTGTAGGTGAATCAACAATCATTGTTGTGTGTTTGGATATATATGGAATTCGTGATGAAATCATAAAAAAACCGGGAAAAGAAAAAGTTCTTTTCCCGGTTTTGATTGTTACACAGTTTGAAATTTCAACTCCGTAGCATCACGGAAGGGTAAAGTTCTTGCCGTCGCTGACATTTGCCACAGACGCCAGGATGTTTGGAGATGTCGTGGTTGAAACCGACTGAACGGAACCGTCTCCCAGGAGGAAATTGACGACGCTCGCGTGATTGGAACCGAAACCGCCACCAACCTTTTCACTCCTGTCGTTTAGTCCCAATTCTTCCGCCTTAGTTGTCCTGAAATAAGGCCAACCCGGTCCGGCAGTTCTCGACACCGCGAAGGTACTCCCTTCTTGCTCATGCCAAGCACCTCCTCCGGTCACATCATCCGCTGCCGCAACATAACGTGTCATGAACATGAAACGACCGTCATCCGGTGCCGTATAGAGGAGTGTGCAATCCCAAGCTTCCGGGGAGTCTGTGCATTGCCCTAATCTCGAGGTGGGAACATGCTTTTCACCAACAACGAGCTGGTTGCTTGTCCCATCACTCCACCAGGACATCTTGTCACGCGAGACCCAATTGCTCGTATCCGGAACATTAAAGGCTTCAAACATCAAAAAAGGAAAAGGATTGGGAAGCGACGCAACACGGATCGGGCCTTTCTGGAAGTTGTAGCTACTTGCCAGTGTCGCTTTGCTGTGAACACCCCAGTGCGGATTCGCAAAGTCAAAAATAGCATCGAAATTATTGTTTTCCCCGCGGCGCCAACCGTCTTTTGTTACCACCACCGCATAATCGCCCAACGGTCCGTCCCCTCCATAAATGGGTCTATAGAAATCCAGAAGCTGTGGAACACTCTGCCCGGATGCATAACCGGTTTTCCAATCAGCACTCTTCGAGACTTGAGCAGTTCCGGAACGTCGAGAGGGACAATGAAACGTTGCGATGGAAGCAAAACTCGCACGGTCTCTATCATTGATAGCATTGTTCCAAACATCATTGGTCAGAGGAAAGAGAAGTTTTGATTTCGGGACATCTTCACCATTGTTGCCCACCCCCGGCAACACCTCTACCTCGCCGACAAGGACATCGTACATGGACTTCTGCTCCATATAGGGGAGAAGCATGAAGAAGAAGCCTGCCCGGTCCGTGTCCAAACAGAGCGGCGGAATGGATTCCTTGAACGTGTCGATAAAATTGTGAACACCCAAGCCCTGCTGCTTGAGGTTGTTTGTGCACTGCATGCGCCGTGCCGCCTCGCGTGCCGCCTGAACCGCAGGCAATAGCAACGCGATCAGAATCCCAATAATGGCAATCACCACGAGAAGTTCAACGAGCGTGAACCCTTTGGGACGTGGTGTGCTGTGAGTTTTGTCCAATGTCAAGTTCATCACACAACCTTTCAGAAAAAGTGAATTTAAATCAGTAAAACGAAAATTTTTTATACAAATACCGCTCCCTTTGCGAAAATGCAAAAAACGGTATCTGTCAATTATGCATGAATTTCGAGTAAAAACAAGATCAATGAGTCATTTTAATTCTTTGAAAACGCCCTACAGGGGAGGGAAATTATCAAAATGACTATAGAAAAAAATCGAAAAAATAAAAAGGTATCTTGAAAAAAACTTGTAACACCCGGTAATAATCAAGCGTCTAAGGTTACTTTCAATTATATTTTAGTCTACAAAACCCTCATGAAAATTTCAATTAGCAAAATAGCGTCATTTTTTTATGGTTTTGCGACATGCTGAAATTTGCTTATTTTGTGTCTTTTCCTCTGTATTTCCAGTATAGTCAAGATGAATTTTTTTTGTCCAAATAAAAATAAAAAATTTTGTTTTTATCACTTCTTCATATAGTAAGGTAAAGCATACTATTAAATCAATAGAATATCGCTTAAAAAATCAACATTTTTGGGACTTACCAGCTCTTGTCGAGACAAAAATCCTCGTTGTTTTTCTTGGATCGACCAAAACACCGAAAAGTTCCTTGTTTTCCCTTGTTTTCTTTGAATTTTTTCTCTAAATTTTCAATGTCTCTTTACTATGTCCGGTAACTTTATGTCTGGTGACTTTGTCGATGCCGGAATTCTGGAATTTTGAAATTATTGGCGGGAATTCATGAAAAAACATGATTTTACCACAATGGCACGACATCGGGGAGGAAGATTATTTTTCCTGATGTCTATTTTCATTCCGTAAGGTCTGACAAATACAAGATTTAACTTGACGTCATGGGAAGAAACCTGTTTCAGCAAAATCTTCGGAACATCCTCAAACGGCGGACAAAACGGAACATGAACCGTGCATTGCTTCGTCTCGGATTTCATCAGAACACAAATGGTTCCACGAACAGAGTCGTTTGTCCTGACAACCGTGTATTTGAAATCTTGGGATTTTGCAAGAGTTTTGACCGGGATATATTTGACTGATGACTGTCTTTTCAAAAACCAAAAGAGAAACGATTCCTGAAGTAAAAAAGATGAAAAAAATAAAAAGACAGGAATCAGGTCTGGTGAGCCTCTTAAAAAACCGGCGAGAAGAACAACGCCGGGAAGAGCGGTCAACAGAAACCTTTTCCAGGAAAAGGGAAACGCAAGATGACTGAGATGACAAAGCAGAGTCGTCCCCAAAAAGGGAAGGGCCAGATACATCTGGTAGAGTGGTCCGAATTGCCGGTTTGCATCACGGCTTTGCAAAAAAAGAATTGCCGCGACAAGCCAAAGAATCAGCAAAGCAAGTCCTCGGAATCGTAAAATTCTGTGAAACATGACGTGAGAACCGTCTGAAGTGTTGAAAAGTTTGGACAAATGCAGTAAAACTAAAATCTTGGAAACCGGCGGCATATCAGAAATTATCGGAAAATCGTGCCGTCGGAAACAATGACAATCATATAGTATTCCCAGCAATAGGAGAAGAGTAACTATGGCAGAAAAAATCAACGTCGCAATGGTCGGTCAGGGATTCATGGGTCGTTCCCATTCGAACGCCTGGGGACAGGTCAATCGGTTTTTCACTCCACCGGTCAAAGCGGTCATGCACACGGTTTATGGTCAGGAATTTGAAAACCCTCAAGCATTCGCGGAACGTTGGGGATGGCAAAACGCCTCAACAGACTGGGAAAGCGCCATTAAAAATCCGGAAATCGGACTTGTGGACGTCGTGACCCCCAATTTCATGCACGCCCCGGTCGCCAAAGCGGCATTGGCTCTCGGAAAACCTTGCGCGTGTGAGAAACCGGTTGCCGGAACTCTCGCCGAAGCCCGGGAAATGGCCGAAGCGGCAAAAAAAGCCAACGTTGACACCTTTGTTTGGTTCAACTACCGCCGTGCCCCTGCTGTTGCACTGGCCCACCAACTCGTCAAGGATGGTTTTATCGGCGAAGTCCGTCACGTCCGCGCAACGTACCTCCAGGATTGGGCCGACGAATCGGTGCCGTTTGCGTGGCGGTTCAAGAAGGAATTTGCCGGTTCCGGTGCCCACGGCGACCTGAACGCTCACATTGTCGACATGACCCGGTTTGTTTCCGGACTCGAAGTGGCCGAAGTGACCGGTGCCATTGCTGAAACGTTTGTGAAACAGCGCAAAATCATCGACCAGGACAGCGGCGGCGGAATCCAGACGGATGAACAACTCCGTTACGCCAAAGGGGACGCCGGTTCCGTGAAGATGGGAGACGTGACCGTTGATGACGCCGTTCTCTTCATTGTCCGCTACAACAACGGCGCGATCGGCAGCTATGAGGCCGCCCGACAGGCAACCGGAAACCAGAACGCCAACGGTTTCGAGATCAACGGCACCAAAGGAACCCTCCGGTTCAACTTCGAGAAGATGAACACGCTGACCTATTACGATGCCACAAGACCGCGGGCCCTGCAAGGGTGGACCGAAATCATGTGCACCCATGGCGGCGACCATCCTTATGTCGCCAACTATTGGCCCGACGCCCACATCATCGGTTACGAACATTGTTTCACCAGCATGGCCTACGACATCCTCTTGAAACTTGCCGGTCAGACACCGACGGTGCCGATTCCGGACTTCGAGGATGCCTACCAGACCCAACGGGTGCTCGAAGCGGCCCTCATCGCCGCCGAACGCAAGGCCGCCGTCCCCATGGATGAAGTGAAATAAAAAGTGTAAAAATGTTTTTAGCCACGGAATACACAGATAAGTGCAAAGATATTTTTCACTTTGCGCTTGTCCATTTCGTGTATTCCGTGGCTAAAAAATATTTTCTTTTACACTTTGAGTTAATGTTTTTCATTATTCCGTGACAAAATAATTATAACTATTCTGTGACAAGGTGAAAGGAAATTTTATCATGATTCGTATGGGTTATCACAAAATTTTGGTGGTGTTGGCGCTGTTTGTCGTTGGTTTCGGGGCCGGTTTCCTGCTGATCAAGGGAAATGCCGAACCGATTGAGCCGCGGCGTGTCGGAGTCATCGGGGCGACGACCTCGCATGTTCCGGCATTTGTGCAGTTATTCAACGATCCGCGAGCCGGTGAACCTTTCGACCGTTACAAGATCGTCGCCGCTTATGCCGGTGGAATGCCGGACAATCCGGACAGTTGGGACCGAATGCCCGGCTACGTTCAGGGACTCCAAGAGGCAAAAATTACGCTTTACCCGACGATTGAGGCAATGCTTGAACATGTCGATTACGTGCTTTTGACCAGCGTGGACGGTCGCCCGCATCTGGAGCAGGCCAAACCGGTCATTGCCGCCGGAAAACCGTTGTTTATCGACAAACCGATGGCCGGGTCGCTTGCCGACGTCCTTGAAATCTTCCGCCTGGCCGAGGAAAACAATGTTCCGGTTTTTTCGGCGTCGTCCTTGCGATACAGCGAAGGATTTCAGAAAATGCGGAACGAAAAACCACTCGGCGAGATTTACGGCTGTGAAGCGTTCAGTCCGTGTTCGTACAATGACAAACATCCCGACTTTTTCTGGTACGGCGTTCACGGTGTGGAAACGCTTTTCACAATCATGGGAACCGGTTGTCAGACAGTTGCCCGGACTCATGCGGAAAGTGCCGACCTTGCCGTTGGGGTTTGGAAAGACGGTCGAATCGGGGTGTTTCGCGGAACACGTCAGGGGCCTCACGATTACGGTGCCTATGTTTGGGCGGAAAAAGGTGCGGCATCTGCGGGAAAGTATGATGGTTACAAAGGACTCGCGGTCGATATTTGCCATTTCTTTGACAAAGGAAAACCGTCCTTCGACAGACAGGAAACGATTGAAATGTTTGCGTTCATGGAAGCCGCGGACATCAGTCGTGAACGAGGAGGCTGTCCGGTTTCGCTGGAAGAGGCGTTGAATCGGACAAAAAGCGAGGTTCCTGTTCGCGTGGAAATCGTGATTCCGACAAATTTCGGGGAAATGTCGGAAAAGACCGTCCGATTTAATGGGGAAACCCTTCCCGTGACGAACATCAGGGACAAAGTGAACGAACTGAAAGCGTCCGATCCCCAGGTGGTTGTCAAGGTGATCCTTCGTTCGGAGAAAGGCGTTTCCATCGAGAATGTCCGCCTGGTGACCGATCAACTCAACGACGCCTATCTGGCCAATTATCTTTACGAAGCTGATTTTTTGTAAAATTTTGACACGTTTTGTAAAATATTTGTGAAATAGTTTGACACGTTTTGTGAAATTTTGACAAGTGAGGTGTCCCATGGATCAGACCATCCGGGGGGTTTTCGGGGTTTTGTTGCTGTTGTTCGCTTCTGGTGTTTTTGCTTCCGGTATTTTTGCGGCGGAACTTCCTGAGAATTTTCAGCCGGCCCAGGCGCCGGGGACGTTTTTCGCCCCCAAACCTGGTGAAACAAGCCTGAAACCGTTCAAGACCGGTGAACCGGTCATTGCGACGTCGTATTTTTACTGGTACGACATCGACACGAAAACCCATTTTCTCAATTCCGACGGAAGCGACGCGTTGACGACCCATCCGGTCAGCAACGAAGGGATGAGCTGGAAGAATCCCCGTTGGCACGAAAAGCAATTCCAACAGATGACCCAGGCAGGAATTGATGTTGCGATTCCGGTGTACTGGGGGGCTCCGACGGTCCGCCAGCCGGGCGGATTCCGTTTCAGCAACGAAGGGGTCCCGGCTATGGTCGAGGCTCTTGACGCCATGATCGCAAATGGTGAAAAAGGGCCGACGCTTGGCATGTTTTACGACACCAGCACGCTTGGCGGGCACAATGCCGGCAATTATCAGGTTGATCTGACGACGGAAGCCGGAAAACGTTGGTTTTATGCAACCATTCGCGACTTTTTCTCGATGGTGCCGCCGAAACACCGCGCGACCATCGACGGCAAACCTCTCGTGTTCCTTTATGCCGCCGCGTTTGCGAAAAACGTTGACGACACGTTGTTTCCGGCGGTTCGTGAGATGTTCCGCAAAGATTTCGGCACCGACGTTTACATCGTCAAAGCGGCGGAATGGCCCGGCGATGCCGACTCGGTGTATCAATGGGGCGGGGCACTCAATTTCATCATCCTTGATGCGGCGGCCATTGGTCCCGGTTATGATCATAGCGCCGTTCCCGAACGGACACCGCTTGTCAAAACCCGCGACAACGGCGACTTCTACACGCTTGGTTGGGAACGACTCCTGAAGATGGACCCAAAAACACGCCCGTTTCTCGTGCATCTTGAGACGTGGAACGAGTATCACGAAGGAACCGACATCAGCGAGTCGAAAGAGTACGGAACGCTTTATCTGGAACTGACAAAAAAGTTTGCCGACAAATTCCACGCAAAAGAACGGATCAGCCAAATCTCCGTCGCTCCGAAATACCCGCAACCGTCGGCGACGCCCGAAGCGGAACTCGGCATCACGGCGGTTGATTTTGCCCCGCCAGGCGACGGTCCGATCAAGGTGATGGAAATGGACGAAAACGGCATCAAAACAAAAGTCTGGACAACCGTTCCCAAGTCCAATGTCGGCAATCCCCGTGAACGCTTCTTCTACTTTGATGTGGATTCGACGTTTTTGATCGAACAGGTTGACGCCGTTGAATTGACGGTCGTTTATCGGCTCGGACCAAATGCCGACCCCGATTCCTTTGCCGTGCATTACGATTCGTACAATCCGGCACTCAAAGGACTCGATCAGGCGTTCCGCGGGACGAAACCACAACGGGTGGAACAAAAGGACGGCTGGAATGTCGCCGTGTTTCATCTGCCGGAACCCCGTTTTGAGAATAGGTCCAACGGTTCCGACTTCCGCCTGTTTGTCGACGGTGACGAAATCGTCGTGAAAGAGATTTTTTTGCGGAAAAAATGACCGGGCCATCAATTTAGGAAGAAAACTGTCATGAAAGTCACGGATATTACTCCTCTTTGTCGAAAACAGGTTGATTGCCTTGTCGTGGAAATTCACCCGGATCGTCAGGCTGCAGGACGGGCGTCCGGAAAAGCGACGGCGGCGGCTCTCCGGGAAGTTCTCCAACAAAAAGGAGCGGCCCGGATGATTTTCGCGGCGGCCCCCAGTCAAAACGAATGTCTGGAAACCCTGGTGACCGAACAAGGGATTGACTGGCGTCAGGTGACGGCGTTTCACATGGACGAATATCTCGGTCTCTCCGAAAACGCGCCGCAAAAGTTCGCGCACTATTTGAACGAGCATCTTTTCCGGCATTTGCCGTTCGCGGCGGTCCATTTTTTACAAGGCCCAACCCCGGAACAGGCGTGTTTGTCGTATTCGCAATTACTTTCCGAGTCGCCGATTGACATTGTTTGTCTCGGCGTCGGAGAAAATGGACATATTGCATTCAATGACCCGCCGGTTGCCGACTTTCGTGACCCGAACCTGGTGAAAATCGTCGACCTGGAGCTTGCGTGTCGGCAGCAACAGGTGAATGACGGCTGTTTTCCCAAGGTCGACGCCGTTCCGGAACAGGCGATCACGCTGACCATCCCGGCGATCCTGTCGGCGGATTGTCTGATTTGCACGGTTCCCGGAACACGGAAAAGAACCGCCGTTCACCGGATGCTCGAAGGAGACGTCACCACGGACTGTCCGGCGAGCATCCTTCGGGGACATCCGAATTGCACAATGTTTGTTGATCTGGATTGCTGGGGAACGTTGTCGTGAAAAAATGGCTGCCGGGTTTGGTGGACCTTCAGATGAACGGTTTCGCAGGGGTTGATTTCAATCGTGAAACACTCACCGAACGCGATGTCATTCATGTTTGCAGGCGACTTCGTGAACATGACGTCGTCGCTTTTTTGCCGACATTGATTACCAACGATCCGGAACGGACAGCGAATCTTGCGGAAACGATTTTCCGTGCTTTACCTGTCGAAGGAGCTAAAATCCTTGGAATTCATCTGGAAGGTCCTTTCCTTTCTCCGAAACCGGGAGCTTGTGGGGCCCATCCCCTGAAGTGGATTCGACCTCCGGACCTTGATTGGGTGAAACGTCTTCAGGATCGTTGCCAAGGGATGATTCGCCTGCTGACTCTTTCTCCGGAATGGCCGGGATCAATCGAACTGATTGAAAAACTGGTCCATGAAATGGGAATTCGTGTGGCGATCGGTCACACAATGGCCGCGCCGGAGCATATCACCGAAGCCGTCAATGCCGGGGCAACACTTTCGACGCATCTTGGCAACGGAATCCCGGCATTTCTTGCGCGGCACCCGAATCCAATCTGGTCGCAACTGGCCGAACCAAAACTTTGGGCCTCGGTGATCGGTGATGGTTTCCATCTTTCCCGGGAAGTCTTCGAGGTGTTTCAAAAAGTCAAGGAAAACAACCTTTTTCTTGTGAGTGACAGCACGGAATTCGCCGGAATGCCGCCGGGAAAGTATCACGCGCATATCGGAGGAGATGTCGTGCTTCGTCCGGACGGAAAGCTGCATCTTGCAAACGACGCAACACTTTTGGCCGGCTCCGCGATGTCCATGAAACAAATCATCGAAAAGATCGTCCGGCATGACTGGCTGACGTTTGAACAAGCCTGGGAACTCGGCTCCACTCGTCCCTGGACCTATCTTGGGGAAACATGCGAGCTTGAAAAAGTCGAACGTGTTACGGATTTGTGAATAGCCGTAGTATACCGGAGCCGGTAGGGGTGGTCATCTGGCCTCACGAGTTTGCGTTCTCAAAGACAAGTGGGGTCCAGCGGCCATCCGCTGGTCGCCGAAGGCATTTTTTAAACGTCCTTTGTTATGTGCGTTCATGGTTGGTCGATTTGGAAAGTTGTGAAACATTGCACCATAGGACGTTAAAAATGTCTCCGACGGGCAACTGGCCGTTACATCGCCCAGCGTGTCGCTGGACCGCAATATACCGAAGAAAATCACACTCCTCCGGCAGTATCTTGGGAGGTGATTCAGACCTTGAAAGAGTCATTGACTCAAAACGTTGGATTCCGCTTTCGGCATTGTTTTTTTCTTGATCCGGAAACAACAACAGGGAGACCCTTCCTGACGATAGCGAATCCGTTCCACCTCGGCGCCAACAACCTTCGTCATCGTCATTCGGTCAATTTCACAGAGAATTTCCGTTCCATCATACATTGAGATAAAGGGACAGCCGAGCCTGTCGAAAATGGGATCGCCGTCTTCTTCCCGATACATTCCGAGACTACCGCCCTTGCAGATGATTTCGATAAATTCCTTGAGTCGTTCCTTGGGGCCAACGGCTGTCATCTGACGGTTAAAATAGTCGGCAAGTTCGTCTGCAACCTCTTCACCGACCTTTTGGATGATTTCCGGACTGCCATGTTTTCGGAGAGCCCGCCAAATTGCCGGCACAACACGGTCTTGATTTCCTTCAAAAAGCTGCTTCAAGGCAAGCTGCGTCGCAGAAAAAAGATATCGCGGTCGTCCTCGACCGGAAAGACGTTCCATCGTCTGCACGATGTAGCCGGACGTGATAAGCCCGTTAAGCTGCTCGGTAATGGCTGTTCGCGTCACTCCGATTCCATCAATCAACTCCGTCATGGTTCGGGGAGGATGACCGATCAAAAGACGCATGATCCGCAGACCGACCGGGCTGATTGAATATCTTTTTATATCACTTTTCACATTGACAATAATTGTTGAGAAAACCCGTGATTCCAAGTGCCAAACATCTCACTTGAGTTTATAATTTTATAGCAATTTTACAAAAAAAACAATAACTTTTACAAAAAATACAAAAATATTTTGCACTTTGCGTTTCTCCATTCCGTGTATTCCGCGGCTAAAAAATATTTTCTTTGACGGCAATGCAAGAAACATCACCTTGAATTTCGGAATGTCTTGTTTTTCTGATTTTTGACTCGATATTTTTTTGACAGATGATTTTTTATCTAACAATAATCTTTTTTATTTCCGTTTCACTATATTTTTGTTCGTTGTACCTCATTTTTCACGACTTTGGAGATTTCCTTTCACCAAATCATTTCCTGCGTGCTATACTATCATCAAGCGACGAACGAAAATCAAACCATTCAGACTCAACGTTTGTCGTTAAAGAATGCACGCAATTGTCTAATGATTGAATGGTTCGAATTATGAGTGAACAAACAGAACATGGCGGTTTTCTCATCGGTGTGAACCTGGAAAAAGACCGGGTGACAGCAATGGTGGTTTCGGAGTCGGGTGAAGTCACGGCCAAAACCTCTTGTGCTTACGATTTGCCAAAATCGTCTCTTCCCAAAGGTCGAGAGGAGCAGGACCCTGAAATATGGTGGAATGCGTCATGTTATGCTATTGGACACGTGGTCTCGCAACTTCGGAACAAGAATATCTCACCGAAACAGCTTCTCGGTATTTCCGTGGCAAGTTTACCGGGAAGTATTGCGGTGATCGACCGTGGCAACAACACCCTGATGCCCGCGATTATGGCAGACGACAATCGCGCTTTGGAACAGGCGGTCCGACTTTCCATGATCGGCAACGAGCATTGCAAAAAGGTTGGCGGAACCTTCAAGGCGGACCACGCCCTCGCAAAAATCGTTTGGATCAAAGAAAATTTCCCCGATATTTATGAAAACGCCATTTTTGTTCATCAGTCGGACTACGTTTTAGGGCTTTTAAAAGGGGGAATCAATGTGACGGACGCCTCGGTGGCCCGACTGACCGGATATGACCCGATTGAAAACTGCTGGCCGGACTGGCTGGATTATGACATGCACCTGAGTATTCGGGAACGACTTCCCCGGTTGGGGACGCTTGGGGAAAAGGTCGGAGTTGTCACTTCAGCCGCAGCAAAAGCCACCGGGCTTCCTGACGGACTTCCCGTCGTGCTTGGGGGAAGCAGTCCGATGGCTGAATTTATCGCTTCCGGCGCAAAGCAAGCAGGAGATTTTTTCACGAAATTTGATGAAAGTCTGCAAATCAGTGGAATTTCAACAAAAATGTTTCACTATCCTCACGGAATTGTTAAAATCAACCGTCTTCCGAAAAACGAATGGTTCTTTTCAACCGCCACGAATACCGGAACAGAGTGGATCTATGTTTGGTTCAATGAACAACTTGCTCAGGAATACATAAATCAGGTAGAGTCGCTCTTGCCTTCACGTTATATTGCCTACCCAAACGTCCGAAAGGGAGAAATCTTTCCGTTTTGCTCAAATTCTGCGGAAGGATTCATTTCTCCAGCCACCGACAACCGTCCGGCTCAGTTTGCCTCCTGTTTGCAGGGAACCGCCCTCGTGGAGCGATTGGCCTATCAATTTCTTGATAAATCCGGAGAAAACAACAACATCGGTCAAATTTACACATTTGGTCCCTGGTGCAAATCAGACATCTGGATGCAATGTCGGGCCGACGTGACCGAACGAATCGTGCATCGTCTGGCAAGTTCTCACGATCCGGCCTTTGGTGCCGCGATGATCGCCGCCATGGGAATAATTTCCCCCTCACTTCTCCAGGTTTCGGAGTCAATGGTCCATATTGACCGCTCATTTTACCCCAACCCCGAGAAAATGTCTCTTTACAAAGAATATTACGCTTTGTTTCAAAAAACAATGCAGGAACAAGGGTATATCGTGTAATATTTTCAAACAAAAAATCAAACAATTTTCTTTTCTCGATTTTTTTTTACTTTTCTCGCTCTTTTTATTGGAAATGTCATGATAGATTTTGAAAATTTTGGCAACAATTCTGATAAATATCGCATTGCATAATCAAAAGCCATTCATTGTGAACAAAGTGGTGAACTTTTTTTGTGAAATTTTTCTTTTTTTTGAAAATCTGTAAAAGATAACAATTGAATTATTTCACTTTTTAATTATCATTACGTAAACGAAACTATGGTTTTGAGTTAAGCGATTATTTCCTGATCGGTCCATTGCATTTGTTTTCGTTTTTCCCCTTATTTATCCTTCCTGCAAGAAACATGCAGACGATGCATTTTCTCTCTATTGTTGTTTTTCATCGTCTTGACATGTTTTCGTCGTTATCGGATTTTTCATCGTTATCGGAATTATCGGAGAGTGCTCGTGAGTGTTGCGCAAGAGCTCAGAAGTAAAACCGTCAAGGAATTGGCCGCCGAGGCCAAACATGCTTCCATTGTCGGTTGGCACGCAATGCGAAAAGAGGAATTGGTGGCGGCACTCGTAAAATTCACAAAAAAACAACAAAACGGCAAACACACGATAGAAAAAACGTCGCCGAAAAAAAAAGACACAACAACACCTGCGAAAAAAGATTCCGAGAAAATTGCAAATTTCGTAAAAAAATCGCCCTCGGCGCCGAAAGTCAAAATTTCATCCCAATTGTTGAAAAAAGACCCTCTGAAAAAAGACTCTCTGCCCTCTGAGAAACCAATGTCACCGGAGTCGCATCAGCGAATCCATCGTCTGAAAGAAAGTTTGACCCGTTATCGTGAAATGAGCGGGATTTATGAAGGCTCTCATAAAGACCGCCTGATTTTGATGGTTCGCGATCCTTTTTGGCTTCATGCGTATTGGGAATTGAGCACAAAATTGATCGAAAGAGCCAGAGCGGCCATGGGGGCCTATTGGCATACCGCAGTTCCTGTTCTCAGGCTTTACCGTTTGATGTCCGACGGACTTGCCCAGCCGCGTCGTGAATTTGTGAGAGACATAAGACTCCACGGGAGTGTCAACAACTGGTACATTGATGTTCACGACCCCCCGGCAACGTTTCTTGTGGAAATCGGTTATCTTTCTTCGAAGAAACAATTTTTTCCCTTGGCCTCGAGTAATTTTGTGGAGACGCCCGAGAGTCACGTTTTCGACACCGCGGAAAAAATCGACGGCAACTGGCTTGACGTTTCCAAAGAGTTCGACCGTATCTTTCGCCTGAGCGGCGGGCTTAACAAAAATACGGAACTCAAAGAGGTGTTTGAAAAGCAGCTCAAACGATCAATGTCGCTTCCCAACTTTTCCCGTTTCAGTGAGAATTCCAGAAACGGTCGAACGTTACGTGATTCGTTGTTGGCCATGGAAGCCGACCTGGTCATTTATGGGACCACGGAATCCGACGTCCAGCTCACCGTCAAAGGCGAACCGGTCCGAGTGATGCCTGACGGAACGTTTTTCATTCGATTCACTCTGCCGGAAAAAAGACACGTTTACCCGGTTGTTGCCACCAGTGCAGACGGCATTGAAACGCAAACCGTCATCCTGGCGATTGAGCGCAACACCAAAGTCCTTGAAACGGTCTTTCGAGAAAACGAAGACGAGGAATGAAAAAGGGATGTGAAAAGTCAGAGGGAGTATTGTGGTCCAGCGGCACGCTGGGCGATGCAACGGCACGTTGGCCAGGTACTGTTGCCAAATCTCTTGTGTGACAATCAATATGGAAGGTGAAAAGTCTCACCTCTCGCCTTTTATCTTGTAATGAAGCAGCGTCCAGAGGGATTCCGGGCGAATCCATCCGAAACCGCGGTATTCGAGTTCCGTGCGAATACGCCAGAATAACTGCTCGGTGATTGTCTGTTGTTCCTTTTGTATTCCATTCATTTGCGTTCCAAAGCCGTGAGCGCGGAGCAATGTCTGAAGATAGCCGTCCAGCAGCGGCGCCGTGTCCTCCCAACCGGGAAATTCGTAATCCCACTCAATGTCCCAAATGCGGACCGTCTGATCTTCACTGGAAGAAATCAGTCGCGTTCCCGACAAATCAACCGCCACACATGTCACCGGTTTGGAGTGGAGCGTCAACGGTTTGAGCGATGTTCCCGTTTTAAGATTCCAGAATCTGATGGTCGTGTCTTTGGAACCGCTGATGAGCCATTGGTCGTCGGCGGTCATGGCAAGCGTGGTGACCGCCCCGAGGTGCCCCTTGAGCGTTGTGGAAACGTTGCGTCCGTCCCAGTTGCATTCATTCAAAGCGATGACGCAAATGTTTCCATCCTGACCGGCAACGATGACTCGTTTCAGATCCGTCGAAATGACCGCATCCATAACAGGACAGTGATGCGTTTTCAAGGAATCCATACGACTTTTCCGGGCAATGTCCCAAATCCCGATTTTGCCGTCTTCTCCCGCCGTGAAAAGCGAAAGTCCGTCGCGACTGAAACGGATCGCATGAATCGGGGCGTCATGCGCTTGCCATTCTGTAAAAATTTTTCCCAAAACGGCATCAAGAACCGTCACTTTTCCGGAGGCCGAGGAAACGGCGACAAATCGGGCGTCCGGTGAAAAAACAGCCCGACCGACCGACCGGATTTTCACGTCAAAAACACGGATAAGCTCCCGGGTTGTCAGGTTCCAAAGCCGTATTGTTTGGTCCCAGGATGCAGAGACCGTGAAACGACCATCGGAAGTCATGTCAATGGAACGGACCCAATCACGATGTCCTTGGAGAACCCCGAGACCGTTTTTTCGATCGACGTCCCAAATTCTCACAACATGATCACGACCGGTGGAGATCGCCGTTTTGCCATCGGAAGCCATCACCGCCGAAGAAACGATTTCTTCGTGGTCCTGAAACGTGGAACGGCACAAAACCCCGGCGACTCCCCGTCGCGTGCAAAAACGTCCGACCGTTTCCCAAATATTCAGCTCCTGATGCACCGATTCCCAACCGGGCATGGTCCGCGCCTCACGAATCGTGTCTAACGCGAGGTCGTAATCTCCGTTTTCCGCGGTTGTCTTTATCCGTTCACAAAGCCGCGACAGCTCCGACTGATTTTGGGAAACTTCCTCCGCGCTTGTGACATGACAGAGCATGATCGGTGCCCGAATCCGATTGGACTCATTAAATAACAGGTTTGTTCTCCAGAGTTTCAGGATGGACCGGTCGGACAGGGAAAGCACAAAGGACTGGTCACGTCCGAGATAAACAGCCTGAACAAGCCCTTCCACGTCACAGATGGTTCGCAAGCATCGCCGCTTTTTGAGCTCCCAAAGGCGAACTGTTTTGTCGGCACCGCCGGAAACACCGTATTCCCCCCCCAATATTGAGGAGACGGCAAACACGTCACCTTCGTGACCTGTCAGGAACCTTGATTTTCCCGAGGCATCAATGGCGAAAAGACTTTTTCCCCGAATTTCCATACCACCGGGAGAGAAAGACGTGTTCCAGGAGACCGGTTTCAAGGTTATTGCATCAAATCCGTCCTTCAAAGGAGCCAGAACAAAAGAATTTTCGGCTTCTCGACGCAGTTCCCAGTTCAAATCCTCGCTCAACATGGAAAAAGACTTCGTGACGGTTGCCGTTTCATCGACGGTCGCCATTTCTTCGGAAAGATTGACGCCGCTTTTCCGGAATCGGGTCAAAAGACGTCCCGTTTTCGTTTCTTCGACAACCAACGACTCAAAACCGGTGCAACAAAGCAGAAATCGTTCGTCGTCACTTAAAAAAACCATCGCCGGCATCGAAGGCTCAAGCTGATAGCGTTCCAGACACGCAACATTGTGATCAAGCAACAAGGTCACCGACTTCAAATGACGCCGATACTCAATTTTCGGATCAATTTCAACGGCTTTTTCGAACGCGAGCTTTGCTTCACCGAGGTTTCCGCGTTCCCGTTGTGCAAGACCAAGAGTGTCATGGGCCAAAGCATCATGGGGCCTCATGTGAACAAGCGACTCCAGTTGACGGAGCATCTCAATATCCGTCAAGTCACCGTTTCGCCAATCGTTGATCGCCTGATTGAACGTCACCTGAGGTTGCCAGGGATGCAGACGGGATGCTTCGGCCAGAAGTGTCTTGGCTTCCCGGGGTTTATTCAAGTCGAACATTGAGACGGCACGATTATTGAGGCTCTCGACGTTTGAAACGGTCATCGGGGGTTTGGACCGTGGGAACTTTTCCTGAAATCTCTCTTCGTAAATTTCAACGAGTCGGTCGGCGATGGCACCCATGGAAACGGGACGATCTTCCGGCCTCACCCGGAAACAATGCTGCAACAGCTCCACCAAAGTTTCCGGCATCTTGGGTTTGTGTTCCGCATGATTTGTCCTGAGATACTGCCCGAACACCTTGTCGGCGGTTTGTCCCCCTTGCTTACACGGAGCACGACCGTGGAACATTGCCAGCAGGGTGATCGCCCAGGACCAGATGTCGGATTGCGCCGTCATCGGTGGTCCCTGCTGTTTATTTCCCGCCTTGTATTGCAGGAATGCTTGATATTGTTCCGGCGAACAGTAACCGGGCGTCATTCCATTCCAGAGCATTTCTCCCTCGGGTTCCGCGGAACGGACGGCTCTTGAGAGCCCAAAATCCGTCATTTTGACATTGTTGCCGGCGAGCATCACGTTTGCCGGCTTGATGTCGAGATGCAGGACCCCCCGTCGATGGGAATAATCGAGTCCCCAGGCACATTGGACGGCGACGTCGAGAATTCGCTTGAGTCTTTCTTCCACCGTTCCATGATAAAGTCGACCGTCACGAATCCAATCATAGAGACTTCCGTCCATGACCAATTCCGCGAACAGTCGTGGAATTCCGTCGATCCTGCGAACAAGATAACATGTGACGATATTCGGATGCAGGCCGAGTTCAATCCATGTTTGACACTCATGTTCATAGCTGATTTTTCCCGACTCAACCTGAAAGACGCTCAACTTGGGGCTTTTGACCGCGAGTTCCACGTCCCATTCCCGATGATAGACCCGGTGAACAATTCCGGCCCCTCCTTCCGCATAAGTACGACCATTTGGCATGGGTCGTACTTCATAAATCCCGAGCAGAACATCACCAACTTGCCAGACGGAAGAATTGTCCGTTTTTGGCCCGGCGACTTCGGCTTCACCAAGTGTTCCCGTCTTGGTCTTCGGGAGGTTGGAATCGGACAAGGAATCAGGATCGGACGAAGAATCAGGAATAGACATGTCAGGAATGTTCAGAGGAACGTCTCTCAAAGAAAAGGAAGTATCCCCCTTGAAAGGTTCTTTACGCAAGATTTTCGTTGCTGAACATGCCTGGTCGGTTGTTGCCGAACCTTCCTGGTCGGTTAAGGGAAACTGCGACCTGCAATTGCGACAAACCCCGATACGCCCACGATACGCAATATCAAGGGTGTAAGCGGTCTTACAGTTTGGACAATGGGTCACAAAAGTCGTCATAAATGGAAGTGTTTTTATAACCTTCCATTATACCCCGAAACACAGTCAAGGTAAAACAGAGAATACCGGTTTTTCATTTTTTTACCCGTCCAGGGGGGGACGGGAGGTCGATTTTTAAGCGGCTCCTGATATAATGGTTGCCGTTTGTAAGCCGTTTGTATGTTTGAGTCACAATTGTCATTGATTTTGGGATTTGGGGAAACACCACATGTCTGAAAATAACAAACCGTACAAAATTCTTATTGGCTTGGAAACCCACGTGCAACTTCTCACAAAAACGAAACTTTTTTGTGGTTGCAGTACAAAATTCGGTTCGCCTCCCAATGCCAATGTTTGTTCCGGTTGTCTGGCGATGCCGGGCACGTTGCCGGTTTTGAACAAAAAAGCGTATGAACTGGCACTCAAAACGGTGCTTGCGCTCCATTGCACGGTTTCGCGATTCATGAGATGGGACCGAAAGCACTATTTTTACCCTGATCTTCCAGGGGGGTATCAGATCAGTCAGTTCGACCTTCCGATCGGACTCCATGGTCGATTGGCCATCAGTGACATGAACGGGACGTTTGAACCGAAGGAAATCCGAATCATGCGGGCGCACATGGAAGCGGACGCCGGAAAAAGTCTCCATGACGAAAAATCGCGAACCGGTGACACCCGAATCGACCTCAATCGGGGGGGGATGCCTCTTCTGGAAATCGTGACCCAACCGGACATGGCGTCCTCCGATGAAGCGTTTGCCTATCTGACCGAGCTGAAGCTCCTGCTCAGACATATCGGCGCTTCCGACTGCAACATGCAGGAAGGAAGTCTGCGCTGCGACGCCAATGTCAACCTGCATATTTTTCCGACACCGGAAAACGGACTGACCGAAATCTACAAAACCCCAATTGTCGAGGTCAAAAATCTGAACAGTTTTCGAGCCGTCAAACGTGCCATCGAATTTGAAACCCAACGCCAATATCAAACGTTTCTGGATGCTCTGGAAAGTGGAGGGAAGGCCGGTGTCCGGGAGGAAATTGCGGCGCATCTTTCCGGAAGTACCAAAGAAACATGGCTTTGGGACGAAAATGCTCAGGTCACCCGCCCCATGCGGGCCAAAGAATTGGCCAGTGATTACCGGTATTACCCCGAAACCGATCTTCCCCCGGTCGTGACGTCGGAAGAGACGATCGAAAGTGCAAAACAGTCTCTCGGCGAACTGCCGGCAGCCATTCGGGCCAGGTATCAGGCCGAAATGGGGCTTTCCCCTTACGATTCCGACGTGATCGTCAATCAGGGACCTCCGTTTATCGCATATTTTGAGGAAGTCGCCCAAGAAACTGGGGAACCGAAGCAGACCGCCAACTGGGTTCAGCAGGATGTTCTCCGTCTCCTCAATGAAAAAGGGGTGACGATCGAAGAGTTTCCCATTCCACCGAAAAACCTCGCCGAAATGATCCTCGCGATGAATCAGGGAAAACTTCCGAAAACCCGCGGAAAAGACGTTTTTACGAAAATGTTCGAGTCCCGGCAAACCGTGGAGCAGGCCATGGAGCAACTTGGGATCGCCACGGTCGATGGGTCGGAAATCGAAGAACTTTGCAAAAAACTTCTGGCCGAAAACCCCAATGTCTCCAAAGACGTCCAGTCGGGAAACGTGAAAGCCGTTGGAATGCTGATCGGCAAGGCCAAAAAGATCAATCCCAACATCAATCCCACCGTTTTTCAGGAAACATGCCTCAAAATCATTCAAGATTTCCAGTGAAATCTTGCTTATCTCGCAGAAAAAAAATAGAATGGAAACAAGACGGGAAACCTGATCCGCAAGTCGTTTGAAATTTCGGCATCAGACCTCGTCCCGATTTGTTATGTCGTTCCTAATGGTGGCAAAACCGCAAAAATCATAATGGCGGCAAACCGTAAAGTGGAATCGCTTTCGGGTTGTTGTTCCTGTCAATATTCCCTTCCTGGTGACTCATGAAACTTAGAATTATTCGTGTCGATTTACCGCTCAAGCATGTTTTGACCATTTCGCGATGTTCGGTGAGCGTCGTGCGAACGGTTGTCGTGGAATTGGAACAGGATGGTCTCCGCGGACATGGTGAGGTTCAGGAAAACCCTTATTACGGCTCTTCCGTCGAGGAAATCAGCGAAGTCATTCTGAGTGCCCGTGATTTGGTGGAAAATTATGCCTTGGCCGACCCCATTGCGTTCTGGCGGCATCTGCGACCGGTCCTCGGCGTGAACAAATACGCGCAAAGTGCCGTCGACATGGCTGCCTGTGACCTTTGGGGAAAAATCCGGAATCGACCCCTCTGGAAAATCTGGGGACTCAAACCAAACGGCGAACTTCCTCCCGTTTCACTGACGATCGGAATGGATTCGATTGATCTGGTGCTGGAACGGTTTGAGAATTACTCGGACTGGCCGGTCTACAAAATCAAAATGGGAGCCAGGAACGACATGAACATCGTTCGGGCGTTGCGTGAAAGAACCAACGCGACTTTTCGGTTGGACGCCAACGGTGCCTGGGATGTCGACACAACACTCAAGAATGCTCAGGAGCTTAAAAACAAGAATATCGAGTTCATCGAGCAGCCTCTTTCCCCGAATGACTGGGAAGGAATGAAAATTCTCAAGAAAAAATGCCCGATCCCGATCATGGCCGACGAAAGCTTTTCGTGTGAAGAGGACATCGACCGGTGTGCCGATTTTTTTCATGGCGTCAACATCAAAATTTCCAAGTTCGGTGGTCTCACTCCGACCCGGTCGGTGATTGCACATGTTCGGGAAAAAGGCCTGAAAGTCCTCCTGGGCTGCGGCATTGAATCGACGATTGCCGTTTCCGCCAGCGCTCAATTTGCGTCGCTTGCCGATTATCTCGATCTGGACGGTCCGATGCTCATCGAGAAAAAAGTCGGGACAGGCGTTCGTGCCGAAAAAGGAAAGCTGATTTACCCCGATGAGAACGGCACCGGAGTCCGTGTCTTGTTTCGGTAATCGCAATCCATGAGAGAATTGCGAATTTCAAGTATTTTCAAGTCTATTTTATCAACCCGGAGGTTCCCGATGTATAAAATGAAACTGTTTCTCGCAGGAATTTTGGTTTTTCTTGTTTGTTTTCAAATGACGGCAATCGCCCGGGAGAATGAGGAGCAGGGGCGAAAGCTCAAGGTTCTTGTCGTCACCGGTTGCGAGTACGAGGGACATCCCTGGCATCAAACGGCGCCTCACGTCGGAAAAATTCTCAACAATTGCCCCGAAATCGAGGCAAAAGTCGAGCCGAACTTCAATGTTCTCTGTACCGACGAGATTTTCAATTATGACGTCATGTTTTTCAACTTCAAAAATTATGACCCGCTTGCCGACGACGAACTTGCGATTGCGAATATCGAAAAATTTGTCCGTCAGGGAGGCGGCATCGTGATCCTGCACTTTGGCATCGGGATATTCGAGAACCACAAAGACCGTGTTGAAAAAATCATCGGTCCGGTGTATGACCCGTCACTTCCTCCTCATGATCCTTATCGTGAGTTTGAGGTGAAAATCATGGACCTTAAACATCCGATCACGAAATCCATGAACAATTTCACCATCAGCGACGAACTCTACACCTGCCTTGGGGCGTCTTCGGAACCGATTGAAATTCTTGCCGTCGGAGACTCGCAAGTCGTGAAAAAAGCGGAATCCCTGGCTCATCTCCACAAATACGGCCAAGGTTATGTTTTCACGACAACCCTGGGACACAACTTGAAGTCGTTTGAAAGCGAAGGTTTCGTCACCTTGCTCCGTAACGCCGTGTTGTGGCTCGGACATCGCGAAGTTCCCGCCGAACCGGCCCAAGTCCTTCCTCCGGCACCACCGCTTCCAAAGTGAGAAAATGTGCCTGCTATAGTCCGCCAATTGTTTTGTGTGGTCACGTTTCGGAAGCGAATCGAACGAAGTGAGCATGAGCAACTGCGATGCAACGGCACGTTGCCTGCGATCAAACCGCAGGTTTGCCTGCCGAGAGGCTTTTTTAAAGTCCTATGTTCTGTGCGTTCTGAGTTGATTGATTGACTAACCATGAACGCACATGGCATAGGACGTTCCAAGTGTCTCCGACGGGCAACTTGCAGTTGCATCGCCCAGCGTGCCGCTGGACCGCAATACTCCCTCAATGACGTTTTCATTTATTTTGCGTTGGAAAACAGTCGTTTTTTGAGAAATCCGAGCAAGCCGAGGAGGACGGCGAACAGGATTGCGCAAACGGCCATCAGTGAGGGGACAAGCCAGACATCCATGAAAATCGGTTCCGCGCCGAAACGAAACCAGAACGTCGGCCAGAAAAGCACCACCACGACAGTCGCCACGGAAAGAAACGGTCCGTAAAAAATTTCCCGTTGCATCCCCGGAATGGAATGGAAGATCGCAAAGAGGAGTCCGACGACCGGAGCAAGGAAAAAAACGAACAAGCAAGGTTGCCAGCCGATGAAGGCGCCGATCATCGCCATGAAAGTGACGTCGCCGAACCCCATCGCTTCACGGCCAAGAACCCAGGAACCGATGAGACGGGTCACCCAGATGATTCCACCGCCGACAGCCATACCGACAAGTCCGGAAAATGTTCCCTGCCAGAAGACGCCTCCGAACCAGGGAATCACGATCACGATCGAGCCGGCCAGTCCGGCCAAAAGATAGTGCCACGTCGAAGGGGTACGCCTCAAACGCCGGAAAAACAGGATCATGCCGCGTTTCCAGCCGAAATTGAGTCGCCAAACACGATTCATCATGGCAAAACACCACATCCACCAGCACCCCAGCGCCACGGCAATGGTCCAGAAATTCGGACGCCCCCCAAGGATGTCCGGCCAGGAATGCGGACTCGCAAGATGAAGAGGAGCAAGTGCCGACTGATAAACAACTTCCATCCTCGCACCATCGACGAGAGAAATTTCGGAAATCTCACGGACCGGAAGCTGTGTCGAGGGGAGGAGAGCCGCGAGAAAAAGCCCAAGCACCGTTCCGGGAACCGTGATCGTGTCAGGAATGATGAAATCATCGTAATCGATCAGGGTTGCAAGAATGAGTAGAAAAAACAAGGTTCCGTGAGCAAAAAACCTGATATTGAGAACCGTGGGCAATTCCGGGAGTAGTCCGGCAAGGTGCGGCGCGAGCATCTGCCGGTCGACTTCCCACCAGTAGAGCCACGCCAGTCCGAAACCGCAGAAAATCTCGACAAAAAGCGGACGAATCCAGAAACCTGGGCCGAGAACCGGAGAAAATCGTGCAAATGTGAACCAGCCGAGAAGCGGAAGATGGTCAAACCAATGTTTTTGAGGTGTTTTTTTTGAAGCGGCGGACTTTTTCAGTGCAAAATTTTTCTCAGGAATCTTATGCCAGGGACTTCGTATCCGCGGCAAAAATCCCATTTTGTCGACCGACCAGTTGATGAATGCGCCGAGTGAAACACCGACGAGTGCAAGAACGGCAAGCCTCGTTGCCAAAGGCAAATCAAGCCAAAAATCGAACAAAACAAAACCTCACAAGGGAAAATTTATACCAAAATTTTATACCGTAGCCAGTATTGGTGGTCATTTGGCCAACAGACGTTCCAACCGCTTGCGTCTGCGGGATCAAACGCCCGTGCGTTTGCCCGCCGGGAGGCATTTTTTAAACGTCCTTTGCTATGTGCGTTCCGGGTTAGTCGATTTGGAAAGTTGTGAAACGTGGCACCATAGGACGTTGAAAATGTCTCCGACGGGCAACTTGCAGTTGCATCGCCCAGCGTGCCGCTGGACCGCATTATTTCTCACGAGTTTTATACCGGGGCCGGCTTGGGTATATTTTGATCAATGACACCAATTCTATAATGCCCCCAACGCAACTCTCTTTATCGGAACATTATATCTCCGATTCCACTTTTCGGACATGTCCGGCCTGTTTTTCTCTTCAGAAAAGGAAATTTTGCCGGATGACGGGGTACTGTTGGGGGTCGGCACCCATGTGACGGACTCCTTTGACGGTAATCATGCGACCACGCGGTGTCCGGATGAGAAGTTCGCTCCGAAGCAGAAACGGTTCCACCTCGTCAATAATCGTGTCGGGGGCGACGTTCATCGTGTGGGCGACCGCCTCGACACCGACGGGACCACCTTGAAAAACGCGCAAAATCATATCCAGGTATTTCCGGTCCTGGGCATCCAGTCCGAAAGAGTCGATGCCGGCCATGACAAGTGCTTTTTTTGCCGTTTCCAGTGTAATCTTCCCATCTTCTCTGGCATCCGCATAATCACGGACCCAACGCAAGCGGTTGTTGGCCAATCGGGGCGTCCCACGACTTCGGGACGCAATTTCATAAGCGGCGTCCTCCGAAATATGGGCGTCAAGTTTCCCGGAACTACGACGAATGATTTCGGAAAGTTCGGTGTTTGTGTAAAAATCAAGGTGTTCCCGCATTTGAAAACGGTCACGAAGCGGCGCGGAAATCAAACCTGTTCGGGTTGTCGCTCCGATCAGCGTGAAAGGTTTGAGCTGGATATTGAGTGTCCGGGCGTTGACCCCTTCCCCGAGTATCAAATCGATCCGAAAATCCTCCATCGCCGGATAGAGAAACTCTTCGACCGCTTTCTGCATCCGGTGAATTTCATCGATAAACAAAACGGAACCTTCTTCCGCGTTGGTCAGATAAGGGACCAGGTCTTTCGGTGCCCGAAGCGTCGCCCCGTTGCCGATCTGGACCGGCACGCCGAGTTCCCTTGGAATGCACATCGCAAAGGTCGTTTTCCCAAGTCCGGGCGGACCGTCAAAAAGAATGTGTCCGAGCGATTCGCCCCGTTTTCGTGCCGCCTGAATCGCAATTTCGATCCGGTCATAAACTTCACGTTGTCCGACCATTTCGAACATCCGTTGCGGACGAAGCACACGTTCCTCGTCAAGAGTCAGTTCGACCTTGCTTTCCGGCATGATTTCCGGGATTTCGTCATTCGGTCCAAAAATCGCTTCACGGGGCATAAGAGAAAGGGGGAAAGGGAAAAAAGAAAAGGGGGAAGAGAAACCTTGATTTCATCCTTCCCGCTTTTTCAAACTTTTACCCGTTTTTCTTGGCAAAATCAAGCATAAAATCACGGAGGGCGAGGACGCCTTCGACCGGCATGGCGTTGTAAATCGAAGCCCGGCAGCCGCCGACGCTCCGGTGACCGGAAAGTTGCGTCAGTTTGTGTGACTTGGCCTCTTCGAGGAACTTTTTGGTCAGTTCTTCCGAGGGAAGCACAAACGGAACATTCATGAGCGACCGGTTTTCTTTCACGGCATGACCTTTGTAGAAACCATTCGAGTTGTCAATCGTTTCATAGAGGTGATTCGCTTTTTCGAGGTTCCGTTGATACATTTTGTCGAGTCCGCCGATGTGGTCCAAGAGCCATTCGGTGACGAGCTTGACCATGTAGACGGCAAAGCACGGCGGCGTGTTGACCATCGATTTTCCTTCGTTGAGCACCCTGTAATTGAGCATTTTCGGGAGGTCGGCGGGAGATTTTTCAACGAGATCGTCACGCATGATGACGATTGTCACCCCGGCGGGACCAGCGTTTTTCTGGGCACAAGCGAAATAAACGCCGAACTTCGAAATATCGACCGGGCGGCAAAAAATATCCGACGACGCATCACAAATCAAGGGGACGTCGCCCGTATTTGGGTATTCCTGCCACTGGACACCCTGAATCGTCTCGTTCGAACAGGTGTAGCAATACCCTGCATCAGGATTCCATTGATATTCATCGGCCTTCGGTTTCCGGGTGAAATTCGAGCCGGCACCATCCCAAACGACGTTCATGGCACCCTGGGTTTTCGCTTCACCAAGGGCCGTTTTGCTCCAGGTGCCGGAAACGATATAATCCGCGGACTTGCCGGTTCCACGGAGAATATTCATAGGAATCATCGCAAACTGAAGCAGTGCCCCACCTTGCAGGAATAACACGCGATAGTTATCCGGAATGTTCAGCAGTTTTCGAAGGTTTGCTTCTGCCTGAGTGATGACCTCATCAAATTGTTTGGCCCGGTGACTGATTTCAAGAATCGAGCAACCCGCCCCGGGAAGACAGAGAAGCTCATCTTGTGCTTTTTTCAAAACGGGAAGGGGAAGAACAGCCGGACCTGCGGAAAAATTATACACGCGCTCTTGCATAGAAACCTCAATCAAGTATCAGATTTGGTGAAACGTTACACTAATGTTAATGTCAAGCAGACATTGACGTAAAAATACGACCCATATTATACCGATACAATTTTCCGTCAAAAGGAGGGGATGAAATTTGGGAACCGGAACAGCCGTCGTGATTCCGGCTCCGGGATACGTTCCGCTTGGCGTTTTTTGCAAACACGATCTTGTCCGTCATCGGTAAATTGTGTAGAATTTTGTTGTTGTGCTGGAAATAAAAAATAAGCCTGTTCGGTGAATCGCCTGTCTCGCCGACATGCAGAACAGCCCTGTTTTGCAATTTTTTTCATGTCGGCGCAGGCAGGCAGCGTTTGAAGCACGGTTCATTTTTTCTCGCCATCACAATACTCAGCAATTTGCCAGAAACAAATTTTCCATAAATAATATGGAAAAGTGAGAAGGAAAGTCATGACACAAGAACAAAACGGATCGACACTATTTTCCACGGAAGATAAAAACCCCATGGAGACGAAGCGTCAACAACCTCAGGAAAAGATTTTTCGGTTTCTTCTTATGACGGCAGCGACGGCGGTCATCCTCGTTGTTCTCCGGATGGCAAGCGTGATCGTCACACCAATGCTGATGTCCCTGTTTTTGACGATCATCCTGCTTGTTCCTTTGCGTTGGCTGCAGAAAAAAGGATGTCCAAAAATCATTGCCCTGATCATTGTCCTCGGTTGTACCGGTATCGTTTTTTTAGGAATCGGACGACTTGTCGGCAAATCCATCAACGAATTTATTCGAGAGTTTCCCCGTTATAAAGCGAAGATCACTGAAAAGTTCGATGCTTGGGAAAAAAGTCTGAATCTCGAACAATATGGGTTTGCTCTTCCCGGTAGAATATACGAGAAGAAAATCGAAGAGAACGACAAACAAAACAATAATAATATTCCGGAGGCCAAGTCTCCCCTGGAGGCACCCTCCACGGCCCCAGACAGTCTGGACGGTAGCCTACACAGTAGCCTGAACATCGGTCTGGACAGCAGCCAAGGCAGCAGCGACGATGATGAAAATCAATTCATTCCCGATCATTCGTTGTTAGGGAATCAGTCTTCTTTGTTAGGGAATCAGCCTTCCCTGATTGAGCTTAATATCGAGACCGTCATGTATTGGGTCGGCACGGCCGTTCGTGAACTCAGACGTTTGGTGGAAAGCAGTTTTCTCGTCATGATTATCACGATTTTCATGATTTTCGAAGCGGCGAGATTTCCAGAAAAAGTCGATTGGGCCTTGGGTAAATCCGCTCCGATCAACAACGAACACTTGCACAACATTGCCATTGAAATCCGACGTTATCTCTTCATCAAATCGGTGGCGTGCGTCATGTCCTCTTCGGCGGCAACGATCGTTTATTTGTATTTCGATGTTCCCGGCGCGTTTCTTTGGGGACTGGTCGCATTTTTCCTCTATTTCATTCCCAATCTCGGCGGCATCATCGCCGCGATCATACCGGGACTTTTGATCTTCATGGCACAAGATGTCCAAGTCGTGTTGCTTTATATTGTCTGTCTTGTCTCGATAGAATGTGCGATCGGTTACGGAATTGAGCCGAAAATGCTCGGACACGGACTCGGTATTTCCACGGTGGTGATTTTCCTTTCACTCCTTTCCTGGGGCTGGATTCTCGGACCGGTGGGTCTGTTTCTGGCGGCCCCGCTGACCATTATGGTGAAAATCATCCTTCAGGCATTTAAGGAAACGGAATGGATCGCCATTCTCCTGGGAGACAAACATCAGCCGGACCAACGAATAAAAGGTTAGAGCGTATTCAGAATCGGTTGAGAGACGTATGCCAACCCGGTAGCGACCAACGGGAGCGGAAAAGCGCCAGATCAATTTGCAAACTGCTCTAAAAAACGTCTCCCGAATCAAGAAGGTTTGGAAACCCGAGTATTGTGATGGCGAGAAAAAATGAAAATCCCTCTTGAACGGATTTTGGAACTTTTGTACGATTCGCCGAAGTCGTTATTTTCTTTTGTCCATTATCCATCATTGTTTCGTGGTGAAACTTATGAATCATCGCAGAATTTTCATTCTTTTTTTGTCTGTGTCGCTTTTTTCGATGGTTTTCACGCTGTCCGCGGCAGAATTTACGGTCAATAATTCTGCGGCCCTTGAAAGTGCCCTGCAACAAATCAACGCCAATGGGGACGCGGACAACACTATTATTCTCGGAAATAATATCACGGTCAACGACATCACCCTTTTTTACGATCATGTCTCGAAAAACAAACGGATTTTTATCAAATCCAACAACGGAGCAAACACGCTGACGTTTAGCGACGGTGTCCTCATTCCCAAGAATCTGCAACTGGTTTTTGATGTACCCAACGACAATGAAAGCAATGTTTTTTCGACGACAGGAACCGCCGATTTCCTCCGCATCAACGGCAATATGGAGCTTCGCAACGGGGTCCTCGTGGAGGCTGCGGGCGTCTATCTCGGAACGGAAATTCCGGGACATCCGCCGACATCGGAGCCAAGCACGGCGTCACTGATACTCAGTGACAAAGGAACGCTACTCAAAGTCACGAATTCCGCAAGCACGCCACATATTATTCATGATATTATTGATGACAAGTCCTCGCTTCTCGTGAAAGACAGGGCAATGCTGGAAATCACGCCTCATGGCGAGTTCGGCATGAACGGGAACGCTTACTTCAACCGTGGAAACCTTGTCCTGAGCTCCGCCGGAATCGATCAGGGGACTTTTTCCGCAGGAACCGGAGGGCTTTACCTTGAAAATTTCTCGTTCATCACCGGAACGGGGAGAATCAATGCCGACCAAGGGGTTCATCTGAATAAATCTGCGATCATGCTTGACAATCCGACCGATGTCCTCACAATCCACGGGGGATTATGGTTGAGTTCCGATTCCATGGTCAAAATCAAGGCCGATAACACCGCACAAAATGCTTTTGTCGATGTCGCTTCAGGACCGACAGCCCTGGACGGGAGTTTTGTCCTGGATTTGACCCCGCAATACTACGGGACAACCCCACGGGAGTATTCGGTGCTGACTTCAAACGATCCGATGAGCGGCGACTTTGATGTTTACCGATTATTGCAAAGCCGGTATGGAACCGTTTCCAAAAGTGCAAATTCCACGGCCCATGATCTCAGGGTCAACTTCAATCCTTATCTTGATCCTTACCGTCGGATTGCACGAACGTTCAACGAGTCGGAAGTGGGAAGGACACTGGATTCGATCCTCCAAAGCAATGACCCGGCCTGGACCGCTTTTCTGGGAGATACGTTTTCCATGAGCGACGCCCGGCTTTTGGAGCTTTACAACGAACTTTCCGGCGAAATTTATGCCGACATGCTGATGTCGATGCCGTCGTCGAATGCGGCAAAGTATGCGTTTGACCGCGTGGGATGGGATTCGCAATACGGCCATGTCTTTTATGGGCCGCAATACCGTCTCTCAGCCGTCTCAAACAATCGGGCGTTCTGGGCGCAAGGACTGTACGACCAGAATCAGGTCGACACAGACGGCAATGCGGCGGAGTTCAAGCTCAAACGATACGGGGTTGTCGGCGGGTTTGACCAGACACTCATCGGCGGAAAATCGGCCTTGGGGATCATGTTCGGATACTCCAATCCCAAGCTCACCCGACACAACGACGAAGTCCGGGGAGACGACTACCTGATCGGACTTTATGGGGCAACCCGGGTTCTTGAGGCCATTGAACTCAAACTCTGGGGGGGCGTCGGAAAACAGTATTACAACACAAAACGCTATGCCTACGGTCAAACACTGCAATCAAACAACCAGGGGAATAACGTAACGGCAAGCGCCGAAATCGCGATGCCGCTGTACAACGGAGGGCCTCTGGTCATCAAACCGGTCGTTGGTTACGACTACTATCACGGAAGTTTTAGGGAATACAACGAAACCGGCGACCCGCTCCTTGCCCTTCACGGCAACAAGACGAGCGTGAGTCGCCAGTTCGGACGGATCGGTCTCATGGGCGAAATCGGCGAATCTCACATCAGTATTTACGGCGGGGGTTATTACCGTTACCTTTTTGGAGGAGACCGGTACGCCGTCGTTCAAAATTCCTTTGTCGGCGGAGGTCCCGACTTCATGATTCGCGGTGTCGACCTCGGGACATCATACACGACTTGCGTCATCGGATTCCACATCACGCTTGATGAGGAACGCACCAAAATGATCTTCGGAGACTACACCGTGGACATGGGAAAACGTTCGACGCTCCAAACCGGATCACTTGGTTTCCAGAAAACGTTTTAATGAGGCTTTTTAGTACTACAGCGCAATAAACATCTATTGCGTTAAACTTGGTAATTATAGTAAAATGCGTATTCCATAGGACATTATATCATGGATAGCGCATAAAATGGACATATTTGATATTGCCGGAA
>Ga0123353_10000562_pt1 | contig 45683 bp, 32 predicted proteins | sample TergutLab28metaG_3_FD_92763 | JGI IMG/M metagenome (GOLD analysis project Ga0123353, IMG submission 92763) | Labiotermes labralis P3 segment gut microbial communities from Petit-Saut dam, French Guiana - Lab288 P3 | ecosystem: Host-associated > Arthropoda: Insects > Digestive system > Gut ... | reverse complement strand
TTTCCAGGTCCACCGCCACGAACGGCATCGCGTGGATCGGCTTGGTGTTTTTGTCGTCCAGTTCGCCCGATTGCAGCCCGTCATGGAAATCCGCGACGGCCTCTCCGGGACTGCCCGGCGGCTGGGCGCCGGGCGAATTCCGATCGGGATCGATCACCACCACCCCGCCCGCGCCATAGGTGATCGAATTCGACTCGTCCCCACACCCCGCCCATAACGACAGCAGGCAAAACGCGGCCAGGACATACGTTGTTTTCGCCATGATTCACCTCGTTCGACCGTTTCATTTTTTCCCACAGGCACGGAGAGTCACACCGGGGACAGAACGCCTTTTTTTACCACAGTGGCACAGAAAACCACAGAGAAAATACTGAGGACTACGATTCCCCATGAAACATCTCGATGACAGAACGGTGATGGAGCTTTACGCACGTGGGTCGTTGCATGAGTTGGGGGCGGCGGCGAATGTGGTGTGCGTGGCGAGGCATCCGCAGCCGTGGCGGACGTTCGTGGTGGACCGCAACGTGAATTACACCAACGTCTGCCGCACGCGATGCCGGTTCTGCGCGTTTGGGCTTGATGACGACGGCCACCATGATGTTCGGGCACGGGGACGATGTGTCGGATCGGGTTGAGCATTTGCGGCGGATTCGCGCGTTGCAGGAGGAGTCGCTGTCGCGGGGTCGTGGCCATTTCACGGCCTTTATCGGTTGGCCTTTTCAGAGCGGAAACACGGAGTTGGCGGCTGCGGGAGAGGCGGGCGACGCGATTCTCGGCGGTGTTCCGTATTTGCGAATGCTCTCGGTTTTCCGATTATTCCTGAACAATATCGACAACATTCAGGTATCATTAATTGACGCAGGGATCGCGGGTTGGCCAGGCGGCGTTGCTGTACGGCGCCAACGATCTGGGCGGTTTGATGATGGAAGAGAACGTTGTGGCGACGACCGGCACGCGGTTTCGGATCACGCGGGACGACATGGCCGGTCTGATCCGCCAGGCCGGCGATGAACCACGGCAGCGGGATGGGTTTTATCGCCTTGTATGACAACAAGTTAGAAAGCCATGTAGCCACATCGCCACATCGGCGCATACCGGAACAATGTATGGCAAAACGCGGCCAATGGCTTGCCTCTGCCCTACGTGGCGATGTGGTGACGTGGCTCACGAGATATTTCGCGGAAAAGTTCGTTTTTTTGGCGGTTATACGTTATGTTCTACCTTGGACAATCGTTTGGCGTGGTGGTGGTTTTTTGTGTGGGGTATTTTTATGATTTTGCCAAATTTTCAATTTTGACGATTTTTCGGATTTTATTCTTGTCAAAACGAGAAAACTGGTTATTCTTGAGGACGAAATACATGCACGGAGGTTTGCGGAGCGTAGTAGCGGGTGTTTGGCCCAGACGCACCTCTTCCGAGAGTGCTCGTGTTACCTGCCTGACCTCTGCGGACGTTTCGCGGGTGTCCTGTTGTGCGATGGGTTTTGGTAGGAAAAGGAGTGACAGATGCCGGAGCCATTGACATTAATCGGAGTCGGAGGCGGAATGTTCGCCCTGCTACTCCATCTTGCGAGGCGGTACTTCGATGCCGCCAAGGAAGTGTTTGACGTCTTCTGTGGAGTGATCTTACTGGTGATTTCGCTGCCGTTGATGCTGGTCTGTGCGGCCATGATCAAGCTCAGCAGCCGTGGACCGGTGCTGTTCAAGCAAGTTCGGGTCGGGAAAGACGGTAAGTTATTCACAATGTATAAGTTACGTTCGATGCACCTGAACGCGGAAACGGCGTCTGGCGCGGTGTGGGCGTCCAAGAACGACCCCAGGGTCATTCGCGGGTGCAAGTGGATGCGTCGGTCGCACGTGGACGAGTTGCCGCAGTTGGTGAACATCATCAAGGGCGAAATGTCCCTGGTCGGTCCGAGGCCCGAGCGGCTGGAGATTCTGGAAGAGTTGGAAAAGGCCTACCCGAACGTGCGAAATCGTTTGGCCGTCAAGCCTGGGATCACAGGATTGGCGCAGATACGTAATGGATACGACAGCAGCATCGAGGCCTTTCGTGGAAAACTGGCCTCGGATTTGGAATACATCGATCGCCGCCGCTGGAGTCTGGAGTTTCGGATTCTGGTCACGACGGTGACGCGTTTTAACGATCAACTTGCGAGGTAAGTTCCCCCCGATGGGCGAGTGATCGCCCGTCCAAGACGTGGTCTGATTTGGAGGAAGTGGCTTGTTGTTCCGGGTATTGGAATAGCATCGGTGCTCGGAGTGTAGACATCGGCCGTCGGGTCGGTCCTGGCGGATCGCGCTAATAGGTTAATTCGGTGAATGAGCCGTGTGTTTTTCGGAAAATCCGAAAGGAGGCGGGAGACCTACAAAGGACTGAGGAGTTCTTACAGGGAAAACGGCAGGCAGGCAGCCTTCGACGTTTTCATGTGATAAGGGAGAAGGCTGCCAATGGAAGGGATTGGATTGCGGCAGATTCCGCGTTCAAAAGGAGATGCGATGAAAACAATGAAGGTCAGTTTGGTGATTGGATTAGCGATGGTTTTGGCCTCGACGGCCAGCGCCATCTCGATCGACTGGGCGTCGATCGATCTTCAGTACGTCGAGTTCAAACTGGTGTCGTGGGACATGAGCACGATTTACAGTTCGCCCGCGTCCACGGCCGGTATTGCCGGCGTGAACGCCCTGAGCCAGAACCAGTATGCCTCCGCGAACGGGACGTACTACACCACCAGCGGCGGCACGTGCACGGTGAATGATCCGTATCGTGAAGACGGCTGGGGTATTTTCCGTGTCACGGAAATCATCGACAAGCGGACCGGCGAAGCCTACTGGCAGGGCGGTTCCAGCGGTGAAGAGATCTACGGCATCTATTACGGTAAGATCGACAATGCGGTTCTTTCCGGCACCAATTCGTACGACGTGCAGTCCCAGGGTGTTCAGATTGACTTCTACCTGAACAGCGCCGGAACGTTCGCCGCCGCCGGTGGTGCGATGCAGGGTTCGGCCGGCCGCACGGCGTTCGACGAGTACAACGGCATCTCGGGCGGTCAGTTGCTGATGTCGACCTACAGCCTCCAGAGCGGTAAAGACGCGCTGCTGGGTGTTGGCAACAATGAGTTCCAGGAGCATTGGAACACGACCGGCCCCAACGCGGGAACGGGCGACTACATCAGCCGTCTCCGCCTGACGGGCGGCCTGTGGTACGACGATCTCTACACGGGCTACGTCAATGGCGACCTGGAAATGGCCGGCCATTCGTACCTCAACGAGACCGAGTACGGCGGCACCCCGATCGGTGACTGGACCACCCGGTCTCAGGACCCGATTACGCCCATCATTCCCCCGGCCATTCCCGAGCCGCTGACGATGCTCGGTGTTGGTCTGGGCCTGATGGGGCTGGGCAGCTACATCCGCCGTCGTATGAGCTAGGACCTCGCGATGCACGCGAGAATGGTTTGAACCATGTGTTGCAGAAAGATGGGTGGCGAAAGCCACCCGTCTTTTTTTGTTTTCAGTCCTCCGTCCTCAGGCGAGCCAGTGAAACTGTTTTTCCGTACGGTTGACACGCCTGAGGACTGAAGGCTGAGGACTGAGGTAAACAGGGGTGTCCTGACAGTCTAGCAGCCTTTTGAACTTTTTTACCGGATTATTCTTGAAATCGTTCTAAGTGTTGGTATGGTAACGTGTACAGGACTCCGGTCACACGGAGTTGGCGTTGCTATGGGCAGGCTTTTGGCCGACGGTTGGACCCGCGGCCATAAGGAGGCGTTATGAGAACGGTAAAGGGTTGTCTGGTTATTGGATTGGCGATGGTATTGGCCTCGTCGGCTGGCGGGGTGTCGTTGGATTGGTACTACGGTCAGCCGGTGGAGTTCAAGCTGGTCTCGTGGGACATGAGCACGGTGTATGTTCCGGCGTCGTCCCCCACGCTTGGCGCCGGCGGGGTGAACGGGTTGAGTCAGACCCTGTATGCGGGCGCCGGATCGGGCGGGGTGTATTACGACACGTTCGGCAAGAGCAGTCTGGACAGCGCGTATCAGGAATCGTACCGCGAAGACGGGTGGGGCATCTTCAAGATCGCGAGCGTTGTGAACCCGGTGACGGGCGAGACGCTCTGGTGGGACGGCAAGGACGGCCAGGAGATTACGGGCATGTATTACGGCCTGGTCGACAATGCGGTCGTTCCCAGTGGGACGAAGGCGAATCAGTACACGGTTCAGTCGCAGAACATCCGGTACGATATCTACGTGAACCCCGCTGGCACGCTCGAGAGCGCTCAGACCGAGGGGCTTTTCGGTCCTGGCCAGGGTTCGTTTGGCCGCACGGCGTTTGACCAGTACAACGGCATCACGGACGGGCGGCTGCTGCTCGAGGGCAACAGCGCCGACGGTTTGGACCCGGTTCCGGGCACGCCGGCGGAGGATGCGCAGTTCCTGTCCTACTTCACCCCGAATTCTTCCTTTACCAGCGGTGAGGGCGACTACCAGTCCCGCATTCGTCTGACGGGCGGCGAGTGGTACGACCAGTTCTACGCGGGTTACGGCAGTGACGACGTGGACTTGGCCGGCTACTTCGACAGCGGAAGCACGGGCAACTGGACCACGCAGTCCCAGTCCCCGCCGCGGCCGGTGAATTCGCCGGCTGCCGTCCCCGAACCGCTGACGCTGGTCGGCGTCGGCCTTGGTCTGGCGAGCCTGGGCAACTACATCCGCCGACGCAGGGCGACGCTGTAAAATCCGAAGCACGAAATCCGGAACAAATTTCAAACGACAAATTCGAAAACCCAAACGGCGACGCCATACGTTTCGGTGCCGGGCATTGCGTTATACGTCTTCAAAAAGACCGAGCGGGATTACACGGATGAAAGGGTTAACGGATTGCGGGGAACAATGGTTCTGTTCCCGCAATCCGCTAATCTTTTAGTCCGTGTAATCCCGCTCGGTCTTTTGCGGCGTCGCATCGATAGTCGCATAGACATATATTGGGCGGCAGGATCGTCTTACAGCGCAAACCGGCAAGCCATTGCGAAACGTTTTTCGCATAGGGTCATCGCGCCTACCAGTCTAGCAGCCTGACGGTCTAACAGCCTGTCTCTCACCTCAGCCGTATTCCCACGCCGCGGTCTTTCCATTCCTGGACGAGGGCCTGGAGGTCTTTCATGATGCTGGTCATTTGTTCGGCGATGTCGACGAGGTTGTCGTGCAGCCGCGGATCGTTGAGGAGTTTGCCGGCCGTGCCTTCGCCCTGTTCGATTTTGGCCAGGGCGGCGTTGAGGATGGTCATGGTCCGGCTGAGTTCTTCGGTGTTTTGAATGAGGTTTTGCGTGAGGCGGTCCAGGTCGGCCGAGGCCCGCGTGGTGGCGTTCGTGACCTCCGTCATCGCGTCGCCGGCCTGCGCGATCAGCCCCTGGCCGGACGTGAACAACTCCTGTCCCGAGGCCAGCAGCGACTGGCTGGACGCGATCAGGGTTTTCACGTCGTCCATGGCCGCCAGGGCCTGGGTGGAGAATTCCCGCACGTTGGCGAGGGTGACTTTGATGTTTTGCTGGTTCTCCGCGTCGTCCAGGAGGGTGAGGGTGGCGTCGAGAGTGCGGTTGACCTTGTGGAGGGAGGTCGTCAGCAGGGCCAGCGGACTGTCGGCCGGCAGGGGCGTGCCCTCGGGCCCCGTGCCGGTGTTGACGGCGTCCATGAACTGCTGGAGGCTGGCGGCGAGCGTTTCCAGTTGCGGCATCACGCCGCCGACGCGCCCGGTGATGATGGCGGAACCATCGGTGGACAGGAATTGGTCGGTCCCGTGCGTCGCGGGCGGCGAGATCAGCCGCAGCACGGAACTGCCCATGCCCATCGGCGGCGGCGTGGCCTCCACACGCACGCCGGTGGGGATGCGTCGCCCCTGGTCGATCCGGGCGACGGCGAGCAGGCCTCGGGAAGCGTCGCCGTCGCGGAAATCCACGGAGACGATTTTGCCGACGGCCATGCCGTTGAGTTGCACAACGCTGCCGTCGCGCAGTCCGGCGGCATCGTCGAGCACGACCTGAATGTCATAGCCGCCCTGGCTCCAACTTGGGCGGCCCGTGAACATCAGCACCAGCGCCCCCAGCAGCACCAGCCCGGCGATGACCGTCAAACCCACGGCGACGTTGCGTGATTGAACACTCATGTTGATCCTCTCGACAGTTCGCCTAATTCTTCCTCGCTGGCCCGGCCTTCGATGAATCGGCGGACGGTTTCGTTCTGGATCGTCTCCAGATGGTCCGGTGTGGCGTCGGCGATGAATTGGCCGTTGTGGAGCATGAGAATGCGGTCCGCGACGCGGCGGGCCGAGGCCATGTCGTGCGTCACCACAATGCTCGTGACACGCAGCGTGCGCTGGAGCCGCCGGATCAACTCGTTGATGAGGTCCGCGCGGATCGGGTCCAGGCCGGTGGTCGGCTCGTCGTAGAGGATGACCTCGGGGTTGAGCACGATGGCCCGGGCGAGGGCGACGCGCTTTTTCTGCCCGCCGGAAAGTTCCTCGGGGAATCGGTCCTGTAGGCCGTCGAGCCCGACCATGCCCAGCACGTCGGCGACGCGGCGGCGGCGGTCCTCGCCCGTGCCGACCTGGTGCTCCTCCAGCGGAAACGCGACGTTTTCACCGACGGTCATCGAGTCGAACAAGGCCGCCCCCTGGAACAAAAACCCGAATTTCGTGCGGACGCGGGCGAGTTTCCGCTCGGGGAGCCTCGTGAGGTTCTCGCCGTTGAAGATCACCCGGCCGCGGTCGGGCTTGATCAGGCCGACGATGGTTTTCAAAAACACGCTCTTGCCGCTGCCCGACGGCCCAATGATCACCGTGGTCTGCCCCTGGGCAATGGCCAGGTCCACGCCGTCCAGCACAATCAGCCGGCCAAACGCCTTGTGCAGGTTCTTCACGATGATGATGGGGTCATGGATCATACCGTTACTATAACTACTGTAGCGCCTGGCCGTACGGTCAATTTCATTCGCAATGTGTTACACCGTGTATAATGTTTTCGTTCGCGATTACGTAAGTCCCTCGATCCGAAGGATTTGCCGCCGCTCCAGTTCGTCGCGGAGTTCCTCCTCGCTCGGCAGAATGAGCCGGTACTTCGACGCGAAAAGCTGCCGGCTGTCGTTCATCACCGAGTAGTGAACGATTGTATCGTCCTTATCGGCACAAAAAAGAATGCCCAGCGTCGGATTGTCGCCCTCGCCCCGCTTCAGGTCGTCGAACATGCGGACGTACATGTCCATCTGCCCAATGTCCTGATGCGTCAGTTTCGACGTTTTTAAGTCGATTAGCACAAAGCATTTAAGTAAATAATTGTAGAAAACAAGATCGACGTAAAAATGCGACGTCTCGCTGCTGATCCGAAACTGCCGACCGACAAACGAAAACCCTTTGCCCAGTTCGAGCAAAAAGTGCTGCACCCGCTCGATAATGGCCGTTTCGAGCGCTCCTTCGTGCCCGTCCCATGACTCCGGAAAGTCCAGGAATTCCAATACGTATGGATCTTTGATGAAGTCGTGGGGATTGACCTTGTCGGGAACGGCCGGAACGATGTCCCGCTTCTCCGGCGCGCTCAATCGCCGTTCGAAGTCCAGTGTGTGGATGCTTCGTTCCAACTGCCGAACGCTCCAGTTCTGCTCGGCCGCTTCCCGTATATAAAACGCTCTCGCCGCAGGACTTTCGACGCGTATGATGAGACGATAGTGCGACCAACTCAATTCCCTACGCAGTGTGTAAGGAATTTCCGCACCGGCCAAAAGGGTACACAGTGTGTGCCCTTTTGCAGAATCTTCCTTTTCGGAGACCGGCACCGTCAATTGGGCACACGTTGTGTACCCTTTTTCCCCGTCGGGAAATGCGAGATAGAACTTCCTGAAACTCTTGAGGTTAACAGCGGAGAATCCTTTGCCGAATTCTTCGCCGAGTTGCCGGGACAGTTCACGGATCAGGAATGTGCCGTATTCCGCCCGCTGTTGGCCGGCTTGTTCTTCCTCGACGATTCGACGGCCGATTTTCCAGTAAGCCTCGACCATGGCGAAATTGGCGGCTGCATACGCCTGCCGCCTTGCCTCGGCAAGAATGCGTCGGACATCATCGAAAAACGTGTGGCTTGTCAGTTCGTTATCAGGACTCATATTCGATTACTCCGCAGGCTTCGCCAATTCATTGCGCGCGTAACGTTTTCGTAATCGTAGCATTCGCGGCCGGTTACGTCAATTTTATATGCGGCGCGCAGAGTTTTTCAAACGCGACAAAAAAGCTACACAGTGTGTAGCCTTTTTGTCGTTTCTATTTTTTCTTTTTCGTGTGCGTCGCCTTGGCGCGTTTTTTGGTGCGTTTGGGTTTTCGTTGGAGCGGGAGGGGTTTTTTACCGGGGAGGGTCATGATTTGCAGGATCATGGCCGTTTCGTCGCAGTCGTCGGCCTTGGGGCAGTAGATGCACGCCTGCCAGACTTTTTCCGGCAGCCGTTCGCGGGAGATGGTCTCGAACCCCAGGCGGGCGAAGAAGTCTTTTTCGTACGTCAGGGCGAAGAGTTTATGGACGCCGAGTTTTTTGGCGGCCACGATGGCCTTGCGGATGAGCTTGGTGCCCAGTCCTTTCCCCCGCGCGTGCGGCGCGACGGCGAGCGAGCGGACCTCGGCCAGGTCGGCCCAGAACAGTTCGGTGGCCACGCACGCGACGATTTCGCCGCGGTCCTCCATCACGAGAAAATTGCGCAGCGAGAGGTACACGCTCTCCAGGCTGCGATGCAACATGCGGCCTCGTTCGGCGTAATAGTTAATCAAACTGCAAATCGCCTGCGCGTCAGGAATCGTCGCCGGTCGGATGGTCATGGGGGGATTGTAACACATTCTTTGCGTGCTCAATGTGAAATCGTGCCACTGATTCGGGAGCATGAACGTTTTGGGAGGAAGAAGAAACGGTAGCGATGTAGGTGTATGATTTCGACGTGAAAGATGAATTGAGCGGCCTCCCCGGTCTCTCGCGGCAGAGCCGGGAATAAGCCGCGGAGCGGCGTCCTCTATAGCCCAGGGTGAGCGGTACTCCGCGAACCCTGGGTCGCGTAGTTTTTGGAATTCATTCCATCGTGCCTGACGCCACTGGCCGAAGTCGCGCACGCGGGCCTGTACGGCTTCGAGCGGTGCGAACAAGGGATTGTGCGGGTCGTTCGATGCCGCATTCGCGTGCCGGTGCGACTTCGGCCAGTGGCGTCAGGCACGACGATAGAAGAAGCAAAAAACCGTACACCCAGGGTTCGCGGAGTACCGCTCACCCTGGGCTATACTGGACGCCGCTCCGCGGCTACATGCCGGCGACTCCGACGCGAGACCGGGGAGGCCGCTCCATTTGCCTTCCACGCCGAAAACACATACCTGCAACGCTACAGTCTCAACAAATTCCAAAACCCCAAACGCAGAAAATTCCAAACGGCAGAGCCGCCGGAGCGTCAAGGCGTACGGCATCGCCGTCTGGATTTGGAATTTTCTGCGTTTGGGTTTTGGAATTTGTTTCGGATTTCGAATTTCGGATTTCGGATTTTGGCGTTACGATGTCGCCATGTTTACGGGCATCGTTCGACATGTAGGCCGGGTCGAGGGGGTGGAGTCCTCGCGTGGGGGGCGGCGGGTGGCGATTGCGCTGGGGCCTCTGGCGGCGGGGTTGAAACCTGGCGACAGCGTCGCCGTCAACGGGGTGTGTTTGACGGCCGCGGTGTTGCGGGGCGAGGTCGGGCAGTTTGACGTGATGGCGGAGACACTCTCCCGCACCACGCTGGGCCGGTTGGCCAGTGGCGGCCGGGTGAATCTCGAACCCGCGTTGCGGTTGGGCGACGGTCTGGACGGCCATTTGGTGCAGGGCCACGTGGACGGCCTGGCGCGGGTCGCCCGCGTTCGCGAGGGCGCGACGCACGAACTGGAGTTCACCGCCGGGCGGCCGCTCACTGACGGCATGGTGCTCAAGGGCAGCATCGCCATCGACGGCGTGTCGCTGACGCTGACGGCCGTGCGGAGCGACGGTTTCGGCGTGGCGATCATCCCCACCACGCTTCGCGACACCACGCTGGGCGGTCTGCGCGTCGGCGACGACGTGAACATCGAAACCGACGTCATCGGAAAATACGTGATGAAGTGTCTGCAAACCGGGGCGTTTCGCGATGCCGGCGGCGGAGTAACGATGGAAAAATTACGCGAGAACGGTTTTGCGTAAACGCAGACGTTTTCTTCCACTGGCTCGCCTTTTTGCGTTGTCGTTGCTCACGCCGCCGAGAGGTGATGGTCGTGTTGCCACTGCATCAACCGGCGGTCGTATTCGTCGATGGGCAGGCCCGGTTCGAACGGGGGCAGTGCGAGCAATTGGTCGGCCGACAGAGACAACACCACGCGTTGGGTGTTCCATTCGATACCGCGGACCCGCGTGGGTTGGACGACGAGTTTCAGGCCGCCGGGGAGCAGGCGGCGGGTGCGGAGTTCCAGCAGGCGAATCGTGAGCGTCGCGTCGTAGAGCAGGTCGGCCAGGCGTCCCAGGCGGAGGTCGGTGGTCTGAATGCGGTAGCCGCGAACCTCGTTGGCGCTTCGCAGATGCGGATCGTGCCGGGCCGAAGCGTCCTGGTTGGCGATTTTGTCGATGCCCTTGCCGCCGTTGGGCGGCGGCAGCACCTCCATCGGGGCGATACCGCCGTACATCGAGTTGGCCCAGTACATCGGCCAGCCGTAATGGCGGGCGAGCTGCTCCTCGTGCTGCCGGGCGACCGGCAGATCGGTGCTGACGTCCGGGCTGCGCTCGATTTGTTCCTTCGTCAAACTCACGCCGATGGCGTTCTGGGCCCACTGCCACCGCCCGATGGCCGCCGCCGACAACAACACCTCCCGCCCCGGCAGCCAATGGTCCAGGTCCACCACCAGATACCGAATCACCCACCGCCGGTCGTCAAACAGCAAATCCCGAACCTTTCCGATCTCCCCATCCAGCGCCCCAATGCGATACCCCCCCGTCCTGGCCGCACTGTAGAGCATGGTGCACCTCCATTGCATTATAGTGCGTGGCTCGACGGTAAAATCGTGCCGTTGGTTCGAGGGAATAATTCCGTTAACTCGTTAACTGGTTGACTCGTTAACTCGTAGATTTTCCGGCGAATCAACGAGTTAACGAGTTAACGAAACGATTCCCTCGAACACGGGGGGCAACTTCACCGTCGAGCACACGCAAATCCTACTCCGCGTCCCGCCGCAGATTCCGTTTGGCCAACACGAGCATGACGGCGGCGGCGGTGAGATAGAGGGCGGACCATCCCGCCATGGCGAGGATGGTGGCGGCGGGGGTGTCGTATACGCCGCCGGGCCAGTGGAAATCGAGCATGGGCGTGGTGTTCCAACTGGCGCCGGTGATCGCGACGTAGATTTGCACGAACGGGCTGGAGCCCAGCACCACGTCCCAGCCACTCCAGGGAACCATGCGTTGAAGCACCCGCGCCAGGCCCGGCATGCCGACCCAGAGGGCGACGGCGAGCAGGGTGTTGCCCATCAGAACGGCGGCGGGGCGTTTGAGCCGCGACCCCATCCACAGCCCCGCGCCCAAATGCAGACCGATCACGCTGAGCATGGCCAGCCCCGCCAGCGCCAGCCCGGCCGGGTGCAGCACGCCCAGCAGGAGGAAGAGGAGGATGTGGGCGGCCAGCAGTCCCCAGGCCGCCCAGGCGTTCAGGAACGCGCCGAGGGTTTTGTCCCGCAGGATTCGCCAGTCGCTCAGGGGGGTGGTCATCAGGACGGTCAGGCTCCGCCGTTCGCGTTCGCCGGCGAGCGTGTTGGCGAGGGTCAGCAGCAGGGCGACGAGGGTGGCCCCGAGCAGGACGTCGATGAAAATCGCCTGCGTGACCCGCGAGGTGATGGTTCCGGCGGCGCCGCAGAAACTGTACACCATGGCGAACAGGATCATAATCAGCAACGCCAGCCAGGTCGGCATCCGTTGGTGGAGTTGGTGGTGGAGTTCCTTCCAGAGCACGGGCGACCCGCGGACGGAGCGGATGGTGACGCGTCGTTTGGACGGTCGCGTCGGCCAGGGGTCGGCGGTGGGTTTGGGGACTTCGGCGGAGTAGTCCGGCGAGAGCCGCGAGGACCTCGGTAGCGGCGGCGGGGTGGCGGAACGTGGCACGGGCGTCTCGCCCATGCAACGTGGCCTTGGAAGGGACGTGGCGGAGTCGGCGTGGGCGTCGTCGTCCGGCGTTACGGAACCTCCAGCCGACCTCGCCACGGGCGAGACGCCCGTGGGACTCATGGGCGGGACGCCCATGCTACGTCCTACAGGCAGGGGTGGCGGCACGGCCGCGGTGGGGGGCAGGTTGGATCGGGGTTTGGCCATGGTGGCCAGCGAGGTCTGGAGGCTGGCCATGTCGGCCATGGACGTCTGGAGGTTCATCAGGACGCGTTCGTGTGCGCCGGTCTCGAAGAGCGGGGTCTCGGTGATTTGTCCGTCGCCGAACAGCCGGTTGGCCGCGACGGGGCGGAGTTTTCGGCTGGTCAGGTGGACGAACAGCCACGCCAGGCCGAGCATGGCGGCGCACGAGATCGGCCAGAGCAGGTGGAAGGGGATCGCGCCCAGAAAGAAGCCGCGCGGACTTTGGAAACGGTCCGCCATCGTAATCAAAAAGAACGGATTGGCCAGGCTCGTGAGGATGCCGGTCCCCAGGAACGCGAAGCAGCAGACCGATAGATAGATGCTGAACAGGCAATAGGCCGCGATGATGCCCAGCGACACGACTCCGGTGACGAAGGGCCCGCGGAACCGCAGCGAGAGATACATCGTGAACGCGCCCACCAGCGCCGACCAGCAGAGCGTCAGTCCCGTGCCGGCCAGGATGTACGCAAAATCCACACCGCCGAAAACGCGAACCACGCCCAGCAGCGGAAAAATCAGCAAAATCAGCGAAAGCAGTTGCATCAGCCGACCGACGAGCTTTCCGACGACGACCTGCCGGTCGCTCAGCGGCGTGGTCAGCAACGCCGCCAGCGTGCGGCGATTGATTTCCTCGTGGAGGGCGGTGCTCGCCAGCGCGACCGCGACAAGGGTGGCCCCGGCCATCTGGAAAAAGACAATGCTCGAAATGACGGACTTGCCCAGTTGGGCCATTTGATAGCTGCCATAACTGCCGACCGTGCCGTCGGGCACGAGCGACAAATACACGCCGACCACGTACATCGCCAATGCGGCCAGATACGCCGCCCGCAGCACGTAACTCCGTCCCCGCCGGCTGGTGACGAGCAACTCCTTGAGCAGCATCCCCCGCAACGATGCCCCGCGCTCGCGTGTGGAAGCGATTGCATCGGCGGAGGTCGTGGATTTCGCGTCGTCGGACATGCGGGCAATTGTACACGAATTTTTGGCCGCGAATTACGCGAATACCGCGAATTCTTTTTGGCGGGGATGACGGGATTTACGGATGGAGGCAAATTTGCTTGCGTAACGGGGCGTTCGCGTTGAGGATTGTAGGGGTGGTATGGGAGAACCCTATGAGGATGCGGAGCACATTGATGTTCGTGTGTGTGATGCTGCTGGCTGTCGGATGCGGCGGTCTGGAGATTGCAACGCCGACGCCACAGCCACCACGTCAAGCCACCACGCTTGAGGGGGTCTGGCGTGAGGTCGGCGAGGCCAGGGGATTGCCAGGTGACGCGTTGGACACCGTCGCGGAGATGTTGACCGAGGTGGTCGCCATCGTTCAGAAAGAACCGGACGAGGAGTTTCTTTCGCGATTTTATGACTCGCTTCCCCGGTTTCTGGATGCCTATGAGGGATGCTGGAAATGGGATCGTCGCGGTTCCGATCTGGCAGGCCGATGGCTGGCCTGGTGTGTCGCCGAGGCGCTGAATCGGGAACCGCTGACCCCGGAACAAATCGCGGCCCGGACGGCGGAGTACCGTGCCCTCTGTACGGAATGGGCCTCCCAACTGGAGCAGATGGCGTTCCAGCAGTTGCCCGATGACGCGCCGGATGTGGTGAAATCCGTCATCATCAACGGATTGGCCGAGTGGAGGGACGACGCCATGACGTGGATCACACAACTTCAGGACGATCTGTTGTTCCCCGCCCTGCGGGGGCCGGTCAGCGAGAAGATGCGGCGGACCGTTCAGGAGTATGGGAGCCCGGAATTTTTTCCACCATGGGAAGGGGTTCGCGAGCGGTTTATGGAGCGGATGAAAACGGGGCAAAGGAAATCGCTGTCGAGTGTCCTCTTTTGGAGCAGCATGGCGGACGCGAGTTCGAGAGTGCACGAAAACCGCTACTGGGTTTACAATAACATGGCGGCCTGGGGAGGAGGGGAAATGGGGGGATGGCCAATCACGGGGCAGCTTTATGTCCAAACGACATCGGATGCCGACGAGGCGAAGCAACAGGATGGTGTCCAGCAGCGCGTCCTGCAACGCTAAAGAGACCCGCCATTGGAAACGTCTTTCGAATTCGGCGGACGCGCCTGAGGGCCGAGGACTGAAGACCGAGGACTGAAGTGATTCACGTGTGCGAAATGGTGACCGAGCTCGCGCCCGCCGGGGCCGAGCGGATGGTGGTTGAACTGGCGACGCGGTTGGACCGGTCGCGGGTTTGTGTTCGCGTGGCGGCGTTGCGGGGTGGGGCGGTGGCGGATCGGTTGCGGGCGGCCGGCGTGGAGGTGTTCGTGCTCGGTGTGGCGGGCAAGTGGGACGTGTGGAAGATTCGCTCGTTGGCGGCGTGGTTGCGGCGGGGACGGGTGGACATTTTGCACACGCACTTGTTTCACGCGGACCTGGCCGGCCGGGCGGCGGCGGCGTTGGCGGGCGTGCGGCGGGTGGTGCATTCGGTTCACGTGGCCGAGCGCCGGTTTGTGCCGTGGCGGCGGGTGTACGGCGGATTGTTCCTTCGGGGCGGGCCTGTGGTGTGCGTGTCGGAGAGTGTGCGGGCGCATCATATTCGGTGGTCGGGAGTGGCGGCGGGGCGTCACGTGACGATCGAGAACGGCATCGACGTGGCCGCGTACGCGCGGGACGCGTCGCGCGGGGCGGCGTTTCGACGGCGGTTGAGGGTTGGCGACGAGGACCGGCTAGCCGTCTGGGCCGGGCGGTTGTGCGATCAAAAGGGGCTGGACGTGCTGCTGCGGGCGTTGCCGCGTGTCTCGCGGACGTCCCGTCCGCGGCGGCCAGACGTGGAAGGTGGTTTTCCGTCTTCCTGTGACTTGGCGCATGGAACGCACAACGCGGGCGGGACGCCCGCGTCACGTCTGGTGGTGGCCATCGCCGGACAGGGGCCCTGGCGGGGGATGGTGGAGGAGTTTGTGCGGGCCCAGCCGGCCGACTCGCCGGTTCGGGTGGAGTTTCTGGGGTTTGTGGACGACATGGCGGCGCTGTACTCGGCTGGCGATTTTCTGGTCATGCCAAGCCGCTGGGAGGGGTTCGGTCTGTCGGCGGTCGAAGCGATGGCCGCCGGGCTGCCCGTGATTGCCACCGACGTCGAGGGTCTGCGCGACGTGATGGGGGCAGGCCGAGGGCGAGACACCCTCGCCACGCCCGGCCTGGTCATCCCGCCGGAAAACCCCGCCGCCCTGGCCGACGCGATGGTGCGGATGTCCCACGACGATGCTTTGCGACACCACATGTCCCTCGTCGCCCGTGCCCGCGCGGAGGCGTTCCCCGTCGATCGCATGATCGCCGCTCACGAGGCGCTGTATTTTCGGCTGATGGGCGACGCGTAATCCCGCTCGGTCTTCGCGAGGCCACATTACGTAACGCGTGATGTCAAGACGCGTGGTGTCGCCGGTTGGAATTTGGAATTTTCTGTTTTGGAATTTGTTTCGGATTTCGAATTTCGTGCTTCGGATTTCGCGTTTCTCAATGTCCTCCGTCCTCATCGTCGGGGACGATTTCGCCGTTGTCGATGGGAGCGGTGGGGTCGGTGACGAGGGCATCGCGGAGTTGTTGGATGTAGGCGTTTTTGCGGGCTTCGATGGCGTCGCGGAGGTCGGCGGGGAGTTCCTCGGCCCGGACGGTGATGCGGACGGGCTGCGCGCCGCTGCCGAGGTCGAGGTCCATCTGGAGCATCCAGGCCGACCGGGGCCGCTCGGCGGCGTTGTTGGCGGCGGCAGACTTGCCGGTTTCGACGCTCAGTCCGACGTCGGTGGCGGTGAATTTCAGCCCCGTCGAACCGCTGATGACCTCCAGTGCCTGCGCGATCGACGCGTCGGTCATCACCAGGCTGAAGTTGCTTCGTGTCTCGGCCGGCAGCAGTTGCATCACGCCGGGTTCGATGCTCAGCGGAACGCGGGCCTTTCGGGTCAGGTCCAGCAGAACGGCGGAGAGTTTTTCGTTTTGATACCGCAGCGTCACGGTCTGCTGGAGCTGGCGTTCGATTTGCTCTTTTCGCGGCAGGACGACGAGGGTTTGCCCGTTGAGGTACCAGGCGTACTCCGAGCCGCACAGGGCGTCGAGAAAGGCCGCCGGCGAGCAGGGCAGGGCGGCGAACCCGCGTTCGAAGGCGGCGGATTTTTCCCTGGTCTGGCGGAGGTTGACGGCCAGGTCGAGGTCGGGGGTTTGGGTGAGGGTTCGCAGGGCGTCGGGGAGGGCTTCGATCTTGGCGGCGTTATCGCCGGCGGGGGTATTGAGTTTTCCGGTGGCGAGTTTGGCCAGCAGTTGGAGTTCCTCGTAGGACGCCCGCCGGCCCATGCGGAAGAGGGCTTCGTTGGGGCTGACGCGGATGGCGGCGCCTTCGACGGTCCATTGGAGGCACTGCGGCGCGAGCATGGGCGAGAGGGCGTTTCGCAACGTGATGTTCTTGAGCGAAATGCGCAGGCGGGTTTGTTCGCCCCAGGGCAGCCTCTCGAACGTGTCGGGGTCGAGCACGAACTTCACGCCGCTCTCCCGCTGGAGGCGGTCAAAGACGTCGCGGATCGGCTGGTCGGTGATCGTGACGCTCAGCGACTTGTCGAGGTTCTGCTGAAGGTCCCCGGCGGACTGAGCGGCCGCGGACAGTGCCGGCAACAGGCATAACATTACGGCGGCGATAAACGGTTTGAATGTGTTCATAGTTTTGTGCCCCTTGGGCTAGCGACAAGCGACAAGTGGCAAGTGACACGAGCAGGCACATGTTGCCCGAGCTTGTGCGATTTGTCACAGGCCAAAATTGGTTGAAAGAACATCATGTCCTTCTGTAATGTACCCCTTCTCTTGTCGCTTGTCACGGGTCGCTTGTCGCTGGTTTTCAGAAAACGTCGAACCAGTCGAAATCCCGCTCGACGGGCCGGTCCAGGACCATCAGCACCGTTCCGGCGGGGAGGGGGTTGATTTTTGTGTCTCGGCCGATCTCGCCGCGGTGGGCCAGGAGGGGGTTGTCCTCCGGGTCCGAGAGCATGAATTCGTCGTCGTCGAGGTCGTTGACGCGGGCCTGGACGATGGCGATGTCGTACTCGCCCGCGTCGCGGGCGAGGGGTTCGAGGGCGGACTCGACGGTGCCCAGGTTTTTCGACGGTGGAACGATCATGCTGGCGACGGACCCCGCCGGCCCGCCGGTCGTCGGAACGGCCGTCGGAACGAAGGCGGTCTTGAAGAACGTCATCGCGCCCAGCACCAGCGCGGCGGCCGCGGCGGCGGCCATTGCCCCGCCGAAGACCCACGGAAGCACCCGCGTTCGCGGCCGTTGGGTCAGCAGGGCCTTTTTCGCGAGCGAGGCCATGATGTCGGACCGCTGGGTGTCGTAATCGACCTCCGACAGTTCCGGCGCGACGGCGAGGTCTTCGAGCATCTCGTCAAGCCGCCGATATCCCGCGTACGTCCGCGACAACTCCTCGTCGTCGCGCAACCGCGCGAGCAGCCGGGCCTCCTCCTCGGGCGACAGGTCGCCGTCGAGCAACTGGCTGAGTTGGAATTCGATGTTGTCTTCCATGGTTACACCTCGTATATCATTCGGTTAAAAGCCAATAGCCAGTAGCCAGTAGGTAATTCCGAATCCCACTCATCGAAATTCTCCAAATCAACTCTTGTTCTCGTTATTTCGCCGTCGTCGTTCCGTACCTACTGGCTATTGGCTACTGGCTTTTTACATATAATCTTTCAGTCGTTCCTTCAATTTCTTCCGGGCCGTGAACACGTGCCACTTGACGGCCTCCACGCTGCATTCGAGCATTTGGGCGATCTCTTTTTGCGGCCGTTGTTCGAGGCAGAACATCACCAGCGCCTTTCGCTGCATGTCGGGCAGTTCGGCGATGGCCTCGTGCATCCGTTGTTTGATCTCGTCCGCCGAGGCGGCCTCGTCGGGCGCAACATCGGATGGATCGGCCACTTGCATCGAACCGCCGTCCTCGTCGTCGCTTCCGGCGTCCAGGGACACTCCGCGCCGCACCCACCGGAAACGGCGCTTGTTGAGCGACAAATTGCTCACGATCCGAAGCAGCCACGGGCCGAACCGCTCGTTCTTGTCCAGCGACGCCAGTTTTTCGTACGCCCGCAAAAACGCGTCCTGAACGACCTCCAACGCGTCGTCCATGTTATTGAGCAGCCGGTACGCCACGCTGGTCGCCTGCCGCTGATACCGAACCACCAGCGCATCAAAGGCCGCCAATTCACCGCGACGGGCCGCCGCGACGAGCTTGGCGTCGTCCCGATCGCCCGGGCTCTGCTCGATGCTTTCTCTTACGGTAGACACGCGTGCCACGAAAAGGTTAGCCGCACCAGGAAAAATTCTCAGGCGGGCATTATACCGTCCCCGGCCAGTGAACGTATGGGGATTTCACGGCAGGGGCAGGGTCTTTCAATTCTCGCATAAGGCAAGATTTTTTTCACCACAGAGGCACAGAGGAACACAGAGACACAGAGAAGGACGGCGGGAATTCCAGTCCATTTTTCAAAACCATCCGAAATTCCCGCCGTCCTTCTCTGTGTCTCTGTGTTCCTCTGTGCCCTGTGGTAAGAAAACACTGTCTCGCGGGAGAACGGAAGGACCCTGACGGCAGGGGCAGGGCAACCGCATCGAAATTTTGTCGTTTTTGTTCGTTCTTTCGCAACGGGATCGTTATAAGACTGTTAGACGGTTAGACGGTTCGGGAGTGGTTGATGAATCATCAGGCCAAATGCGTCGACGTCGGCGCCTAACAGTCTAATCGCCTAACAGCCTGACAGCCTTTTGCGAAAAACCGGGCGAATAGAAATGCGATTGCCCTGCAAGCAAGGGTATCCATGAATGAGGCAGTGTCATCGTGCGGGCGCGTGGTGGTGATCGGCGGCGGGTTTGCCGGGTTGTCGGCCGCGGTGGAGTTGACGCGGTTGGGGCATCGTCCGGTGGTGCTGGAGTCTGCCGGCGAGGTGGGGGGGCTGGCGGCGAGCATTCGCCTTCCCGGCGCGGCTTGGCCGCTGGAGCGGTTCTACCACCACTGGTTCACCAGCGACGCCGACGCCCTGGACCTCTGCCGCGAATTGGGCCTGGGCGACGCGCTGGAGCACCGTGCCAGTTCCACCGGCACCTGGTGCGACGGCCGCGTGTGGCGACTGTCCACGCCGATGGACCTGCTGCGGTTCCAACCCCTGGGTCTGATCGACCGCCTTCGCCTGGGCTTGTTGGTGCTTCAGGCCCGGCGCGTGCGCGACTGGCGCGAACTGGAAGATCGCACCGCGGCTTCGTGGTTGACCGACCTGGCCGGTCGGCGCGTGTATAAAACCGTCTGGGAACCGCTGTTACGTGGCAAATTCGGGCCCTGTGCCGAGGACATTTCCGCCGTCTGGTTCTGGAACAAACTTTGTCTGCGCGGTTCCAGCCGCGGCAAGGGCGGGCGGGAAACGCTCGTCTATCCGCGCGGCGGATTCGAGCGGCTGGTGAACGCCATGGTCGTGGCGATCCGGTCCGGCGGGGGCGAGGTCCGCACAAACGCCGCCGTCACGGCGCTGGAAGTCGGGGCGGACAAACGGATTACCGGTGTCCGCACGGCCTCGGGCGTCGTACCCGCCGACCGCGTTATCGCGACGGTCGCCCTGCCCCTGCTGGCTGATCTGATTCAGCCGCTCGATCCCGACTACGCCGCCCAATGCCGGAACATCGACTACCTCGCCGCCCTCTGCCTCGTGCTGGAACTTCGCAAACCCCTCAGCCAAACCTATTGGATGAACGTCAACGACCCGGATTTCCCCTACGTGGGCATCATCGAGCACACGAACTTTGAACCGCCCTCGTCCTACGGCCGGCATATTGTGTACCTCGCCGCGTACCTGCCCGCCGATGCGCCGCTGCTGGGCATGAACGACGACGACGTGCTCGCCCACTCGCTGCCGCATCTGCGGCGGCTGATGCCGGCCTTCGACCGGCGGGACGCGCAAGGCCATCACGTCTTCCGTGCCCGCTACGCCCAGCCGGTGGTGGTGAGGCACTACAGCCGCCTGATCCCGCCGCCCGAGTGCGCCGTCGCGGGTCTGCGCGTGGCGAGCATGGCCCAGATTTACCCCGAGGACCGGGGCACCAGCTACGCCATCCGCCAAGGCCGAACCGCCGCCCGGGCGGTGGCGGGGGTGTGAAAGGCGGGATTTCTCGCCTTTCGGGAAACGGGAAAATCGGGTATGATGGCCCTGTGCCATGAGGTCGATTCGGACGTGCATTGCGGTTTTTCCTTCCTGCGGGAGAAACAGGAGATTTTGTATGGGGTTTTCGTACGGTGAGTCGGGGAGCACGGCCGTTTCCGATGTCGTGACGCAGCCGCTTTCGGGAGCCCATGCGGGCGGCGTTCCGACGCGGCGGCAGCGCGTCCGGCTGTTTTTTTCCCAGGAAACCCCGCGGCGGGCGACCTTCGCGATCCTGCTGCTGCTGGCCATGTGGATCGGTTCGCGGGGGATTCATTCCGCCAGCACGACAAGGCCCAGCGTGGACAGCGGCGTGTTCACGGCGATGGGGTGGCACATCCTCAACGGGTACGTGCCGTATCGTGACGCGTGGGATCACAAACCGCCCATGACCCATTTTCTGAACGCCGCCGCGATCGGGCTGGGTGAAAAATCCATCAACGCCGTTCGGCAGATGGAGCGGTTGTTCGGGGCCGCGGCGGCGGGACTGGCCTTTCTCATCGCGTGGATGGTTTTTCGCCGCGTGTGGCTGGCGATGCTCGCGGTGTTGTTTTTTGCGATGATGTTTTATCATCCCGTGATTTTCGATGTCGGCAACAGCACGGAGGAATACGGCACCGTCTTTCTGCTGGCGGGCATCGCGGCGGCCATCGCGTCGCGGCGGGGCAGCCGGCGGCGGATGGTTCTGCTGGCGTTGCTGTGCGGCGTGGCCATGGGCTGTGCGATGATGTGCAAGGAACCGTTCCTTCTGCCGGCGCTGCCGTGGATGATCCTGGCGGCCTGGCCGAGAAAACCGGAGAAGGATCTCGCAACACCGTCCGCCGTGCCAATCCCCGCGCAGCCGGTGGATGTCTGGTCCCGCCGGAAAAAACGCCGCCGCCCGCCACTCTACGTTCCGCTGGTGATGCTCGGGGCGTTCATTCCGATGGGGGCGTTCATGGTGTATTTTCTCGCCAACGGCGCCCTGAACGACTGGATCAACATGATCGCGTTCCAATTCCTCTATGCCGGTGGCGACCAGACCCGGTTATCGTTGCCCATGCGGTTCGGGGTGAACTTCCTGTTCGTGTTTGCCCGATTCGCGTTGATGAGTTGGCTGGTGTTGGCGTTTGTGGTGTGCGGCATGGTCAGCGTGTTTTTTGGCGAGTTTCGGCGTCGTACGAACGGGGTGGGCGTTGTGGTGCTGGCGACCGTTGTTCTGGGCGTGTTCGCCGCCAGCCTCAGCGGGCGATATTACGGCTATTACAGCCTCCTGCTTGTGCCCGCGATGGTTTTGCTGGCGGTGTTTGGCGTGGAGTTTGTCGTTGGCCTGGTGGCGAAAATATCTCCGCGCCGCCGGGTTGCGGTCGCGACGTCGCTGCTTCTGCTGGCGGGCACGCTGGTCGTGGTGAGCGAATGCGTCCGCCTGTTTGGACCGGGCAGCATACAGTTTACGGGCAGGGAATTCGGCCTCAATTCCAGTAAACGGGCCGTCGCCTTTATCAACGGGCAGATCGACACTTACGCCAACCGACAGCTTGTTGGTTTCGCGCGTCGGATGGCCCGTCCGATGTCACGGTGGGACGGTGACGAATTGACTCGCTACGTGCGAAGGTATGCCGGGCAATCCGTGTGGTTGTCGTCTTCGGACTTCTCCTACGTGTACCTGGAGGCCGGTGTGTTCAGCCCCATCCCTCATTTATACGTCGGTCCGCAGCTATTTGTCGATATGCCAGGTTCCAAGGCGGCACAGCAATGCCAGCAGGTCAACGATGATTTGGCCGCCAAACTTCCGGTGGCGATTGTGGATATTGCGTCCTGGGAATTCATCCTGCGACAGTACGGTATGCAACATGGGCTGACACCGAACTATCGGCAGGTGGACCGCGTGGTGGTCGACAGCGTTTCGAACCGGAAGCGCGTGGTGATCTGGCAAAAGAAACAGGACGCCCCGGCCCCCTGAATTTCCGCGGACGTTTTCCTGGAGCATTCGCGGGCGTGTCCGTGTTTCGGCGACAATCAGGGTGGATCGTGGCGCAGAATAAATGGTTCCTGACGGTCGTTGTTCTATGGCTCGTATCCGCCTGGGCGGGTTCGCGCGGAGTGCAGTACGTCAGTGGTGGAAACCTGGGCATCGACGGCGACATTTTCAATTCGGTGGCCTGGCACATGGTGCAGGGCAGGGTGCTCTATCGCGACACGTGGGACCACAAGCCGCCCATGGTCCTGTTTCTGAACGCGGCCGCGTTTCGGGCGGGCGAACCGTCCATCCATTCGGTTCGGCAGATGGAGCGGTTGTTCGGGGCCGTCGCGGCGGGGTTGGCGTTTCTGGTCGCCTGGATGGTTGCGCGTCGCGCCGTCCCGGCCGTTCCGGCGGTGTCGGCGGCGGGATTGGCCGTGCTGTCGGCGGGACTGGTGACGATGATGCTGTACCATCCCGCCGTGTTCGAGGAAGGCCATTTCGCCGAGGAATACGGGGTCGTGTTCATGCTGGCGGGCATGGTGTCGGCCGTCGCGTCGCGGCAGGCGGCGTCGCGGCGGGGGGCGAATGCGCTGGTCGTGCTGTGCGGGGCGGCGCTGGGCTGCGCGGTGCTGACCAAGGAACCGTTCCTGCTGACGGCCCTGCCATGGGCGGCGCTGGCGGTTTGGCCGTGTCGCGGGTCGTGGCGCGGGCGTCTCGCCCGCGTCTGGCGTAGCACGGGCGTCCCGCCCGTGAGTCGCATGGGCGTCTCGCCCATGCAACGTGGCCTTGGAAGGAACACCGCGGAGTCGGCGGGGGCGGCAACGTCCTCGCATGATGAAACTCCAGCCAGCCGCGACCACGGGCGAGACGCCCGTGGGACGCACGGGCAGGATGCCCGTGCTACGTCGGACGCGGGCGAGACGCCCGCGACACGGGTTCGCCTGGGGTTGCTGGCGCTCGGTTTGGCCGTTCCGGTGGCGGCGTTTGTCGTGTACTTCCTCGTCCATGGCGGTCTGCGCGACTGGCTGGACGTGATCGCGTACAATTTCGTCTACGCCGGCGCCGATCCGAACCACAGGCCGCTTGTCAAGCGGCTGGCCGTCGGCGCGGTGGCGGGCCTCCACCAATTCACGCTCATCAGTTGGCTGGCGATGGTCGGGGCCGTGTTGGGAATCGCCAGTATCGCCAGCCGCGAGTTCCGCCGCCGCACGCGGGGGCTGGCCGTGGTCGCCGCGGCGGACCTCGCCCTGGGCCTGGTCGCCGCCAGCCTCAGCGGGCGAAATTACGGCCATTACTTCCTCCAACTCGTTCCCGCGATGGCCATGCTGGCGGTGTTCGGTGTGGCGTTTGTCGGTTGTCGGGTGGCGAAGGTCTCCTCCCCGGGCCGCCGCGCCGCGGTGGCGGGTTCGCTGATTTTGGCCGTCGGCGCGATGGTCGCGCTGGGCGAAACCGTTCGCCTGTTCGGGCCCGACGGAGTGTTCCTGACCGATCTCCAGCACCACCTGGCCAGGGTCGGCGTCCGGTCCAACCCGGATGTCATTGCCCGGCACGCCAATGGTCAGTTCTCCGGTTTTGTGGGCCGGTTGGCCGCACCGATGTCGCGGTGGGAGGGCGACGCGTTGACCCGGTGCGTGCAAACGCGGGCGGCGGGGAAGACCGTCTGGGCGCCGACGCGGTTCGCCAATTACGTCTATCCGCACGCCGGCGTGTTCAGTCCCACGCCGCGGCTGTACGTGTATCCGCATTTGTTCGTCGACACGCCCGCCTCCACGGCCGGGGAAAAATACCAACAGATTCTCCACGACCTCCACACCCACCCGCCAGACCTGATCGTGCTCTGGGCCGGGTGGCGAAACGAAATGAACCCCGATGGCGTCGAAACGCTGCTCGACGCACACTACGAACTCGTCGACCAGGTGCCCATCGACGCCGGCTGGGTGGAACCGCCGGTGGTGGAAGTCTGGCAACGAAAAACGGCAGCCAATAGCCAGTAGCCAATAGCCAATAGGTAAGGAACGTCGGTGACAAAAACGGCGTTCAACATTCGGATCGGCAAATGTCGTTTTTGTCACCGGCGTTCCTTACCTATTGGCTACTGGCTATTGGCTTTTTCGACAGATTCCTTCACAATAGCGTACATGCGTACTTCGGTTCCACGCACGATTTGGGTGATTCTCCTGCTGCTCGCGGCGATGTGGGTGGGGTCGCGGGGGCCGGTGTATGTCGGCGCGGATCGGCCGGGGGTGGATAGCGGCGTGTTTTCCGCGGTGGCTTGGCACCTGCTGCACGGCAAGGTGCTCTACCGCGACGCGTGGGACCACAAACCGCCCATGGTTCATGTTCTCAACGCGGCCGCGTTGTGGGCCGGTGAACCGTCCATCAATTCCGTCCGGCAGATGGAGAGGCTGTTCGGGGCCCTCGCGGCGGGATTGGCGTTCGGGTTGGCCTGGTTGATGTTTCGCCGCGTGTGGGCGTCGGTGGCCGCGTCGGTGGCGCTGACGGCGATGCTGTTTCATCCGTTGATTTTCGAGGGCGGCAATCTGACCGAGGAGTACGCCGTGACGTTCATGCTGGCGGGCATGGCCGCCGCCGTCGCGTCGAGGCGGGCGACCTCGCGGCGATGGTCCGCCGTGCTGGTGGGACTGTGCGGGGCGGCGCTGAGCTGTGCGGTGCTGACCAAGGAACCGTTCCTGCTGACCGCCCTGCCGTGGGCGGCGCTGGCGGTCTGGCGTAGCACGGGCGTCTCGCCCGTGAGTCGCACGGGCGTCTCGCCCATGCAACGTGGCCTTGGAGAAAACGCCTCGGAGTCGGCAGGGGCGGCAACATCCTCGTGTGAGGAAATTTTTGCCAGCCGCGACCACGGGCGAGACGCCCGTGGGACTCACGGGCAGGATGCCCGTGCTACGCCACGCGAGGGCGAGACGCCCTCGCCACGTGCCTGCCTGCTGGCGCTGCTCCTCGGGGCGGCCGTTCCGGTGGCGGGGTTTGTCGCGTATTTTCTCGTCGTTGGAGGACTGCGCGACTGGCTGGACGTCATCGCGTTCAACGTTTCGTACACGGCCGCCGACCCCGAACGCAAAGCGTTTCCCCTGCGGCTGGTCGCGAACCTTGGCGCGGTGCTGGCCAATTTCTCGGTCGTCAGTTGGTTGGCGTTGCTGGCCGCCCTGGTGGGCATGGCCGGTGTGGCCAGCCGAAAATTCCGCCGCCGCACGGGCGGGCTGGTCGTGATTGCACTGATCGACTGGACCATGGCGGTTCTGGCCACCAGTCTCAGCGGACGCCCGTACGGCCATTATCACCTCCAACTGGTGCCCTCGATGACCCTGTTGGCGGTGTTCGGCCTGGTGTTTGTCGGGCGTCGAATGGCGGTGCTTCAACGGGCCACGGGAATGCCGCCGGCCCTGCAGGCGATTGTCGGGTTTGGTCTGGTCGTGACTCGAATTTCCGACGCCATTTCGTCGCGTCGCCGCCGGGAACGCCGTCGCCATGCGGAAGGGCTGGGCGTGGTGGAGGTGGTGGTGACGCTCGTGCTGCTGTTTGGCGTGCCGCTTGGAGCGTTCTGGTGCCTGGAGGCGCTGGAATCCAAAACGAACACGGTTCAGGACCCGCGAGGTAAACGCACCGTCACCATCAGGCCGCTGGGCGGATTCACGGTTCGGCTGACCGAACCGGTGTCACGCTGGGAGGGCGACGCAATGACCGCGTACGTGCGTGATCGGGCGTCGGGGCAACGCGTGTGGGTGGCCAATTCGTTTCTCAGCTACGTCTACCCGCACGCCGGAGTGCTCAGCCCCACGCCCCGCCTGTACCTCAACGAGGACCTGTTCGTCGACACGCCGGCCTCCACCGCCCAACAGAAATATCAACAGATTGTCCACGATATCGAGACAAACCCGCCGGCCATGATCCTGATCCAGACCCGCTGGCGCGAACTCCTCGACCCCCAAGGCCTGGCCGACGTGCTGCGAAACTACGAACTCACCGACCGCCTGCCGACAAACATCGACTGGCTGGAGGACCCGACCGTGGAAGTCTGGTCTCACCGCTACTCTTTCACCACCTCAAACCCGTAATTGCTGAGCAGCCAGGCGCCCCTGGCCGATCCGTCCAACCTCAGCGTGTTGGCGCGATCCCGGTGGCGATACCGCACGCCGCCGGTCGGTTTTCCGTCGGCGTCCCGGGCGCCGTTGAGGAACCAGTACGCCTGATCGTCCGCCGTCAGACAGAACTTCGACGGGGTGATCCCGTTGGCCACCCGTCCGTCCGAGAAAAAGTTGCGCGAGTGCGTGTATTCGGAGGGTTCCGCGTTCGGGTCGTAGGTGCCCATGAGCGGCCTGAGGTCGTCGAACTTTCGCATGTCCACGCGTTTTCCGTAGCGGGCGTCGTACCAGTAAAACGTCGTCCACATGCCCATGCCATAGTGGATGTACGCGCTGTTGGTCACGACCCCCAGCGGGTCGTTGTTGTCGCCGGCGGGGTTGGCCACCGCGGGACAAATGAACTGCGGGGCGGGTTCGGAGACGCCTAATTTGGGGTTAATATACGCCGTGCCCTGTCCGGCATACCCCTTGAACCCGTTGTCCGGGGCGCCGTCGACCAGTTTCTGGTACGGCTGGTGAACGTATCGTCCCAGACCTTCGGGCATCGGGTACTGGAAGCAGGTCGGAACGGTCTGTTCGTGATCTTCGGAAAAGAAGAGGAACGCGTGCCCCTGGCTTTTGAGGTTCGTCAGACAGCCGGTGCTCTTGGCCAATTGCTTCGCCCCCGACAGCGACGGCATGAGAATCGACACCAATATCGCGATAATCGCCACGACCACCAACAACTCAATCAACGTAAACCCACTCCAACGACCACGCCGGACACCAAAACGCGGGGGGATCATTGAACACCCCCGTCGCGAGCCGGAACATCTAGTGAGTGAGTGAGTGAGTGAGTGAGTGAGTGAGTGAGTGAGTGAGTGAGTGAGTGAGTGAGTGAGTGAGTGAGTGAGTGAGTGAGTGAGTGGGCGCGCGGGTCTCATAAGCATGGTCCTTTTATACGGTTACGATATTACACAAAACGCTCCCGTCTTCACGTTCCCGTGAAGCTGCACATCACGAACGAATTGGCCACAACCGCTGCTGGACACTGTAATTGTATCGGTTTTCCGTCGGGGGGCAAATGATTTCCGCGAAATTCATGCCGATTCTTCTACTCAATGCCCAGGGGCTTTTGGGTCGATATACAAGCAGTGCCAGGCCGCCCGCGTGGTTTTCGTTTGCGCGCGGGGTGTCGAGGCACATTCAGCAACACAGAATCGCCGGATGGTTGTAGGATGGAATGGGCGAGGTGATGGATGGACGTCGTCGGCGACAATCGGGATCGGGGTTTGCGGGAGTTTTCCGCGTGCGTGTGCTGCGGTGCGCCGCGGGGTTCGGCGTCCGTCGAGTCGCGGGGCTGGTGCCGCGTGTGCGGGCTGCGGTGGGATGTTGCCGTCGCGCCACGGGAGGACGGCGATATTTCCAACGCCAATGATCCGGTGGAGTGGCTTCGTTGTCGACTTGCCGGGGCGGAGGAGGTCGTGATCGGCACCGCCAACGGCGACGGTTTTTTGCAGAGCGTGCTGCGAAAATTTTCACGAACAGACCCATCGTCGGATTCGTCGTCGGCAGGCCGTTCGTCGGTCCGGTGGACGCTTTCGCCGCGCGCCCTGCTGCACGCGATCGAGCGCTGCGGCGGGTGGAGCGCGGATTTGGCCGCGGCCGGCTGGCGGAGCCGCCTGCCTCGGCTGCGTTGCCGCGTGCGTCGCGGCGAGGGTCCGGCGTATAAAGGCGGTGTCAGCCTGGTGACGCTCTCGTGCGAGCGCGACGTGCCGGAGACGATTCGGATGGTGCTGGAATTGGCCCCGGCGTTCGCCGAAACGGTGGTGCTGTACGACGGCGATGCGGTTCCGGCGGCGCTGGAGCCGTTGGCGGGGTTGTCGAACAAGCCGAACGTGAAGCTGTTCGCCCGGCCGTTGGAAAAGGATTTCGCCGCGCAGCGAAACGCGGCGACGAGGCTGGCGTCGTATGACTGGGTGCTGCATCTGGACGCGGACGAACGGCCGTCGCCGGCGATGTTGTCGTCGCTGCCGCAGTTGGTGGCGTTGGGCGAGCGACACGGGTTTTTGACGATCGGCGTTCCCCGCGCGACGTTTGTGGACGGCCAGGTGACCGAAACGGACCCGGACCCGCAGTACCGGCTGCACCATCGCAGCGAGCGGTGGGTGCGGAAGGTTCACGAACGGCCGCGGTCGTTTGTGCAGGACTGGCGGCGGGCCTGGTTGGTGGATTATCGGCCTGACGTGCGGATGGTGCATCAGATTCAGTCGAAGTTTTTGGCCGAAAAAAGCCAGTTTTACGACGCCATCCGCGAGGGCGCCGGCGACATCGACGGATTGCAGCAGATCAAAGCCACGTACCTCGACGAGAACGAAAACACTTCGGGTCCGACCGACGCGCGGGCCGACGGAGACCGCGCATGAGGATTTGTTTTGCGACACGAACCCCGTTTGTCAGCGGCGGCGAGACCGTGCTGTTGCGGCTGGCGAAGGAACTGGTCCGCCAGGGGCACGACGTCTGCATCGTGTGCCCGGCCGGGTCGCAGTCGCACACGTTTTTTGCCGATCACGGGTTGGCGGTCGAGGCCGCGGAGTTGTGCCTGACTGACTGGCGGCACCCGTTGCGATTCACCGCGGGCGTCCGGGCGATGCGGCGGATTCTTCACGCTCGCCGCGTGGAGATCGCCCACGCCAACGACCTTTCGACGATTCAGCCGCTGGGCCTGGCCTGCCGCAAGGCGGGACTGCCCGCGGTGGCGCACGTCCGGCAGATGGTCAAACCCGGCGGGCCGGAGTGGTACTTCAAGTTCGGCGCGGACCACGTGATGACGATTTCCGACTACATGAAGCGTCATCTGCTGGAGGTTTCGCCGGCCGTGTTCGAGGGAAGGACGACCGTGTCGTTGGACGGTGTGGTCGTGCATTCGTCGGCTGACGAGGCCGCCAAACGCGCTGCCCGTCGGGAGTTGGACCTGCCCGAGGATCGGTTTGTGTTCCTGTTCGCCAACCAGTTCAACGACATCAAGGGCCTGCCGGATTTAATCGGCGCGGTGGCCCTGCTGGAGGGGAACCTGCGGGAGCGGTGCGTCGTATGTGCGGTAGGGGATGACATGCAGACACAGGGCGTGTATCGACAGGCGATGATGCAACTGGCCCGCGACAAGGGCGTGGCCGGCGTGATCCGGTTTCCGGGGTTCCGCCGCGACGTGCCGACTTGGCTGGCCGCGTGCGACTGGTGCGTCGCACCGTCGCTGGTGGAGCCGCTCGGGGCGACGGTGATGGAGGCGATGGCGGTCGGTCGGCCTGTGATCGGAACCCGCGTTGGCGGAATTCCCGAGATGATTCGCGAGCACCGGACGGGCCTGCTGGTGGACGGCGGGCGGCCCGATCAGTTGTCCGAAGCGATGGCGGCGGCGATGACGACGCCGGGCATGACGGCCTCGTTCGGCCAGGCCGGGTACGAGGTGGCGAAACAGGAGTTTTCCATTGAGCGTCACGCGCGCGACGTGCTCGCGATGTACGAGCGGGTGCTGGCGTGTCGCGGGCGTCCCGCCCGCGATGACCGTTCCATGGGTCAAACGGTTCAAGAACGTCCAGGCTCTTCGCAGCCGGACGCGGGCATCCTGCCCGCGCGAGGCGGCGAAGCAGGTTTGACGTCCCATAGCGACCAGGCCCGTGGAACGCACAACGCGGGCGGGACGCCCGCGCCACGACCAGACGCGGGCGAGACGCCCGCGGCACGACCAGACGCGGGCGGGACGCCCGCGACACGACCGCTGCTGGCGTTTTCGCAGGTGTATCCGCCGTACGTGGGGGGGTCGGGATTGTGGGTGCACCGGCTGGTGCAGGCCTGGCCCGGACCGGCGGCGGCGCTGTGTCAGGAGCATCCGCAGGCGCCGGCGGAGGAGTATCAGGGAAAAACCCGAGTCCGCCGAGTGGGGTTCGATTTCCCCAGTTGGGCGCCCGACACATGGCGGTCGCTCACGAGTTACCGGACGGCGGCGCGCGTTTTACGGCGTGAAATCAAGGGATTTTCGCAACAATCCGCGGTGGTGCTGTGCGGGCGGGGCATTCCCGAGGGCGTGATCGCCCGCTGGGTGGGCCGCGCGCCGTACGTGACCTTGGCCCACGGGGAAGAAATTGTCACATGTTTGACCTCCCGTAAATTGAAAATGCTGTTACGATATTCGTATCGAGGCGCGCGGCTGGTGATCGCGAACTCGGAGAACACGCGGCGGTTGGCGATACAGGCCGGCGCGGACCCCGAGCGATGCGTGGTGATTCCGCCGGGCGTGGACGCGTCGAGGTTTGCCAATCCCATGGAGGGGGCCCCATCATGGACGATTCGGCCGGGCGCGATGGTGGTCGCGACGGTCGGAAGGCTGGAACCACGGAAGAACCAGGTCGGCGTGATTCAGGCCGTCGCGAAACTGGTCGCGTCGGGACGGGACATTCAGTACGTGATCGCCGGAGCGGGCGTCGGCAGGCCGGCGGTGGAACAGGCCATTGCGGACAACAACATGCAATCGCACGTGACGCTGCTGGGCGAGGTTTCGGACGACGACGTTCGCGCGTTGTATCACGCGTGCGACGTGTTCGCGATGCCGTCGATCCAGCACGGGCCCTCGATTGAGGGGTTCGGCATCGTGTTTCTGGAGGCCGCCGCCGCGGGCAAGCCCTCGGTCGCGGGAACGGCAGGCGGGTCGGGCGAGGCCGTCGTTCACGAGTCCACCGGACTGGTCGTGGACGGAACGGACATCGAGGCCGTCGCGTCGGCGCTGGCAAGGCTGTACGACCGCCCGGAGCTTCGGCGGACGTTTGGCCGAAACGGACAGCAGCGGGCGACACAGGAGTTTGACTGGGCGATCGTGCTGCAAAAAGCCCACGACGCCATTTTGGCAGCAATCACATGAAACATTTTTTATTCATGATCGTGATGACGATGGGCCTGTCGTTCAAGGCCCTCACCGAGCCTTTCTGGGCGGTGGCCCTGTATTACATGTGGGGCGTGCTGAGGCCGCAGGCGATCTGGGACTGGGCGCTGCGCGATTATCCGGACATGCGGTGGTCGCTGATCGCCGCCCTGGTCGCGCTGGTGATGCTGGTGATCCGTTCGGGCGGCCTGGGCAAACCCAAGGTCGAACCCGGTTTCGTCTCCCTGGTGTTCATGTTCGGCATGTGCGTTCTGTTCAGTTACATCAGTGCCTACAACATGGACGAGGCCGCCACGCCCAGTTGGGAATATTCCAAGATCATCATCATGCTGATGGTGGCCGCCCTGGTGGTGACCGAACCCCGCTACATCCGCTACCTGGGATGGATCGTGTTCGGCGGGCTGATTTACATCGTGTACACCGTCAACTCGCTGTACGTGTTCGACGGGCGCGTGGACATCATCGAGGGGTACGCCGGTCTGGACAACAACGGGGCGGCCTTGATGATGGCGATGGTGGTTCCGTTCTGTTATTACTTTTTCATGGCCGAGCATCGGTGGTGGCGGTGGGGGTATCTGTTTTGCATGATCGCGGCGGCGCACGCGGTGATGTTGACCAACTCGCGCGGGGCGATGCTCAGTTCGCTGCTGGCGTTCGTGGGCATGGTGATGACCACCGAGAAAACCAAGCGGTGGCGGATGATCGTCATCGCGGTCGCCCTGGCCTTGATGGTGATGCCGCTGGCCGGCAAACAGGTCCGCGCCCGCTTCGGGTCGTCCTTTGACGAGGGGAAGCGCGACGAGGACGCGTCGGTGCAGTCGCGCTACGGCAGTTGGGAGGCCGGGATGAAAATCGTCCGGGACTATCCCATTTTCGGGGTCGGGCCGCGCAACAGCAAATTTTTCATCAAGGACTACGGTGCGGACTTCGAGGGGCGGACGATTCACAATCTCTACATCCAATTGGCCGCCGACTGCGGATTCCCCGCCGTGACCTTCTACATGGTGTTGTACTTCTCGTCGATGATCTGGGCGTGGAAAGGCGCCGTCATGGTCAAAAACCACACCACCCACGAGCAGCGGTGGCACTATAATATCTCCATGGCGTGCTTCTGGAGCCTGGCGCTGTTTCTGGTGGGCGCGTTCTTCCTGTCCCTGGAAACCTTTGAGACACCGTACCTGCTGATGTTCATCGGCGCCACGTCGCAGCGGTTCTCCCTGGGCATGCGCGAGGTGCCCGAAACGGAACTGATGGAGGCCGTTCCGGAAGCGGAAGCGATGGCGTGAAGCAGTGACAAGCGACAAGCGACAAGAGAGGGAATGATTCGGCGTGCTCATTGCTCCGGCAACAGGTGAGAAAGTCGCGAAATGCGATGACTCCGCACGGAGGTTCGAGTACGATTGAGGGGCGAAACTCTTGTCACTTGTCGCTTGTCACTGCTGCACGAATGGATTTACCGTGAATGAAATGACTTCGACACAACGGGTATGCGGTCTTCACGTTCGCCGGGGCGGGCGGGCGTCGAGTGTTCAGCCGGTGACGGTGGGGTTGCCGCTGCCGGCAGGTCGCGTGCGCGACGTGGGGACGCTGACGGTGCTGTCGGCGGACCTGGAGCACGCGCTGCCGCTTCAGTGCGAACCGCTGGAACATTGGCCCGACGGGTCGGTCCGGTGGGTGCTGCTGGATTGGCTGCTGCCGGCCGGCGCGACCGAGGCCGTGCTGGCGGTCCGCGAACGTGGCGAGGGCGTCCCGCCCTCGTGTCCCGCGGGCATCCTGTCCGCGCGAGGCGGCGAAGACGGTTTGACGTCCTCCGTTGACCAGCCACATGGAGCGCACAACGCGGGCGAGACGCCCGCGTCACGTGGCGAGGGCGTCCCGCCCTCGTGTCCTGCGGGCATCCTGCCCGCGCGAGGCGGCGAAGGCGATTTGACGTCCTCCGTTGACCAGCCACATGGAGCGCACAACGCGGGCGAGACGCCCGCGACACGTGGCGAGGGCGTCCCGCCCTCGTGTGTCGCGGGCATCCTGCCCGCGCGGAGCGGCGAAGACGGTTTGACGTCCTCCGTTGACCAGGCCAATGGAACGCACAACGCGGGCGAGACGCCCGCGTCACAAGAGGCGCCCGCGACACAGGAACCTCCGTCGGCTGTGGAGGCGGCAACACCCGCCGCGACAACAGAACCGCCCGCCACGACAACGGAACCATCCGCCGACGCAAATTCGCCGGCCCATGCGAATCCGCCCGCCGACACCAAACCGTTCGTCGACCCCAAACCGTTCGCCAACGCGACACCGTTTATCGACACGGAAACCTCCAGGCGATTCGCGGGCAGCGTGTCGGCCGCCGTCATGCGGCTCATGGCCCAGATGCAGGCGAACACGGCGTCCGAACCCGAGGACGACTCCGACGTGCCCGCCGCCGAGGACGTCGAAACCCTCGACGCCGTCGCCGTCACCGACGAACCCGCCACCGCACACAACGTCGCCACAACACGAAACTTCACCACCCTGTACGCCGCCGCCATGGCGCAGGCCGCCTCACCACCACACCCCGCCGCCGTTGCCATCGCACAGGCCAACCGCAAACCGCCCGTTCACGCGATCTTCCTCCCCGCCTCGGGAAAACCCTGGTCGGCGGTCCGACTCGCCGACGGACGCGGACTTATCGTCGAGGCCGAAGACCAGGCCGGCGAAACGTTCTGGGCCAAGTGGCACGACGTCCGCGAAGAAACCGACGGACCCGTGCGGCGGTCGATCCACGCCATCGGCCGCCTGACCGGTCCCAGCGGCGAGTTGGCGGAGGTGGAACTCCGGCTGCATACTTTCGCGGGAACACCGGCCGCTCGGGCGGAACTGACCGTCCGCAACCCCCGCGCGTCGTCGCACCCCGGCGGTTGCTGGGATTTGGGCAACGACGGTTCGATCTACTTCCGCCGCCTGACGGCCGCCCTGGGCGGTCCGTGGCGGCAGACGGCGGTGTCCGCCCAGCCGGACCTGCCGGCCGGTACGGTCGCCGGAAACTGGACGCTCTGGCAGGCCTCCAGCGGAAAACCCAACTGGAAAAGCTCCAACCACGTCAACCGCCGCCACGAAATTCCGCTGCCCTTCCGCGGCTATCGACTGGCCACCGCCCGTTCCACGCGCGAAGGACTGCACGCCACACCGCTGGTCATCGCTCGCGGGTCCGGCGCGTCGGTCGGATTGGCCGTCGAAAACTTCTGGCAGAACTTCCCCCAGAGCGTCGAATCCCGCGATGGAAACCTGCTCTACCACCTCTTCCCTCCGCAGATGCCCGACGTCCAGGAACTCAGCGGCGGCGAGCAGAAAACCTGGACCTTCCACTGGGCCGCCGGCGGCGAATCCATGTCCGCCGAGTCGCTCGCCTGGTGCCGCGAGCAAGCCGTCGTGACGGCCGAACCCGAGTACTACGCCTCCACCGGCGCCCTGCCGAACTTCGTCACCACATCCGACGGCGATCCCGCGTACGGAGCCCTCGTCGATGCCGCACTCGACGGCGACGACACGTTCGAACACAAACGCGACGTCCTCGACGAATACGGCTGGCGGCACTTCGGCGACATCTACGGCGATCACGAAGCCGTCTTCGCCAAGGGCGACTCGCCGATGGTCTCGCACTACAACAACCAGTACGACGCGGTGTTGGGTATGGCGTTGCAGGGCCTGCGAAGCGGCGACGGCCGCTGGATGACGGCCTCGGGCGAGTTGGCGAGGCACGTGATCGACATCGACGTGTACCACACCGCGGCCGACAAATCCGCCTACAACGGCGGAATGTTCTGGCACACGGTGCACTACATCGACGCCGACACGACCGGCCATCGCACGTATCCCGCCGCGTCGCGTCGCGGCGGCGGGCCCAGTCCGGGGCACCTGTACACCAGCGGCCTGATGTACACCTACTGGCTCACCGGCGACCGCTGGGCCCGTGGGGCGGCCATCGGGTTGGGGCAGTTCGTCATCGATTGCGACGACGGGTCGAAAACCGTCTTCCGCCACCTTTCGCGACGCCACACCGGCCTGGCGACCGAATCCGCACCGGACTACCATGGCCCAGGCCGGGCCAGCGGAAACGCGCTCAACGCCCTGCTCGACGCCCACCGGCTCAGCGGCGAACCGCGCTTCCTCGACAAGGCCCAGCAGATCATCCGCCGCTGCATCCACCCAGCCGACGACTTCACCCAACTGAACCTGCTCGACACCGAGCGGCGATGGTTCTACACGATGTTTCTCCAGTCGCTGGGCAAATTCCTCGACTACAAGGCCGACCTCGGCCAACTCGACGCGATGTACGCCTACGCGCGGGCGTCGCTGCTGCACTACGCGCAATGGATGGCCGCCAACGAGTATCCGTATCTCGACAAGCCCGAAAACCTGGAGTTCCCCACCGAAACCTGGGCCGCCCAGGACATGCGGAAAAGCGAGGTGTTCGCCTACGCCGTCCGTCACGCGGAGGCGGAAGATCGCGAATGGTTCCGCGAACGGTGCGAGTTTTTCTTCCGCGACGCGGTGGGGCGTCTGACGACCATGCCCACGCGAACGCTCGCCCGCCCGGTCGTGCTGCTGCTGACCAACGGCCTGATGTGCCAGTACCTGCGGCTGCACCCGGACGCAGCCACGCCGGCCCCGGCGAAACCGCACTCCCCCGCGAGTTTCGGCGCGCCGATGGACTTCCGCCCGCAAAAACGCGTCGCGATCCAACGAGCGAAAATGATCGCCGCTGTTGGGGCGGTGGTGTTCGTTGCGGTCGTGGCGGCCGTGGTGTGGTGGTGGGTGAGGTAGGCGAGAGAACGGGATCCGGGATTCGGGACCCGGGACCCGGTTTTTCGTGGCGTATGGGTGAAAATGGACCGATGAATCGAGGGAATCGTTTTTATTGACTGGCTAACGAACCGAACAAACATATGGCGACAACACACGATAGTTCCTCCCCCGAATCCCGGATTCCGAATCCCGGATCCCGTCCGTTGCGAGTCCTTCACGTCCTGCACACGCTGATGCGGGCCGGGGCGGAGCAGTTGGTGGTCGAGATGGCCGTCGGCTACCGCGGGCGGCTGGAGACGGCGGCGCTGTGCCTGGACCAACTCGGGCCTCTGGCGGACCAACTGCGGGCGATGGACGTGCCGGTGTTTTTCACGCGGCGCGGTCCGGGCATGGAACTGGGTCAGACGGCGAAGATTCGCGACGCGATCGTCGAGTTTTCGCCCGACGTGCTGCACTGCCATCAATACACGCCGTTTTTCTACGGTTCGCTCACGCGGCTGCGGATGGGGCTGACGCCGGCGGGCCGGCGTCGCAGGCCCGCGCTGCTGTTCACCGAGCACGGGCGGCATTATCCCGACATCGTAAGTTCCAAGCGGCGGATGATGAACAAGCTGCTTCTGCCGCAGGCGGCCCACATCACGGCCGTGTGCGAGTTCACGCGCGACCGGCTGGTGGAGAAGGAGGGCGTGTCCGCCGGGCGGGTCGAGGTGGTGTACAACGGTGTGGACCCGTCGCGGTTCGCGGGGCTGCCGTCGCAAGCGGCGGCGCGGGCGTCGCTGGGGGTGCCGGCGGACGGGCCGCTGGTGGTGCAGGTGGGCACGTTGCGGAGCGTGAAGGATCATCCGACGGCTTTGCGGGCCTTCGCGGCCGTGCTGCGGGAATTGCCGGCGGCGCGCATCGCCTTCGCGGGCGACGGGCCTGATTTGCCCGATTGCATGGCGCTGGCGACGGATCTGGGCATCGACGGTTCGGTGCATTGGCTGGGGTCGCGCAGCGACGTGCCGAACGTGCTGACCGCCGGCGACGTGATGCTGATGACCAGCCTGTCCGAAGCCCACAGCGTCTCGCTGCTGGAGGCGATGGCCGCCGGGCTGCCGGTCGTCGCGACGGCCGTCGGGGGAATCCCCGAAACGGTGTCCGACGGTCAAACCGGCCTGCTCGCCCCCCGCGGTGACGCCGCGGGATTGGCCGCCCATCTGGTCACGCTGCTTCGTGACGAACCGCTCCGCCGCCGCATGGGCCAGGCCGGCTTGGCCCGCGTCCACGAACGGTTTTTGCGGCAACAGATGCACGAACGATATTTCCAGATTTACCAGCGCTTATCGCGTGGGGCAAGCATGTAGGCTTTTTGAAGTAAAATGATGTAAAACAGTTGTAAATTCGACATTCGAAACCAATGGAGACGGCATGGTTGCAGGTGCGTATGCTTGACGTTGAAGATGAAGTGAGCGGCCTCCACGGTCTCGTGCCGGAGTCGCCGGCATGTAGCCGCGGAGCGGTGTCTGATATAGCCCAGGGTGAGCGGTATTCCGCGAGCCCTGGGTCGGCGGTCTTTTTTTCCTTGTATAATCGTTCGCTCGTGCCACGGGCCGAATGTCAAGCCGTCGCACACCTGCGGCGGCCCACGACGCACGCTGTCCCCCTGTGGGCATCGTTGGATGCCGTGCAGGCACGCGAGTTCGGCTTCGGCCTGTGGCGTCTGCGAACGGTTATGAAAAAAAAAGAAGATCGCAACCCAGGGCTCGCGGAGTACCGCTCGCCCTGGGCTATAGTAGACGCCGCTCCGCGGCTTATTCCCGGCGCTCCAAACGCGAGGTCGTGGAGGACAATTAATTTGTCCTCCACGCCGAAATCACACACCAATCGTGCTACCGTCTCAAAAAAATCGCGTTATTCGCGTCTGAAAAAGGACAAGTCACTCCGACCGTTGGGGATTTTTGATTTTGCAATTTGGAATTTGTTTCGAATTTCGGATTTCGGATTTCGAATTTTCGCCCTCCAAACCGCCGCGATGCGAAAGGAGCGTCCATGACGCCCCTTCGCATTCTGCATCTGCGTGTGGTTCGCGGAACGGGCGGCGGGCCGGACAAGACGACCCTTCGCGGGTGTGCGTGGCTGCGGCGGCACGGGCACGACGCGCAGGCGTTTTATATGCTCGACGCCCGCGAGGACACCGGGCGGTTGCAGCAACTCGCCGCCGAACTGGGCGTGCCGATGCGCGTGGCGCTGGAGCGTTCGCCGCTGTCGCCGGGCACGCTGTGGCGGCTTCGGGAGGTGTTGGCCGGCGGGCGGTTTGACGTGCTGCACACGCACGATTACAAGTCCAACGCGATGGCGCAGTTGGCGCGGGTGGCGTTTGGTTTTGGCGGGCGGGTGGTGGCGACTGCGCACGGTTACAACCGGACGACGCGTCGCGAAGTGTTGTATTACGGCTTGGAGCGAGCGTGTTTTCGGCACGTTCGGGCGATTATTTGCCCCACGCGTGACATGTGGCGTCTGCTGCGGGGGTTTGGTTTGCCGGCGTCGCGGCTGCACGTGATCCCCAACGGTATCGAGACGGCCGGGCGTGCGAGGCCGAAGGAGCGACGTGTCGCGGGCGTCTCGCCCGCGTCGGGCATGCCTGTGACGGCTGGCGAGATCGGTGGCAAATCCACGCCCAACGCGGGCGAGACGCCCGCGACACGGGCGACGACGCGGCTGCTGTACCTTGGCCGGTTGAGCGCCGAGAAGGACGTCGCCAATCTGCTCCGGGCGGCGGTGCTGTTGCGCGAGCGCGGGGTGCGGTTCGACCTGCGGATCGCCGGTGACGGCCCGGAGCGGGCCTCGCTGGAGGCCCAGGCCCGCGAGGCGAATCTGCTGGCCGCCAACACCGCCGCGGCGCACGCCGCGCCGGCCCGCGTGGAGTTTCTGGGGTTCCGAACCGACGTGGACGACCTGCTCGCCGAGGCGGACATTCTCGTCAACCCCAGCCAGACCGAATGCATGCCCAACAGTGTGCTCGAAGCCATGTGGGCCGGCGTGGGCGTGGTGGCGACGAACGTCGGCGGGCTGTCGGAAATGATCCGCCACACCGAGCAAGGCCTGCTCTGCCCGCCCCGCGACAGCACCGCCCTCGCCGACGCCGTGGCCCAACTGGCCGGCAACCGCGACGAACTCCAACGAATGACCCAAAACGCCGCCGCCCGCGTCGACGCGGAATTCACCTTCGAAAGCCGGATGAACCGCGTGGAAACACTGTACCGCACGGTGTTGGACGAGAGCCAATCGCCACAAGCCATCAGCCACAAGGTAAGGAACGATGGTTGCAATGGGTAAAGAGTTCATTCGGCTGTGGCGGGAGTTGGTGAAAATTCAGACGTTGATTTGCCGATGTTCAATATGATGCTGCTGGCGACAAATTTTGCCATACCTGGTGGCTTGTGGCTGGTGGCTAATGGCTGATGTGAAAATGAAACCGATCCTCAAACAACTGGCGGCGTTTTTGTGCACCCTGGCGGTGTTGCCGGTGCTGGTGCGGTATGGGCTGCTGCGGGCGATGTTCGGGCCGGCGAGGGCGTGTCAGGCGGTCTCGCAGTCGGCGTCCAAATGGGCCGGGCCGGTGGGGGAGTACCTGCGGCTGGCCGTGCTGCGGCGGGTGTTGGCGCACGTCGGCCCCGAGGCCGTCGTGTCGTTCGGCAGCGTCTTCAGCAAACCGACCGCCCGCCTGGAGGCCGGCGTGTACGTGGGGTCGTACTGCGTGATGGGCGACGTGCGGATCGGCGAGGACACGCTGATCGCCGATCACGTCCTCGCGCCCAGCGGCGGGCACCAGCACGGGTTCGAGCGGCTGGACGTTCCGATCCGTCAGCAGCCCGGCCAGTTGCAGACGATCCGCATCGGCAAGGACTGCTGGATCGGCACGCGCGCGGTGATCCTCGCCGACGTCGGCGACCACGCCATCGTCGCCGCCGGCAGCGTGGTGACCACCCCCGTGCCCGACTACGCCATCGTCGCCGGGGCGCCGGCGAAAGTGATCGGCGATCGGCGGACAAGACCAGCGACCAGTGACAAGTGACAAGCGACAAGAGAAGGAAAGTCTTGCCTTTTATCACCATGAATTTGAGCGAGAGCGACGAAGTAGACAAGACGTTTCTTCTCTTGTCGCTTGTCACTTGTCACTGGTCGCTTTTTCCCGAACGCTGTGGTCGTAATTGCAGTAGTGAATGTATGGAACGCCATGACGCACACGAAACCTGAATTCATCGTCTTCAGCGACGACTGGGGCCGGCACCCGTCGAGCAGCCAGCATTTGTTCCGCCGCATCGGCCGCGAGCATCGCGTGCTGTGGGTGGACACGATCGGCCTGCGCAGCGCGAAGGCGGATTCGTTCACGCTCTTTCGCGGCCTGGAGAAACTGCGAAAGTGGGCCCGGCCCCTGCGGCGAGTGAACGACAACCTGTGGGTGCTCGCGCCGATCATGCTGCCGACGGCCGGCGAGGATGTTCTCGCCCGCGTCAACGCACGTCTGGTGACGACGGCCATCCGTCGCGTGACGACGCGGCTGGGCTTTCATAACCCCGTCCTGTTCTCCTCGGTGCCGACGGCGGTGGATTACGTCGGGCAACTCGGCGAGTCGCGCGTCGTGTATTACGTCACGGACGATTACCGCCTTTGGCCGGGCGCCAACGCGGAAAAAATCCGCCTCGCCGACCGCCGCCTCCGCGACGTCGCCGACGTCGTGTTCCCCTGCACGCAGGCCCTGATGGAGCCCGACTGCCCCAAAAGCACGCTCCTGCCGCACGCGGTGGATTTCGACCATTTTACGACGCTCGCTGCCGAACCGGCCGACCTGGCCGCGATTCCGCACCCGCGAGTCTGCTTCTTCGGCCTGATCTACGAAAAAATCGACCTCCCGCTCCTGGCCCGCCTGGCCGCGGCGAGGCCCGACGTGCATGTCGTCCTCATCGGCCCGGTGAAAACGGACGTCTCCATCCTCGCCCCGCATCCCAACGTGCATCTGCTCGGGCCAAAACCCTACGGCGAGTTGCCGGCCTATCTTCAGGCCATGGACGCCATCGTCGTCCCCTATGTGCCCGACGACGAAAAACTCCACTGCGGACCGCTGAAAATCCGCGAGTGCCTCGCCGTCGGCAAACCGACCGTCCTGCAAAACATCCCCGACCTGCGGCAATTTGCCGACGTCGTGCGGCTGTACGACTCGCCCGACCAGTTCATCGCCCAGGTGGACGCCGCGTTGGGGCGTGACGAGGGCGTCTCGCCCTCGTGTCTCGCGGGCGTCCCGCCCGCGCGGAGCGGCGAAGGCGATTCGCCGCTCTCCAGTGGCTTGACCAATGGAACGCACAACGCGGGCGAGACGCCCGCGTCACGTAGCAACGCCGACCTCGCCGCCGCAATGCGCCAGCGCGTGCACGGCCAAACGTGGGAGGCCCGGGCCGAGTTGGTGCTGGACACGCTGGCCAAACTCGAGCCGGCCGCCCCGGCCGTCGCAACCCAACGACTGTCCGTGTCGCTCTCGCAAGAGCCGCCCGCCTGGTCGGGCCTGCTCGGGCATGACGACGCGAGCATCTTTCACGATCCGCGATGGGGCGCGGTCATGTTCCAGGCGTACGGAAATCAGCCGTTTTATCTCACCGTCCGCCGCGGGCGCGAACCCGTCGCCGCGCTGCAACTGGTGCGGCAGGCCAGCGCGGTTTTCGGCACGCATCTGTGCAGCCTGCCGTATTTCGACTCGGCCGACATCCTCAGCCGTGACCCCGACGCGACGGCGATGCTGCTGACGCAGGCCGCGAACCTGCGGCAAAAAACCGCCGCCCGGTGGGTCGAGTTGCGGCTGTCGCGCCCGCTGCCCCAACTGCCCACACGCGACGACAAAGTCACCATGCTCCTGCCACTGCCCGACGATCCCGCCGTGCTGTGGGACAAGCTCAAAGCCAAGGTCCGCAACCAGATCCGCAAGGCCACCAAGGCCGACCTGCGGGCCGTCCACGGCGGCGGCGAACTGCTCGAACATTTCCACGCCGTCTACCTGCGGACGATGCGCGACCTGGGCAGCCCCGCCCACAGCCGGACGTTCTTCGAATTGATCCTCCGCCACTTCCCCGACGCCGCCCGCGTATTCGTGGTGTACCAAAACCGTCGCCCGCTCGCGGCCTCGCTCACCCTCCGCGACCGTCACGCCCTCCGCGTCCCCTGGGCCGGCAGCGACTGGCGGTTCAGCCTCCTCAACGCCAACATGCTCCTCTACTGGGCCATGCTCGAACACGGCTGCCGCGACCGCGCCCCCAACTTCGACTTCGGCCGCGGCACGCGCGACGGCGGAACGTACCAATTCAAAAAACAATGGGGCACCACCGAGGTGCCGTTGTACTGGCAATATTTGTTAGGCGAAGGCGACACACTCCCCGAACTCCGCCACGACAGCCCACGTTACCAAAAAGCCATCGAGGTGTGGAAACGCCTGCCGCTCACCACGGTGCGACACCTGGGGCCGTTGGTTGTGCGGAAGTTGAGTTAGAGGCATTCAAGTTCCGGGAAGCCAGAAGGCAAGAAATTTTATTGACACTGCGAACACGAACGGTAACAATCCAACCCTGTTCAGGATTGGTTTGTTATTTCAGGTGTAGCGTGTCGTTATAAAAATAACGTGGGTGATGTCTGATGGTGGACTGGGTAAAATTTCTGAGGGAATTTCGCAAGCTATGGAGTGGAGTACCCAAGTCGGTCGCGGGTCATCTACATATTTTCGGGCTGGTTCTGGTCCTCGTGTTGGTACTGGGTGGTATCGCAGCTTTCAAAGACACAGGGAATGCTTTGGTCATCTTCTTGGTGAGCATGGGTGCATTCATCTATTGCTTCACCCTTCTACTAAAGTCCGGCTTGTTATCTCCCGATACAACCCTTGTATTGAAATTGTCTCGAATTAGAGGAGAAATCGAACATGCGAGAAGTTTGGCGCAGGGCTTGCCTACAATGTGCCAAGGGGAGTGTGGGCCGCGCATGCAGAAAAAGATACAGTCTCTGATCAGAGTACTGAAGAGGTTGGAGAGTAGTTGTGAATAACCAGATGGATCCATCAATCGAGATTCTTCGCAGATTGCATGGCCATAATCAGCGGCGGCCTACGCCCACCATGCGATTCGCGGCACCGTGCGCTCTTGTAGTGGTATTGGTCGTTGGGTGTCTGATGATCGCGAATGTACTGCCATCCTTACTCGCTGTAATTCTGGCAACGTTGAGTCTTTTGTTTGCATTTTCTGTGTGGTTGTGGAGCACGAAAAAATGGCTTCGTGAGCAGAAGCAGATAGTATGCCATTGTCCATCCATGCGGTTGCACTGGTACCGAGCTTACGAAGCTTACGAAAAGAGTATAATCGTAATGAAAGCCTACGATGACAAGGAGAATCAAGATATCTATTGGCCGGAGAAATCATCACTACAAATTCCGATAGATGTTGACTCTCAAATAGCGGTTTGCCATGAGACGGCAGTTTCGTCAAGGGAATGAAGTTATGGAACCAGCCTTAAAACTCGCTGAAACCGTTTTCGGCAAGACGAGCGATGTATTACAACGAAGGAAATTCTGGGAAGAACTCGCGTCACAGATTGAGTGTGTGTTGTCTTGCAGGATAAAGATTGTATCCTCGCCTGCCCCAGAGTTTGAGAAGTCGGCAGTAACATGGTCATTGATTAGTCACGTCAGTGTAGATTGGCCGAATCCTACGAGATATGCAGAGCCGCAGCATATTATCATCTACGGGGCAAAACTTTCGTCTGCTGTCGTGGCAAGGTGTGTTGGCCATGAACTGTATCATATTCTTGCCCACAATCCACTATCACCAAACCATCAGATCACGGAAGACAAAAAGGTAACATACACGAATGGAGAGGAGAGAGAAGCTGACATCTTTTCTCTCTGGGTACTGATGCGAAGTTTTCCCAATAACGATGATAACCAGAATGCTTACATCAATACCCTCAAAAGCGAAGGATTATCTCCACATTTGGCAGGGTCAGAAATAGAAGAGATCGTTTCCTGGCTTTCCGGTAATTACGCGTAAAAAAACACTGCAATGATGCCACAATACCGAGTTACGCGAATGATTTCGAAGAAATTCGCAGAATTCGCGGCTATTTCTTCGCCGCGGCGATCATCTCGCTGACTTTGCACGAGGCGGCCGCGACGACGCGGTCGGCGGCGCCGTAGTAGACCGTCATCACGCCCGCGTCGTCCACCGTCAGGCCGTTGGAGAAGATCGCGTTGTTGTACAGGCCGATGGTCTCGTAGTCGGTCGTCGGTTCGAGCACCGCCCGGCCCGAGCGGGTGAGCACTTTCTCCGGCCGGTCGAGGTTCGAGAGCATCGAGCCCAGGCAGTAGCGGCCTTTTTCGTCGGAGGCGTGGTAAATCTCCAGCCAACCGTCGGGGGTTTTGATCGGCGGGGCCCCGCAGCCGATCCGGCCGCCTTCCCACGTGTCCGGCGTGCAGGTGAGCGTCTGTTCGTGCCGGCCCCAGTGGATCATGTCCGGCGAATAGGCCGTCCAGACCGAGGGCTTGCAGAACATCCCGCCGTCGGGGCGGTGGCGGCAAACGAACTGGCCGCGGATGCGCTCGGGGAAAATCGCGATGTCCTTGTTGTTGTTCGTGAACATCACACCGAGTTTTTTGAACGTTTTGAAATCGTCCGTCACGGCCAGGCTCGTCACCACGCCGCGCGTACTGATGGCGGAGTAGTTGATGTAATACCGGCCCTCGACGAGCGTGATTCGCGGGTCCTCGATGCCGAACATTTCCTCCGGCCGGTCGCCAATCATCGCGGGCGTGTCGTCGAAGGTGAACGTTTTGCCGCCGTCGCGGCTGCGGGCCAGCCGAAGGTGCGACACGCTGGTCAAATACCCCTGTTTTTTGTACGTGAACACGCGCGGATCGTCGTAGATCAGGTCCGGGTCCTTCTTGTCGATCCGCAGGGTGATCATGTCGCCCTTGGCGGGGTCGAAGAAACAGGTGGCCAATTCGTTGTCGTCGCCGGCCGTCGGCCGTTCCGCGATGCGAACCAGCAGCAGAATCTCCCCGCCGTGCCGAGCCGCGCCGGGGTTGAACGTGCACAGCACCTCCCAGCCGTCGTGTGTCGGCTTGACGTCGCGGGGGCTCAGCAGCGGATTACTCGGATGACGAACAAAGGCCATGATGTTCTCCTTCGAATTTGGTTTGTCGGAGCGTACTGATTCGGCGGAAGAAAATCAAGACGTCGCCCGGTTTACCAGGGTTTTTCAGTTCTCCCGAGAGGCACGATTTTTTTACCACAGAGGCACAGAGACACAGAGAGAGGCACTGGAAATTCGAAACATCGTTCGCAATGGTTTGATTCCTCTGTGTGTCTCTG
>Ga0123353_10000561_pt1 | contig 45712 bp, 41 predicted proteins | sample TergutLab28metaG_3_FD_92763 | JGI IMG/M metagenome (GOLD analysis project Ga0123353, IMG submission 92763) | Labiotermes labralis P3 segment gut microbial communities from Petit-Saut dam, French Guiana - Lab288 P3 | ecosystem: Host-associated > Arthropoda: Insects > Digestive system > Gut ... | reverse complement strand
TGAGGGCGTACAGTGTTGTAAAACAATAGCCATTCCGTAAGGCTGTGATTGAACTCATCGATGTCTTCCAGCAGCATATCTATATGCCACTCTGCGAAATCTTCCTGGATGGTGCGGTTGTAGTGTTCTATCTTTCCGTTGGCTTTTGGAGTTTTCGGATAGTTCCAGAACTGTTTCACCTGTGCTTCGCTGACAGCCTCCTGGAAATACCTGTGGAACTCACTTCCGTTATCAGTTTTGAATATGAATGACCTCGAAAGGCGTAAATAGATTGTTGAAGGGGTCTCTTTTTGATGTTCTCTTGCCTGTGCGCTTGTTTTTGCCTTTGTTTTCCTCTTGTTAAAATTTAGCAAGTGTCGTGCAGGCTATCAAATACTCTCCTTCTTTATTTGGTCAATAATTTTAGAAAAATCAAGGTAGTGCATTCCTGCTGTTTGTATCAATTCACGAGCAATACAACGCTCTGTAGAAAAAACTTTGAATTTCTTTCCCCTCGCCCTAAGTAATTGTAACGCCCTGTCGAAATCGCCATCTCCGCTAATAAGTACTGCCATATCATAATTATCAATGGTATTGAACATATCGAGGACGATTTCAATGTCCAAGTTCGCTTTTTGCCTTAGTTGCCCTGATTCTTGATTGAGTACAGTTTTAATTTGTTTGGTGATTACCGAAAAGCCCATATATGGCAATGCATCCAGGTATCCTTGCTGGCGGTTATCTGGGGTAGCATCTTGTCCCATATAGTAAAAGGCATCTTGTATCTCGCCAAAGTTTGATGATATGTAATCCAGTAGCTTTTTGGGGTCTATAAACTGTTTCAAGGCATCTTTTTGCATATAGAAAAAATTTGCCCCATCTAAAAAAACTGAAACCCTCATATTGGACTCCTTTATGGCAAAGTACAGACTTTGATTCCTAAAGCCTTTTAATCCACTCCACTGCGTTGCGGTAGATGGCGGAGCCGAGGCTCGTTTCGGTGGCGTCCCTGCGTGTCCAGCGGGGGTGTTGGGTGGTGCGTATGTGGTTCTCTGGGTGGGGCATCAGGCCGAATACCAGCCCTGTCGAATCGGTTATGCCGGCGATGTCTTCAATTGAGCCGTTGGGGTTGGCTGGGTAGCCGGCGCCGCGGTTGCCGTCGGAATCGGTATAATACAGCGCTGCGTCCAGTGTCCCTGCCACCTCCGGGGGCGCCACCAGTTTGCCTTCGCCGTGAGCCACCGGAACGTAAATCGTCCCGATGCCGCGGGTGAAAACGCACTTGCTTTGCGGGTTGGCGGTGAGGTATACCCAGCGGCACTCGAAGCGTCCGGAGTCGTTGTTGGTAAGTGTTACCTGCTGACCTTTTGACATTGGTCCCGGCAGGATACCCGCTTTTACCAGTGTCTGGAAGCCGTTGCAAATTCCCATTACCAGCCCGCCGCGCTCGATAAACGGCTCAATTTCATGTCTAAGCTTCAAATTGAGTTCGCTGGCCAATACTTTCCCCGCCCCGAGATCATCACCGTAGGCAAAACCTCCTGGAATTACCAGGCACTGGTAATTGGACAGGCGGAAGGCAGCGCGTGCCACCTGGTTAACCGTAGCCGGTGTTACGGTCGCCCCGAACTGGGCGAAGGCGGCTGCGGTTTCTTCATCACGGTTGGTGCCAGGGGCGCGCAGTATCAAAACATTTACGTTATTCATAATCGTTACCAACGCAGAGGTCTCTGCCATGCTTCCTTGAGCGACTGAATCGGGAGGTTGATTACAAGATTGCCGTCAAGTCCGGTAATTTTAACCGTGTCTGACCTTTTTACGCTGCCTATGGCGGCGCAGGCGTTGCCTCGCAGTGTTTTTTCAAATTCCTCCTGGCTGCCCGGCTCCACCTCAATCAGGAAACGGGAGTTGGATTCCGAAAACAGCAGCACGGTGTCGCGGCTGATTTCCTCGCCGGTGGGGACCTTGTCCAGACTGATTTCAGCGCCTGTGCCGCCGGCGAAGGCCATCTCGGCCAGCGCCACCGCCAGCCCTCCTTCCGAAAGGTCGTGGCAGGCGCGCACCAGACCGCGCGAGATGGACAGGCTGACGGCATTCATGAGCCTGACCGATGTGTCCGGGCGCACCTGCGGAACGTTGTTTCCGATATATCCCATTTGCGCGTAATATTCCGAAGCGCCCATTTCTTCATATGTATTGCCGGCAAGGTACAGCAGGTTGCCGGCACGTTTGAAATCCATGGTTATGGCTTTCGAAGCGTCCTCTATTACTGCCATGGCCGATATCAGCAGCGTGTGTGGAATTGAAATTCGCCGGCCTTCGTGCTCGAATTCGTTGTTCAGAGAATCTTTGCCGGAAATAAAAGGTGCGTGATAGGCCAGCGACATGTCGCTACAGGCCTGTGTCGCCCGCACCAGCGCGCCCAAGCTTTGCTCGTCTTTGACGTTACCCCAGCAGAAATTGTCCAGCAGTGCCGCCTGCTCAAGCGAACCGCCCACGGCAATCATGTTGCGCAATGCTTCATCCACTGCCGAAGCCGCCATCCAGTAGGGGTCGACGTCTCCGTAGCGGGTGTTGATTCCGTTTGAAACCACCAGCCCCTTGCGTGAATTCGCCACCGGCTTGAGTACAGCGGCATCCCCCGGCCCGTCTTCCTGGTTGCCTGTCAGCGGTTTTATGACCGAAGCGCCCTGCACTTCGGTGTCGTACTGGCGGATAACCCATTCCTTTGAGCAGACATTCCATGAGCCGAGGATTTTTAAAAGGGCGTCGTTGTACTCCCCGGGCGGAGCAGGTTTGGGCTCCAGGTATTCCGGTTTTTTCCACGAAGCATTGAGGAAGGTTTGAGGTCGTCCGCCGTGCAGGAAGCTCATCTCCATCTCGCAGACCGAGGTGTCGTTGTAGAACAGCCGCAACATGCGGTCGTCGGTGAATTCGCCGATAACGGTGGCTTCGGCGCCTTCTTCAGCAAATGTCTGTATCAGCTCGTCCACGTTCCATGGCGGCACCGCCAGCAGCATGCGTTCCTGCGATTCCGAAATCCATATCTCGGAATAGGACAGCCCCGAATATTTGAGAGGCACACGGTCGAGATAAACGCACGCGCCGGTTTCCTCTGCCATCTCTCCTACCGCGGAGGAAAGTCCGCCGCCGCCGCAGTCCGTGATGCGCACGAAGAGTTTTTTGTCGCGTGCCTTGAGCAGTCCGTCGAGTACCTTCTTTTCTACGATGGGGTTGCCTATTTGCACTGAAGTAAATGAAAGACTGGTGGAATCGCGTGTAAGCTGCTCCGAGGCGAATGTGACCCCGCGGATGCCGTCGCGTCCGGTGCGCCCGCCGACCAGCACCACCTTGTCACCGGGATTTTGCTTGCCCTGATGTGAGGCGTCTCGCGGCATCAGTCCCACCGTGCCGCAGAATACCAGTGGATTGGCCGTATATCGCTCGTCGAAGCGGATGGCGCCGTTAATGGTGGGGATGCCCAGCTGATTGCCGTAATCGGCCACGCCAGAGCGCACGCCTTTGAAAATGCGCCGTGGGTGCAGCACGCCCTGTGGCACCTGCTTGAAATCCAAATTTGGCGGACCAAAGCAGAAAACATCGGTATTGGCTATGGGTTTGGCGCCTAGGCCGGTGCCCATGACGTCTCTTACCACCCCGCCCACGCCGGTAGCCGCTCCGCCGTATGGTTCAATGGCTGACGGGTGATTGTGCGTTTCCACCTTGAAACATACCGCCCAGTCGCCGTCGAAATCGATGACGCCGGCGTTGTCCTTGAAGACCGAAAGGCACCATGGCATCGCAAGCTCTTTCGTGGCGTTCATGATGGTGCTTTTGAGCAGATTGTCGATGATTTCCCCTTCGAAATTATAAGTCGCTTTGAAGGTCTTGTGGACGCAGTGTTCGCTCCAAGTCTGCCCCAGTGTTTCTAATTCGGCGTCGCTGGGATTGCGCCCAAGCTTCGCGTAATACTCTCTGACCGCCGCCATCTCGGTGGGATTCAGGCCGTAGCCGCTCCCGATTAAGGCAAGCGCTGTTTCGTTCGCGCCCAGCACGTCGATGTGTTTGATCTCAAAGACGTGGGGGGGGCTTTTCGGGAAGGCAGCAGGGGTATGCTCTACGACATGCTGGATGATGGGATTTACCAGCAGGCGGGACTTGATGGTGTCAAGCTCGGCGGAATCCAGAGCGCCGTTTATCCTGTAGCACAGCGCCGTCTTGGCGGCAGTGATGGTATTGATACCCATGTCTTTGAGCGCCTGCATGATGGTATCTTCCACCGGGTCGATCACCCCTGGGTTGTAGGTTACGATGACGCAATGTGTGACGGAGGAGTCGCTGCACGGGGACGACGGGCAGTGGTATTCCCGTGTGACGGGGTCGGTCAGTAGTTCGCGGGCGATGCGCTCCAGTTCCGCTGGCGACAGCTCTCCTTCCAGCCAGTAGATGTCGGAAACGGCAACGGAGACATCCCTACTGTGGATGCCAAGGTCGTAAATATCATGCGCGATACCTTCCCCTCGCGGGTCGGGTTGCCCTTCTTTGAGGCAAATCTCAATGCTGTAAATCAATGGACACCTCGTTTGTCATTGCGGACGATCGAAGCGAAAGAGGAACGTGTGTAACGCGCAATGATATTAGCTTCTTTTTCTCTATGAGATGATTAAAATGCGGGCGGCGTCCTTACCAGCCTCTCCCGGACAGCAGATCCTGTGGCGGTATTTTGCCAATTTCCAGCCCCGGCATGGCTTCACCCAGATTCTTTGAAACCTCGGCAATCACGGCCGGGTCCTGGTAATGCGTGGTGGCCTTGACGATGGCCTTGGCGCGTGCCGCCGGATCTGACGATTTGAAAATTCCGGAGCCTACGAACACGCCCTCGGCGCCCAGATGCATCATCAGCGCGGCGTCGGCCGGAGTGGCGATACCGCCGGCGGCGAAATTGACCACCGGTAGCTTGCCGGTAGAGTAAACTTCAATTATGAGGTCGAGCGGCGCCTGGATTTCCTTGGCGAAGGCGGGAAGTTCGTCCTGGGTCAGCGACTGCAATTTGCGAATATCGCCCATCACGGTGCGCATATGACGCACTGCCTCGACCACGTTGCCGGTGCCGGCTTCGCCCTTGGTGCGGATCATGGACGCGCCTTCACCGATGCGGCGCAGCGCCTCGCCCAGATTGCGGCAGCCGCACACGAAGGGTACTTTGAAACCATGCTTCCACACGTGGTGGCTCTCGTCGGCGGGGGTTAGCACTTCGCTCTCGTCGATATAATCTACGCCGATGGCTTCCAGCACTCGTGCTTCCACAAAATGCCCGATGCGGCACTTGGCCATCACCGGGATAGTGACGGCTTCCATAATGTTTTCGATAACGGTCAGGTCGGCCATGCGGGCTACGCCGCCGGCGGCGCGAATATCGGAAGGCACGCGTTCCAGCGCCATCACGGAACAGGCGCCGGCATCCTCGGCAATCCTGGCCTGCTCGGCGTTCACCACGTCCATTATGACGCCGCCTTTAAGCATCTGCGCCAGTCCGGTTTTGAGTTTCCAAGTTCCTGTTTCAGCCATATGAAGCAACTCCTGAGGTAGTAGAGCCTATAATCTAGCATAAAAACCGTGGATTGTGAAATGGCGCGTAGTGCGGCGGTCGGCCGCTGGCTGAAAGTCTTCGGGTGGCGAATAAGATATAATATGCAAATGACAGAATCGCAGAACCAGCGCCGGAGCGCGGTGAATTTCCGCGTGGTTTCTGGCGCGGTGCAGTTTTTTCTGATTGCCGGGTTCTCGGTGGTCAACTTGGTTTTTGGCGCTTTGAACTTGGGTTTGGTGTTTCCCGTGGGACTGACGCTGCTGCAGTTGATCGCCGCGGTTGCCGATGGGCAGGAACTGTCGGTGCGCATTGTGCTGGGGTTGGCCAGCTTGGTGCTGCTCGGGTTCTTTCTGTTGTGCGGTTATTTCGGGCGCCGTGGCCGGGCTTGGGCGTTTTTGGCTGGCGGCGCGATTTACCTGTTGGATGCAGCCTTGGGGATGCTGGTGGGAGACTGGCTGTCCGCCCTGTTCCACGTCTTCTTTCTCTTCTACATTGTCCGCGGCCTGCTTGCCCTGCGCGGCGCGACTAAAAGTTAATTGCCGATAGCTGAAAGCCGTCTTTCTGTGTTATAATCCGGCTTGCGCCAGCGTAGCTCAGTTGGTAGAGCAGCTGTTTCGTAAACAGCAGGTCTGGAGTTCGAGCCTCCACGCTGGCTCCATCTAATCGAAATGGCAGGCGATCGTCTTGCACCATAGTTTTCAGCTCGGCGAAGGTTTCAGCCTTGATGAAAATGGGAAATCCCAACGCTACGATCTGAAAACCGCCATCGGGTACTTTTTCCACTAAAAATACGAGTTATTTATCCATGTTTACTCGCTACTGGCTGAATTCAACCTTAGCGTAGTTTTGCCTCCATCCAAAGCCCTCTGTGTTATAATCAAAACAGACATTTCTTGTTGTCCCCTAGGAGAATTTTTATGAGCCGTTTTGTCGATAAACTCAAGAATGCTTTACAGGTTGCTCCGCCCTCCATGGGCTTTTTCCGCACCATCCCGATCGCCTCAAAGCCGAAGTTGCTACTGGTGGGGGTGGTGGTGATTGACGCCGTCGAAAGTACACCTGGATTGCTGGACGGGGCTGATGCCGCCATCATTATCGCGTCCAAGCCTCCCACTGCCAAAGCGCTCAAGGTCGCGGTAAAAACCGTGGGGGATCTGCCGCTTGGGGTGTGGTGGGATAATTACTCCAACCTCAAAATCCTCGACTCAAACGGCGTGGATTTCGTCGTTTTCACTCCGGAAAAAATGCCCCTTGCTGTCGTTTCCGAGAACAAGCCGGGGCGCGTGATGAAGCTACCCCTCGATTTATCAGACAGTCTGATCCGTTCTTTGAACGACCTGCCGGTGGAGGCCTTCATCATCAATGTTGCCGGTGCGGCTCTCACATTTCATGACCTGTTGTTGCTGCGCCGTCTGGGCGACTGGATAAGCAAACCGCTGATTGCCGTGGTGCCTGTTGCTCTCGGCGCTGAAGAGATAAAGGCGTTGTGGGATGCCGGCGTCGACGCGCTGGCCGTCAATCTCGCCGTTGGAGAGCAGGAGGCATTCAAGGCGCTCAGGCAAACGTTGGCCTCTCTCGATCTCGAGACCAAACGCAAGTGGCTCAAACCGCGCGCCATCGTACCGGTGGTCGGGGTGGTGGAGCATGGCCATGACATTGAGTCTGAACCCGATGAGGAAGACGGCGGGGACGAGTAAAAGGCATGGTTTCAAACAAAAATAGTCCGCCGCGGCGGACTATTTTTGTTTGACTAATCGGAATTTTTTAGCAGGTGGGTTTGGACATCTGGTAGAACTTGCCCTCTGTGATAATGGATGGGGCAACCACTATTTCAGTCTTATGGAAGTCGGCGATAGTCGCCGCGCCGCACACGCCCATGCAGTTTTGCAGCGCCCCCACGAAGTTTTGGGTGCCGTGGGTCAGCGAGGTGGGTCCGAATAGAATCTGCTCCAACGTACCTGTGATGCCAACTTTGATGCGGGTGCCGCGTGGCAGGGCGGCGTGGGGATTGGCCATGCCCCAGTGGTAACCGTAACCGGGAGAGCCTTCGGCTTGGGCAAAAACCGAACCCAGCATCACGGCATCGGCGCCGGCGGCGATAGCCTTGCAAACGTCGCCTCCCTTGCGGAAGCCGCCGTCGGTGATAATCGGGACATAACGTCCGGATTCCTTGAAATAGTCATCGCGTGCCAGCGCGCAGTCCATGGTAGCGGTAATCTGTGGTACGCCGATACCAAGCACCTCGCGGGAGGTGCAGGCGGCGCCGGGCCCGACGCCAATCAGTACTCCGGCGACACCGGTGCGCATCAGCGAAATGCAGGCGGAATATGAAACGCAGTTACCGACTACAATGGGAATTGGCAACTGTTTGACCAACTCTTCAAATACCAGGCCATGCGCGCTTTTGGACAGGTGCTTGGCCGATGTAACGGTAGCTGCCACGACCAGAATGTCCGCGCCGGCGTCCACAATGATTTCGGCGAAGCGCTTGGTGTTCATGGGAGCTACGGACACGGCGCATACCGCGCCGCCGTCTTTTATTTCCCGGATGCGTTTGGTAATCAGATCTTCGCGGATTGGCTCCGCATAAGCCTTTTGCATCAGGGCGGTAACTTCGTTTTGCGGCGCGTCCGCAATTTGCTTCAGGATGGCGGCGGCGTCGTCGTAGCGTGTTTGGACGCCTTCAAGATTGAGCACCGCAAGCCCGCCGGCCTTGCTCATATGGATGGCAAAAGCAGGGTCGGTGACGCCGTCCATGGCGGACGCGATGATGGGAATTTGGAACGTGTTTTTGCCGATGCTGAAGCTGATGTCTGTCTGGTCCGGGTTGATGGTAACATCCCCCGGCACTATTGCGACTTCATCAAAACCATAGGTGTGGCGCAGTTCACGATAATTGGGTTCTGCCATTTGAGGGACATTCCTCCTTGACCGATAAGCATACCAAAAGGAGGAGAGTGAGTCAATGCCGTGTATCAGTCCAATAACATATTGGATTTTTGGGGGTCATACTCTGGTATATCGAGGCCGCCCATGAGAGGGGCGACCTGTCTGCCGGATGGGATTAACACAGCAGGTAACAATGGGCAGAGACGCCAACACCCCACGTTGATACAAAACTAACAACGCCCGCCTTGCTTGAATGTCAAAAGATTTGGCAGTTATGGCGCAGGTGAGTACGAATACCAATATCCATTAGAGTAGTATTCCATCTGCCAATAGACCTGACAACCTAATTCTTTTGGGCTCCAGACTCGAATATCCCAACTCTGACAGAGGTGTTGCCCTTTTCAATATTCCATGCAGATTCCACTGGTATTCCATGCGCTCTGCGCAACTCCCATTGAGAATTAAATAGGGTATCATTTGGAGTTCATTCTTCCTTAATTTCATAGTTATATCTTGGTTGTGCAAGCAGAACAAAATCTAATCTGTTAAGTTTCGTTACTGCGTTGAAAACATCCTCTTTTGCTTCTGCCCTCAATGTTACAGTCACTATTTGGCGGAAACCATCCCGATTCCATAATGGATTGCTCTCTATTTCTTCAATCGGAATCCAACCACTAATGGATTCAAATGTTTCACCCAAAGCATTGCGAATTTGCGATAATACGCTTTCTTCGGTGTCATGCACACTATTTGCATGCTTGATAATTACATCTACGATCCCTTCCGCAAAATCGTCTTCGAGCGACATTGCTTTGGCATTTTCTATAATTTCTTCATCTGTGTAAGAATGTTGCCCGTAATGTGTTTGAATAGATTTCAAATTGCCTTTTGTCAAAAGTTCGTTATCGTATGCTTCCTGCAATTCAAAAAAACTGCCATCTTTCCAAACGATTGCAACATTAGTGTTATCAAAAACAAAATCAACTCCATCAACTTGAACGGTTGTAATCGCTTCAAAGGCAGGTCTATCAAACCTTACTACTACAACGCCGTCAAAATCACCGTAAATCTTTAATATTTTAATATCCGCCAAAATTAATTCTGGTTCCCCTTGTGAGTGCAAATGCGATAGATAATCAGTTCGGATTCTTGTTTCCAGCTCGTTTGATTTTTCGTTTGATTTGCCCCAACACGCCACCATCACAACAGGAGTTAGTGTAACCAATGAGAGTAAGGCAATCAGTTTTAACTTTTTCATGTCAACATCGCCTTTGCACTGATTTGCTTCATAGTGCTTTCCCCGTAAAAACAATAAAGCAACCAGACACCCGCGCCATTGAAATAACACGGACAATACTGGTTGCTGAAGGTTCTCTGCGTTCCTGCTTCTTATTTATCATAAGAAAGCCCGCCTGCGATACCTCGCCTGTGAATATTCTGCTAATGCTTTTTCACGCTACGCACAGACAGTAACATGCCGAAAAACGGTTTGTCAACAGGTCTGTATAAGTCCAACAGGTGTTTTGTATGAGTAATGAGTTATGGATTTTGGGAACTTATAGCTCACAACTGACCGGCGCCAGCCGTACCTCAAAACCGTATTGCAATGATTAAGCCTGGTTCTCTTGATATGTATACCCATTCTCGCGGCGTCCCTCTTGAAGCGCCATCCATGTATCCCATCCTTTGTCGCGCAGCAGAGCGTTATCATGCTCCAGCACGGTGTACCCCGCAGTCACGTTAAGAAAATCGGCGAATTTGTCGCAGGGGTAATCTTCGCAAAAGGCGCACATTTCAACGCCTTTCTCTTTCGCACATATCCTGACGGCGCAACCGGGGTTGCCGCCTCCGTCGCGGCACGAGATGCACACACCGTCCTCCGTCATGCCTTTCAGAAATGACCAGAACGGCGCGCCGCCGGGGATAAAGGAAATGACATCTTCAAAGCCGGCCTTTTTCATTTCGTCGTGTAAAGCCTTCGCGGCCGGTTCTACTTTTACCTTGACTGCGCAATTACCGCAATAAAGACCGCAGTAGCAGGCAAACTTTTTGTCCATAATCAAGCTCTCCCTTCTGCCGGTTCAAAAGCTTTTTACAACAGAGTACACATTGCTTGTACAGGTGTCATAGTCAAGGAATGAACCAAACTTTTCAGCTAATTCATGGCAATCTTTTTGTTCCGATTCTACAAAAGCATTGAGATCATCCATTGTTGCAAATGTTACGGAGTCTGCCCACGTATCGCCTTCAACAAATAGCTGAAATGAAACGAAGCCTTTTTGATTAGAAACATACTCTTTGATTAATTTTTCTACTGCAAGTAAAAAGTCAGGAACAGATGCTCCTTCTTTCAGCTTGTAGGTATGGAAAGAAACGACATTAGACATTATTGTTTTTCCTTCTCCTCAATCATAAGAGTCCATTTAAGCCCGAACCGGTCTTCAAACTCCGCGTAGCACTTGTTCCAAAATGTTTCCTGTGCCGCACAGAATACCTTTCCGCCCTCTTTGAGGACTTCAAAAGCTGCTTTAACATCTTCGGCGCTGTCAAGTTCTACGCAAGCGAAAGAGCCGTTGCCGAAAGCGGCGGGCTGGTCAGGGGTTGTGTCCGCGAGATAGATGGTTTCATTGCCGATGGGAAGTATGCCGTGCATAACAAGTTCGTCAATGGCTGCATTGGGTTGATAATCATCCGTAAACGAAGCTGTGTCCTTATATTGGCAAACGCCTACCGCCTTTGTCTTGAACGCTTTCTCGTAGAGTTCTATTGCTTCCACACAATTTCCGTTGAAAACTAAATAAGGTGATGCTTTCATTTCTTTTTTCCTTTCTTATTTTATTGGGAACACGACCTGCGTCAGTAGTTCGCTTTCAGGCGTATCGGCAGGGTTGCTGATGTAGTAATCATAATAAACGCCTGTCATTTCCAGTGCGTTTTCCTTTGCGTAATCCATAAGCGCCACATATGCGACCTCGATTTCTTTATAAGCGCCTTTGTATGTTGTCGTGATCGCTTTGCCATCATAAGTCTGGCTCATATAAAACTCGCCTTGAACGGGTACTGGCTCGCTGACTGGGATGCCAAGCTCAATATCAAACTTTGAAAAATCCTCGTTGCCGTTCATGTAAGCGAGATACGGCGCCCCCGCAATCTGCTTGCCCTGCTCTGCTAAATGCTCCATTAGCTTTGCATACCCTTGGGTTGTCACATCGGCAATTTGTTCCATGCTTACCGCTGTTTTTTTCATTGCCACTGCGATTTGGGGTTTCAGATTTGTTACTGCGATGTTCATTTTTAGCCTCCACATAATTTTGAATTATACGACGTTGTTTCGGTCGTTTGAATTGATTATATCAAGGCTGAATGACAACAGTATGTCATATTTGGAAAAGGATTTTTTATTTGCTTGCTACATCTTCCTTTTAAATCGTCGCACGGCAAATGCAAACGCAAGAATCGCGGTCGCCGATGTCCAGGCGAGCGCAATCCATAGGTCATTTCCTGGAGGATGCCCAAGCATGAGAGCACGCACGGCGTTAATAATCGGCGTCATCGGCTGATATTCGGCAAACCAACGGATAGCCGTGTGCATGGTTTCGGTCGGCGCGAATCCGGAGCTGATAAACGGCAGTATAAACAGCGGAAACATCAGTCCGCTGGCGCCTTCCGGCGATTTTGCTCTTAATCCGCAAAATACCGCGAAACAGGTGATGGCGGTAACCGACAGTAAAAGCACGCCTATGATCACCAGCCAATCGACAAAACCGGCTTGCGGCCTGAATCCAACGATAAAGGCGGTGCCGATAATAACAACGGTCGTCATGACATTTCGCACAACCGAAGCTCCGGCGTGACCGATCAGCAACGCGGATTTAGCAAGCGGCATGGAACGAAAACGGTCGATGATACCCTTTGTCATGTCGGCGTTGACGTTGATGGCGGTATACTGAGTGGCTTGGGCGACTGCCTGCAGGATGATTCCCGGAAGAATATAGTCAACATAGTTATACGCGCCGACGTCCGCGATATTGCCGAACACCGCTCCGAACATGAGCATCAGAAAGATGGGCGTAATGGTAGCCTGCACTAACGCTTCCGGATTTCTAAGCGCGATTTTCATGCAGCGCTTGAACATCACTTTTGAGTCATAAAAAAAGTCTGATATTTGTTTAGCCATTTGGTTCACCATCCTGTTTTTCACCGATGAGCGTAAGGAATACTTCCTCAAGGGTCGGCATTTCCTGAGAGAGTCCGGCCACTGTTATGCCGTTCTCTCGCAGGATTTTCATAGCTTTTTCAGCGTCGGCGTCACTCGCAAAATTAAGATGTGCTCCGCGTTGTGGCAAAATGGCTTTTAGATTGCCGGGCGTACCATAGGCAATGATTCTCCCCTCATGCAAAATGGCGATATTATCGGCAAGTGACTCTGCTTCCTCCAGATATTGCGTGGTTAAAAACACTGTTGTACCGTCTCTCGCCAAATTCTTCACCAGTTCCCACATAGCAAGGCGGTTTTGCGGGTCGAGTCCAGAGGTCGGCTCGTCGAGAAAGATGACTTCGGGGCTACCCATCAGACTCATGGCAATATCAAGCTTGCGGCGCATCCCGCCTGAATATGTGGATACAGGGCGGTCGGCGGCTTCTTCCAAATCAAAAGTCACCAGCCACTCATGTATTTTATTTTTCAGATTGGGAATGCGACCCAGTTCCCCGATGATTTGTAAATTTTCGCGCCCTGTCAAGACCTCATCCACCGCCGCAAATTGCCCGGTCAGGCTGATAGCGGCACGCACGGCGTCCCCTTCGCGCTCCACGTCATAACCGCAAACAGTGGCCGTGCCGCCATCGGGACTCAGTAAGGTGGAAAGGATACGCACAACGGTGGTTTTGCCCGCTCCGTTTGAACCGAGCAGAGCGAAGATACTGCCCTTGGGGATGTCAAAACTCACATCTTTCAACACCTTAAGGGATTTGAAGGATTTTTGTAAGTTTGATACTGAAACAATAGACTCCATGTGGGAATGACTCCTTCTTCAAGAAAGTTTAAAAATATTTCCCCCAAATTTCTTTCGCGCGTGTTTTGATTATCTCGCGAATATGCTCGGGTTCAAGCACCTCGGCATAACCGCCAAACGATAAAATATAGCCGTACAACCATTCTTCTTCTGGTAATGTAGCTGTTAAATCATAACTGCCATCGTCATTTTTGCTGATACAATCACCATCGAAAGTGTCATATAAACGGTTTAAAGCCTTTTCGTCACAGCGCAGTTTTAACTCTACAAGCGGGAGGCTTGCCCCATGATTTTCGTCTTCCTGTAACTCGCGCCTTGTAAAACGCTGATTAGTTACCTGCACGTTCTTAATCCTTGAAAGGCGGAAAATACGGTGTGAATTTCTTAACAAACAGTACGCGATTAAGTACCATGTGTATGCGTTAAAGATAAGTTTAACAGGTTCAGCGGAACGGTTGCTTTTGTCGCCGTTAGTATTAACGTAATCAAAGCGAATTACCTGATTATTAATAATCGCATCCCTGATTTTGCTGAATCTGTTTTTTTCGTTGACTTTACTGCTCCAACCATCAAAATCAACCTCAATCCAGTCGTGAGCCAGGTTGTTTTTGAAGATTGAACCAAGTTTATCAATAATCGCGTCGGCTTCTGGGTAGCTTGTTGCCCCCATTGTTTTAAGCGCGAGTAGCAGCCCTTCGCTTTCGCTTTTGGAGAGCACCGCTTTGTTAAGCGTGTAGTCCTCTAAAAGAGAGATGCCGCCGTTGTTGCCTCTATTGGTATAAACGGGGACGCCGGCGGAGGAGAGCGCGTCAATGTCACGGTAAATAGTACGCGAAGAAACCCCGAAACGCTCAGCCAGTTCTTTGGCGGTGACAGTTTCGCGGTTAAGAAGTATGGTTACTATTTCAAGCAACCGGTTAATTTTCAAGAGACATCCCCAAGATGAGAGGATTTTACCCGCACATTTTCAGTAAAAGTATATATCAAGTCCACGATGATTAAAACAGGACCATGTTTAAGATGCGGTGACAACTTGTTATCAGGAACTCTCTTGAACTTGGCTAACCTGTGTTTCGCATATACTGCGCCCCATTCCTCCCGTACGCAATACAAGACAAAGGATGGGTTTTGAGTAATGTGTTCAGTCCCGCACAAGTCCACCTTGGAGGGAGCGCAGCGACCGAAGGTAATCAGTTTTCAGTGGTCAGTGGTCAGTTTTCAGTTATGAGTCCCGCACAAGTCCATCCTAGAGGGAGCGTAGCGACCGAAGGATCTGGTGGCGGGGTGCAACCATCCACCGCCCCTCCGGATGCTTCGTCATTCGCAGGCTCATTCATCCAGCATGGATTTATGACCAAGTCCATCCTAGAGGGAGCGCAGCGACCGAAGGATCTGGCGGCGGGGAGTCGTAACAATCCACCGCCCCACCGGATGCTTCGTCATTCGCAGGCTCATTCCTCCAGCATGGATTTATGACCAAGTCCATCCTGGAGGGAGTGAAGCGACCGAAGGATCTGGTGGCGGGGAGTCGTAACCATCCACCACCTCACTGGATGCTTCGTCACTCGCAGGCTCATTCCTCCAGCATGGATTTATGACCAAGTCCATCCTGGAGGGAGCGTAGCGACCGAAGGATTTGGTGGGGATGGAGTAATTATCTGCCGCCCCGCCGTGGCTGGTTGTACTCCGATAGGAGGTTAAGATATCGCGTGTTGTAATCCGTAACAGTGGCGTCGTGCTATAATATGACATAATGCCTACGCTTTATATTGTCGCGACTCCAATCGGCAACCTGGAGGATATGACATTCCGTGCCGTGCGCACACTGAAAGAGGTTGCGTTGATTGCCTCCGAGGATACACGCACCACCCGCCGCCTGTTGACTCATTTTGACATAAAGACGCCGCTTACCTCTTATTTTGAGCATAACAAGCGGACCAAGCTGGACTATTTGCTCTCCATGCTGGAGCATGGCGATGTGGCGTTGGTGTCGGAGGCAGGCATGCCTGCCATTTCTGACCCTGGTTATGAACTGGTGGTGGCGGCATACGAGCGCGGCTTTACCGTCACTCCCATCCCCGGCGCCTCGGCTTTTATTTCCGCCCTGGCCGTATCGGGGCTGCCGACGGATGCCTGCCATTATCTTGGTTATATGCCGCGCAAGGCGTCCGACAGGCGCCGCCTGCTGGGTTCTGTGGCGGCGGAGCGTGTGACGCTGGCCGTTTACGAGGCGCCGCATCGCCTGAAAAATACTCTTCATGATATAATGGAGGTGCTTGGCAATCGGCAAATAGCTGTTTGCCGTGAGCTGACTAAGCTTCATGAGGAGATCTTTCGCGGCACGGTGGAGGAAGCAATCACGCGGTTCCCCGAGGCACGCGGCGAGATTACCATGATTATCGGGGGACTGACTGAGCCGGCGGCGGTTGATGCCTCCGGTGTTGAAGTCCGGCTTGGTGAACTGAAAAAGGCCGGGGTTACGGCCAGAGAGGCCGTCGAGAGGTTGTCGTTTGAGACGGGTCTTTCGCGCCGTCAGTTGTACAGCGCGTGGCTCAAGCTTGAGTAACAAGGAGAGTTGGGAAATATGCGAAGAGGTTGTTTATCCGTGGGCACGGTGGCTTGCGACATCTGCAAGCGTCCCATTCCCTATCCTGATCGTTATCTGATGGTGGATGAGGACGCTAGTGGTGAAGAGGTAAATCAGGGCGGCAGGAGTGTTCGCTACTGCATTGATTGTGCCAAGGAAAAAGGCTATGCCCGTTACAAGGAAATCAAGGGAGAGATGATGCTTACCTTCCTGCGTGAAAGCGAGCCTGTTCCATCCACTGAAACCGCGCCTCCCGCCGCCGCAGTCGCTTCTGCCAAATCCGCTAAGACCGAGAAGCCAGCCAAACCGGCGAAGGCTTCGGCCAAGGATGAGAAGGCCTCCGTGGAAAAAACGGCCGACAAGGCCGCGGAAAAACAAAAAGCTCCGGCTAAAGCCGCCGCCAAAAAATAGATTTCCGCTGATTGCTTTGACCTTCGGGCATCCCTGTTTGAGGGGGTGCCCTTTTTTTCTGATTGGCCGGTGTGGTGGTTGCAAAACTGACAACTGATAACTGTTCACCAATTATGCTAAAATTATTCTCCGACCGGAGAATTTTATGAGTGAAAATATTTTAGTTGCCGTTGCCTGGCCTTACGCCAATAGTCGGCTACACTTGGGACATGTGGCCGGAGCATATCTTCCCGCTGACATCTTTGCCCGTTATCACCGGCTTAAGGGAGACCATGTCATCATGGTCTCCGGCTCGGACATGCATGGCACGCCGGTCACCATACGAGCCGAAGCAGAGGGCAAAACCCCATTGGAAGTGGCTGATCATTATCACCGGCTGTTCCTTGAAGACTTCGAAAAGCTTGGCATTGCTTGGGATCTGTTCACTACCACCCATACCAAAAACCATGAACAGGTGTCTCAGGACATTTTTGTGCGACTGCTTGAAAAGGGCTATATCTATAAAAAGAGCGTTTCCCAGCCGTGGTGCGAGAAGTGCCGGCGCTTCCTGCCGGATCGCTATGTGGAGGGGACGTGTCCGCTGTGCAAATCCTCCGGGGCGCGCGGCGACCAGTGTGAAGCCTGCGGCAAGCCGATGAACCCGGCGGAATTGACGGACGCTCACTGCCGCACCTGCGGCACTCCGCCGGTTTATAAAGATTCCGAACATTTTTTCCTGAAGCTAGAGGCCTTTGAAAAGCCGCTGCTGGATTGGATAAAGGACAAGGCCTGGTGGCGCACCAATGTGCAAAACTTCACTACGCGCTATCTTGAGGAGGGACTGCACGACCGCGCCATCACCCGCGACATTGAATGGGGCGTTCCGCTACCGCTGGAAGGATATTCTGGCAAGCGCATTTACGTCTGGTTCGAGGCTGTCATCGGCTATCTCTCCGCCAGCATGGAATGGGCGCGGTGCTCCGGTAATCCAGAGGCGTGGAAACACTTCTGGGATGGAGAGGCCAAAGGCTATTATTTCATCGGCAAGGACAATATTCCTTTTCACACCATCATCTGGCCGGCGATGCTGATGGGCTATGGCGGCCTTAATCTGCCTTATGACGTGCCGGCAAACGAGTTTCTGACCATCGAGTCGCAGAAATTTTCCAAGAGCCGCAATCTGGCGGTGTGGGCGCACGATTACCTTTCGCGCTATGCCGCCGACCCGTTGCGCTATCTGCTTTCAATCAACATGCCGGAGACGTCAGACACGGATTTCTCGTGGCGCGAGTTCGTGCGGCGCAATAATGACGAACTGGTTGCCACCTACGGCAATCTCGTCCAACGGGTGCTGACGTTTACCTGGCGCAACTTTGACGGTGCGGTTCCGCCCTCCGGCGAGTTGGATCAGGCGAGCGTGGAGCTACTGGATAAGGCGAGGGATACTCTGGACATGGTGGACAAGCTGCTGTATCGTTGCCGCTTCAGGGACGCGATCAAGTCCGCCATGGCGCTGGCGCAGGAGGCTAATAAATATCTCGATGACAAGGCGCCGTGGAAGGCTATCAAAACCGATCGCGCCGCCGCTGCCACCTCATTGTACGCGGCTATTGCCGTGATTACAGCACTCAAGACGGTGCTGTCCCCTTTCATGCCCTCCAGCTCTCAGAAAGTGCATGAATATCTCGGTCTGGCGGGTAAAGTCGAGGATGGCGGCTGGAGGCTTGATTTGCCAGAGGCCGGACGCAGGCTGATGGAGCCGCAGGTGCTGTTCACCAAGCTGGACGAGAGTGTTATCGAAGAAGAAACCGCCCGTATGGGGTTGGGAAAATAGGGGTGGACTCTGTCCCATCAGGGCAATGGGGATTCAGAGCGCGTCTTGTTGAGTCGTTGTTCGAGGTGATAAAAATTGGATTTAGCTGAAGCTTATGCTCTTGTACAGCCGGGTCTGACTGGTGTCGAGAAAGCTTTCGAGGAAATCATTGATGGGCAGGATGGTTTTCCCGAGATGCAGAAAATGTTGCGGCAGGTGTTAGTGGGCGGCAAAGTGGTGCGTCCCACACTCACACTGCTGGCCGGCTCGTTTTATGATTATGACCTCAATGCTCTGCAGCCGATGGCTGTTTCCACCGAACTGATGCACATTGCCACTCTGGTGCATGACGACGCCATTGATTCAGCCGATCTCCGGCGCGGTCGGGCTACCATCAATTCTGCATGGGGGCTTGATCTGGCTATTCTGACTGGCGATTTCCTGTTCGCCCGTGCCGGTGAGATGGCGGCGCGCACCGGCGTTCTGCATGTGGTGATGCTTTTCACTCAGACGCTGGCCGTCATTGCGCGCGGCGAGGTGCGCCAGGCGCTGGCCTCTTTCAGGTTGGACCAGACCTACGAGCAGTACATCGAGCGCGTGGCCGCCAAGACGGCGGCTCTTTTTACATTGGCTACCGACAGCGGCGCCATTCTGAGTCGTGCTCCGGAAGAGGCAGTGCAGATACTGCATCGCTACGGGTACAATCTGGGGATTGCTTTCCAGATTGTGGATGACATCCTGGACTTTGTCGGCGCCGCCAGTGAAGTGGGCAAACCAGTCGGCGCAGATCTAGCGCAGGGTACTGTAACCCTGCCGGCGCAGAAGCTTTTGCAGCGCTATCCCGACAACAATCCCCTGCTGGCGATTGCGCGCAAGGAAAATCTGGCGGAAAACATCGCTAAAACCGTTGAGATGGTGCGCTCATCCGGCATTATTGATGAGTGTTATGAACTGGCCGACGACTTCTGCCGGCTGGCCTGCTCCGAACTCGACCAACTGCCGCAAAAGCCAGCGAAAGAGGCGTTAATCGCGCTGGCGGATTACGTTATCAAGCGCCGGAAGTAGGAAATAACGTCGGAAACGGCTCTTTACCTGCTTGGGTTAAATTGTCCATGTTTTGGATTGCCACCATTTTGATGCACTAGGCTATCAATATACTACTGGGTGCTGTTTCGCTTCTGTCACCATGTGCGTCCTGATAGCGTTTTATATCGACTTTACTCATGCGTGGATAGCCTCCTTAGTGCTCGTGATTTGCCATATTGGTTTATCTACACGAAAATTGCATCAAACGGCCTGGAAAGTAAGTTACTGCATTTTGAATAGAATTATGGTATAATCCCTATGCGTAGCGGTTTTACGCGCTAGCAAACAGACAACCGAACCAAGCGAAGTCTTACATTTTTTACAAAGGGAAAAGTGCCATGGCTTTTGACAATAATGTCTTTTTATTCCAAATTCTTGTGCTAGCAGTTATAGGGGTTGGTTTATCTGTTTTACTGCTGATAGTGTTACAAAAAGCAAATAAAAAAATCAGTTTGAGACTACGCAGTTATGCGGTAGGCTTTGGGGTTTGTGTAACAATCAATATTTTTATCCTTGTTATATCTTTTGGGTTTTTAGGTATTCCTGCCTATATCGTATTGTGTGGGCCACTCATGATTTTTGGCTTTATGCTAACTAAAAAACTGATAAAAGATACAAAACTAAGCAACCCATTTGTCAATTTCATACTCAAATCCATCGCCACTGTTTTGATTTGGTTTATGGCGTTTTTCCCGTTCTCATTAATCGGTGTAATAGCAATAGCCAATCTGCCGGCAGAAACCGCTAAAAAACAAGAAATATTACAGTTACAAGAGGAAATATTAAATTATGATACCTATGCTGACCTAACGCCATTTGGGTTGGGGATTTATAAGCTGCAGAATAATGGCGACAGAAATCTATGGGATATTACAAAACCACAAAAGACTGTTATTAATATTGATGGCGTTGATATGGTTTATGAGAACCATATCAATCGTAGGGATGATGACACATGGGATAATGCTTGGGGCAATTCCAACGAAGGCAAAGACGTGGTATATGATGTAATTTTTTACGAAGATACATACATTATTATTGCACCTTTATGGGAGCAACCAGGTAGGATGTATTATTGGGGATATATATATTTGTGCAAAGAAATCAACGAAAAAGCGGATTTGTTTGGTATAGGTATTCTTGACACGGAAGTGGTAGAAAAATTACAGGAACTGCCTGGAGAAAAAGTTTCCAGAAAAGAGCTTGCAGAAAAATTAGGTAAGACTTTTTAGTAAATACGCAAAAATAACCAATGCGTACAGTTCGGGTTGTAATCTGAGCCACATTGACAAAAGCTATTCCAATCACGTTACGATAGCACACAGTTGCCGTTACAGGCAGGCAACTGGCACAACGAAGAGCCGTTTTCGCATCATGCCGGCGACTGATTAGGCCGGGGGTTGTCGAGATATTCACCAAGTGGGTTTTTGTGCGCCCGTGGTTTAGCCTTGCCCTTATCCTCTTCTGGAGTGGCTGCAGGAGGCTTGGCGGTGGCTGGTGTTGCAGACTGAGGCGCCTCGTCGGGCGGTGTGTTGAAAACTGCGTCCAGATCCGGTCCTTCCAAGGTTTCTTTTTCCAGCAGCGTTTTGGCCAGCTGCTCCAGCTTGGCGCGGTTATCGGTGAGCAGTTTCAGTGCGGTGTCGTGCGCCGTTTGTATTATGCGGTTGACCTCGGCGTCAATTTCATCGGCCATCTTGTCGCCATAGTCTCGCTGTTCGGTAATTTCGCGCCCCAGGAATACCATCTCCTCCTTTTGTCCGAAGGTGCGTGGTCCCAGCGTCTTGCTCATGCCGTAGTTGGTGATCATGCGGCGCGCCATGTCAGTGGCTTCTTTGATGTCCTGCGATGCGCCGGTGGACATCTCATCGAAAGTCAGCTCCTCTGCTACGCGTCCTCCTAGCGCCATGGCCAGGGTATCTTCAATATAGGAGCGGGTGTAGTACAGCCGGTCTTCGGCCAGCGGCTTGGTGTAGCCGCCCGCCATGCCGCGCGGGATGATGGTCACCTTGCGGATAGGCTCCAGGTTCTTCGAAAGATGCCCCACCAGTGCGTGTCCGGCCTCATGGTAAGCGGTAAGCTCCTTCTCTTTGGTGGTCATGCGGCGGCTCTTGCGTTCAGGTCCCATCAGCACGCGGTCGATACTTTCCTCAAGCTCGTTCATTTCGATAGTATTCTTGTTGCGCCGTGCTGAGAGAATGGCTGCCTCGTTCACCAAATTGGAGAGGTCAGCACCGGAAAAACCCGCCGTGAGTCGAGCGATGACTTCAAAATCAACCTCTGGTGCGATTGGCTTGCCGCGGGTATGCACTTTCAGAATGGCGACGCGACCTTGGATATCGGGGCGGTCCAGCAGCACGCGGCGGTCAAAGCGGCCGGGCCGCAGCAGCGCTGAGTCGAGAATATCAGGGCGGTTGGTGGCGGCCATCACGATTACGGAGGTGTTGGTGTCGAAGCCGTCCATTTCCACCAGTATCTGGTTGAGCGTCTGCTCGCGTTCGTCGTGGCCGCCGCCCAGACCAGCGCCGCGCTGACGTCCGACGGCGTCAATCTCGTCAATGAAGATGATGCATGGGGCGTTGCGCTTGGCTTGGTCGAAGAGGTCGCGTACGCGTGAGGCGCCCACGCCCACGAACATTTCCACGAATTCGGAGCCGGAAATGGAGAAGAACGGCACGCCGGCCTCGCCGGCCACAGCCCTAGCCAGCAGCGTCTTGCCGGTACCTGGCGGGCCAATCAGCAACACGCCTTTGGGAATACGTGCCCCAAGTGCATGGAATTTCTCGCGCGATTTCAGGAATTCCACAACCTCGCGCATGTCCTGTTTTGACTCCTCGACGCCAGCCACGTCATCAAAAGTGACGGTGGGCTTGTCCGCATTGAACAGGCGCGCGCGCGAGCGGCCGAAGCTGATAGCCTGATTGTTGGTGCCGCGGGCTTGGTTGAAGATGAACAGGAAGAAGATTCCTAACAGAGTAAAAGGCACAATGTAAAGCAAAATACTGCCCCAGTCGATGCCGGAAGGTGGGATTACTTCCACTTCGACACCATCAAGGGCGAGTCCGCTGATGTCGAAAATAGTGGAGCCGTTCTCCTTGCTGGTGACATATGTTTTGCCGTCCGTGCCGGTAATGGTCAGGGTGTCGCCTTTGATTTCAATGCGGGTTATGGTGCCGTTCTGCGACATAGTCACCAGTTCCGAGATGGCGATTTTCTCTGGCTTTGTACCGGTGCTGGGCAGTACCACTGTAAAAAAGGTTACCGCAGCCATAACGATAATCAGGTAGATGAGGATGCTGCGTTTCCAGTTAATTTTCATGGAAAGCTCCTAAGTAGTCTCTTGTTAAGTATAACATAAAGCTACGCTTTGCAGGGCGGAAGAGCTTCGTTTCCTCTTGCATCATTGTCTGCTGTTTGTTATCTGTTCCCGCAGAGGCTGGAATGGCAGAAGGAGACAATTGGACGAAACGGCCAGTACGTTGAAACTGGCGCTGCCGCAAGTTGAGCGACCGGCTTGTCCCGATACCATGCCGTTTTGCTTTCTCGCCGCCTTAATATTACTCTATTACTATATGGGTAGCCCTGAGCTTTTGAACGGCGCGGTTTTAATTGTTTTTCTGGTGGGACTGGGATTCTTTGCCGGTGCCTACGGCACGCTGGTTGGCATTGGCGGGGCGGTGGTACTGACGCCCATCCTGCTGCTGATTTATCCCGGCGCTGACCCGAGGGTGCTTACCAGTATTACCATGGCGGTGGTTTTTATCAATGCTCTGTCTGGAACGGCGGCTTACATGCGGCTACGTCGCATCGATTACCGTAGCGGCTTCCTGTTTGCCATAGCGACGGTGCCGGGCACGGTGCTGGGGGTGTGGGTGCTTGGGCATATACCGCAGAAGACCTTTGAATCCATTTTCGGCGCCGCGCTACTGATGTTCTCTGTGCTGATCTGGACAAAACCGCGGCGGACGGTATCGTTTGCATCAGGCAGGGGTGCGCCGGTTGCGATCACCGATCGTCATGGCGAAATCTTCTCATATTCTGTAAACCGGCCGCTGGGGGTTGCTCTCAGCTTCGCTACCGGCTTCATCGCTGGGCTGCTGGGCATTGGCGGTGGCATCATTCATATGCCGGCACTGATATATCTGCTGGGTTTCCCTGCTCATGTCGCCACCGCTACCTCTCACTTCATCCTGGTATTCACCGGCCTTACCGGTACACTGACCCACGCCGTCTCCGGCGCTTACGCGCAGGTATGGACGATATTGCTTCCGATAGCGGCGGGCGTTATTCCCGGAGCGCAACTGGGCGCATGGCTATCGCGCCGCGTCAAAGGTCCACTGCTGATGAGGTTGCTGGCGCTGGCGCTGGCCATGGCGGGGGCGCGCATGCTGGTTCTGGGGATAATCGGTTAGAGTTTCAGGTAGCTTTCCTTGAGCAGTAGGGCGTCTTCCTGCTGGGTGGGGCTTTCGCAGATGACCATGCCGCCGCAGCTCTCGTCCTTCAGCGCTTGGAGCAGCTCTTCGTATTTCAAGTCGGACTCGCGCAAGCTGAGATGTTTTTTCTCGCCGCCTTTGCCGTATTCAATTCCGGAAATGTGGATATGCATGTCAGCAATGGCGGCGTCTCCCAATTTCTTGCGTACTTCCCTGATAAGTCCGCAGAATTCGGCGTAGGAGTTGTTGCCGCCGGAATAGGCGTGCCAGTGGGCGAAGTCGATGCAGGGAGCTACCCGCGGCAGTTCCTGCGATAGCCGCAACAGCTCATCGAGGTTGCCGAACTGGGTCGGTTTGCCGGAGATTTCTGGGCGCAGCGTGATGGGATTCAAATCCTCATCCAGCTTTTCCAGCACCTCGCCGAGGGCAGTCCGGATGGCCTGATAGGCTGTTTCGGAGTCGTCGCCGAGATAGAATCCGGGGTGGAAGACGATACTACCGGCTCCACAGAGATGAGCTGTTTTCGCTGCTTTGTGCAGAATCCCCTTGCTGGCATGCAGTTTGGGGCGCTGGTGGGCATTGAAATTGATGTAATACGGCGCATGCACCGAGAGTCTGACATGGTTGTTTTTAGAGATGCCTGATACGGCTTTTGCGTGGGCTTCGTCGAGATAAACCCCTTGCACGAACTCAATTTCCATGCAGTCCAGCCCCAGAGCCGCTATACGGCGGATGCCTTCGCCAGTATCTCTTGGCCAGGTGCTATCGGGTATGCCGGCGGTGCCGAAAAGCAGTGTCATTTATATGAAGTATATCAGTAGGGAGGCAAAAGAGGGAAACGACTCTCTGCTGCAAGACGAGTGATGGGGGGTGGAGGGAAGACAGATTCAAGAGGAGATAGATTCCAATTCTTCGGGCGTTAGGTTCACTTCACCGAAATGCGTGGTAACGTACCGATCAACGAAATTAAAGAAGATTTCTACCTGCTATGTCGTTTAAATACTGCCCTTGCGGGCACACTCATGCGCATGGATTTTTTCAACAAACTCATTCAGCATAACCGAATGCTCGCTGTCGTGGAAGTGGCGTAAATCCATGTTGGATAGTCGCAAAGCATCCGGAGGTGGTGGGGAGGTGTAACAATCGTCCCAGATCCTTAGTCTCGCTGAGGCGAGCCTCCAGTATGGATTTGTATGGGGCTGTGCTCGATATTCACGCCCTACAACTCGGAATCTGGTAGAAATTTGTGGGGAGGGGGAGGGGGGCGCCGGAATGACATGGGGAGAGGGGAGGAAGCCAGAAGCTAATATCTGGTTGCTATCCGCGGCTGTAACAACAACAATGTGCCGTGGTATAATTCAGGCGGACGGAGTGGAAGATTTGTCAAATAACTCACTGGATACAGCCCGCGACATTGCGGAAATCGCCAGCGACAAGCTGGCCGGCGACATTACACTGCTGGACATCAGCGGCGTATGCGATTTCGCCGATTACTTCGTCATCGTCAGCGGCGATTCGCCGCGCCAGCTTACCGCTATCGCAGATGAAATCGTGCAACATCTCAAAAAATCAGATGTTCAGCCACTGCGCCGCGAAGGTTCAGCCGGTTCTGGCTGGATGCTTATTGATTACGGCGACATTATCGTACACGTCTTCTCCCCGCGTGAGCGTGAATACTACAATCTGGAGCAGATGTGGAGCGCCGCCAAGCAGGTGATGAGGATAGCCTAAACCTTTGCGTCGGCACTGCCGTTATAATCAGCACGCGGCGGTCTCCTGACCCATGACCGGAAACCGATGCATCCTGACCGAGTACCCTGTGTCCTCCCCCCGTGTATCGTTCCTACTTGCGGGCGTAGTTTTGCAGTTCAATACCGCTGAAGTAGAGTTTGATTTCCTGAGCCGCAGTCTCAGGACCGTCAGAGCCATGCACGGCGTTGCGCTCAATGTCCGTCCCGAAATCTTTCCTGATAGTGCCGGTGTCGGCCTTTTCAGGATTGGTGGCGCCCATTACCTTGCGGATGGTATTAATGGCGTCTTCTCCCTCGAAGACGGCGGCCATGATTGGTCCGGAGGTGATGTAGTTGATTAGCCCCGGGAAAAACGGCTTTTCGCTGTGTACGGAGTAGTGCTGCTCCGCATTTTCGCGGCTGAGCTTGAGCATCTTGAGCGCTATCAGCTTCATGCCGGCCTCTTCAATCCTGCCGATGATGGCGCCGCTGAAGCCTCGCTCCACGGCGTCGGGCTTTACCAGTACTAGTGAACGTTCCATTCAGATTCCTCCGTGATTAAATACCGGATATCCGGATAGTTTTGCCGTGATAGTATCTCAGCTTCGTGCCAGTTTTTCAATATCTCCGGCTACCAGCTCGGAAAGCGATTTTACCACTATATCCGCCGATTCAAGACTCTTTCGCGGGTGGCTGGCGGCTACTCCCACGACACGCATGCCGGCAGCTTTGGCTGCCGCCACGCCGCCCACTGCGTCTTCAATAACCACGCAGTTTTTCTGTGTCGCGCCTAGTTTACGTGCGGCGGTGAGAAAAATCTCAGGGTCGGGTTTGCCATTTTTTACCTCATCTCCGCTGACGATAGCGCCAAAAAGCATGCTTATATCCAGCATGTCAAGAAAGGTTTCGATGCTGCGCTGGGGTGCGGATGAAGCTACCGCCATGGGCGCACCCTGCTCGTGGAGCGCTTTAAGCAATTCAACTGCCCCCGGCATGGCTTTGACGCCGTCACGCTTTATGGCATCGCGGAAAAGCAGTGTTTTTTCGCTGCTGATGGCATCGACTGTTTCCCCACAGGTTTCCGCCCCCATAATGTCGCGGATTATGGTATCGTTTCGCAAGCCAAAGCCCCGTTTGAAATCTTCCGGCGTGAAAACGATGCCACGTTTCGCAAAGATCTGTTTCCAGGCGGCGTAATGCTGGTCGGCGGTGTCCACGATGGTGCCGTCCATATCCCAAATGATGTAGAAATCCGGGCGGCGTTGTCCCTCGCCTGCAGCTTTTGATTTGGGTTGGCTGATATTGGGGCGGCGCAGATAAATTGGCTGGAGTGCGGCCACATCATCAGTATCGTCTGCTTCCAACCGCTTCGCGCCGAGTTCGGCAAGGAATGCCGGGCGTCTCGACATTTCCTTCGCAGATGGGATGACGGCCATGTCCCTCAGTGTTGCGCGAATTTCATCGAGCATGGTCGGCAGTGGCTCTCCGCAGAAGATGGTGCGGTCTTCAGTCCGTACACATAATTCCTGCACCGTAGTCAGGCTCTCTGGGACGAGACGAAGCCACGCCGTTTCCCGCAATTGGTAGACGGCATGTGCGATTTCACCTCTGCCGGCGTCCAAGATGGCGCAGACGGGAAGCCCCGCTGCGGCGTGCTGCCATGCCGCCGCTTCGAGTGTGGAAACTCCCACGATGGGTACATTCAGGCCGAAGGCCAGCCCTTTGGCCGTTCCAAGCCCAACTCGCAGCCCGTTGAAGCTGCCCGGCCCGCGCGCTGCAATCACACCTTTAATATCCGTGACGACCCGGTTCGTTCGCACAAGCAGTTCGGTGAGGCGCGGCAAAAGCTCAACGGTGTGGTTTTTGCCACATTTCCATGACTGCTCGGCCAGCAGGCTGCCGTTCTCATGAAGTGCTAGGCCGGCACAGTCGCCGGTGGTGTCTATAGCAAGATACATTTAGTCTTTATCCCTGTTCCCGGCGCCGCGTCCGGAGGCGATTTTTGTCATCATGGTGGAGTACCGGTTTCCGGATGCGGAAATCTCGATGATTCGCTGATCGTTTCCGGCATAGTCAAGGCTGATTGACAGGTGTTCCTCTGGCATCAGCACGGAGCCTTTTTCCGCCCACTCAATAACGCACAGCCCCTGTCCGAATATGTAATCGTCCAGCCCCAGTTCATTGATTTCCGCTCCTTCCAGCCGGTAGAGGTCCATATGGTACAGCGGCAGGCGTCCGGCGAACTCGCGCATCAGCACGAAGGATGGGCTGGAAGTTCCCTCGCTCACACCCAGCCCCAGCGCGATGCCCTGTGTCAGGCAGGTCTTGCCCGCCCCCAGAGGCCCGTTTAGCAAGACGATGTCGCCTGCCTGCGCCACTGCTCCGATGATGTGTCCAAGTCGCTGCGTGTCTTCGGGGCTGCGGCTGACCAATCGGACGGGTGGCTGGGTGGCAACCGGGTTTTCAAAATTAGTCATTGTCTGGATTATAACATGGGAAGGGGGTTGGACGTGATGATCTTGTTTTTGTTGAATGGACGGATGCCACCGGCGGTTTTCGTCCGGGCCACGGACGATATCTCCGTCCATGTCGGTGATTACTGCTTTGAGTTGTCCTGTCACATCACGAAACAGGCCGCAATCCAATGTCAGCGCGTTCTGGAATCCGGTGAAGCCATGATTTCAAAGAATATTTCTGGTGATAAGGCTTTTCCCTATTCCAATTATTTGACGATAATGCTACAATTAATGTATACAAGGGGGATTTGCCTCGGTGTGGCGCGTCCCCCGGTTGTTGTTTGGTTGTACTCGAATCAGGGGATTCGGGGAGGATATAGGTGTTTCATTATTCAGGGGAATTTGTGTTCAAGGCGCCGCCTTCTATCGCGCGGGCGCGCCGTGTGCTGATAAAGCCGACCGCCGGGTTATCGTCCCCGTATCCGGTCACTACCAGCCGCGAAATGATGGAATCGCTCATCAGTGGCATTCGCCAGATAAGTGATGCTGATATCCTGATTATGGACGGCACGCCTTCCGGCGCGCCGATGGCGCCGGTGTATCGGTCGCTGGGCTATGACTTTCCACGTGTGCTGACGCTGGACGTGCGCGATATTACACTGGTGGAGGTGGAAAACCCGCTACTCAAGCCTCTGGCAATGGCCACTTTTATGGTGCCCAACGTGATTCTGTCCAGCGATTATCTTATCAGCGTCACTCCAGCCAAGGCTGTCGGCGGTGCGGGGCGGCTTTCCATCGCCAATCTGCTGGGACTGATGCCGTCGCTTCGTTATGGCACTGGCACCAGAGGTGGGTGGGAGGAACTGTATGATCTTGGCATCGACAAGGTGCTGGCAGACCTGTATTACACCATTCCTTTTGACCTTGGCATTATTGAAGCCACCGACCGCTTTGTCGGCAAGAACGACTTGGTCAACGGCGAGCGTGCGCCGGTGGGCAAGATATTCATTGGCGAGCCCTATCGGACCGACATTGAGGCGGCGCAGTCCCTTGGTTTCAAGCTGGATTACATAAAGCTGATTGACGAGGCCAGGGTCGACCTGGAAGTGTAGAGGGGCATCCTGCGCTTAGCCCTGCTTGAGATGACGGCCTCTGTCTGCTTGTCCTTCAGCCTCTCTTGATATTGTCAACGAAAAAGCCCCCGCTTACGGGGGCTTTTGGTCGATATGAGTGGTAGCGCATAGGGGATTCGAACCCCTGATCTCATCCTTGAGAGGGATGTGTCCTAGGCCTCTAGACGAATGCGCCACGCAGACTCCAATTATCGCCTGAAAAGTGTCTTTGTGTCAACTTTTTGTGGCATTCAGGCGATTGGTGACGCTTGACCTCGCCTTTGCTTCATTAAGTATCTGCGTGGCGGTCAGGTATCCCGCCGGCCACCCGCATAATTAGAATTTGCATAGTTGATGTGTCACTACCGCAGTGGCTCAGGATACTGCTCAATAAAACCAACCCCGCCAAGTTTGCCTATGTTGTACACATCATTTTTAGTAATGAGTCCCAGATCATAGGCTCTACCCAGCCCATAGAACTCAGAGTCTTTATATACCGTCAAAGATTGGCCTGATGGAAGAACAATAGCATATCCTGCGGCCTCTTGGCTATACATATCGGCAGGGAAAAGCATTCCAAGTCCTACATACAACACTTCGCAGCCACTGTAATTTCCAAAATAGTACACAACCCAAATATCTTCCGGGTTTCCGCCACTAAGCCTATATGATTCACGCAGCTTCAGCTCAATTTCAGAGTCAAGAACAGGCTTAACATCAATTGGTGAAGGCATATGAATCAAATCGGCCTTGTCAATTGTATTGGACTGCTCAATGTTATTTATGATATCCGTATGGCCACCAACTATGTTTTGGCAAGATGCCAACAAAGGGAAGAGCACAACAGAAGCAATTAGTATAGAAATATTCTTTTTCAACTTGTCCACACTCCTAACTTATTTTCTGGGAGTTGCCACGACTCCCAGAAAATAACATTACTAGCCGACAATCAAGCTTACCACGACTACCACATCAGGTAAAACCTCAGGCTTGTGACAGGACTGATCCGTTGTGTAGGATAAACTTCAATGTAGTAATCCCCATCATCCGTGATGTAGTGGTTAAGAAACTTCACGTTATCACGTGTAGAAGTTGTGGTAGCAACGATATTGCCGTAAGAGTCTTTAAGGCGAATATCCAAGTTATTTATGTTGGAGTAACCAGTGATATTGCCAGTATGCCCCTTTTCAAATACTATCATTACCTCCGCTACTTGACCCCAATAGTAATAACCGATTGAATAAGTCAAAGGAGCAGATAAGATTGTGCCACCCTGACCTCTGTTAAAAGACCATATAGCACCGCCTGCGCTTACAAACTTATTGGCACCTGTGCGAAATGCTAACACTGCTTTGTAGTATGTTGGATTCAGCCTTCAACCCACTAAAGACCCCTGCATCATTTGAGCAACACGGACAATGCTGGTTGTTGAAGGTTTTCTATCCCTGCTTCTTGTTCATAAATGAACCAGCCTGACTACGATACATCGCTTGGGAATATTCTCTAAGGTTCGTTCATCTTATAGATAGATTGCCTTATGAAAAGCCTGAGTCAAACATTTTGTATGATTTCAGATGATTAGTGACACAGGGCGTCTTGCTCCCATGAGTTTGGTAATAACCAAATCGTTTGTCGCTGTTCCGACTTTTTGGGGTAATTCCAAAAGGAAGCCTTACCAGACAGGATTCAATCCCTGCCAAATTAACATCAATAGAGCGGTTCTCATGTGCTATAATTCAGACATGCCTGAAGCCCGCAAGCCTCTTTTGCTTCTGATAGATGGTAACAACCTGGTTCACCGCGCTTTCCATGCCCTCCCTCCCCTCTCCGTGCGCCGCACCGGCGAGATGGTCAACGCGGTTTACGGGTTTACCTCTATGCTGCTCAAGGTCATCTCAGACGTCAAGCCCACCCATTGCGCCGTTGCCTTCGATAAAAAAGGGCCGACATTCCGCCACGATATGAGCGTGGATTACAAGGCCACCCGTCCTCCTACTCCCGATGACCTTGTAGGGCAAATATCCCGTACACGCGAACTGGTCAGGGACTTCAATATCCCGATTTATGAGCTTGACAAGTACGAGGCCGATGATGTTTTGGGGGCGCTGGCGCGTCAGGCCTCCGAAAAAAACATTGAAACGGTGATTCTCACTGGAGACGCCGACGCTATGCAGTTGGTGGATGGCATGGTCAGGGTGCTGTACCCGCGTACCATGGGCGAGGCAGTGCTGATGGACGCTACCGCTGTCGAGGAGAAATACGGCGTGCCGTCGCACCTGATAGCCGATTACAAGGCGCTCAAAGGCGATACATCGGACAATATCACCGGCGTCAAGGGGATAGGCGAGAAAACCGCCGTCAGCCTCATCCGGCAGTTCGGCGGAATTGACGACATCTACAACCATCTGGCGGAGATTTCTTCGCCGCGCATTCAGGCCATCCTGCGTGAAGGCGAATCGGACGCGCGCCGGTCCAAAACGCTGGCCACCATCGCGGTGAACGCGCCGGTGTCGCTTGACCTGAAAACCGCCGAAGTGGACAATTTTGATCGTGCAAAGGTAGTGGCGCTGTTCCGCGAGCTTGAATTTTTCAAGCTGATAGAGCGCCTGCCCGGACCACCCGCCAAGGTGGGCGTGCAGGGGATGCTTTTTGCGGAGGGGGCTACCGGCTCGTCCCGCCAGGAGACGCCGAAGAACTACTCCGTCGTTACCAGCGCGGAGCAGCTTATCGCGCTTGCGAGGAGGCTTAAAGCGGCGGGACAGTTCGTTTTTGAAGTTATCGTCGGAGATGCCGATCCCATGACGGCGCAGTTGGTCGGGTTGGCGTTATGCCCGGCGGAAGGCGAGGCGTATTACATCCCGCTTGCGCATGTCGGACTGGAGGCGGGGCCGCAGCTCACACCGGACGAGGTGATGGCTGCCCTTTCTCCTGTATTTGCGGATGGCGGAATCGCCAAGTCGGCGCATAACGCCAATTTCGCCGCTACCATGCTGGCCGGGAACGGCCTCGACGTGAGCGGGCTGTTTTACGACACCATGATTGCCGCTCATCTGCTGGGGGAGCAGGCGTTGGAACTCAAAAGCCTAGCGTTAGGACATTTAGGGCTGGATCTTCCTGTACTCTCCACCGGCCACGGAGCGAAACAAATAACGGCTGCCATGCTTGCTGTGCGGGAGGTTGCCGATTATGCCTGTGCTGCCGCTGATGCTGTTATCCGGCTGACGCCTGCTCTGACATCATCGTTGGAAAAGGAGAAGTTGAAGGCACTTTTTCACGATTTGGAGATGCCGCTGGTTCCTGTGCTGGTGCGTATGCAGCGCGCTGGCGTGCTGCTGGACAAGGCGCTGCTGTCGGATATGTCGCGCCGCTTGGGGGAGCAGCTGACCGCTATCGAGAGCGAGATTTACAAAATCGCCGGCATGAAGTTCAATGTCAACTCCCCGAAGCAGCTCGGCGAGGTGCTTTTCGGGAAACTCAATCTTCCATGCGAGCATAAAAAACGCGGGACATGGTCTACGGAGGCGTCCGTTCTCGAATCTCTGCGTCAGGGGTATCCCGTCGCGGGTCATGTCCTTGAATACCGGCAGCTTTCAAAACTCAAGGGCACCTATGTGGACGCCTTGCCCGGATTGGTCAACCCGCGCACCGGCCGCGTGCATACCAGATTCAACCAGACGCGCACCGCCACTGGCCGGCTCTCCTCCTCGGATCCCAATCTGCAAAATATCCCGGTGAGGGGCGAGCAGGGGCGTGAAATCCGCCGTGCCTTCATCGCCTCGCCTGGCTGCGTGTTGCTCTCCTGCGACTATTCTCAGATAGACCTGCGGGTGCTGGCGCATCTGTCAGAAGATCCCCTGCTGATGGCCACTTTCGAACGGGATGAGGATGTACATACCGCTACCGCCGCTCAGCTTTTTGGGGTGGCGCCGTCCGCCGTCACTTCGGATATGCGCCGTCTGGCCAAGGTGGTCAATTTCGGTGTGATTTACGGCATGAGCGGATACGGCCTGGAGCAGGCGACTGAGTTTTCCCGCGAGGAGGCCAACAAGTTCATCAGTGCCTATTTCGAAAAATACATCGGGGTGCGCAAATATCTTGATGAAACCGTGATGCAGGCGCGCCGCGAAGGCTACGTGCAGACGCTGCTGGGGCGCCGCCGTTATTTCCCGGAAGCCGAAATCAATTCGCACAACCGCATGATTCGCGAGGCTGCTGAGCGCATGGCCATAAACATGCCGGTTCAGGGTACCTCCGCCGATATTATAAAAGTCGCCATGCTGGATATTGAAAAAGAGCTGGCGCGCCGTTCACTCACATCGCGGCTGATTTTGCAGGTACACGACGAACTGATTTTCGAAACGCCCGAGGCCGAACTCGAAATTATGCGCGAGATGGCGCCGCGGCTGATGAGCGGTGCGGTGAAAATGTCGGTGCCGGTAAGGGTTGATTTCAAGATGGCTACCGATTGGGGGCGGATGGAATAATTATGCCGGAACTTCCTGAAGTCGAAACTATAAAAAATGAGTTATCTCCGCTGGCAGTCGGGCGCACTATCGTGTCCGTGGAGTTTTTGTGGGAGAAGACGCTGCTCTCTCCGGACATTTCGGAGTTTGCGAGACGGGTAAACGGGCGAAAGGTTGTTTCTCTAGACAGGCGGGGCAAGTATCTCGTCTGGCGGCTGGACAGTGGGGACTCGCTGCTTGTTCATCTGCGCATGACCGGCTCGTTTTTCATCGGCGATGGCTCGTCGCCTGACCCCTCGCATACCCGCGCCATAGTTCACTTTGACGGCGGCCTGAAGGCCTATTTCATCGACCCGCGCAAGTTTGGCAAATTTCAGTTGGTCTCTGATGACGGGTGGATGTGTGGAAAACTGGGAGTGGAGCCGCTGTCGGACGAGTTTACGGCGGAGGTTCTCACGCTGCTGCTGGAAGGCAAAAAGGCGCCGGTCAAAGCGGTTTTGCTTCGGCAGGACTTGATTGCCGGCGTTGGCAACATGTACGCCGACGAAGCGCTGTACGAGGCCGGCATACGTCCGGCTCGCTTGGCCGATGGCCTGACATCCATCGAAATAATCCGTCTGCACGGCGCCATCCGGGAGGTGCTCAGGCGCGCTGTCGCAAGCGGCGGCGCCAGTATATCGAATTATTTCCGTCCGGACGGCGCGCGCGGCCATGCCCACGAAGGCTTCAAGGTTGCTCATCGCCGTGGTGGGACATGCTACTGCTGCGGCGGACCGGTGGAGCGCATTGTTGTGTGCCAGCGAGGCACTTATTTTTGTCCGGCCTGCCAGCGCTAGTTTGGCAGGAGCAACGGGTGCGGTATGGCGGACTGGTGGACGATTGTTAACTTCGTCATCTTCATTGTTGGCTTGGCAGCGGTACGGTTCGCGTTCAAAAGCAAAGATGAAGAGAGGAGCCGCTAGAAAGTCTTACTAACTTGGGACGCTTGTTGCAAGTGTCTGCGGTATCGGTTTTCAGACGCTGGCGCATAGCGACATATATTGAACACGGCAGTCCACGGGGAAATGGATACAGAGAGTTTCGTCCCGAGGATGCGGGACATGCTTCTGCTGCGGCTGGCTGTTTGGCAACCTGGTATGAGGCCGGAGTGTTGACATAACACTGGTTTCTATCGCAATACGGTATAGCCGCGTCCGGCGTCTGGAGAAAAGACACCGCAGAGACCTTTGATGATTTGGATGCCATGCTTAAAACACGCCATTCATGCAATGGATATTTCCTCAATGTTTGCAGTATAATGTAACGTTAATCGGCGGATGTGGCTGCCATAGGGATGGAGGCTGCTGTTGTGGGGTAGTGTGGGTGGTCCCTTAAAAGCCCTGGCTTTGTTGTCACGCGACAACAAGGCTTTCATTTTTGAAAGGAGGCGAGGATATGGAACCCGATGGTAGTAGTATCGGATTCGACAACGGTGACAGCTTGTCGAACAGCACGGCACCTATTCCCGCCTCCGGCCTGCCTGTTTGACGATCTGCGCCTCACCTTGAAACAGGAGGCCGCGACATGAAAAAGAATATCAACATTATCTCCACCACGCGGGCGGACAGGGCCAAAAAACGCCTGCTGAACGCCGCGGTTAAGTCGTCAGAAACAATCCTCATTCAATATGATACCAGCCTTGAAGGCTACGATGCCGACAAGGTCGATGAAATGCGTGATCAATACGGTTCGAACATCATAACAAAACAGAAAAAGATCTCTATTTTCCATCGGCTTTGGAATGCATTTATTAACCCGTTTACGGTTGTTTTATTCGTACTGGCCGGATTGTCGTTTGCGACTGATGTTATCGCCGCCGCTCCGGGGGAAAAAGATCCAACCGCTGTTATCATTGTTTTGACGATGGTGTTTATCAGCGGCATGCTGCGCTTTGTTCAGGAGTTTCGCAGCGGAAATGCGGCGGAAAAACTGGGCGAACTGGTGGAGACGACCGTTGCCGTCACGCGCTGCTATGAAACAGACGCCTCTGGTGAACCGTTTTCTGAGAAAAAGGAAATCCCCCTGGATGAAATTGTTGTCGGCGATGTTATCCATCTGGCTGCTGGGGACATTATTCCTGCCGACATACGCATTTTGCAGGCAAAAGACTTGTTTATCAGCCAGTCGTCGCTTACTGGTGAAAGCGAACCGGTTGAGAAATTCGGCGCGGCTCTCAAGGGCAAACCGACAAACCCGCTGGCTTTGAACAACCTGGCCTTTATGGGAAGTACCGTCATTTCCGGTTCGGCACAGGCGCTGGCGCTGGCCGTCGGCGATGACACCGTATTCGGCGGCATCGCGGGGCAGTTGCGCGCCAAAACGCCCCCGACCAGCTTCGAAAAAGGCATAAATTCCGTTTCGTGGCTACTCATACGTTTCATGCTCGTAATGGTGCCCGTCGTATTATTTGTCAACGGCTTTACCAAAGGCGATTGGTTTCAGGCGTTTATGTTCGCGCTTTCAGTCGCCGTCGGGCTTACGCCCGAAATGCTACCGATGATCGTATCCGCGAATCTCGCCAAAGGCGCGGCCACCATGTCCAAAAAGAAGGTTATCGTCAAGGAACTCAACGCTATTCAGAATTTCGGGGCGATGGATATTCTTTGTACGGATAAAACCGGTACGCTGACGCAGGATAAAATTATTCTGGAATACCATCTTGATATACATGGCAACAGTGACACCAGAGTGCTTCGCCATGCGTTTCTCAACAGTCACTATCAGACCGGCCTGAAAAACCTGATGGATGTTTCCATTATACAGCGGGCGCGCGAGGAGAAGGTTATTGAGAATGAAAACGCTTATGTAAAAATAGACGAAATCCCGTTTGACTTCAACCGCCGCCGCATGAGTGTAATCGTATCTGACAAGAACAGCAAAACACAAATGATTACAAAGGGCGCGATGGAGGAAATGCTGGCAATTTCCACCTTTGCCGAATATCAGGGACGTGTGGAACCGATGACGGATGTGCTGCGTCGGGAAATCATGGATACATGTAACAAATATAATTCCGACGGTTTGCGCGTTTTGGGTGTGGCGCAAAAGACGCACCAGTTGCCCGAACGGACATTCTCTATAGCCGATGAGAGCGAGATGGTGCTGATTGGATACCTGGCCTTCCTTGACCCGCCCAAAGAAAGCGCTACGGATGCTATCGCATCGCTTCACGAATATGGCGTGGCCATAAAGGTGTTGACCGGAGATAACGATGCCGTTACAAAAAGCGTATGTAAACAGGTCGGCTTGTCTGCCGACAAGATACTGCTTGGCTCGGATATCGAAAGTTTAAGCCTCGCGCAATTAAAGGTAGCCGTCGAGCAGACGGATGTGTTCGCCAAATTGTCGCCGAAGCAAAAAACGCTGATAGTGACTACGTTGCGCGAAAACGGACATACAGTGGGCTATATGGGAGACGGTATAAACGACGCGGCGGCCATGCGTGCCGCCGACGTGGGTATTTCTGTTGACACCGCCGTCGATATCGCCAAAGAATCGGCCAACATGATTTTGATCGAAAAGGATTTGATGGTATTGAAAAACGGCGTCATCGAGGGACGCAAAATTTATGCCAATATCATCAAATACATCAAGATAACGGCCAGCTCTAACTTCGGCAATATGTTTTCCATCATGGTGGCCAGCGCGTTTCTGCCGTTCCTGCCGATGCTGCCGATACAGCTGCTGCTGCTCAATCTTATCTACGACATATCCTGTATCGCCATCCCGTGGGACAACGTAGACAAGGAATTTCTTGCCAAGCCGCGCAAGTGGGACGCCTCCAGTATCGGCAAATTCATGGTATGGTTCGGACCGACAAGCTCCGTGTTCGATATAACAACCTACCTGCTGATGTTCTTTATTATCTGTCCGCTGGTTGTCGGCGTGAATGCAGGCGCTCTCGATTTCAGGGCGGACGTTCTGTCAGCTCAGGCGGTGCTATTCATCGCGGTATTCCAGGCCGGATGGTTCGTGGTATCGATGTGGAGCCAGTCCCTCGTTATCCATATGATCCGTACGCCTAAGATACCATTTGTACAAAGCCGCGCTTCGCTACCGGTTATTCTGCTGACGTTTGCGGGTATCCTCGTCGTGACTGTTATGCCGTTTACCCCGTTTGGTGACGCGATTGGGCTTGCCGCACTGCCGCCCGTATATTTCGCGTGGCTTGCCGGCACGATCGTGCTGTATATGGCGTTAGCCACGGTTTTTAAGACTATTTTCGTGCGAAGGTACGGAGGGTTGCTGTAGCGGGGCTATGGCCGGGCGTGGGTTTACTCCTGCCATGAAGACCGTTTTGCCAGCGCGGGGGGATAGTCTGCGGTCAAAATGAGTAGCCGATAACCTTCGCAAGTAGCCGCTTATTAGATGATGGTATGGGAACACGTGCCTATTTTGCAGTATCTAATACGCGAAAAACGGCATTTGTATAGGCCTTCATTCTGTCCCTTTTTTCTTGAGGGGAATCGTTTCGCTCATGCTCTGCGGTCATCACACCCGCCATTCCTTGTAAAATAAACACGGCTGTTTCCGATGGATATTTGCAGCTCCATGAGCCGTCTGTATTGCCATGTTCGATTAAGGATACGAGGATTGGCAAATAAGAATTGCTCATCTTTGTAAAATAATATTGAATAATTGCGGGGTCGGCTAAAAAACGGCTGTTCGATTCATCGTGTAACTCACCATTTTCAAACATCGTAAATATTAATTGCAAACGGTCGAAAGCGGAACCTTCGGTATCGCTTAAAAACCGCTGTTTTCTTTCCATGTTTTTGTTTGTCAGTTCATCAATGACCGCATATAGCAATTCGGTTTTTGACTTGAAGTAGTGGTATATTGTCCCTGCGGCGACATTCATTTTCTTTGATATATCAGCCATTTGCGTTTTGTCAAATCCGTATTCTGAAAACATCTCGCGGGCTGTGGCAATGATTTCTTGTCGACGTTCTTCAACAGGCTTTGTTACTCTTGGCATTAGTTGACTCCCCTTAAACATGTTTTTGAAAAAGCCGAAAACCGCTGGAATTGTCAGGTTTTCCACTATTATATTTCGTTACGAAAGCGTTCTTTAAATTGAACAAAAACCATTTAGTGGCTGCGATAACTATCGGTCGCACTGTCTGGACACCGCCGCATTCCTGGCGGCGGTGTCCATGTTTTGCTGAAATGATTCACTACTCCACAGTGCCTATGTAGGTGAACTTTGCTGGTGGGGATGGCGGGTTTTTCTTGTCTGTACTGAATCGGAAAGGCTTTCCTTCATGTTCACTGGCTACTGCCATGTGGCATAGCGCAAGCCCTGCGTCCACAGCGGTGAGTTTATACATCATACCAATCAAACCGCCCAAACTCTGTTGATAGTAAACATGCACGGTTTTACCTTCCACTATAAAATACCAGGGTTGCTTGTTTAACCCTGATGGTGCTAATCGAACTGCTTCCAACCGCGAGTCCGTCCCCTTGGCGATTTCCGATATGGATTTCCTGTCAAATTCGGCGGATTTTCTTGTTGCGAGTTCGGCGGGTTTTCCAAAGGCAAAACCGACAATATGATTCGGATCATTCGGCTTGCTTTTTACGCTGCTCAGCCAGCGTGTGGCGAATCCCATTGAGTACAGATACAACTCCACGTGCTGAAAGAGAAATCCGGCGCAAACACCGCGCAAGGGCTGGTCTTTCCCTGAAATAAGCATATAGTGGGGCGCTTTTGGAATAGCCAAGCCAGCGGCTCCTTCCGGGCCAACAATTTTGTGTGTGAACTCTGCTTTGGGCAACAGCGGCGCCACACCTTTTATGAATGTCTCAATCTGCTGAATCGTTTCCTTGCCCAATGGCGTCATTTCAAAGTTACGGGTGGACTTGCGGGTGAAAATAGGGGAGTAGAGATCCATGGCGGTTTTCCTCCTGTAATTTTTTGCTTATAGTAACCATAACGCATTGAGCGAATTCAGTCAATCATGTTTGAAAAATCTCCGCTTGCTTCATGGGGAAATATATAGAGTGCATTTGCTTCACATGCGGCACAAAAGCGTTTTTCTGGTATCAACGCTTTTTCGGGGCATTGCACGGAAAAGCATTCGTATGTTGTGTGTCCGGTTCTGTTTTTTCATAATGATATGTACCATTGTCTTTATGTGCCGATATGGTGTGCTAGTCGATGCTGGGATTCTTCGGTTTGGCTGGATGGCACCGTTCATGCTATAATCAGAGGTTATCTGATAAAAACTGGAGTATAAAAATGCCTGAAACGATTAAAAAGGCTGAGAAACCGAATACCACAACTTCTGCTTTTGTCGAAAGTGTCAGTAAAAAGGGTACTGAAGCCAACGGCCTGCGCATCAATTTCCATTTTGTGCGCCGCAAGCGTAAGAATACCGGCGGCTAGCCTCGTGTTCATCGCAATCACCTCTCCACGCGTGGAGAGGTGATTTATTTTTTGAACGGATGCCCTTCTTTTTCAAAGTCAGGCAGGTAGTTGTCTGCGGACTCCATTCCTTGAACCCAGCCGTTTTCCAGCCCTGCCTCTTCAAGCGATTCTGTCACTGTATTGTATTCAGCGGGCGTGATACGCCTGTTTATCTCCGGGAAGCGCGCGGCGTTATGCATGGGATGATACTGGCTCATGATGCTGACTGTGATGGCGGGCGAGACATCATGCGCCAGCCATAGTAAACTTTCGTGGCCACCGGCGATGCCGTTCGGCAGAATCAGGTGACGCACAATCACTCCCTTTTGTGCGATGTTGTCTTCATCTGCCTTCAGCTCACCGGCCTGGCGAAACATCTCCTTTATCGCTTCACGCGCCGTTTTTACGTAGTTCGGCACCGTCGAGTATTTGTTGCTCATCTCATTCGAGGCGTACTTGATGTCCGGCAGGTAGATGTCAACGACTCCGTCCAGCTCCATAAGCGTATCAATGCTGTCGTATGCGTTAGTGTTGTAGACCAGCGGGACTTTCAGCCCTTCCGGTACGGCGATTGCCAGCGCCTGCAAAATCTGCGGCGCGAAGTGTGTTGGTGATACCAGATTAATGTTGTGGCAGCCCTGCGACTGCAGTTCCAGCATTATATCCGCCAGCCGTTTTATGCTGACAACATGCTCCTTTTGCCTGTACGGGTTCTGGCTTATCTGGTAGTTCTGGCAGAAAACGCAGCGCAGGTTGCAGTTGGCAAAGAAAATGGTTCCGGAGCCTTGTGTCCCAGAAAGCACCGGTTCCTCGCCATAGTGCAGGCAGTAAGATGATACCACCGGTAGCGCTCCGGAGCGGCAATACCCAAACTCACCTTGCAGGCGGTTGCTGCCGCATTTTCTGGGGCAGATGTCGCAGGCGGAGAGCCGGGCGGTGAGCCGCGCGGCGCGTGAGCGCAGTTCGTCAATCGTAACTTTCACAGAGTATTTCCATTTGTAGAATAATCAAAGCATTGTATATCCAGCAGTTGCCATCTCAAAAACCGATTGAGTTTTGATATTTGGTAATGGTGCCTGTTTCGGCCTGCGTGCTTCTGGGTTTACCGCAGTTTACCTATGGCTTTGCCAATCCTGTCTAGGCAGGTTGTCTTTCCCAGCACTTCCATGGTCTGGAACAGCGGTGGTGTGGCGGTGAGGCCGGTGACCGCGGTGCGAATGGCTCCGAATAACTGGCCTGCTTTTACCCCGATCTCATCCGCCAGCGGGCGCAGCAAAGCTTCCAGAGTAGCGGCGTCGAAGGCTTCCAATACTTCAAGCCTTGCGCACGCCGTTTCCAACATGTCCAGTGTCTGTCGCCTATCCATTTTCTTGTCTATCAGAAGCGCCGCGTCGTATTCAATATTGTCGTTGAAGAAGAACCAGGTGGATTCCATGCTCGCCACGTCCGCCAGCGTTTTGGCCCGTTCATGTACCAGTGGCAGCACTTTCTTAACATAATCATTATCCAGCGGGCGGGCGACTTCCTCCGGCAGCCCTTTTTTCATAAACGGCAGGGCGCGCGCAAGAAAGTCATCGGAAGTGAGCCTGCGTATGTATCCTCCATTCATCCAGTCCAGTTTATCGGCATTGAAAATGGCGGCAGTTTGGCTGACGCGTTCAATGGTGAAGTTTTCAATCAGCTCCTTTATTGAAAAAATCTCGGTCTTGTCGTCATAGGCCCAGCCGAGTAGCGCCAGAAAATTGGCCATGGCCTCCGGCAGGTAGCCCTTGTCGCGGTATTCCAGTATGGACACCGCGCCGTGGCGCTTGGATAACTTCGCCCTGTCTGGTCCCAGTATGATTGGCAGGTGGGCAAACGTCGGTGGGGTGTATCCGAAAGAGTTATAAAGCAACAAGTGCTTGGGAGTACTCGATAGCCACTCCTCGGCGCGCATAACGTGTGATATTTGCATCAGGTGATCGTCTATGACGTTGGCCAGGTGATATGTCGGATAGCCGTCGCTTTTGAGCAGTACAAAATCATCCAGCACGGCATTATCGAAACTCACCTCGCCGCGTATCAGGTCGTTGAAGGCGGTTCTGCCGGACAGCGGCATTTTATAGCGGATTACCGCCCCCGGCTCCGGCCCCAGCCCCAGGTCGCGGCAGTGACGGTCGTACCCCGGCGGCTGTTTGGCGGCCGTCTGCGCGGCGCGTATCGCTTCCAGCCGTTCGGACGGGCAATGGCAGTAATAGGCGTTGCCGTTTTGCACCAAATCATTCGCCATGCCGTGGTAAATGGCCAGGCGTTTTGACTGCACGTATGGCCCGAAATCGCCGCCAACCTCCGGTCCCTCGTCCCAGTCGATACCCAGCCAGCGCAGTCCTTCGAGAATGCCTTCCAGCGCCCCCTGAACGGTGCGCGCCACGTCGGTGTCCTCAACGCGCACGATGAATTTCCCCCCGCAGTGACGGGCGAATAGCCAGTTGAAAAAGGCGGTGCGTATGTTGCCCACGTGAGGGAATCCGGTGGGTGAAGGGGCGTATCTTACTCGCACGGATGAAGTCATAATATAAATCTCCTCAATGGGACTTTTAATATGTGGGCTTATTCTATCTCCAGGCTCATGTCCAGCGCCCTGGCGGAATGTGTCAGCGCTCCGATTGAGATAATGTCCACTCCGGTCTCAGCCACCGCTCTGACGTTATCGATGGTAATGCCGCCCGAAGCCTCTAAACGTACTTTCCCCCGGAGTTTCCCTGTAACGGTTTTCATATCCATGACGCTCATGTTGTCCAGTAACAGTATATCCGCTCCTGCCTCTGCTGCTTCAATTGCCTGCTCGATGGTGTTCACCTCGACTTCAATTTTGAGGTAGAGTTTATTGTTGGCCACGGCCTTGGCCACAATCTGCCCCAGTGTCAGTCCGGAACGCCGCAGCACGGCGATGTGGTTATCTTTGATCAGGATGCCGCTGGAGAGATTAAAACGGTGATTCTTACCGCCCCCGCAGATAATGGCGTATTTTTCAAGCATGCGCTGCCCCGCCATGGTCTTGCGGGTATCCGCGATGTCTACCCCAGTGCCTTTTACCGCTTCTACATACAGCGCCGTTGCTGTCGCAATTCCGCTCAGATGGCAGATAAAATTCATAGCGGTGCGCTCGGCGGCCAGTATGGAGCGGGCATTGCCGTGTATTGTCGCCGCCTTGTCGCCGCAGGAAAGCCAGCTTCCGTCGCGCTTCAAAATATCGACTTGTAGCGTTTTATCCATGCGCTCAAAAATCGTACTGAAGATATCGACTCCCGCCAGTATCCCCTCCGCCTTGGCTGTAAGCGTGGCTTCGGCCTCTAGACTTTCTGGGATGGTCAGCTTGCTGGAGATGTCATTCTGCGCTGTATCTTCAGCCAGTGCGAGCGCGATGATGTCCTGCACTTCCCGGTTTTGCAACAGAGGTGAAGAGTTGTTGTTCATATTATTCTGCCTTCAGCACGATATGTCTGTGCCAGTTCTCTTGCGGTGACGGGTAATCGGTGCGGTAGTGCGCCCCGCGGCTTTCGGTGCGCATGAGCGCCGCTTCTGTCATCAGCCGTCCGATAGAAACCATATTATGCAGTTCCCATGTGGTGCGGTCATAAGGCTGCTTCATCGCCTGTTGCCAGCCGGCAAGCGTCTCTGCGGCCTTCTCCAGCCCCTCTTTGTTGCGCACGATGCCGGTATTGTTCCACATGAGCGTCTGGATGTCCGCTATACATGGAGGATGGATTGTGGTGGGGTTGCGGTGGGGCATGACGCGGTGCAGGTCACCGTCCCACTCTCGTGGGATTGCTCTTGTTTCGCTGGTTAGGGAGCGCTCAATGATGCGTTTGCCGAAAACCAGCACTTCAAGTAGCGAGTTGGAGGCCAGCCGGTTGGCGCCGTGTACACCGGCGCAGGAAGCCTCACCGGCGGCATACAGGCCGGGCAGGCTGGTTTCGCCCCAGGTGTTGACGCGGATGCCGCCGATCATGTAGTGCGCCGCAGGAGCCACCGGAATCAGGTCTTTCGCCATGTCGAGGCCGTGCTCCAGGCAGTGGCGATAAATCTGTGGAAAGCGGGCGGCGGTGATGGCTGCCGGCAGATGGGTTGCATCGATAAATACGTGGTCGGTGGATGTTTTGGCCATTTCGCTGTGAATGGCACGCGCCACTACGTCGCGCGGAGCCAGTTCCACTTGAGGGGAGTAGCCTTTCATGAATGCCTCTCCCTTGTTGTTGCGCAGTATGCCGCCTTCCCCTCTTACCGCCTCTGAAATCAGAAAGGGATCCACTCCGGGCAGTCTCAGCGCCGTGGGATGGAACTGGAAGAATTCCATGTCGGTGATTTCAACTCCGGCGCGGAAAGCCAGCGCCACGCCGTCGCCGGTGGCCACATCAGGGTTGGTGGTAAAGCTGAACAGCTGTCCCGCCCCGCCGGCAGCCAGTATCAAATGGCGGCAGCCGAATTGCTGCACTTGCCCGGTGATGGTATCGATGGTTTCCAGTCCGTTGATACGTCCTTCCTTGCTCAGAATGGAAGTTGCCAGGCAGTGCTCGGTGACGGGGATGCCGGTAAGGCGTATCTGGTGGCTCAGTGTGGTTTCAATACTGGCGCCGGTGGCGTCTCCCCCCGCGTGCAGTATGCGCGCCGTGCTGTGGGCGGCCTCGCGCGTCAATGCGATTTCACCGTTGATGGTGTCGAAAGGCACTCCGAATTTAACCAAGTCGGCGATCCGGTCTGCCGCTTCCGCAGTCAGTATGCGCACCGCCTGCTCGTTACATAATCCGGCTCCGGCGGCGAAGGTGTCATCAAAGTGCAGTTCCGGCGAGTCCGTGATGCCGATAGCGGCGGCAATGCCGCCCTGAGCGTGCTGAGTATTGCAGTCGTCAATACTGCCCTTGGTTACCAGCAACACGCTGCCGTGCCGCCGCGCCAGCAGAGCCGTATAGAGACCGGCAATGCCGCTGCCGACTATAAGGTAATCGTAGCTTCTGATGGGCTGCCCCCGGTATTATTTGGCAGGATCGTACTGCTTTTGAGCTACTGCCTGACGCGCCATGCGCATGGTAGCACCGGAATCCACCTTGAGGACAAAGCTTTCCGCCTCAAGGCTGATGATTTCGCCGTAGATGCCGCTCCATGTTATGACGCGGTCGCCTGTCTTCAGCTCGGCGGTCAGTTGTTGTTGCTGCTGCTGGCGTTTGCGTTGTGGGCGTATAATCAGGAAATAGAAACCCACGAACATCAGCGCCAAGAACCCGAAAGTAATCAGTGTGGTTGTATTGTCACCCATATCGCATCTCCGCTATCGTCTATATATTCAGGTTAGGTGGACACCAGTTTAGCATGTGCCGCCCGATTCCGCCAGTTTATGTGTTAGTTCAGGTGGTTGGTGACACAAGGTCGAAGGTAATCAGTTTTCAGCTTTCAGTTTTCAGTGGTCAGTTATGAGTTTCGCACAAGTCCATCCTGGAGGGAGCGTAGCGACCGAAGGATCTTGTGGCGAGGAGTAACCATCCACCACCCCACCAGATGCTTCGTCACTCGCAGGCTCGTTCCTCCAGCATGGATTTATGACCAAGTCCATCCTGGAGGGAGCGTAGCGACCGAAGGATCTGGTGGGGTGGAGCAACCACCCATCGCCCCACCGGATGCTTCGTCACTCGCAGGCTCGTTCCTCCAGCATGGATTTATGGCCAAGTCCATCCTAGAGGGAGTGCAGCG
>Ga0123353_10000560_pt1 | contig 45732 bp, 49 predicted proteins | sample TergutLab28metaG_3_FD_92763 | JGI IMG/M metagenome (GOLD analysis project Ga0123353, IMG submission 92763) | Labiotermes labralis P3 segment gut microbial communities from Petit-Saut dam, French Guiana - Lab288 P3 | ecosystem: Host-associated > Arthropoda: Insects > Digestive system > Gut ... | reverse complement strand
GCGGCGCAGATGGACGGCGCGATCATCGTCATCGCCGCCACCGACGGCCCCATGGCCCAGACCCGCGAGCACCTGCTGCTGGCCCGCCAGGTGGGCGTGCCCTCCATCGTGGTGTATATGAACAAGTGCGACCAGGTCATCGAGGAGAACGGCGAGGACGCGGACGAGTACCTCGAGATGATCGAGCTGGAGATCCGCGAGGCCCTCACCGAGCAGCAGTTCCCGGGCGACGACATCCCCGTCATCCGCGGCAGCGCCCTGGAGGCCCTCAGCTACGACGGCGGCCAGATCGACGCCCCGGAGCTCAAGAGCATCTGGGAGCTGCTGGACGCCGTGGACAGCTACATCCCCACCCCGGACCGCAAGGCAGACCTGCCCTTCCTCATGGCGGTGGAGGACGTGTTCACCATCACCGGGCGCGGCACCGTGGCCACCGGCCGGGTGGAGCGCGGCCAGATCAAGTCCGGCGACGAGGTGGAGATCGTGGGCCTGAAGGACGCCAAGCGCAAGGTCGTCGTCACCGGCCTGGAGATGTTCCACAAGACCCTGGACTACGCCGAGGCGGGCGACAACGCCGGCGCGCTGCTGCGCGGCGTGCAGCGCAAGGAGATCGAGCGCGGCCAGGTGCTGGCGAAGCCCGGCTCCATCACCCCGCAGACCAAGTTCCAGGGCCAGGTCTACGTGCTCACCAAGGACGAGGGCGGGCGCCACAAGCCCTTCTTCAACAACTACCGCCCGCAGTTCTACTTCCGCACCACCGACGTCACCGGCGTGATCACCCTGCCCGAGGGCGTGGAGATGTGTATGCCCGGCGACAACGTGGAGATGAGCGTGGAGCTGATCACCCCCATCGCCATCGAAGAGGGCCTGCGCTTCGCCATCCGCGAGGGCGGCAAGACCGTAGGCAGCGGCGTTGTGGTTGGGATCAACAAGTAAGTTCGCGCAACAGAAAAATGCAGCCGTCACGGTGTGGCGGCTGTTTTATGGAAAATATTCAGTTTTCAAGGTGCAAAAGATAAGCCTCCACTATACCCGCGGAAACCTCTTTTTTGGCGCGCTTTTTTGAGCGACGATGATAAAACTATACCGCCTCGAGCCCTCAAGGCCCGCGGCGGTTTGTTACGTTATGATGCGGGCGGCAAGAATGCCGCCCCTACAGTGTCATTGCTCTTCCGTTCCATCCTCCAAATGCTCCAGCGCGTAGCGCAGCGCGATGTCCACGAAACGGTTCATCGAAATATTCTGCTGTGTGCATACCACCTCAACCTCGCGCACCAGCTTTACATTCAGCCGAAATGTCTTGTTGACGAACTCCTCCCGTTCGATACGAAGGCCCATTGGCTTTCCTCCTGCATAATTTTATGTGTAAATTATACGAGAAGAAAAATTTATTAGATACACATTAAAAATACACTTGACAATCAAGTGCAACGTGGTATAATGGAGGCACAAATATTGAGGAGGTCATTCAAATGAAAAAGTGTCTGGGCGTACTGTTGGCGTTGTGCATGATTATGGGGGTTGGGATGGTGGGCGTGTTGGCGGATGGTTATATGATTACGCTAACGCTGAACACGCCCCGAACTGTGACAGTCGAAGAAGCCAATGATGCTTGGCGTGGTTGGCTCGATTTTCGTTACAGGCCCTCGGAAAGCGGCAGCTATACCATTCGTGTGGAAGGTAACTTCGATTCGCTGGAATTTAAGCTGGGCGACACATCAATGGATGGAGTCCCGATGGAGACCTTTGACGGGCTCAACGGGAGCTGGTCGTGCGATTTCAGTATGACAGCCGAGATATATTTTCGGTTTGTCATAGGTTGCGCAACAGACGCCCCCTATACCGTTATAATTACAGAAGCCGGCCAGTCAAACCCAGAACCAAAATGGTGGGAGGGCCTTCCCTCCTTCGTGCAATTCCTGCTGCGCTACATCTGCTTCGGGTGGCTTTGGATGAACTGGTTCTAAACAGAATAAACAATCACCCGCCGTGAGCCCTCAAGGCCCGCGGCGGCCCAAAAACACCCCCCTGACCCCCCTCGTGCGCGAGGGGGGCTTATTGTGCGTTTGCCGAAGCTTTCGTAAAGAGCAAAGAAAGCCCCCCTCACGCATGAGGGGGGTAGGGGGGTGTCCTCACCCGCTACACCCTCCGCACCCACACCCCCGCAGGCCGCCCAGGCGCTTGGCATAGAGCATGAGATTCACGCCGTCGCACAGCGAGTAGCATTCGCTTGCGCAGTCCCCGCCGTGAGCAATGAAGTGCAGGTGCGCGCCCGCGCTGGCCTCGGCCACGGCAACGCCGCTGACGCTGAGGCTTTCACCGCCGCCTGTATCCCTGCAAACGCGGCTGCAAGGGATCATCACGCCGTCGTTGGTGACGGCCAGGTTCAGCTGCGAGCGGCCATGGCTGACGGCGCGCAGGGCGTAATGGATCTCGTACACGCCGCCGCGCTCAAGCACCATGGAGTGGTTGCTGTCGTAGTGCATACCCGCCGCCGGGAACGCATCGGAGAAGGTCATGGCGGCCACCTCGTCCGGCTGCGTGCAGAACTCGCCCGCGTTCGTATTGAAGAGCCCGCCGTAGGCCGCGCCGTCCGCGCCCGCCGGGCCGCGCTCGCCCCTGGGCCCCGCCGGGCCGGTGACCCCTCGGGGGCCCATCGGGCCCTGCGCGCCCGCCGCGCCACGGACGCCCGCGGCTCCCGTCGGCCCGGAAGCGCCGCGCATACCGGGCATCCCCTGGCTGCCCTGCGCACCCGCCTCGCCTTGCAGGCCCTGCGGCCCCTCCGGGCCCATGGGCCCCGGGTCGCCGGGATCGCCCTTGTCGCCTTTGTCGCCCTTGGAGCCGGTCGCCCCGGGCGCGCCGCGGAAGTACTTGCAGCAGTAGGCGGGGTCGGAAAAAGCGGCCCCGGCGCAGGGGTCAAATCCATACGTATTCGGCAATGGGAATTCCTCCTAATCAGTGAAAGATATATAGGCAGAAGGACGCTGCGCTCTGCCCTACAGTATATTCGCCGGCGGGCGGCGTGTGACTTTTTTTGGGAACCGCATGTTTTTCTTTCGCGGGGGCTTGACAAAGCCTCCAAGTTGATGTATTATGGGTAGGTATCCCAAAAAGCAGGCAAACTCTAACCAAGAACAGAGCATAAGTGGGGCAAAGTGGTGGAAAACCCTGTGGAAACAGTGGATAAGTAAAAAAGCAGAAAATAAAAAAGTAAAAAAGCAAAATGACAACCTGAAAGGAGGCGGGCGGCATGCCGAGGACGCGGGGCAACGCGGAGGGGACCATCGACCAGAAGCGCAGGGTCAGCGTGCCCGCCAGGTTCAGCGACATCTACCCCCAGGGGGAGGAAATCGTCCTCTGGGAGCCCCAGGGCAAGGAGCAGCCCTACCTCGTGCTCAGCCTGGACGAGTATTTCGACGAGATGTTCGAGCGCGAATACGCCCAGTCGGAAAAGCAAGGGCGGCAAAACCTGCTGCGGGACGCCTACGGCCACGTGGAATACGTGGAACTCGACAGCGCCCGGCGCTTCGTCATCCCGGAGCGGTATCGCGAAAAGGCGGGCTTCGACAGAGGCGATAAGCTGTTCTTCCTGGCCAACCGGACCTATATGGAGATCTGGCCTTTGGCGGTGTGGCGCCTCTGGGAGAGCAACCGCCGCGCGGATACCAGCCGCTTCGACTACACCCCCGACCCGGCGCGGCCCATCCCGCAGGAAACAAGCGATGACATTCCATCATGAGACCGTGCTTTTGCGCGAGGCCGTGGCGGCGCTGCGCCCCTCTCCGGGCGGCGCGTGGCTGGATGGCACCGCGGGCGGTGGCGGGCACACCGCTCTGCTGCTGGAGTCCATAGAGCGCGAGGGCCGCATTCTGGCAGTCGACCGAGACCCCGACGCCATCCTGGCCCTGCGTGAACGCTTCGCGAACGAGCCCGCTATCACGATATACCAGGGCAATTTCTTTCAGGCAGTACGATTTGTGGAGGAACCCCTGCGGGGCGCGCTGCTCGACCTGGGCGCGAGCTCGCACCAGTTCGATACGCCCGCGCGGGGCTTCAGCTACCACCGGGAGGCCCCCCTGGATTGCCGCATGAGCCGCGAGGGCGTCTCGGCGGCCGGCCTGGTGAACAGCCTGCCGGAGGGCGGCCTGCGGCAGATATTCTGGGACTACGGCCAGGAGAAATACGCGAATCGCATCGCGAGGGCGATTGTGCTGGCGAGAGAAAACGCCCCCATCGAGACCACCACGCAGCTGGCCGCGCTCATCGCCAACGCCGTACCCGCGGCGGCCCGGCGGGACGGCCACCCGGCCCGCAAGGCCTTCATGGCGCTGCGCTACGCCTGCAACGGCGAGCTGGACGGCCTCGAGGAGGCGCTGCTGGACCTGTTCGGCCTGCTCCTCCCCGGCGGCAGGCTGGCCGTGATCACCTTCAACTCCCTGGAGGATGCCGCCGTGAAGCGCGTCACCAAGAAGCTGCGCGCGGGCTGCCAATGCCCGCCGGAATTTCCAAAGTGCGTCTGCGGCGTCACCCCGAAGGCCCGCATGCCGCAGAAGCCCCTCACCCCAAGCGCGGAGGAGCTCGCGAGAAATCCACGGGCCAGAAGCGCGAAGCTTAGAGTTTTAGAGAAATTATAATTACAAAACGCCGTAGGGGACGGCCTCCGGACGTCCCCGGCCCAGAAAAACAGGGCTTTCGCCGGATGTCCTTTGGCGGATAGAGCAAAGCTTTTGTACCCGGGGCGTCGGGGACGCCGCCCCCTACACATGAATTTACCATTCACTACACTAAGGATGTGACCCCTATGCCCCTACCCCAACCGCTGACCGACGACTATTTCGCCCCGTTTGCGGCTTCGGCCGCGCCCGCGCCCGCGGTCAAGCCCCGGCGCGAGCCCATACGCCCCGTGCGCCCGCAGCGGGAGGACCCCATGGAGACGAAGAACCTCCGGGCGTCCCAGGTGTGGCGAAAGACGCTGGTGGGCTACACCGTGGCCGCGCTGGTGGGGCTGTGCCTGTTCCTGGTGATCCAGTCCGGGACGCAGGTCCACATGGCCCTGGTGAAGAACCAACAGCTCAAGGAGCAGGTGCAGCTGGCGCAGCAGAACAACATCAGCTACAAGGCCCGGCTGGACAGCCGCTTCTCCCTTGAGGTCATCCACAATACGGCCCTGCGGGACTATCACATGGTGCCCGTGGAGGGCGGCCGCGTGGTCTACCTGAACATTACCCACGGCGACAGGCGGCTGGACTGATGCTTAATTCTGAATGCTTAATGCTTAATGATGGAGGTGGGCAGTGGCTGCGCCATAGACAATTAAGCATTCAGCATTCAGCATTAAGAATTAAGCATTCGCATATCCCTTAGGCAGGGGGGTGTTACCTATGGCTAGGCGCAGGCAGACCGCCAGCGACCGCCTGTTCCAGCGCTCGATGATCGTGCTGTTCGTGCTGATCTTCGCGGGCTTCGGGGCGGGCGCGTATGGCTTGGTGGACGTGGTGCTGGTCAACGGGCGGGAGTACACGGATAAGGCGAAGGTCAACCAGCTGCGGGATACCGAGATGGCGGCGCAGCGCGGCACGATCTACGACATCAACGGCGCGGCCCTGGCCCAGAGCGCCACGGCCAGCAAAGTATACATCAACCCGAGCACCCTGAACAAGGCGCTCAACAAAGAAGAGATCATCCAGGCCATGTGCGACGAGCTGGCGCCCATCCTGGGCATCACGCCCGAGAAAATCCGCAGGCAGGCGGGCTATGTCAACAACAACTTCATGGCGCTGCAGGGCCAGGTGGACAGCGCCGCCATGGTGCAGGTGGACGCCTTCCGCAAGAAGAAGCTCGACATTGTGGAGAAATCCAAGGATCTGAAAAAGGCCGACGAAAACGGGAATGTCACCATCCGCAGCACCTACGGCCACTTTGTCGGCGTGCAGCCGGACATCATACGCTTCTACCCCCTGGGGAACCTCTGCTCCAACGTGCTGGGCTTCACGGGGGCGGACGACATCGGCCGGGCCGGGCTGGAGCTGTTCTACAACAAGACCCTCACCGGCGTGCCGGGGCGCATCGTCTCGGCCAGGAACGCCGCCGACGCCAACCTGGATATCGAGTTCGAGTCCATCTACGACCCCCTGCCCGGCCACAGCCTCGTGCTCACCATAGACGAGGTGGTGCAGCGCTTCCTGGAGCGCGCGCTGGAGCAGGCCCGCATCGACGCCAAGGCCAAGGCGGTCTACGGCATCGTGATGGATGTGAAGACCGGGGCCATCCTCGGCATGGCCTGCGCCCCGGACTACAGCCCCGCCGACTACCAGGAGATCGCTGACCCCGCATTAAAAGCGCAGATCGCCTCCATAAAGAACGAAGAGGAGAGAACGAAAGCTTATAACACGGCCATGATGGCCCAGTGGCGCAACGGCACCCTGGAGCTCACCTACGAGCCGGGCTCTGTCTTCAAGACCATCACTTTTTCAGCCTGCCTGGAGGAGGGCGTCGTCAACCAGAACACGCACTACACCTGCGGCGGCGGCATACAGATCGCCAATCGCTACATGCGCTGCCACAAGCGAACAGGGCATGGAAACCAGAGCCTGGCCGAGGGCCTGATGAACTCCTGCAACCCCTTCACGATTTCCATCGGCCAGCAGCTTGGCGTGGATAGATTTTACAAATACTTCGAGGGCTTCGGCTTCACCGAGCCCACGGGCATAGACCTCCCCGGCGAATACAGCCCCCGCAAGGGCGTGAACATCCACGCCCAGGAGAACATGCGCCAGGTGGAGCTTGCCTCCTGCTCCTTCGGCCAGAGCTTCGAGGCCTCGCCCATCCAGATCATCACGGCGGTGTCCGCCATCGCCAACGGCGGCAAACTCATGCGGCCCTACATCGTGGACAGGGAGCTCGACGAACTGGGCCGCGTGGTGAAGCAGGCCCGGCCCGTGGTGCGCCGCCAGGTGATCTCCGAGAACACCGCCCGGCAGATACGCGCCATGATGGAGCAGGTGGTGGTGGCCGGCACGGGCAAGAACGGCTACGTGGCCGGGGCGCACGTGGCGGGCAAAACCGGCACCAGCCAGAAGCTCTCCGCGCCGGGCGGGGGCTATGTGGCCTCCTTCTGCGCCTTCGCCCCGGCGGATAACCCCGAAATTTCCCTGCTCATCGCCATCGACGACCCCCAGGGGATGATCAACGGCGGGCAGATCGCCGCACCGCCCGCGGCGCAAATCATGGAAAATGTGCTGCTGCATAAAAATATCGAAATGCGTTACACTGAGAAGGAGCAGGCGGAGCTGGGCGGCCGCGCGCCGGATATGAGCCGCAAGGCCGTCACAGAAGCGAAAGCATTGCTGGAGAAAGAAAGCTACCGGGTGATGGTGATAGGCGAGGGAGACAGCGTGCTGCACCAGATCCCCGAGCCGGGGCAAAGTATCGCGAAAGGGGGCCTGGTGATCCTCTACACGGACGGCAGCGGGGCCAACCGCATGGTCACCGTACCCAAGCTCACCGGCATGACCATCGCCCAGGCCTCGCGGGAGGCCTCCGACGCGGGCCTGAACATCAAGCTCACCGGCAACTTCGATTCCACGGGCTTGGTCACCCACCGCCAGTCCATCGCCCCGGGCGCGCAGGTGCAGCTGGGCGAGACCGTCACCGTGCACTTCGTATCCAACATCGGCGTGGTGGACAGCACGGCGGGCGGCGGGGAGGACTAGGGTGTGTGTTTTCGCAATTTTTGTCACGGCGGGCCACTGGCGCGCCCTACGAGGATTGCGCCAGTGGCGCTGGAAAATTAACCTTCCGCATTCGCCATTGGCGAAACCCTCGTAGGGCGTTGCATCGCAGCGCCGCTGGCATAAACGTCACATGACGCTAAAGAGGTACCTATGCTTTTACATGAATTGTTCCAAGAAATAGAATATAAAGGGACATTGCTGCCCGACTGCGCCGTCTCCCTGGTGACCGAGGACAGCCGCAGGGTCGTCCCCGGCTGCGTGTTCGTCTGCGTGGAGGGCAGGCGCTTCGACGGCCACGACTTCGCCGCGCAGGCGGTCGAACAGGGTGCCGTGTGCGTCGTCGCGCAGCGTGACACAGGCCTTGCCGCGCAGGTAATCGTGGAGGACGCGCGCACGGCCTACGCGCTGCTGTGCGGGAATTTCAACGGCAACCCGGCAAAACAGCTCACCCTGGTGGGCGTCACCGGCACCAACGGGAAGACCACCATCGCCTGCCTGCTGAAAGAGATTTTCGACGCGGCGGGCTACAAATCGGGCCTCGTCAGCACGGTGAAGATCCTGGTGGACCAGGAGGAGCTGCCCACCGACAGCGACATCCCCACCACGCCGGATACCTGCAAGCTCCACTCGCTGCTGGCCAAAATGGTGGCCGCGGGCTGCACGCACTGCTTCATGGAGACCTCCTCCATGGCGCTGGTGCAGCGCAGGTGCGCGGGCTTACAATTTGCCGCTGGAATTTATACGAATCTCACGCAGGACCACCTGGATTATCACGGGACATTCGAAAATTACTTCGAGGCAAAAAAAATACTCCTCTGGCAGAGCGATATAGCCATTGTGAACATCGACGACGAATACGGCCCCGCCATGCTGGAGGGCGCCGCCGCCCGGCCCGTGACCTACTCCCTCCATGACAATCACGCGCATTACACGGCCAAAAACGTGCAGCTGCCGGCGGACGGCGTATCCTACGAGCTGGTGAGCCGCGGGCAGATCGGGCGCATCAAATACGGCACGCCCTGCGAGTTCTCCGTGTATAACTCCATGGCGGCGGCCTGCGCGGCGCTGGAGCTCGGCCTGACGCTGGAGCAGGTGCAGGCGGGCCTGGCGAACAGCCGGGGCGTCAAGGGCCGCATGGAGGTGCTGCCCACCGGCACGCCCTACACCGTGATCATCGACTACGCCCATTCCCCCGACGGCCTGGAAAAAGTATTGCAGACCCTGCGGCAGACCTCGAAGGGCCGCATCATCTGCGTGTTCGGCTGCGGCGGGGAGCGCGACGCGGGCAAGCGGCCCATCATGGGGCGCATCGCGGCGGAGCTGGCGGACATCGCCATCGTCTCCTCCGATAACCCGAGAAGCGAAGACCCCCTGGCTATCATCGCGGACGTGCTGGAGGGCGTGAAGAACAAGTCCCAGGTCTTCACCGAGCCGGACAGAGCCAAGGCCGTCGTCCTGGCCCTGAAGAAGGCCCGGGAGGGCGATACGGTGCTCCTGGCGGGCAAGGGCCACGAGGACTACCAGGTGCTGGCCGGGGGCAAGGTGCACCTGGATGAGCGGGAGATCGTGGCGCAATTCTTAATGCTTAATTCTTAATGCTAAATGAATTGAAGCAAAGCTATTGCGCGATGAGAAAATTAAGCATTAAGAATTAAGCATTTAGAATTAGCAAAGAGGATGGTTTGGGTATGAATCAATTCCTGGTGATGGCGCTGGCGGCGGGGGCGGCCATGGGGAGCACCTGGCTGCTGGGCTACGTGTTCATCCCCTGGCTGCACAAGCTGCGCTTCGGGCAGGTGATTTTGGACATCGGGCCCAGCTGGCACAAGCACAAGCAGGGCACGCCCACCATGGGCGGGTTCATGTTCATCATCGGCATTTTAGCCTCGGCGGCGGCGGCCTGGGCGGCCGACTACGCCACGGGCGGCAGGCTGCTGGCGAGCCCATGGCCGGACTACATCCAGCAGCAGACCGCGGTCAAGCTGCTCGCCGGGCTGATCATGGCGGTGCTGTTTGCCCTGATGGGCTTTGCGGACGACTACGTGAAGGTCGTGAAAAAGCGCAACATGGGCCTCACCGTGGTGCAGAAGACCGTCGCGCAGGTGCTCATCAGCGCGGGCTACCTCACCAGCCTGTGGCTCTCCATGGGCAAAAGGCCCTTCACCCTCATCCCCTTCCTGGGGGAGAAGGCGCTGTTCCCCGGCACGCTGCTCTTCTTCGTGTTCGGCTACGTGGTGATCTACGCCACGGTGAATTCCGCCAATTTCACCGACGGCGTGGACGGCCTTTGCTCGGGCGTCACCATCACGGCGGCGGCGGGCTTCCTCGTGTTCGCCGTGCTGCGCGGGATGTTCGGCATCGGTGTGGTGGCGGCGGCCACCGTCGGGGGCCTCGCGGGCTTTTTGATCTGGAACCACAACCCCGCCAAGGTGATCATGGGCGATACGGGCTCGAACTTCCTGGGCGGGGTGATGCTGGCCATCGCCTTCGCCCTGGATACGCCGGTCATATTGCTGCTCATGTGCCTCATATACGTGATAGAGGGCATGTCGGACGTTCTGCAGATCGGCTGGTACAAGCTCAGCGGCGGCAAGCGCATCTTCAAGATGGCCCCCATCCACCACCACTTCGAGATGAGCGGCTGGAAGGAGAAGAAAATAGGCTGGGTCTTCTCCCTGGTGAACCTGGCGGGCGTGATCGCGGCCCTGGTTGTTGTTTGGTTTGGGCTGCAGGAGCATCTTAGACCTTAGATATTAGACGTTAGACGTTAGATGTCTAAAATCTAAAATTCCGGAGGAATTTTATGCCGCGCGACGAAACACTGCAATGGGGCTCGCGGCAGAGCAGGGCCCCGCAAAAGATTCCGCTGGCGCACAGGCTCTTCGCCTACGGCGGCTTTGATTTCCCCTTCATGCTCATCGTCACCGTGCTCATGTGCGCGGGGCTGGTGATGATGTTCTCCGCCAGCTACGTCAACGCCCTCAAGCACGAGGGCGACGCCTACTATTACATCAAGCGCCAGGGGGTTTTCGCGCTGCTGGGCGTGGTGGCCATGCTGAGCATCTCTAAAATAAACCTCAACGTGCTGCGGAAGCTCGCCATCCCCGCGCTTCTGGTCGCGTTTTTGTTGTTGGTTGTGGTGCTGTTCTACCATACGATTTTCTACGACTTCAAGCGCTGGCTCCCCATCGGCAGCCGCACCAACCCGATATTGACCGTGCAGCCCTCGGAGGTGGCTAAAATGGCGCTGGTGCTGTTCTTCGCCTACGCCATGGAGCGCTTCCAGCGCCCGAACCACGCCATCGCCCGGGACGCGGTGGGCGCGCGGCGCTTTTTTCTGCGCTGGTGGAGCACGGGGCTGTATATGTTCGTATTGCTGGCCATGGTGGTGCTCATCGCCCTGGAGAACCACGTCTCGGGGATGCTCATCACCGGGGCCATAGGCGCGCTGATGATCTTCATCGGCGAGCAGCGCATCCCCCTGTGGCTCTACGCCGCGGGCATAGGCGCCGCCGTGCTGGCCGTCATGTTCGTCTTCAAAAACCCCGAAATCCTGGGCGAAAACGCCGCCGCGCGCATCATCTCCTTCCAGAACCCCATGAGCGACCCCCTGGGGGACGACTGGCAGACCTACCAGTCCCTGCTGGCGGTGGGCTCGGGGGGCTGGTTCGGCCGGGGCTTCGGCAACTCCATCCAGAAGCACCTCTACCTCCCCGAGCCGCAGAACGACTTCGTGTTCGCCATCGTCTGCGAGGAAATCGGCTTCCTCGGCGCGGCCTGCATCCTGCTGCTCTTCGTGGCGCTGGTGTGGCGCGGCTTCATGATCGCCCTGCACACGAAAGAAAAATTCGGCTGCCTGCTGGTGATCGGCATCGTCTTGCAGGTCGGCCTCCAGACGGCGCTGAACATAGGCGTTGTCACCGCCGTATTGCCCAACACCGGCATCCCCCTGCCCTTTTTCAGTTACGGGGGCACGGCCCTGCTCATGCTCATGGCGGAAATGGGGATCGTGTTGGCGGTGTCAAGGGTGAGCAGGGAGATCAAGAGGTGACGCAATGGACATACAGTCAATGGCGAAAAAATTCAATTTCAATGTGTGCGGTACAGAGTCCCTTCGCACAGTATTTACGGCGCAGTCAAAAGCATATTTCTATTGCAGGGAAGCCGTATGCGAGTTTGTCTTCAGCAAAGGCATGCTTCCGGTCAACCCATTCATGGCGTTCGACTATTTTCTGGGCGACAGGGCTGACAGGGACTTGATTAGAAGGGCGAATAATCAGCTCATCTCCATGTGCGACGAGCTGTGGGTGTTCGGCGACATCGCCAACGGGGTCATGTTTGAGATCATGCTGGTGAAGAACTTGAAAAAGCCCATCCGATATTTCACGATCGCGGCAAGGAGCCATGAAATAGCGGAAGTCACCTTGAGCGATTTGCCTTTTGAGGCTGAAATGGCATTGACGAGAGAACAGATTGACGAGTTTATCGCCACAGTAAATCTGTAGGGGCGGCATTCTTGCCGCCCGAAACCCCAAACTGCATCAATGCAAAAGGAGAACTCATCCTCATGAAAAAAGAATTCTCCGCAAGGCCGGAGACAATCACCGAAGAATATTGCAAGGCCTGCGGCTGCTCGTGGCAGGCGTTTGTGACGGCCATGCCCTCGCTGCTGTTCGTCGTCACCGGCTGGAAGAAGAACGGCAAAGAGAACGCCTGCCTACAATCCTGGGCAAGCTTTGTCGGCGACGGGGCGGACGATTTCGTCTGCGTCATGCGGCTGTGCGGCAGGCACGCGCAAAAGTCGCTGAAAAGAACCAAAGCCTGCGTGCTGAACTTCCCGTCGAATGACATCTTGGACCGCTGCTCGAAGACCATAGGCAACAACCAGTGGGAGACAGACGAAATCACCGCCTCGGGCCTCACCGCCGAAAAGGCGACAAAGGTGAACGCGCCGCGCATCAAAGAATGCTTCCTGAACATAGAGTGCGAGCTGTTGTGGCGGCATAAGGGCTGGGTCGCGGTGAAGGCCGTCAATATCTGTATGGACAGCGACTGTTTTGACGGAGACGGGCTTGGCAGATACGGGAAGGCCGGCTATGTGTTTAACATCGATCAGCCCACCCATCCGGAAACGGGCGTCATCACGCCATTCCCCGGGCCCGCCATCATAGTGCCGGGCGATCCCGTTGAATGGAACGCGAAATGAGGTAACCCCTATGTTCGATACCCAAACCATCCTTTTCGCCGCCGGGGGCACGGCGGGGCACATCAACCCGGCGCTGTCCGTGGCCGGGCTGATTCGCTATTTGCACCCCCAATGCAAGATTCACTTCGTCGGCACAGCCGACCACATGGAGGCGCGGCTGGTGCCCCAGGCGGGCTACGCCTTCCACACGATAAAGATCAGCGGCTTCCAGCGCAGCTTCAGCCCGGAGAGCATTAAGCGCAACCTGGGAACTGTAAAGAAGCTGCTGACTGTGACAGGGCAGGTCAACAGGCTGCTGAAGGAGATTAAGCCGGATTTGGTCGTCGGCACCGGGGGCTATGTCAGCGGGCCGGTGCTGCGCGCGGCTGCGAAGGCGGGCATCCCCGCGGCCATACACGAGGCCAACGCCTGGCCCGGCATGGCCAACAAGGCCCTGGCCCCCCGCATGGACGCCGTGATGCTCACCGACATGGCCGCCGCCGGGCGCATGAAGTGCAAAAACGAGCCCATTCACACGGGCCTGCCCGTCCGCCCGGAGCTCCTTCGGGCCAACAGGGCGCAAAGCCGCCGGGCGCTCGGCCTGGATGAGCGCCCCATGGTGCTCTCCACGGGGGGGTCGCTGGGGGCGCAGGCCATCAACGAGGCCGTCAGCGGCATGATCGCCCTGCTGTGCAAAGATTGCGGCTGCTGCTTCCACCACGCCTACGGGCAGTACGGCGCGTGGATGCCCGAGAAGCTCACAAAATCTGGCGTGGACATCGCCGCCCCCGAGATTACCCTGCGGGAGTACATCGACGACATGGACCGCTGCCTGGCCGCCGCCGATCTGGTCATAGGCCGGGGCGGGGCCAGCACCGTCAACGAGATACAGGCCCTGGGCAAGCCAGCGATCATCATCCCCTCGCCGAATGTGACGGAAAACCATCACTATTACAACGCCAAGGGCCTGGCCGACAGGGGCGCTGTGATTCTCATCCTTGAAAAGGATTTGACCCCGGAATTGCTGACAAAGACAGTGAAAGAGCTCATCGCCGACCCCGCGCGCCTGCGCGCCATGGGCGAGGCGGCAAAGGCCGGGGCCGTCACGGACGCGAACGAGAGGATTTACGAGGTGCTGTGTACCTTAATGCACAATGCACAATGCACAATGCACAATTGATGAAAGGCTAAGAGTATACCCAGTTCAAAAGGCGCACAGTGCTGTAGAAATTGTGCATTGTGCATTGTGCATTGTCAATTGCAAGCCTCCCCGCATATAATGACATGTAAAACTCTATGCGGGGGGTAAAGATGGCTTCCTACATCATTCATGGCGGGCAGCGCCTGGAGGGCGAACATACGGTGCAGGGGGCGAAGAACAGCGCCCTGCCCATCCTGGCGGCCACGGTAGCGGCCCGTGGCGAATGCGTCCTCCACGGCTGCCCCGATCTCTCCGACGTGCGGGCCACCCTGGCCATTTTGGAGCACCTGGGCTGCGCCGTGAAGCGCGAGGGCGGCGCGATTATCGTCGATTCCTCCCGCCTGCGCGGCTGCGAGATACCCGGCTGCCTGATGAAGGAGATGCGCTCCTCGATTGTGTTCCTGGGGCCGCTGCTCTCGGCCATGGGCTGCGCCAACTTGACCGCGCCCGGCGGCTGCGACATCGGCGAGCGGCCCATCGATATGCACCTGGAGGCCATGCGCGCCCTGGGCGTGCGCGTTGTGGAAGAGGGCGGCCGCCTGCGCTGCGACGTGCGGGAGGGCATGAAGGGCGCGCGCTGCTCGCTGTATTTCCCGAGCGTCGGGGCGACCGAGAACCTCATGATCGCCGCGAGCACCGCCAGGGGGATCACCGTGCTCACCAACGCGGCGCGCGAGCCCGAGATCGCCGATCTCGCCGCTTTTTTGAACGCCTGCGGTGCGAAAATCCACGGGGCGGGCGAAGGGACGCTGGTCATCGAGGGCGTGGAGCAGCTGCACGGTGCGGAACATACGGTGATTCCGGATAGAATTACAGCCGTGACGTTCCTGCTCGCCGCCGCCGTCACAGGCGGGGAGATTTTGCTGCGGGGCGCGCGGCCCGCGCACATGGACGCCATGCTCTCCGTGCTGGAGCAGGCGGGCTGCCGCCTGCGCCGCCTGGAGGGCGACATGCTGGCCCTGCGCATGTACGGCCGCCCGCGCCGCCTGCCCACCGTGCGCACCATGCCCTATCCGGGCTTCCCCACCGACGCCCAGGCCGCATTCATGGCCCTGGCCGCCGTGGCAGACGGCACGAGCATCATCACCGAGACCATCTTCGAGAACCGCTTCCGCCACGTGAGCCAGCTGCGGCGCATGGGCGCGTTCATCCGCGTGGAGGGCCGCGTGGCCGTGGTGGAGGGCCGGCGGCATCTCCACGGCGCGGAGGTGGACGCCTGCGACCTGCGGGCCGGGGCCGCTCTCGTAGTGGCGGGCCTGGCCGCCCAGGGGGAGACCCGCGTGCGCGGGATACGCCACGTGGACCGCGGCTGCGAGCGCTTCGAGGAGGACCTGCGCCTGTTGGGCGCGCGGATTTCCAGGGAGGAGGACGACCTTGGCCAACCAGAGGAAGCAAACTAAAGATAAGAATCTCTCCAAGCACCCCAGGTTGTTTCGCAAATTTGTGAAGCTCCTGCTGTTTATGGGCGTGCTGGGCGTTGTGGCCCTGCTTTCGGCGACGGTGCTCTTCCCCGTGCGGGACTGCCGGGCCGAGGGCCGGACAAGCTATACCGAAGAGCAGTTCGCCGACGCCCTGGGGCTGGGTGAAGAAAAACTGAATTTATTCACCGCGAACAAGGCCGCGCTGACCGAAAGAATTCACGCCGCGCTGCCCTACGCCCGCGTGGTGAAGATCGCCCGCCGCCTGCCCGGCACGCTGGTGCTCACCGTGGAGGCGCGCGCGCCCGCCCTCGCCCAGGAGCAGGACGGGCTGTGGTGGCTGCTCACGGGGGAGGCCCTGCTGCTGGGAACCGAAGAGGACATGCCCGAGGGCCTGCTGCCTCTCGCGGGCGCGCCGCTGGAGGCCCCCGCCGCCGGGCAATACGCCAGCTGGGCCAACGCCTTCACCGCCCCTCGGGACGTGGAGGCCCTGCTCATCTGCCTGCGGGAGAGCGCCCTGTGGCCCGGCGTCACCGCCCTGCGCATCGCCACCGCCGCCTTCCCCGACGCCGTCTACCAGGACCGCATCCTCATGCGCTTCGGCGCGATCGGCCCCTCGGTGGAGGGCGTGAGCCAGGAGGCCGCGCTGCGTGAGAAACTGCGCGTGGCCGAGGCCTCCATCGCCAAGGCGGACGCGCAAAACCCCCTCCAGCGCGGCATCCTGGATCTGAGCATCCACGGCCAGGCGCATCTGACGCCCCGTTGGGACGAAGGGTTTTTGCGGTGATGTCAACGGCGTTGGCGGCCGCGAAGGCCATAGGGGCCGTGAGCACCGCCCCGCCGCAGCGGCGCATCCTCGCGCGGCATTTCCTATTTTCTGTTTTCGCATGGAGCTTGAAAAAACAAAAATTATGCTTGTCAACTTTAGCAAAGTATGCTAAAATATACAAAAAGAGATTATACGAACGGGAGGGAAGAAATTTGCCTTCTTTTGAACTGGCCAATGACGTGGCCTCCGCCGTGCAGATCAAGGTCATCGGCGTGGGGGGCGGCGGCGGCAACGCCGTGAACCGCATGGTGCAGGGCGCCGTGCAGGGCGCGGAATTTATCGTGGTGAACACGGACAAGCAGATTTTAGGGGAATCCGTGGCCACCCACAAGATCCAGATCGGCGAGCGCACCACGCGGGGCCTCGGCTGCGGGGGCGACCCCGGCATAGGCATGAAGGCCGCCGAGGAGAGCCGCGAGGCCATCACGGACATCCTGCGCGGGGCGGACATGGTGTTCATCACGGCGGGGATGGGCGGGGGCACCGGCACCGGCGCGGCCCCCATCATCGCGGAGATCTCCAAGGAGATGGGCATCCTCACGGTTGGCGTTGTCACCAAGCCCTTCAAGTTCGAGGGCAAGCTGCGCATGGAGCAGGCCTCCAAGGGCATAGACCGCCTGAACGCCTGCGTGGACAGCCTCATCGTCATCCCCAACGAGCACCTCAAGCGCCTGAAGGCCGACGGCAGGCTCCCCATGAAGGAGGCCTTCGCCATGGCCGACCAGGTGCTGGTGGAGGGCGTGCGCAACATATCGGAGCTCATCAAAGTCCCCGCGTACATCAACCTGGATTTCGCGGACGTCAGCGCCGTGATGCGCGGCGCGGGATACGCCCATTTGGGCGTGGGCCACGCCCGGGGCGAGGACAAGGCCCGGGAGGCCGCCCAGCAGGCGATTTCCAGCCCGCTGCTGGAGACCACTATCGACGGCGCGGCGGGCCTGATCATCAACATACGCGCCAGCGACGACATCGACCTGGACGAGGTGGAGCAGGCGGTGGACATGATCACCGAGACCGCCGACCCCGCCGCCCGCGTGATCTGGGGCATCCTCATGGACGAGGGCATGGCCGACGAGATCGCCATCACGGTGATCGCCACGGGCTTCGACCCCGCGAAAAGAATCACAGACCCCACAGCCGGGCCGGTGGCCGAGTTGAAGAAGAAGCGCGACATCCCCATCCCCTGGAACAACCTGGATTTCCCGCAGTTCGACCCCGTGCGCAGCCCCCGCCCTGCCAGGGCCGAGGCGGCGGCGGAGCCCCTTGCCGTTGGTGCAGGGGAGGAGGTGGGCCCCTTCTCCGACCCCTTCGCCTTTGAGAACGCCGGTGCCGCGGACGTGGACAAGGACCACGACACGGTCATCGGTATGCTGGTGGATAAATTCCAGCGAGAGCGGGGAAAGAGAAGAGACGGCGTGCTGGAATAAGCGATAGCACTAAGCCTACAGATTTTTTTTGCGGAAGGAGGTGTGCATTTTGGGCGCTGTTTTCTTTTGGATGTTTTTTCTGCCATTTATGCCAATTCTACTGCCAATCTTTTTAGTGATGCTTTTGTTTGATATTCAGGTAGAATCGCTTGGGCCGTTTATCCCGCCGTTTATCGAAGCCCTGACGCAGATTATCACTTGGATTACCGAATTGTTGAAGCAGCTGAATGGATGATTTCCAGCGCGAACGGGGGAAGAGAAGAGACGGCGGGCTGGAATAAAAAATCCCTTCCGATGCGAAAGCCGCCCCATTGGGGCGGCTTGGGTTATTAGGGATAAAGCGGCGAGAAGGCGGGCAGTTGGCGGGCGTACGGGTCTCCCGCATCTCTCGGGGTTGCCCCCTGTCGTTACCATCGGCGTGTGGTTCGTACGAAATCTACCACCTCAACCGCCCTTGCCTTATCGTATTATAGTATAGCACAATTATGCGCGTTTGTAAAGCCTTTTTTTGTTTCTTCTCATCCGCTCTATTTCTCTTTCGTCTGTCCGCGTGAAAGTGATGACTGAATTCTTGTAATCATCCGGCTCTGTTGGCATATTAAGCCGAAGTATAAGCTTAAATGGAATTCCCGCTTCTTCTACCAATTTTGTCAGCAACGCGCTGTACTTTTTATTTTGCCCGGCCTCGAAAATATCGTCGGGGTCAAGCAAAACCTGCGGAATGAATTGACCGTACTGCTCATAGACGCCCGGATGGGTTTCGCGTATTTGAAGAAGCTGCGCCTCGGTGAGCACAACCTCATCTGTGAGTGGACAAAACCCTGCCGCTCTCATAACGCTCAAGTCAATCCGTCCAACCGTATACACATCGGTACTCCTTGCTTTCTTAGCTTTTGACATTATATCGCTTTTTGTCGAAGAAAGCAAGATATTTTGGAGGCCCCCCATGAAACTTCTTGTCCTCGACGGAAACAGCATATTGAACCGGGCGTTCTACGGCATCAAGCTGCTCACCACGCGCGACGGCCGCTACACCAACGCCATCTACGGCTTTTTGATGATCTATCTGTCATTGAGAGACCAGGTGCAGCCCGACGCCGTGGCCGTGGCCTTCGACGTGAAAGCGCCGACATTTCGCCATAGCTTGTATGACGGCTACAAAGCCCAGCGTAAGGGTATGCCGAGCGAGCTGGCCGAGCAGCTGCCCGTCTTGAAAGAATTACTCTCTGCCATGGGCCTGGCCGTGCTGGAGGCCCCCGGCTGGGAGGCCGACGACATCCTGGGCACGCTTGCGCGGGCCTGCGATGGGCCTGCCGGGGCCCCCGACGAATCCGCAGATTCGTTGGGGTGGGAGTGCATTCTTGCCACCGGCGACAGGGATTCCCTCCAGCTGGTGCGGGAGGGCGTGCAGGTCTGGCTGGCGGCGACGAAAATGGGCCGCCCGGAGACCCGCAAGTACGATCCGTTAACAGTAATGGAGGAATACGGCGTTAAGCCATCGCAGTTGATCGACGTGAAGGCTTTGCAGGGCGATACCTCGGACAACATCCCCGGCGTGGCGGGCGTGGGCCCCAAAACGGCCCAGACGCTCATCGCGCAGTTCGGGGACCTGGACGCGCTCTACGCCGCCCTGGACGACCCCTCCATCCGGCCAAACCTGCGCGAAAAGCTGGAGCGCGATAGAGACAACGCTTTCTTAAGCCGCACACTTGGCACGATTGACTGCAACGCCCCCGTGCCCCTCGGCCTGGAGAATTATATCCCCAGGCCGCCCGACAGCGCCAAAGTGACGCGCATCATGGCCGAGCTGGAGATGTTCAAGCTGCTCGAGCGGCTTGACCTGCCTGTTACTGAAACAGAGGCTGCAAGCACAGAAAAGCAGCGCGATTTGCTGGAAGAGCACGATTTGGACGCCCTGCTGCTTCGATTGCAGCAGCAGTAAAAGGCGTATTTCACGCCGCAATTTTCGGGGGAGCTGCTGGAGGGCCTGCGCTTCGCCGAGCCGGAACAAGATACATTCGCCGCCAGCGGCAATTTGCAATTTTTTATTTTCTGCAAGGCCCTGCTGGAGGACGAGGCCATCGCGAAATATGCAAGCGATACGAAATCGCTCTGGCATTTCTGCTTTCAGAATGGGATAGAAGCAAAAAATATCGCCTTCGACGCCGCGCTGGCGGCCTATTTGCTGGGCCCCGGGGCTTCGGGCTATGACGCCGCGCGATTGCTGCGTGAATATTCTTGTGCCGATTTCGCGGCGCTCTGCAAAAAGCTCGAACAGGAATTGCGCGAGAACGGCCAGTACGCGCTGTTCAGCGAGGTCGAACTGCCCCTGGCCCGTGTGCTGGCGGGGATGGAGAGCGCGGGCGTGGCCGTGGACGCGGCGCGCATAGAGCGCTTCGGGCAGGCCCTGGAAACACGCATGGGAGAGCTTGTCGCCGAGGTCACGGCCTACGCAGGCCAGAGCTTCAATTTGAACTCGCCCAAGCAGCTGGGAGAGATTTTGTTCGACAAGCTGGGGCTGCGCGCCCCGAAGAAGACCAAAACCGGGTACTCGACAAATGTCGAGGTACTGGAAAGCCTGCGCGGCGAGCACCCCATCATCGAAGGCATACTGGAGTATCGCACAGTCTCGAAATTAAAATCGACCTACTGCGACGGCCTGTTAAAAGTCGTGGGGGCTGACGGGCGCATACGCTCCACCCTCAACCAGACCGAGACCCGCACCGGGCGCATCTCGTCCTCCGAGCCGAATTTGCAGAATATCCCCATCCGGACAGAGCTTGGGAGAGAGCTGCGGCGCTGCTTCGTGGCCCGGCCCGGCTGGGCGCTGGTGGACGCCGACTACTCCCAGATCGAGCTGCGGGTGATGGCGGCCATGGCCGGCGAGGAGGCCATGCTGCGCGCCTTCCGGGCAGGCGAGGATATTCACACCCTCACGGCCTCCCAGGTGTTCGGCCTGCCGCCGGCGCTCGTCACCCCGGCCCTGCGCACCCGGGCCAAGGCCGTGAATTTCGGCATCCTCTACGGCATAGGGGCGTTCTCATTGGCAAAAGATATAGGGGTGGGCTTTCAGGAGGCCCGAGACTACATCGAGGGCTACCTCGATCACTACCCCAATGTGCGCAGGACCCGCGCCCGCCTCATCGAGCGGGCCAGAGAGCGCGGCTACGCGGAGACCCTCTTCGGGCGCAGAAGGCCCCTGCCGGAGCTGGGCAGCTCCCAGCGGCAATTGCAGGAGTTCGGCGGGCGCGTGGCCATGAACATGCCCGTGCAGGGCACGGCGGCGGACATCATCAAGATCGCCATGGTGCACGCGGCGGACCGCCTGGCGCGCGAGGGCCTGCGGGCGCAGCTGATATTGCAGGTGCACGACGAGCTCATCGCCGAAGCGCCGTTGGAAGAAGCTGAGACAGTCGCGATGCTATTGAAGGAGGAGATGGAGGGCGCGGCGGCGCTGTCCGTGCCCCTCGTGGCCGAGGTGCATGTTGCGGAGAACTGGGATGAGGCGCATTAAACCGCGAAATCCGATGAAACACTTGACAAACAGCGCTTTCGTGTGGCATAATAAGAATGGAAATTTTTATAAGGATGGAGTGCCATGCCCAACAGAGCAAAAATACACCCCCTGAAATTCCTGGTTTTCCTGCTTCCCATTTCTCTGCCCCTTTTGTTCATGATACCCGCGAGCTACAACCCCGTAACCTATGAGTGGGAAAACACGATAGCGGGGATTGACGTCAATCATCTCATCTACGCCATCGCTTTCATCTATCCGGCTGTAAGCGCTCTTGTTTTTTGCAAGCACAGGCTTTTGCTCTGGTCGCCGCCCATGGTGTTCGCCGCGGCGGCGATCGTCAGCGCGATTTTCATGCGCGGCTCGCCAAACGCCTTCGGCATGATTTTTATTGTCGAGCTGGCGGCCATCGCGTGGAGCCTGCTCTGCTCGCTCACCGCATTTTTCATCAGGCGAATAAAACAAAAAGGAGCAACACCATGCGTGTAATCACCGGTTCGGCACGCGGCGTGCCGCTGGCTACCCTGCCGGGGGAGGAGACCGTGCGGCCCACCTCCCAGCGGGTGAAGGAGGCCATGTTCAGCGCGATACAGTTTGAGATCGCGGGCCGCGCGGCCCTGGACGCCTTCGCGGGCAGCGGGCAGCTGGGCATCGAGGCCCTCAGCCGGGGCGCGGCTTCGTGCGTGTTCCTGGAGCAGGACGCAAAAGCGATGAAGATGATCGCCAAGAACCTGGAGCGCTGCAAGATGGCCGAAAAGGCCAAGCTCATGCCCGCCGAAGCCATGCAATACCTGCGGCGCACAGTTGACAGGTTCGGCCTGATTTTCCTCGACCCGCCCTATGGCGGCGATTTACTCGGCCAGGCCATCCCCATCGCCGCCCAGCGCCTGGAGCCAGGCGGTCTGCTGGTGTGCGAGGCAAACGCCCGTGAGAGCCTGCCCGAGCAGTGCGGCGATACGGCCCTTCGAAAAGAGTATAAGCATGGCAGGACGAAAATTTGCGTGTATCAGAGGGACGAATGAATATTACAATCAAGCCGCTCGCGCCGGAGCTTGCCGCCGACTATTTCGATTTCTTCGAAAATCGGGCGTTCACTGACGATAGTCCCTATCGGTGTTATTGCCAGGTCTTCCAGATGTCCAAGGCGGCGTATAAGAAAGCGCATGAGAGGGCAAAGGCCAATCCCGGCCCCGTGTCGCGGGAAGAAGCCGCGCGGCAGATTGAAACGGGCGTCCTACAGGGATACCTGGCATATGTTGACGGCGTTTCGATAGGCTGGTGCAACGCCAACGACAGGGCGAATTACCCAGCAAAACCATACCATGACGTACCTTTTCACGCATCGGCAGAAAAACGGGAGATGGCCGTAATTTGCTTCGAAATTGCCCCGTCATATCGTATGAGGGGTGTTGCCACCGCGCTCCTCGCCCATGTGTGCGAGGAAGCGAAAGCGCAGGGCTATGCCGCCGTTGTGGGCTTCCCCGTCGCACGGACTGAAAGATACGAATGGGATTGCCGTGGCCCCCTTCGGATGTACGAGAAGCTGGGCTTTGTCGAAGCGGAGGAAAAAGCGGCGAAGCGGGGCGGGTTTATGGCTATGCGCAGGGTATTGAAATAATTTTACAGGGAGAACCCCATGAAAACCGCCGTCTACCCCGGCAGCTTCGACCCCGTGACAAACGGGCATATGGAGATCATCCGCCGCGCCGCCGCGCTGTTCGACCGCCTGGTGGTGCTCGTGGCGGTCAACGCGCTCAAGGCCGGGTATTTCACCATGGAGGAGCGCGTGGCCCTGCTGGAGCGCTGCACCGCCGCGCTGCCCAACGTGACGGTGGACTATACCGAGGGCCTGGTGGCGCACTACGCGCGGGACATCGCCGCCGACGTGATCGTGAAGGGCCTGCGCGCCCTCTCGGACTTCGATTTCGAGTTCCAGCAGTCCCTTGCCAACACCCAGCTCAACCCCAACGCTGAAACGATTTTCCTGCCTGCCAGCAGCACGGGGATGTACGTGTCCTCGGGCATGGTGAAACAGGTGTGCGCCCTGGGGGGCGACATCGGCGCGTTCGTGCCGGGAGAGGCCCTGGCGTTCATTGAGAACAAAATACGCAGCAAATAAATCTTCCGGAGGGTGCTGAAATGTCAACGGATAACGTCGATTCCCTGCTTACGCAATTGCAGGCCGAGGTGGATAACGGCAAAAAGTTCGGCCGCCAGCGCCTGGTGGACCCCGCCGTGATGCAGGACCTGCTCGATTCGGTGCGGGATTCCATGCCCAACACCATCGAGCGCGCGAAGGAGATCGTGGCGCGCCGCGCCGAGATCCTCGAGCAGGCGCAGCAGAAGGCGGCGCTCATCGCCGAGCAGGCCCAGCGTCACCTGGACGAGGCACAGGCCACGGCCGCGGCCATCCTCGCCGAGGCGCGGCAGAAGGCAGACGAGAGCGAGGCCAGCGCCAGCGTGCGCATCCAGGACGCTGTGCAGCGCGCCAAGCAGAGCGTGATGCAGCGGCGCGAAGAGGGCGAGCAGATCGTGGCCGAGGCCCGCGAAGAGGCCGTGCGCCTGGTGAGCGGGCACAGCATCACCGTGGTGGCGCAGGAGCAGGCGGAGCACATGCTGCGCCAGGCCCGCGAGGAGGCCGCGCAGGTGGAGGCCGACAGCCGCCGGGAGGCCGAGCGGCGCGTCGCCGAGGCGCAGGGCTACCAGGACGAGATGCTGCGCGGCACGCGGGAGTGGGCCATGCAGTTCACCGCCGGGGTGCGCACGGTGGTGGAGGAGATCGTGGGCGAATCCGAGGAGATCCTCACCAACTCCCTCACGGACATACGCAACACGCAAAAGCGCCTGCAGACCACCCTGAGCCGCTCCGCCCCCGAGCCGGAGCTCCGCGCGCCGGCCGAGCCGGGGTTGTTTTGATGTTATAGGAACCCCCTGTCGCCTATTTCCGGCTTACCGTCCCTCGCATCTCCCCCGTGCGACCTCACCGCTCTTTTCCCCGCAAGCCCAGGCTCTACGCCGCCGCCAGGCAAAACCGTCCTTTGATCCTTAACTTATTGACATTGCCTCTTTGAGGGGGGGGTCGTCAACCCCCAGCATCTCCCTTGCCGCCGCTCGCTGCGCCGCTGTGATCTCCTCCCCGCCCATGATCCGCGCCAGCTCCTCCGCCCGCTCATCGTGATTGAGCCGACGGATGCGCGTCTCGGTGGCCCCGCCGTCCGTCTGCTTTTCTATCAGCAGGTGGCACTCGGCCAGCGCGGCGATCTGCGCAAGGTGCGTCACGCACACCACCTGGCGGCCCCCGGCCACCCGGCGCAGCTTGCGGCCTATCTTCCCGGCGGCCCTGCCGCTCACCCCGGCGTCGATCTCGTCGAAGATCAGCGTGCCCACGGGGTCCTTCGCCGCCAGCACGGCCTTGATGCCCAGCATCACGCGCGAGAGCTCGCCCCCCGAGGCGATGCGCGCCAGGGGCCGGGGGTCCTCCCCGGGGTTGGCCGAGATCAAAAACTCCATGCGCTCCCCCCCGTCCTCCGTGAGGGGGATTTTCTCGCTTCGCGTCTCGAAGCGCACATTCGGCATGTCCAAATCCAGCAGCTCGTCTTTCACAGAGCGTGAAAAGCCCTCGGCGGCCTCCCTGCGCGACTTCGACAGCGCCTTTGCCAGCCCTATCACAATCGCTTTTTTGGCCTCGATCTCCATATCAAGCGCCAGAATGCGCTCGTCGCTCTGCGTGATCGAGGCCTCCTCGGCCCGGGCTTTTTCCAGGAAGGCCAGCATCTCGGCCTCGCCCTGCCCGTATCTGCGCGAGAGCCGGTAGTACACGTCCAATCTTCTCTCCACGGCCTCGGCCCCGGCGGGGTCGAAGGCCGCGCTCTCCAGCAGGCCGCGCAGTGCGGCCGCGCACTCGTCGAGCTCATAGGCCGCCGAGCGCACGGTTCCGGCCAGCTCCCGCGCGGCGGGGTAGAGCTCCCCCGCGCGCTCCAGCGCTCCGGCGGCATCGAAGGCCAGCGCTGCCGCCCCGGTAAATTCCTCCGCCCCCTCGAGGGTGCTTGCGCCCGCAAGGGCGTCCCCGGCGGCTTGCAGCGCCTCCAGAATCTTCTCGCTGTTGCGTATGAGCGCCTGTTTTTCCAGCAGCGCGGCGCGTTCGCCGGGCACGATCTCCGCCTGCTCCAGCTCATTGATCTGATGCCGCAGCATGTCAAGCCTTCTGGCTTTTTCGTTTTCGTCCATTTGCAGGGAGGCCTGCTCTTTCTGCAGTGCCCGCAGCGCCAGATAAGCCTCCCGGTACTCCCCGCGCAGCCCGGCGTTTTCCGCCATGGCGTCAATAAACCCGACATGTCTGGATGGATCAAGCAGTGCCTGGCTGTCGTGCTGCCCGTGTATGTTCACCAGCGCGCCGCCCAATTGGCGCAGCGTGGCGACAGTGACAGGCACGCCGTTCACGCGGCAGCTGTTCTTGCCGGAGAGCGAAATCGCCCGGCTGAGGATCAGATCCCCGTCCTCGGCAACAGGCAGATCCAGGCTTTCCAGCAGCGAAGCGACACTCGTTTCGGTAAACAAGGCGGTCACCCGGGCGCTGTCGGCCCCGGTGCGTATGAGGTCGCGGCTGGTGCGCTCGCCCAGCACGGCGTTGATGGCGTCGATCACGATGGATTTCCCCGCGCCGGTCTCGCCGGTCATCACCACAAAGCCGGAGGGGATGTCCTCCAGCCGGGCGTGCCTGATTACGGCGATATTTTCGATGGTCAGGCTCTGCAGCATGGTGTGCTCCTTATGTATAGCCAAAACAGGTGATAGGTGATATTCCGATTGTCTTGTCAAAGCCGCACGAGGGACGCCGCTGCGCGATGCGCACCCGCTGTAGGGGCGGCATTCTTGCCGCCCGGGTGGCAAGAATGCCACCCCTACAGCCATCAGCATAGCACAGAAAAGCCTACTCCCCCGCAAACCCCAGCACAACCTCCACCACCGCGCGCATCTCCGCCTCCCCCCGGCACAGCAGGAAGATCGAGTCGTCCCCCGCCAGGCTGCCGATCACGCCCTCGGGGGGCATGGCGTCCAGGAACGCGCACACGCCCTGCGCCATGCCGGGGCTGCAGCGCACGCAGGCGATATTCCCCGCGCCCTCCACCGAGAGGATGGAGCTGCCCAGCACCGTGCGCCTTCGCGCGGATTCAGCGCTGCTTGGAGGCAATTCGTAGCTCGTGCGCCCGCCTGGCCCGGCGCTCTTGCGCAGCCCGAGCACCTTCACGTCCCGGGAGACAGTGGCCTGGGCGGCCGCCTCCCCGTGGGCGCGCAGGTATTCGATGATCTGCTCCTGCGTGGAGACCTCGCCCTTTTCCACCGCCTGCAAAATCAATTGCTGCCGTCGGTTTTTCATATGTGTCAAGCCTTTCGGATAGATTAAGTTCCCATCTTCATTCCCAGCACATCCAAGAAATGCTCTGTTTTTAAGCGAAAAAACAGCGCCTCCGGTTCGGCCCTTTTCACAAGCACCCGCTGGCCGGGCAGCAGGGAGACCGGCGGCTCGGCGTCGGTGGCCAGGGCCAGGCCCTCGCGGGTGATGTCAACTGAGAACACAGTCTGCGCTGAAAATACGACCGAGCGCGTGAACAGCAGGTGGTTGCACACCGGCGTGAGCAGCACGCTCTCGAAGCTGGGCTCTACCACCGGGCCGCCCGCGGAAAAATTGTATGCCGTGGAGCCCGTAGGCGTGGCGAAAATCACGCCGTCGCCCATGAATTTCAGCGCGTGGCCGCCGCCGCAGTCCACCGAAATCTCCGCCAGGCGCGGCGTGCCGAAGCGCGAAATTACCGCGTCGTTGAGGCAATATCCCTTATATATAAGGCTTTCGCCATCGCTTATCTGCACCTCCAGCAGCATCCTCCTGTCCAATGAAAAATCCCCGGAGGCCAGGCGCGGCAGCAGGTGCAGCTCGTGGCGCTCCAGCCCGGCCAGGAAGCCCAGCCGCCCCGCGTTGACCCCCAGCACCGGCAAACGCCACGGCAGCGCCATGCGCGCGGCGGTGAGGATCGTGCCGTCGCCCCCCACGGCGATCAAGGCGCCGCAGCTTTGGAGGCTCTCCGGCGGCGCGGTTTCGAGCCCCGCACCCTCCAGTATTTTCCTGATTTCATCGGCGAGCTCCGGCGCGCCGGGCTTGCTTTCGTTCACGATGAGGGACAGACGCTTCACGATTTCAGATCCTCCCAGGCAGAATATACCGTATCGTTTATCGATAAGTGCAGATTTTGACAATTATCGTTTTTCGATAAGTACAGCAAGAATTCTATATTTCCGTCGCCTCCTAAGAGGGGCGAATATGTCATATTAATCCAGGATATTCCTTCCTGCCGCGCTGACTGAACGACCTCTCCGATCACCCGGACGTGCTCTTTTTTGCTTTTCACAACGCCGTGCTTCACCGGGCTGCCGGTCTCGAACTGCGGTTTCAAAAGACAGACGCACTGGCCGTTATTTTCTAATAGTGAAATAAGATTTGGAAATATCAGCCGCAGCGAGATGAAGGAAACGTCCACGCAGGCGAACGCGCAGGGCCCGATTTGCGCGGGCGTGACGGCCCGAAAGTCCGTTTTTTCAAGGCACACGACCCTCGGATCGCCCCGCAAACATGCAGCCAACTGGCCTGTGCCCACGTCGATGGCGTAGACCCGCGCCGCGCCGCGCTCCAGCAGCAGCTGGGTGAAGCCCCCGGTGGAGGCCCCGATGTCCATGCAAATTTTGCCGGTTACATCGATGCCGAAAACCTCGAAAGCCTTGCGCAGCTTGAGATAGCCGCGCCCCACATAGCCGTGAATCTCGCGCAATTCGATGCTGTCATTTTCGCCGGCATCTAAGCTTGGCTTGCGCGTTTCGATGCCGTTTACAGTGACCTCGCCCGCCAGAACAGCCGCCTTGGCGCGCGCCCGGGAGGGCAGCAAGCCGCGATATACAAGGGCTTGGTCAAGGCGCATGGGACATCCCCCGGCCCTTCGGGCCACCCCCCTCTAAAGAGGGGGGCTTGAAGCCCCTCCTCGTAACCGCCTCATCTATGGTACGGCAAACGCGCTCAAATTCATAGCCTACATCCTCATTTGCAAAACGCAATACCTCAAATCCTCGTCCACGCAGACAGGCGTCGCGTTCTTCGTCATATTCTCTCCGGTTCAAGTGATAGCCGCCGTCAAGCTCGATAACCAATTTCGCTCTGCGGCAACAAAAATCGGTGATATACTCCCCGATGATGAACTGCCGGAAAAATCGAATGGGATACCCGCGCAGGTAATCGTACCACAGGTGATTTTCCTGCTTTGTCGCGTTTGTGCGCATCTCCCGCGCACGTGGGGTTAAGCGGGTGTCGCGGTCTTGCATGTCGGCTTGCCTCCTTCGCGGGGGCGGACACCCCCCCGGCAGCGAACCCTTCGGGAGTCGCCGCCTCCCCCCTCTAAAGAGGGGGCTTTTTGTGCTCTTTTCGTTGTTTCTTCTATAACTATGGGAATTATGTGCTCTTTTGTCGATTTCTTCTATGGCCCTTGGCAAATGATGGGGAAACACACCCATGGCCCCCCTCTTTAGAGGGGGGAGGCGGCGACTCCCGAAGGGGTCGCTGCCGGGGGGGTGTCCATTGATTTCGCGTCCAGCCCAAACTCCGCCAGCAGCGCCTCCACCGTGGCGTGGCGGGCGAAGCCATCCACTGCCGTTAGGGTGAATTGGCCCGGCCAGCGGCGCTCCAGCAGGGCAAGGCCGAAGCGCTCGCCCGCGCCTCCCGTGCGGATGCCCTCCTCGTAGAAATCGATGCGCGCGCAGGGGAGGGCGGCCTCAATCGCTTGCGCATCAAGGGGTTGCACGCGCTTGAGTTTTAAAATTTTTGCGTTCGGGACTTGGCAGGCCTCGAAGAAGAGGCGGCCGTATGTGACGATAGCGCGCTGCGCGTCGGTTTCGCCATAGATGTCGAAGGTCTCGCTGGAATGCAGCAGGGGGAGGCCGGGCGGGGGCTCGCGCAGGACATCCCGGGGGAATCTAACTAGCTGCAAAGTCTTACAGGCCAAGGCGTGGCGCAGTGCAATGCGCAAATCATCCGCCGTGGCGGGGCTCCAGACGGTGCAGTTTGGGATGGCCGCGCAGAAGGCGACGTCGTAGAGGCCGTGGTGGGTGGCGCCGTCGGCCCCGACGAAGCCCGCGCGGTCCACGGCGACGGTCAGCGGCAGCCCCTGCAGGGCGGCGTCGTGGAGCAGCTGGTCGAACGCGCGCTGCAAAAATGTGGCGTAGATGGCCGCCACGGACCGCAGGCCCTGCTTTGCCATGCCCGCCGCGAAGGTGACGGCGTGGGCCTCGGCGATGCCGACATCGAAGAAGCGCCTGGGGTGGGCGGCGGCGAAGAGATCGAGCCCCGTGCCCATGGCCATGGCGGCGGTGACGGCGCAGATTTCCGGGTTTTCGTCGGCCAGGGCGCACAATTCCTCGGCGAAGACGTCCGTGTAGGTACTGCCGGAGGGCACGATGGGCTCCCCGGACTCGATGTCGAACCTGGCGATGCCGTGGTAGAGCTCGGGGGCGGCCTCGGCGGCGGGCAGGCCGCGGCCCTTCACGGTGCGCACGTGCACCAGGGCAGGCCGAGGGCTGAGCTTGGCGCTCTCCAGGGCGGCGCGCAGCAGGGGGAGGTCGTGGCCGTCCACCGGGCCGATGTAGTCCAGTCCCAGCTCCTCGAAGACCGTGGTGCCCGCGAGCACCCGCTTGACCAGGTCCTTCACGCCGCCGACGAACACGGCCAGGGAATTCCCGAAATAGGGGATGTGCCGCAGGGCGCGCTCCACGCGGCGTTTTGCCTGCCTATATGCCGGGCGCGCGCGCACCACCCGGGCCAGGTAGCGCGAAAAGCCGCCCACGTTGCGGGAGATGCTCATCCCGTTGTCGTTGAGCACGACGACGAGCTTGACGCCCTCCCGGCCCGCGCCACGCTGACGCCCGGCGTTGTTGAGGGCCTCGTACACCATGCCGCCGGTGAGCGCGCCGTCGCCCAATATCGCAACGCTGAAGCTTTGATCATCCATCAGGCGCTTGGCCTCGGCAAGGCCCAAGGCGGACGACACGCCGGTGCTGGCGTGGCCCGCGATGAATAAATCGTGCTCGCTCTCCGTTGGCGATGTAAATCCAGAAAGGCCGCCGGACTGCCTGAGAGAAGAAAAGTCCCCATAGCGCCCGGTGAGCAGCTTGTGGGTGTAGCTCTGGTGGCTCACGTCCCACACCAGGGCGTCGCGCGGGGAATCGAAGCACAGGTGCAGCGCAAGCGTGAGCTCCACCACGCCCAGGTTCGAGGCCAGGTGCCCCCCTGTGCGGGAGACCGTTTCGATCAAGACCTCCCTGATTTCCTCGGCGAGCTTGGGTAGGTCTTGGGGGGGCAGGGCGCGCAGGGCCGCGGGGGAGGTTATGGTGGGTAGGATTGTTGGCATTTGGTGTCCTTTTGTTGTGTTTAGGTGGTGCGGCCGCACGGGGAACGCCGCTCCGCGAGACCACCCCGCCTCTGCGGAGGCACCCCTCCTAGGAGGGGAATTGGGGATTAGGCGCAAGCGGGTGGTCAATGCCTGCGGCTTACCAGCCATTCCGGCAGTTCATATAGGAAGTGCCCCTCCCCGGCGTAGGGCGCGATGGCCTTGCGGGCCTGTTCGGCGTAGTATTGGGCCTCGGCCTGCGCACTTTCCAGACCCAGGAGGGACACCCAGGTGCTTTTGCCGCTGGCCTGGTCTTTGCCTGTGGTTTTGCCGAGGGTTTCTTGATTGCCGGTGACGTCCAGGATGTCGTCTGTGAGCTGTAAGAGCACGCTGAGGGCCCCGGTGTATTCTTCAGCCGCATCCCGTTCGGGGTCGTGATCATCATGATTGTGAAATCCTGCGGCAAGGCAACCCAACCGACAGGCCGCGCAGAACAGTGCGCCGGTCTTTTTTTGGTTCATAAAAATTAAGTCGCTTAGGTAGACGATCTTGTTTTCCCAAAGCAAATCCAGCTGCTGGCCTTCAATCATGCCGTAAATACCAGCGAGTTGGGCCAGTATTGTGACGGCCCCATCGACGTTGTTTGCCACCCAGAATGCTTGGGTCAGCAGCGCATCCCCAGCCAGCAGCGCGAACGCCTCGCCGAACTGCTTGTGGCAGCTGGACTTGCCCCGGCGGAAGTCGTCGTCGTCCATGCAGGGGAGGTCGTCGTGAATGAGCGAGTAGCAATGCACCATCTCAATGGCGGCGGCCAGGGGCATGGCTTTCTCAACATCGCCGCCGAAGAGCTCGCAGAAGGCCAGCACCAGGGCCGGGCGGATGCGCTTGCCGCCCGCCTCCATGGCATAGCGCATGGCCTGCTCCACGGGAAGGCTCCCGCCGGGGAGATACGCCGGCAGGGCGGCCTCGAATGTGCCCGCGTATTCGCGTAATTTCGTTGCGGCGTCAGTCATCGAGATCTCCTCCCCCGGAGGAGATTGCCTCCTCGGGCAGGCGCAGCGTGGTCAGGCGCTGCTCTGCGGCGGCGAGGCTCTTTTGCAGCGCGGCGGCCAGGCCCGCCCCCTCCTCGAAGAGCTTGAGGCTCTGCTCCAGCGGCAGGCTGCCCTCCTCGAGCAGGGCGGCGAGCTCCTCCAGGCGGCGGAAGGATTGTTCGTAGTCGAAGGGTTTTTCCTTCATTTGCTGCGGCCCTCTTTTCATTCGATATGAATATTATACCATGGGTTTATTCAAAAATCAAGGGATAAAAAAAGCACCCGATGGGGGGTGCATAAATAATCGAAAAGGCGGGCGGAAGGCGGGCGGTTGGCAGGCGCGGCCGCTCCTGCATCTCTCAGGGCCGAAGCCCCTGTCATACCATCGGCGTGTGGTCGCCGCGAAAATTACCACCTCAACCGCCCATACCTTATCGTAGCTTTATTATAGCCGAATTATGCGCGTTTGTCAAGGATTTTCTTTGTTCGCTCGTATTGGCACCACTTTACATCGCCAATATCCCACAATTGCGTTCATCGGTGATTATCACCTCAGCAGCAGTTATATCTGGGAAAAACGTGCGAAATCTGTCCAAATCAATCCGTCCTACTAACTGCACATTAGGCCTCCCACACGATCACATGGCATTCGCCCTCCCCCAGGGTGAGGCGCAGCTTGTCGCCGGGGTCGAGCTCGCGGGCGGAGGTCACGGGATGCCCGCCCTTCATGGCGATGGCGTAGCCGCGGGCCAGCACGGCCAGGGGGCTCATGGCATCCAGCCGGGCGGCGGCGCGGGAGAGGCGGGCGTCTTCGGCGATGAGGCGGGCCTTCATGGCGTCGCGCAGGCGCTGGGAGGCGTAGTCCAGGCGCAGGCGCGAGGCCCAGGCCAGCTCCTCCGGGCGGCGCAGGACGCGCCGGGAGAGCAGGTTTTCCAGCGCGAACCGGCGCGACTGCATGTCGTGCAGCATGGACTGCTCTATGCGGGAGCGCAGGGAGTACAGCCCGCCCAGGAGATCGGCCAGGTCCGGCACGGCAAGTTCTGCCGCCGCCGAGGGCGTCGGTGCGCGCAGGTCGGCGGCGAAATCGCAGATGGTGACGTCGGTCTCGTGGCCCACGGCGGAGATCACCGGGATACGCGAGGCCGCCACGGCCCGGACGGTAATCTCCTCGTTGAAGGCCCACAGGTCTTCCAGGGAGCCGCCGCCCCGGCCTACGATCAGCACGTCGGCGGCTTGCTGCTCGTTGAACAGGGCGATGGCACTGGCGATCTGCGCCGCCGCGCCCGCGCCCTGCACCGCCACCGGGCAGAGCACCGCCTCGCTGGCGGGGCAGCGCCGGGCGAGTATCTTCAAAATATCCTGCACAGCGGCCCCTGTGCCCGAAGTGATCACGCCCACGCGGGCCGGGAAGAAGGGCAGGGGACGCTTGCGCGCGGGGTCGAACAGGCCCTCGGCGGCAAGGCGCTCCTTGAGCTGCTCGTAGGCGAGGTAGAGCGCGCCCAGGCCGTCGGGCTGCATGTCGTCGGCATAGAGCTGGAACTTTCCGTCTCTCTCATACAATGAAGCCCTGCCGCGAATAATCACGTGCATTCCATCTTGGGGGATAAAGCCGAGCCTTCGGTTGGACTCCCGGAACATCACGGCAGGCACAGCCGCCCCGGCGTCCTTCAATGTAAAATACCAGTGCCCGCTGTAGTGGTTCTTGAAATTAGAAATCTCCCCCGCGACGCAGAGGCCCCGCAGGGCGTCGGCTTCCTCAAGGAGGAATTTGACATATTTGTTGAGCTGGGTGACGGTGAGGGGCTGGGAGGTTAGCATGTTATTCCTCTGTGACGAAGTGTTTGACTTCCATAGAGAGGTTCGGCAGCTGCGCCGGGAAAAATTCGGGAAATATTTTGTATTCGCCCAGACGGTCCACCGGCAGCCATTCCAGGGCCTCGCCCTCGTCGGTCAGTTCGCGCACCGGGGCGTCGCCGGGCTTCATGAGATAGACAAGGCTCATCTCGTGGTACTGATCAAAAAAATTCTCGTGCACAAACAGCAGGCGCTGTGCCTCAAAGGCCGCGCCGGTCTCCTCAAAAGCTTCGCGCTCGGCGGCCTGCGCGGCGGTTTCGCCGAATTGCACGCGGCCGCCCACGGGGTAGTAGTACCGCCCCAGCAACTCCTTCACCATGAGGATGCGGCCTTCGCGCAGTATCACGGCCCGGGCGACCAGGCTGAATTTGCCGCCGGATGGAGTGGGGAGGGTTATGTCCATGGGAGGGATTCCTTTCATGATTTGACACTGACCTCCATCCCCATGCCCACCCCCGCCAGCATGGCCACGCCCGCGGCGTTGTCGCCCGAGAATTCGGGGTCGGCGAAAAGGGCCTCGGGGAAGCGCCCGCCGAGCAGGCGGCGGATCACCTGGCTGCAGCACACCCCGCCGGTGAAGAGCAGGGGCAATTCGCCGCAGCGCGCCAGCGCGCCCTGGGCCAGGGCCTCCAGGTTGACTGCAATTGAAACCAGGCAGTAGAGCGCGACGTCGTTCTTGCTCACCCCGCGCGAATACATCTGCCCGAGCTTGTTTTCCAGGCCGGAGAAGCTGCACGTCATGCCGTTGACCGAGGGCTTGATGCCCTTGATGATCTGCCCCTCCATTGCCAGGGCGTCCATGGCGGGGCCGGCGGGGAAGGGGTAGCCGAGCAGTACGCCCACGCGGTCCACCAGCTGGCCCGCCTTGAGGTCCCCCGAGCCGCCGAGAATTTCGGCCTCCAGGCCGGGTTTGACATGTAAACATTCTGTCGTGCCGCCGGACACATGAAAGGCGATGAACCCGCCCTCGAGCAGCTCCGCGCGCCCGGCGGAGATCAGCGCGGCGGCCAGGTGTCCCTGCTGGTGGCTGAATTTGAACAGGGGGATTCCAAGCGCGGCGGCGAGGCTCTGCGCGACGCATACGCCCGGCAGGAAGCAGGGCATGTAGGAGCTCTCCACGCTGCGGGGCTTGTCGCTCACGCCTATGGCCGAAAGGCTTTGGTTCGGTTTCAGCTGCGAAAAAAGCGCCTCCAGGAGCGCCGGAAGCTGGAGCGTATGATGGAACAGCGCGTCGCTCTGCCGCAGGCCCAGCGCGCCGGGCTTGACGGGCAGGGGCCGCCGCTCATGCAAAACGCGCCCGCCGTCGCAGAAGGCCGCGCTGGTGGTGTAGTTGCTGGTATCGATGCCGAGTGTCAGCATGGTTCACCTTTTCTCGCTTCAATTGTAGGGGGCGGCGTCCCCGACGCCCCAAGCATAACCCTCAATTTATCCAAGCGCCGTATTTTGTGGACCGGGGACGTCGGGGACGCCGTCCCCTACCCATCCATTTCCCGCGCGATACTCCCCAGCACCCCGTTGATGAATTTCGGCGCGTCGGCGTCGCCGTAAATTTTCGCCAGCTCCACGGCCTCGTTGATGCTCGCGCCCACGGGGATGCCGTCGAACCAGAGCATCTCGCACACGGCCAGGCGCAGCAGCGCGTGGGATACCCTGGATATTCTATTCAGCTTCCAGCCCTTTAGACGCCCCGCGATGATCTCGTCGAGCCCTTCCAGGTGGGCGGCGGCTGTTTCAGCTAAACGCAGGGCGAGGCTGTCCGCCGGGGCGTCATTGTCCGCTGCGGGCGGACAGCCCCCCTCGACGGCGTGCTCGAGTAGGGACGCGATGCTCTCGCCCGGCTGGAAGGAGAGCTCGAAGAGCAGGGCGAAGGCTTTTTCGCGGGAGGCGCGGCGAGGGTCTGGCATACTTCCTCCAATGCTTAATTCTTAATGCTTAATGCTGAATTGTCATATCGCGCAGTCGCTCTGCATCAATTCATTAAGCATTAAGCATTCAGCATTCAGCATTCAGCATTAGTTTTCCGAGCCCGCGATCTTCAAATTCACGCGGGCCACGGTTTTGCCGGTCATGTCCTGCAGGGCGGCCTTCACCGCGCGCTGCACGTCGCAGGCCAGGGCCGCTATGTTCACGCCGGTGCGCACAAGCAGCGTCAGCTCCAGGGTGAGCTCGCCGCCGCCCTGCGTGAGCCGGACATAGCGCAGGTCCCCCTGCCTGCGCAGCAGCCGCGCCAGGCCGGACGGGCGCGGCACAGTCCGCGGCGCGCTGGGGATAATCCGCGGCGCGCGGGGGATAATCCGCGGCGCGCGGGGTACAATCCGCGGCGCGCGGGGAACGAGGCTTGCCACGCCCTCCACCCCCCGCGCGGCGGTGGCGGCGATGGAGGCGAGCACCTCCTCGGAGATCACGATGCCGCCGTCCTGTTTCACGTCCTTCGGGCTGCGCTGCTCCATGGCGGCTCCTTTCGATGGCTCCATACATATGCATTATACCACGCGGAGGGGGAAATCTCAATGCCTTTTTTTATTTTTTTTGGGAGGGCGTAAAGCGGCCGGCCACCCCCTCGCGTGGCCACCCCCGATTCAACGTCCCTGTGGGACGCTGAACCTCCCCCCTCGCAGGCGAGGGGGGAGGCGCGCGGCTCCGCTGGAGCCGTTAGCGCCGGGGGGGGTCCACGCGAGGGGGAATGGCGCGCCGACACTGGGGGCGTCCGGCAAAAAACCCCCCCCGCCAGGCGGAAAACACTTGCTAAGCGCACCGATCTGTGCTATAGTGTGATTGTGAAACGGCACGACACAACGGGAGGAGTGATTTTCATGACAAAATTGCAAGAGAAGCTGCGAAAACCCCAGCCGGAGGAGTGGATGACCACCAGGGGCGAGCGGCGGGACTACGGCTTCTACATGTTCGGGCAGAATATCATCTACACCTTCGTGACGACCTTCATGGTCACCTACATGCTCATGTGCGGCATCCCGCCGATGAAGAGCGCGGCGATCATGCTGATCGTCAAGGTGTGGGACGCGGTGAACGACGTGCTGTTCGGCGGCCTGATGGACAAGATCAAGTTCAAGAAGCAGGTGAAATTCCTGCCCTGGGTGCGCGTCTCGGTTGTTTTTATCCCCCTATTCACCTTCATCATGTACGCCGTGCCGGGCTCCATCGGCGAGAACGCCAAGCTCTTCTGGTTCGCCGCGGCCTACGTGCTGTGGGAATCCTTCTATACCCTGTGCGACGCGCCCATCTACGGCATGGTGACCACCATGACCAGCAGCCTGCACGAGCGCAACACGATCATGTCCCACTCGAGCATCTATTCGGCGCTCGGGTCGGGCTTCCCGGCGCTGCTGGGGGCCTACCTGGTCAGCCGCGAGGTGGGTATGAGCTTCTCCTCCGTGGGCGGCATCTTCTCCGTGATGGCGCTGGCCGCCATGCTTCCCATCTGCCTGCGCGGGAAGGAGCGCAACTACAGCGCCACCGACCAGGCGCAGGAGTTCGGCCTGCGCGAGATGGCCCGTTACCTGGTCTCCAACAAGTATCTGTTCATATTCTTCGGCTCCTACCTGGTGTGCCACTGCCTGGGCACCGGCGAGATCATGAACCTGTTCGTCTCCTACTACCTCTTCGGCAACGAGATGTTCAGCGTCATCCTCCTGGTGCTCACCTATCTCCCCGTGGCCATCCTGGCCCTCTTCGCGCCGCGCCTGCTCAAGCTGGTGGATAAAAACAAGCTGTTCTTCTGGTGCAGCGCGGCCGCCGCGGCGCTGGGCCTGCTGATTTACATGGTGGGTTACTCAAACATATATCTTTTCGTCGGGCTCAACATGCTGCGGGGCATCCCCATCGGGATACGCGCGTTTTTGGTGTTCATGTTCACGCCCGACTGCGCGGAATACGGCAAGTTCAAAACGGGCATTGACGCGCGCGGCATCACCTTCTCGCTGCAGACCTTCTCGGCCAAGCTCACCGGCTCGGTATCCACGGCGCTGGGCATGTTCGTCTTAGGCCTGTACGGATGGAAGGAGGTCGTGGCGGAGAACTTCGAGGAGCTCGTCGCCCTGGATGCCCTGCAGGGGCCGCTGCAGACGCCCCAGGCCATACAGGGGCTGTGGGTCACTTATGCGCTCATCCCCGTCATCGGATTCATCCTCAGCACGGTGTTCCTGTATTTCTACCGGCTGTCCAACCGGGACGTGCAGGCGATGAGCGACTGCAACGCCGGGAAAATCACCCGGGAGGAGGCCATAGAGCAGCTGAACCCAAAGGTGAAGCGGGAGTTTGTGTAGGGGCCCCCGGCCCTAACGGGCCGCCCCCCTCCCTAAAGAGGGGGGGCTTGGGTTTTGCTCTCTACGAAAGCCATGATTGATACTTATACTATTCCCGTTCTAAAAGAGCAGTGCGCTCTATCAGAGCGGGAATAGTATTAGCGCCTGCTCACAGCACCAGCGCGAGCAGGGCGAAGAACGGCCCGACGATGGGCACGAGGGACAGCGCGCCGAAGATGACCTTCAGGAGCCAGAAAACCGGCCCGACGATGGGGAGGAAGGACAACATGATTCGAAATCTCCTTTCGTTGAAGTTGGCGGTCCGCGCCGCTACAGAGCCCGCAGGAACCAGATGATCAGCCAGTTGAAGGGCGGCGGAACTACGCCGCTGAAGAAGACCAGGTATTCGGCGGCCTCGTCGGCCCAGCCGGGGGCAATCAGGTTCGGCAGGTAGAGCAGCCAGTTCATGATCTGCTGCGCCAGGCCGGACGGGGCAGGCGGCAGCGCCGGCTCGCCGGCCGCGCCGGCGCAGATCGCGAATACGCCCAGGAGCATGAGCGCCGCCAGGAATATTGCCAGTGCGCGTTTCATGGTGAAGACCTCCCTGAATCAAGATAAACGAGCCAGTCTCGTTTTCAAGGGCAGTATACCGCACACGGGCTGCCTTTTGCAAGCTCAGTATTTAAAAAAGTGACGCAAATGCGTCACTTTTTTAAAATGCGTCGGGTAGCGGACAGATTCCCGGAAAGCGTCGCTATGGCAGAGGAGAGGAGACAAAAAAGTGCTTGACAAAACGAGAAATATCGCATATACTATAAGTGCAGCGCAAGCTGCGGGTGGGTTGACACCTTAAAAATCCGATAGACTTGCCGGACTTCGGGTGCCGGTGGCTGGCGGGTAGCCAAAAACCCGAAAGACTTGCCGGACTTCGGGTGCCGGTGGCTGGCGGACAGCCAAAAATCAACCATAAAGGGAAGTGCCTTGGCTTGCGGGCCCTGCGCTTCCCTTTAAAATTTTGAAAGGTCAAATGGCAAGATGATGACGGCGAAGCAAGCTGTGCCGATAATACGCAGGTGCGCACAGCTATATGAGGCAAACCTGGCGGAAACGAGCATCCTGTTTGTATCGGAAGAAAATGGAACGCTTTGCTCCTGCGAAGCGGAATTTAACCGGCACAATTTTATGCACCTAACGGGTGTAGACTGCAATCTGAATCCCGGCGAATTCTACTATCGTGCTCTGCGCAACGCGCTGAAACCGTCCGCGTTCAGAATGAAGCAAGACCAGACAACGGAGCAAAAGCTGAGTATTCTGGCGGAATTGATGCAGTTTCACAACAAGGCGTGTATAATCGGCGAATACGACGGTAGCAGAATGAACCTGCAAACCGATGTGTTGGCGGGAACTGTCCGCTCTGTGCTGGGTTTTATAAAAACCCAAAGACTCTATGTTCCCAATACGGCGCTGAAAGAGGACATACGAAATATCACAAAGAAGGCATACCCCGTTGTAGCGATATTCAAAAAGCCGCGTCTCGCCAAAACATATGGAGCGCCTTCATTCGTCAACCATAAAAGAGTATCTCTCGATGCGCTGCGCAGCGCTCTATCTGAGAAAGTGGATTTTTGACGAGAAAGCGTTATTTCCTGATCGGCAGGCCCATGTCGTAGATGATCTCCGCGATCTCCCGCGGGGATTCCTTCAGCCCGTTCTTCAGCCAGTATTGGATCAGCCCCACCCCGCCGCTGACCAGGAACACGTAGGCCGGGTCATCCGTGAGGGGGATTTTTCGGGGGTTGCGCGCGCCCGCGGGGTTGCTCATGCGGTAGGCGGCCTCAAAGAAGCGCCTCTGGAAATAGATGTCCCCGTGCTCGCTCATGAGCACCTGTAAATATTTGCCGTTCTCCACAAAGTACGCGAACAGGAGCTCCAGCGAACGAATCGTGGATTCCCGGCCCTCCAGCAGCTTGCCGTCCAGGTCGTCGGTCCCACGGCGCTGCCACTCCAGCACCCCCTCCTCTATGGAGCACAGCAGCGCGTAGATGTCCTCGTAGTGCATGTAGAACGTGGAGCGGTTGATGTCGGTGTGGGCGCAAAGCTCCGTCACGGTGATCTTCTCGAAGGGCTTGGCGCGCATCAGCTCGATCAGGCCGTCCTCCAGCGCCTGCCGGGTGTACTGCGTCTTGCGGCTCGCGCGCATGTCCCTGCGCATGAGGAATCCCCCTTTCACCCTGTTTGCAAATATACAGTGTGTATATTATAGCACAGCCTTTTTCGTTTGGCAATCCCAAAAATGGACAATCGGTTATCCAACTGTCCATTTCGCGACGTTTGCACCCCCCGTTGGCATTGCAAAGCGGCGTCCGCGCATGCTACAATGCCCATGGAAGCGGGCATTCCGCTTACTAACACGAAAGGGGAAGCAAAACATGGTAGCACTGGTCATGGCCGTCACGACGCTGATCAACATCGTCATCATCCCGCTGATTGGGAGCATCTTCTTCCGCTGGCTGTTTTGACGCCAGGAAAAAACAGGGGGCCCGTGGGCTCCCTGTTTTTTTTAGCATTTTTCTCGGCGTTTCAGGATTTTTGTTTATACTCTTGCTTTTTCCAAAAAAAAGATATATACTTGTTTCAGTATATAAAGAGGGAGGACAACCATGCAATATCGTACCGACAAAAAATCGAACACAGAGCTCTCCGCGCTGGGCTTCGGCTGTATGCGCCTGCCCAGGAGCCGCCCGGGGCAGGTGGACCTGGACAAGACCGCCGCGATGCTCCAAAGCGCCGTGGAGCGCGGGGTGAACTACTTCGACACCGCCTACATCTACGGCGGCAGCGAGACAGCCCTGGGGGACGTCTTCAGGCTGCGCCCCGGCCTGCGGGAGAAGATGAACATCGCCACGAAGCTGCCGATTTTCATGGTGAAGTCTTATGAAGACTTCGACAAGCTGTTCGACACCTCGCTGGAGCGCCTGGGGACCGACCACATCGACTACTACCTCATCCACGGCCTGACCGCCCTGGCCAACTGGGAGCGCCTGTGCGCCCTGGGGGCCGAGGACTGGATCGCCAAGCAGAAGGCCGCCGGGCGCATCCGGCGCATCGGCTTCTCCTTCCACGGCAGCCGGGTGGACTTCGAGCGGCTGCTGGACGCCTACCCCTGGGAGTTCGCGCAGATACAGTACAACTACTCGGACGAGAACTACCAGGCGGGCGTGGCCGGGCTGAAAAAGGCCGCCGCCATGGGCCTGCCGGTGATCGTGATGGAGCCCCTGCTGGGCGGCCGCCTGGCCACGGGCCTGCCCAAGAAGGCTGCCGCCCTGCTCAACAGGATTGATCCAAACCGCAGCCACGCCGCCTGGGCGCTGCGCTGGCTGTGGGACCAGCCGGAGGTGACCTGCGTGCTCTCCGGCATGGACGCCATGGACCAGCTGGACGACAACATCGCCACGGCGGAGGCGGCCCTGCCCGGCTGCCTAAGCGACGAAGAGCGTGCCACCTATCCCAAGCTCGTGGAAATATTACGCGAAGCGTATAAAATCCCCTGCACGGGCTGCAACTACTGTATGCCCTGCCCGAAGAACGTCAATATCCCGGGGGGCTTCGCGGCCTACAACGCCAGCTACGCCGTGGATATGTTCACGGGCTTCGCGCAGTACACCACAGGCATGAACATTGCCCTGGGGAAGGACAGCTCCAGCGCGCGCCACTGCGTGAACTGCGGGGCCTGCGCGAAGAAGTGCCCGCAGCACATCGACATCCCGAACGAGCTAAAGCGCGTGGCCCGCAGGCTGGAGCCCGCCCCCATGCGCTGGGGCGTGAAATTCAACGCGGCATTGCACGGGATCAAGCATCTCGATAAGTACGCGAAGATGTAAGGTTACATCTCCCCCTCAGCCGCTTCGCGGCAGCTCCCCCAAGGGGGAGCCTTTGAAGGAGTTATCTTTTGGATGACAAAGAAATACCCCCCTCCCCTCACGACGACCTGCTCGCCTGGATGCCGCCCGAACTGGTGGAGCGCGCGCGCGTACAGGCCGAACGTGACGCGCAAAGCGCCGCCCCCGGCAAGCCCGGCAGATCCAGGCGGGCCAGGGCGCAGCAGAAGCCGGTGCGCTACGTGGAGCCGCCCCGTGGCGAGCATCGCGGGCGCTCCCTGGCGGCGGCGGTGCTCGGCGCGCTGCTGCTGAGCGCCGATTCGCTCTGGCAGGCGCTGGGCACGCGTGCCCCGGCGAGCCGCGGCATGCTGTGGCTCGCGCTGTGGGGCATAGGCCAGGCCGCGGGGCTGTGCGTGTACCTGCTGTGCCTGTTCCCCATGGGCAATAAAACGCACTATGGCAATAGCTTGCCCATGGAAAACCCTGAGCCCACGGGCAACATATTGCCCACAGAAAATAAGCTGCGCCGCCTGGCGCTGATCGCCGCCCTGGGCGTGAGCCTGCTCTTCGGCATGGCCGCCTCCGTGGCCGCCGAGCTGCGCAAGGGCCCCGGCAATGACTCCCCGGCCGTGTGGATTACCGCGCTCGCCGTCGCCACGCTGCTGGTGCTGGCCTTCTCCCCCAGCCTGTGGCTGCTGCTGGGGGCGCTGCGCCGCAAAACCACGGAGAAATTCGCCGCGTTCACGGCCGGGGTGAGCCTCGCCGTCAGCCTGATCGGCCTGATCCTCACGCTCACGGGGGGCAAGGCCGCCACGGCGCAGCCGCCGGTCTATATCGCCGCGCTGAACCTCGCGCAGAGCCTCTGCTTCCTCTATCTGATCGCCACCTGGCCCGTGCTAGACCGCCCCGTGCTGGAGCCCAAGCCATGATTTTTTCCGGCCCGTAAGGGCCCAACCCCCACCCCCTGGCCCCGTATCTTGTGCAAACGAGATGCGGGGCCTTTTTGCGCACACTTCGAGCGTTTTTTCGCCCCGGACATGCTATAAATAAATATGTTAATCCCAGAAAGGAGCGTCTGCTTTATGCCTGTGCAACTGCACTACGAAAAAAGCCGCCTCACGGCGTATTTGAGCGGCGAAATCGACCACCACAGCGCTGCCGGGCTGCGCGGGGAGATCGACCAGGCCCTGGCCCGGCTGCGCCCGCCCATCCTCGCGCTGGATTTTGGTGAAGTGACCTTCATGGACAGTTCCGCCGTGGGGCTGGTGATGGGGCGCTACAAGCTCCTGACCGCCTTCGGCGGCGGGATGGAGGTGGTCAACCTATCCCCTGTCGCATATCGAATGATGCAGCTCTCGGGGCTGCAAAGCCTGGCGAAGCTTCGCCCAAAGGACGAAGCGAAAGAGAAAGAGAGGGCGCACGCATGAAACATACCCTGATCAACCAGATGAAGCTGGAGCTGGAGAGCCGCTCGGTGAACGAGGGCTTCGCCAGGGCGGCGGCGGCGGCCTTCGCCGCGCAGCTGGACCCCACCGTGGAGGAGCTCACCGACATCAAGACCGCCGTGAGCGAGGCCGTCACCAACTGCATTGTCCACGCCTACCCGGATACCCGGGGCAAAATCACCCTGTGGGCGCGGGTCTACGACGACGGCCTGCTGCGCATCCTGGTGAAGGACAGCGGCTGCGGCATCGCGGACATCGAAAAGGCCCGGCAGCCGCTGTACTCCTCCCTGGGCGAGGAGCGCGCTGGCCTGGGCTTCGCGGTGATGGAGAGCTTCATGGACACGCTCAAGGTGCGCTCGCAGCCGGGGCGGGGCACCTCCGTCACGCTGGAAAAGCGCATCAAAGGCCGGACATGATCGCAACAAGCCCGGCAACAGAAAATCGAAACGCCTTTGTGGAACAGAACATGGGCCTGGTGTACCTTTGCGCGAGGCGGCTCACGGGGCGCGGCGCGGAGTTCGACGACCTGGTGCAGGCGGGCTGCGTGGGGCTCATCAAGGCCGCCGACGCCTTCGACCCCGGGCGCGGCCTGGCCTTCTCCACCTACGCCGTGCCGGTGATCCTGGGCGAGATCAAGCGCCTGTTCCGCGAGGGCGGCGCTGTCAAAGTTGGCCGCACCACAAAAGAGAAGGCCCGCGACTTGCTGCGATTGCAAGAAACACTGGCGGCCTCCCTTGGGCGCGAGCCGAGCATCTCGGAGCTGGCCGCCGAGGCCCGCATGGAGCCCGGCGAGGCGGCCATGCTGCTGGGGGCGGGCCTGCCGGTGCTGTCCCTCACCGCCGCCGGGGACGGCGGCGGCGCGCAGGAGTGGGACCTGCCGGTGGAATCCCCCGCGCAGGGCATTTCAGACAAAATCGCCCTCCGGCAGGTGCTCGACAGCCTGGAGGAGCCCGAGCGCCGCCTGGTGGAGTGCCGCTACTTCAAATCCATGACCCAAAGCCGCACCGCCGAGCTGCTGGGCATGACCCAGGTGCAGGTCTCGCGCAAGGAGAAGGCGATTCTGGCCAAGCTGCGGGGGTGGCTGGGGTGAAAATCAACCCGCGTTTGCGTTTGCAACAAACAACAAGCCATTGAAAAAGTAAAAAATCTCTGTTATAATACAAACAAATTATAACAGGAGAAATCATATGAAGCATTTTGGGGCGACAATCAAAACATTGCGCAAGCAGAAAGATATGACGCAGGAACAGCTCGCCGAATATCTCGGCATATCCCCGCAGGCGATTTCCAGGTGGGAGATAGGCTCCACGCTGCCGGATATAGCGCTGATACCCGTCCTCGCGAGCATCTTCGATGTGACCTCAGATATACTCCTGGGCATCGACATCAGCGTGAAAGACAGGCGAATCGACAGGATAGCAAAAGACGCGGAAGAACAATATCGCAACGGCAATCAAAGCAAAGCCGTCGAAATCCTCCGCGCGGGCTGGAAGGAATATCCAAACAGCTGTAAAATCATGAGCGGCCTGATGACCTATATACAGATTCATGACGACGACAAAACAAAATCGCCGGAAGACCGCGACGCGGCAAACAGAGAGATCATAGCGCTCGGCGAAAAAATCCTCGCGGTATGCACCGACGACAACTGTAGGCATTTCACGCTGGAAAGGCTCTGCCGGGCCTGCGCGAAAACCGGCGAGATGAACAAAGCCGCCGCTCTCGCGGCGCGCGCGCCCGACAGCAGGGATTTATTGGCGCAAATCTCCACGGGCACGAAACGCTTTGAGCTGTTGCGTCAAAATTTATTTGAGCAGATCGGCGCGATGCGCACAGGCCTGGTATATAACTGCGCCCGGCTTGACGACGGCACCTTGCCCTACACAACGCAGGAGTGCATTGTCAACAACGAAAAATTTATTGCGTTGCTCCATCTCATGTTTGACGACGGGAATTTTGGACTTTACAGGCGGCAGCTCGCGGAAACATATATTTTTACAGCCGGATTCTATGCCCGGCTCGGCAATCACGGCAAAGCAATTGAAAACCTGGAGCTCGCCGCTGAGCACGCCATCCTCTGCGACGAAGAATACAACAACAATCCAGAACCAGACAAGACGTACACGTCGCTGCCCTTCAGGGGAATGAAATTCGGCGGGTTCTATATCACGGCACCGAACTGTGCGGCGCTGAACTATCTGACGGAAATGGCGCACCCCGACTTTGACGCAATCAGGCAGGCCCCGGCATTTATCGCGCTTGAGGAAAACGTGAGAAATTCCGCGCCGCCTGAGAAAGCGTGAGAAACGTAAATCGCGTCTATCTCAGCCTTCGATTTTGCCTGCGCGGCGATAGACGTGAAGCCACACAGCATCACCGCCGCCAGTAGAAACCCAAGAACCCTCTTCGCCATAATAATGATCATTCCTTTCTGCGAAAGGCACAAAACGGGATGAAACAGCCCTGTACCTCTCGGGTGAGATTTGTGTTAAAATGAGTGCGGGGGAAAGGGCACACTACAAAGCACGGGGAG
>Ga0123353_10000559_pt1 | contig 45747 bp, 29 predicted proteins | sample TergutLab28metaG_3_FD_92763 | JGI IMG/M metagenome (GOLD analysis project Ga0123353, IMG submission 92763) | Labiotermes labralis P3 segment gut microbial communities from Petit-Saut dam, French Guiana - Lab288 P3 | ecosystem: Host-associated > Arthropoda: Insects > Digestive system > Gut ... | reverse complement strand
CGCCGTCAGCGCCTACGCGAAGGCCGCCGGCATCGCGCAGGTCCGCCAGACCACCTACCGAAAGGCCTGCGAGGAGGGCTGGGCCCCGGCCCCGACGAATGACTTCCAGAGGGCCATCTGGGAGGAGGTCAAGGGGAAGAAGTAGGAAGGAGGAAGGAGGAAGGAGGAAGTAGTAAGGAGGAAGGAGGAAGGAGGAAGTAAGAAGTAAGAGGGAAGAGGGAAGAGGGTTCTAATTGTAGATTTTTTTTGATGACAAGTGGGGATGGGTCGGGTATCATATGCGTTTTACTTGTGTATAGTTTTTACAGGAGGAGGAAAGTTGTGAAGACGAGTCGTCGAGTGTTTCTGAAGGGTGCTGCCGTGGCGGGTATGCCGTTTGTGTTGCCGTCGCATATCTGGTCGGCGACGGTCGGTCCGAATGACCGTATCGTGATGGGGTGCGTGGGGATGGGGACGCAGCTGCGGGGCCTGATGAATGGGTTCATGCATCAGGATGGCGTGCAGATCGCGGCGGTTTGCGATGTGGATACGACGCGGCGTAATGATGCGCAGCGTATCGCGAATGAGTATTACCAGAAGAACCCTGCGAAGGGCACGGCGGATGTCAAGGGGTACAATGATTTCCGCGAGATTATCGCGCGTAAGGACATCAATGCGGTTGTCATCGCGACGCCGGACCACTGGCATGCGATTGTCATGCTGGCGGCGCTGAATGCGGGCAAGGATGTGTATTGCGAGAAACCGCTGACGCATAATGTCCATGAGGCGATTGAGGTCATCAAGGCCTCGGAGCGGACGAAGTGCATCGTGCAGACGGGTTCGATGCAGCGTTCGAGCCGCGAGTTCCGCGTGGCGTGCGAGCTGGCGCGTAACGGCGTGATCGGGAAAATCAAGCACGTCGTGGCGTCGTTCGGCGGGCCGGCGCGTCCGTATGACAAGAAGGAGGAGGAGATGGAGCCGGGGCTGGACTGGGATATGTGGCTGGGGCCGGCGCAGGTGGCGCCGTACCACCCCGAGGTCTGCCCGCGCGGGATCCACAGCGGTTTCCCGAACTGGCGCGGTTTCCGTGAGTTCGGTGGCGGCGGCGTGACGGACTGGGGCGCACATCATCTCGATATCGCGCACTGGGGTATCGGCATGGACCAGAGCGGGCCTGTCGAGATCGTGCCGGAGCAGAACAAGAATGAGGCGACGCTGACGTACAGCAACGGGATCACGGTCTATCACAAGGGCGGGTTCGGCTGCGAGTTCCATGGCGAGGACGGCGTGGTGCGGGTGAACCGCGGGAAGTTCACGTTCACGATGGGCGATGAGAAGGTCGGGTGGTTCGTGGGCGGCGACGATGAGGCGTCGAGGGGGACATCCTGTGAGGCGCAGGTGCAGAAGGCGGAGAAGGCGTACCTCGCTGATGCGAAGGTCAAGCTGTACAGCAGCAGGAATCACCTGAATGACTTCCTGGCGTGTATGCGCTCGCGCGAGCAGCCCTGCACGAATGCGGAGACGGGCGGTCGCTCGGCGATTGCCTGCAACCTGCTCAATCAGGCGTATTACAACAAGACGAAAATCGTGTGGGACCCGAAGGCGCTGAAGCTCGGCGGCGGCGGCGACCCGAAATGGTTGACGCGTGATTACCGCGCGCCGTTCAAGGTGTAGCGGCTCGTGATGCGTGTGGGGGCGGCTTGCGGGCCGCCCCTTTTAATTTTTAATGGGGGACGGATTTGCTGATGACAAGCGGAAATGGGGCGGTTACAATGTGTGTCTCTTAGGTGAACTGTGGTTAAGAAGTGAGAATGTCGGTGTCGTCCATAGAGCTTCCGCCGGAGTGCGTGAAGGAGTTGGAGCGGTTGGTCGGGTATCTTTCGGATGAGAACCTTGCTGAGCTGGCGGCCACGGAGGCGGCCTTGCAGGTGGGCGGGTTCCGGAATGCCAAGCCGGCGATTTTGCGGACGCGCGTCCGGCAGATTGTCTGCGGCAGTGCGGAGGTTTCCCCGGCGTTGCGCCGTATGCTGGCGCTCCGTTCGCCGGCGGCGGTGCTGTTGCGCCTGTTGCCGTTGGAGGTTGTCGCGGCGAACCGCCACGCCCTTGCGGCGGTGCTGGGGTCGTATGCGCTGACCATCGCGCTGTTGCTGGATGCGCGGGCGGATGTCCGTGCGAAAGGCGAGGCGTGGGTGTCTGTGCCGCTCGTCGTGTGTTCGCAGGAGGAGGCGTTGGCGCAGTTGCGTGAGGTGTTCGCGCCGCTGATGACGGTGCTGGGCGCGTCCGCGGCGGGGGGTGCCCCGGTAACGCAGGGCGTGTGGCGTGAGCAGAAGGAGCAGCTGGAGCTGCGGATACGCGATCTCGGTGAGCAGAACCGCCGTCTCAAGGGCGTGGATGACCGCCTTGCGGGCGTGAATCGGCAGCTGGCGGCCAGCAAGGAGCAGGCAGGGTCTGCGAAGCGCCGGGCGGATGAGGCGGAGCGTGCCTTGCGCCTGAAAAACACGGCATACGAGAATCTGGCGGCGGAGTTGTCGCGGGAGGTTTCTCAGCGTAAGGAGCGGCTCATGGCCGCGATTGACCTTGCGCTGGCAAGGGAGTTTCACGGGTGGCTGGGGAATGCCCGCACGGTTGAGGCTGCGGTGCGGGATGGGGCGTCGTCGGGCGACCTGTTGGCGTGGGTCGAGGCCGCGCTTGCCCATCAGGAGGAGATGGACCATCACAGCGGGAACCGTGCGCAGTTGACGCGGCGTTTGGAGGCGTTGGAGGCGGCGCATGGGCGCGTGATGTTCACGTTGCGCCATGCGTTGAGGCAGTCGCCCGAGCTGAAGCAGGTGGCGGTTGAGCTGTCGGCGGAGATCAGCCGCTTACGGGGGATGCTCGGGCATGCGATGGTGTCTGAGCCGATCGAGCGTGCGTTGGCGGAGTGTATCTGCGCCGCGCACGACAATGCGTTGCCGGAGCTGCGGATGTTGCCCGACAAGCTCGCGGCCGTTGGCATCCTGAACGCCGATGCGCTGGCGCGTGTCCACCAGATTTTCCAGGAGCGTGTTGCCGTGATACAGGCGCTGGGTGTGCCGCCCGATCCCGGGACCGAGAAGAAGCGGGGCAGCGTGAGCGTGTTGGGCCGTGCGCTGGCCGGGCAGTTGCCCGCGATGCTGCTGGTGGATGGGCATAACGTGGTGTTCGGGTTGCCGACGCGCTACAACCCGCCGCGCGGCGGCTCGGCCAGCGAGGCGGATAAGCGCAACCGTCTGGCGAGCGACATCGTGCGGCTCACGGCGCCGAACCCTGCGGTGCGCGCGTGGATCGTGTTCGACGGGGAGTCGCACGCGGAGTCGCAGGCCGCGCCCAATGTCCGCGTGTCGTATTCCGGCGGTACCGGCGAGCATCGTGCCGATGGCGTGCTGATTGACAACATCCGTTTCTTCAAGGGCGCGGACCCGGAGATGACGGTGTTGCTGGTGAGCGACGATGCCGACCTCTGCAAGACGGCGTCCCGCCTGGGCGCGCAGATTGTCCCGGTGCTGGAGCTCGGCGCGTTTTTCTAACAACGTAGAGGATGATGAGATGAATGTTTTCCCGTTGGTGATACGGCCCGTCGGCATGGCGATGGAGACGCTGGAGCAACTGGTCAGGTGGTTCTTCGAGGTGCCCCGGCCGTGGAACACGTTTGCGTTTGAGGGTGGCGACGAGCCGTTGCGGGCGGGGCTGGATTTCTACCTCGCGTTCGCCGGGCTGGTTCAGCAGTGTGCCGCACCGGAGTCGCGCCCGATGTGCAGGGTTCAGACGTGCGGCGCGCTGATTACGGATGAGTGGGCGCAGTTCTTTGCGGCGCACAACTTTCAGGTTATTGTGAACCTCGATGCGGACATCCTGACGGGTGTCGGGCGGCTGAAGAAATATGATGTGCCGTTCACCGTTCGCGCCGTGGTAACGGGCGCGAACGTGGAGCAGCCCGAGACGCTCTACCGCTACCTTCGGGATGAGGTCGGGTGCCGCCGTCATCTGTACGTCCCCAGTGTGGACCTGGCGGGTGAGCCGTGGGGCGGTTTCCTGTGCGGCCTCTACGACACGTGGTTCCCGTCGGACACGCAGGTCGTGTCCGTTCACCTGTTCGACACGATCCTGGCGCAGATGGTCCAGGGGATTGACGTGGCGTGCGAGTGCAGCAGCGATTGCCGGCGTTCGCTTGTCGTCGAGCCGACGGGCGACATCTATCCGTGCGCGTGGTATGTGTCGCCCGAGTGGCGGCTCGGCAGCATCACCGAGGGCGGCTTGCAGGGGAATCTCGACTGGTCGCTGTACGAGGCCTTCGGGCGGCGCAAGCTGAAGTGGCCGGTGAAATGCCATTCCTGCGGGGCGGTTCGCTACTGCCGTGGCGACTGCGTGAAGCATCGCGGCGAGGACGGCAACAGCCGCCTCTGTTCGGGGTGGCAAGCGTTTTACGCCCATGCGATGCCCACGCTCTCTCGCCTCGGCTGGCAGCTCTACCAGAAAGCGCACGGGCTCAAGCCCGGCCGCAACGATCCCTGCCCCTGCGGCAGCGGCAAGAAGTTCAAGAAGTGCTGTTGGCAAGCGGAGGCAAGCGGGAATCAGGGATAGGCGAGCGCCGTTTTCGGAGTCGCTTAAAAACACCTTTTCTCGCCAATTCGCTTTTTATGCAAGACACGGCACATGGGATGTGCTATCATGGGTTCACAATTAAGGAGGAATGCCATGAGTGAATTGAGAGTGTCGCGTCGTTCGTTTGTTGCGGGAGCGGGGGCGTTTGCGGCGGTTGCGCCGTCTATCCTGCGTGGGCAGGATGCGAAGCGTGTGTTCAAGGTTGCGGTGGTCGGTTGCGGCGGCCGCGGGGGCGGTGCGGTCGGCGACATCACCGCGGCGGCCAAGCGGCTGGGGCAGGAAGTGAAGCTGGTGGCGGCGGCGGATTTCTTCCCGGAACGGGCGGCCGGCGTCTGCAAGCGTTATGGGTGCGACGAGAAGTTCGCGTTCGGCGGCGCGGCGGGCTATCAGAAGGTCATGGAGACGGACGCGGAGATCGTCCTGCTCTGTGCGCCTCCTTTCTATCGCCCGTTGCACATGGAGGCCTGCGTCAAGGCGAAGAAGCATATTTTCGCGGAGAAGCCGATCGCGACAGATCCGGCCGGGCTGAGGCGTTTCTTGGCGAGCGTGGAGGAGGCGAAGAAAGCGAACCTCTCTATTTTGTCGGGGACGTGCTACCGCCACCACAACCAAGCATTGCAGCAGATCGGGCCGATTTTGGGCGGCGCAATCGGGCGTCCCTGTGGGGGTGTTGTCTATCGTTGCCACGGCGGTACGAACACATGGGGTAACACGCTGCCTCGCAAGGCCGGCGAGACCAACACGGGGTATATGTCCCGGGCCTGGTACGGCTGGCGGCACATGTCGGGCGACAACCTCACCGAGCAGGGTATCCATGAGGTGGACCTCGCGAACTGGTTCATCGGGCGCACGCCGAGGGTGGCGATGGCCATTGGGGCGCGTCACCGCCGCGCCACCGGGAACGGCTACGACTGTATCAGCGTGGACTATGACTATGACGACGGGTTGCACGTCCATGCGATCGCGCGGCAGGTTGACGGGTGCGCGGACCGGTGCCATGCGTTCATCTCCGGCTCAGAGGGGGAAATGGCGGTGCTTGGAAAAATCAGGCGTTACGATGGTAAAGAGGTGGCATTGGATAAGAAGGCCATCGAGGGACGCCCTACTGAAGGTTCAGATTCCAGCATGATGGTACTCGAGCATTGGGATCACCTCAACGCATTGATGAAGGGCGAGCTGCTGCACGAGGGCGAGCAGGTCGCGATGGCGACGGCCACGACCATCATGGGCACGATTGCGGCCTACAGCGGCCAGGCCGTGCGGATGAGCGATATGCTCACCAACACGGAGTCCGCGCTTTACAACGGCCAGAACAACCCGTTCCTGCCGGATGATTTCGACAAGGGCGACGTGGACCTGCCGGAAGAGTTCAAGGCGCCCGTGCCGGGGAGGGCATCGTGAACAGACGTCGTTTCATCAAGACGGTAGCGGCGGCGGGCGCCGCCGTGGCCTATAGATCCTCCGTGCTCCGCGCGCAGGATGTGGAGAAGCCCATGTTTAAGACGAAACTGTACAAGGCGTTGCTGGCGGATGTCGCGGATGAGGCGACCTGCGAGCGCATCACCAAGGCCGGGTTTCCCGGCGTGGAGCTGATGAAGAAAGACGTGTCCATCGAGGATGCCTACAAGGCGCGTCAGATGGCGGAGCGTTTCGGGCTGCGGATTCATTCGTTCATGGGCGGCTGGGCGCAGTTCAACCATGACAACGCCGACGAGCGCAAAAAGTCCATCGAGGATGTGAAGCGGATGATTCGGCTCACGGCTGCGTATGGGGCTTCGGCCATCCTGCTCGTGCCGTGCCGCATCGGCGGCTCGGTGCCCAAGCCGTCGCAGTTCAAGATTGAGTTCGACCCGGACACGTTGCTGATGAAACGCGCCGTCGAAGGCGACAACGCGCCGTTCGAGGCCTACATCAAGGCGCAGAATAACGCCTCCGAGCTTTCGCGCCTGGCCATCGAGGAACTCATCCCCGTCGCGGCGGAGCAGGGCGTCGTCATCGCGCTGGAGAACGTCTGGAACAACCTGTGGGTGCTGCCCGACTTCGCCGCCGCGTATGTGCGCTCGTTCAAGAACCCCTGGGTCCAGGGCTATCTGGACATGGGCAACCACGTCCGCTACGCGCCGACCGAGGCCTGGCTCCGGGCGTTCAAGGGCAGCCTCGTGAAACTGCACATCAAGGACTTTCTGGTTGACCGCGCCAAGAACAACGACGGCGATTTCGTGCCGATCGGCAAAGGCAGCATTGACTGGGTGTCCGTGCGCAAGGTCATCGAAGAGGTCGGCTACCACGGCTGGGTCTCCATCGAGAGCGGCGGCTACTCCGACGCCGACCACAGCCGCCTGATGGACAACATCTTCGACGGCAAAGGCGCGGTGCTTAATTGATTTTGCGGGAGCAAAATCAATGAGGACAGAGGAACCAGGAATGAGGCGCGATGCCTCGTTTCTGGTTTCTGGTTTTTCATCCCGAACGTCTAACGCCTGATTTCGACTTCACTCGGCTGAAGTCCTCCGCTTTTTTTTCTTGACTCCCCTCCCCCTTCCGAGAATACTAGATGATATTCTCGGGCTAAGAAAACAACGTTGGCCGCTTCTGCGGCTCGTCGCGAAAAGGAGGTTGGCAAATGAGTGGCAGGAAATTAATCGGTGTGGTGAAGGTGTGCGCGGGCTCGGTCCTGCTGGCATTAGGCGTCTCGGCCGCGGATTGTTACTGGACAGGCTTGGGCGGAAATACACTCCTGTCAAATGCGGCGAACTGGGAGGACGGCAACGTGCCTCAGTCGAACAACGACAACGCCATCTTCCCGGACATGGGCGCGCCCATCGCCGTGGATGTGGATGACGACGTAACCATCCGGACAATCTACTTCCGTAACCCGCTCGGCACGACGCTGACCCTTGCGGCCGGGAAGGAACTCTACCTGAATAACGGCGGCGCGCTGACCCTCCGCGCGGATCAGGATGCGGTCATTGACGGTCCTGGCACCATCAGGTTCAGCTTCAACAATGGCGAGGACTGGGCGGACAATCAGGCCGCGGGCGGCAAGACGCTGACCATCAACGCCAAAATCACAGGCCTCTACGGCTTCGAGCATAACGGCGGCGACGGCACCATCGTGCTGACCAACCCCAACAACGATTTCCAGGGATGCTGCACCATCACGGGGACCGGCGTGCTGTCGGTCCCTGCGCTGCCTGTGAACACAGGCGTGCCAAGCCCGATCGGCACGTCCGGCATCCTCAAGCTCAGGAACTCCCCCGGCACCTTCCGCTACACCGGGGGGTCGGTCTCGACCGACCTCACCTTCTCACAGGATGTCAACTGGAACGGAGAGGCCACCGCCATCGAGCACGCCGGCACCGGGACGCTCACGCTCGCCGGCCCCATCCGCTCGGGCGACAACAGCAAGCACTCGCTCGTCTTCAACGTCGTGAACCCCTTTGCCACGATTGACATCGCCGGGACGTTTTACGACAACGCCGGCCCACTCGGGCTGATCAAGCGCGGCCCCGGCACGTTGACCGTGTCGTCCGCCTGCACGCACACCGGAGACACGCGGATTGACGCAGGCTGGGTGGAGGTTACGCCCTCCGGCTCGCTCAGCGCAGCCTCGCTGCTGCGGTTGCGCGGCGGCGTGCTGGTATTCGGCCCCGGCATCTCCATGGTCGGCGAGGTACGGGTCGAGAGCGGCCTGTCCTCCATTCTCGTTGACTCGGGCGGGATGCTCACGCTGGCCTCGCTCGCCAACGACTCGGGCGTCCTCGACATCGTGGCGAAAGGCCTCGGCAGCACGACGAAGATCATGGTCGCCGATCGGATGGTCAACGAGCTGTTCGGCCCGTGGGCGACGGTCCTCGACTGCACGGCCCTTGCCGCATACGACCCGCTCAATGGCATCATCGCGGCAAACGTTACGGTCCAGCATTTGGATGCGGTTGGCCCCTCCGTGATTTACGACGACGCCAACACCATGGCACGCATCACCACCGACACCGGACTCGGCGGCGGCATCACGCTCAGCGCCGACCCCGTTGAAATCCTCATGCTCACGCAAGAAACCGCCACCCCGGCCACGCTCTCATTCACGGGCTACACCCTCATCTTGCCGCTGGTCAATCTCGCGCTCAACGGCGCAGACCTGACGCTCGGCGACTTCCTCGGCGACGGCGTGCTCCGCTCGAACGCGACCTCCGACAACCGCCTCTACCTGTCGAACAAGAGCGAGTCCGGCGCGCGGCTCACGGTACAAGCCGCCATCACCGACAACGGCCCAGACAAGACGCACCTCAGCAAGAGCGGCCTCGGCAACGTGGTGCTGCGCGGCCCAGTCGAGCACACGGGCGGCACCAGCATCGGCGAGGGCCTGCTCACGGCCCTCGTCAACCCCTCGGCAGTGCTGGAATGGCCCGACGGCGGCATCAGCGGCAACGGCGGCTTCGCCAAGGACGGCGCCGGCCGGCTGAAGTTCCCCAACACCGGCAACACCTACGCCGGCCCCACCCACATCAACGAAGGCACCGTCGAAATCTATCACAACGACACCTTCGGCAACAAGGAAGCCCCCATCATCGTCGCAGACGGCGCGGCGATCGAGTTCGTCGGCTCGGGCAACAACAACCTCAACATCGGCAGCCAGATGATCTTCGCCAAGGGCGCAGGCCCCGACGGCAACGGCGCGCTCCGCAACTCCGGCATCGGCAACAACTTCGACCAGATGAACGCCACCCGCCAGCTCACCCTCACGGACAACCTCACCGTGTATGCGTCCCGCCGCCTCGACGTGCGCAACAACGGCGGCCCCGCGGCCGTCAACCTCAACGGGTACAGCCTCACCAAGAAAGGCGGCGCCATGTTCGGCCTCACGAGCGCAACCGTCTCGGGCGACCAAGGCACCGCATCCATTGACATCATCGAGGGCGCCCTCACCTGCGAAGACGCCACCACCCTCAGCGGCGGCCCGGCCAACTTCGTGCGCATCCGCGACGGCGGCTTCTTCGACTTCTGGAACCTCCGCAACCCCATCAACTGGTCGCTGGACATGGACAACAACGGCAAAGTCGCGACCCGCGGCGGCATGGGCACAAACATCAACGTCTGGGCCGGCCCCATCAACCTCAGCGGCAACGCCTACTTCGAGACGCTCAACGACAACGGCGGCGCCAACAGCGACACCTACACCGGCGTCATCTCCGGCCCGGGCAAAGTCATCAAGACCGGCAACGCCAGCGGCGTAACCTACCTGCTCAACCCGGCCAACGCCTGGAGCGGCGGAACGGAAGTCCAGGGCGGCACACTCTACGCCATCGAACCCGGCGCGCTCCCCGGCTACGACACGACCGTGCAGGTCTTCAGCGGCACCCTCGCCCTGCGCCTCTCCGACAGCCTCGGCGCCTACCCCGGCTTCTCGCTCGCGCAGGTGGACGCGCTGCTCAACAACGGCACCACCTTCCAGTCCACCACCGCCTCCATCGGCCTCGACCTGATTTACGAAGACCTCAGCTACGGCGACCCCTTCCCGCACATCGGCATCCGCAAGTTCGGCCCGCGCACGCTCAAAATCACCAACGTCCCCGGCCTCCTCGGCCCCATCAGCGTCTCGGACGGCACCCTCGAGCTCCCCGACGCCACCGCCTACCTCAACGACCGCAACGTTACCGTCGGCGAGAGCGTCGGCCAGCTCTCCACGCTCCTCCTCCAAAACAACACCTCCGTAACCCTCTTCGACAGGGGCGGCGACAACCAGCTGCGGACCATCATCGGCAACACCGGCCGCGGTGTGCTGCGCCTCGAAGACAACGCCTTCATCAACGGCCGCATCATCATGGGCGCCATCAACGGCGTCGCCGGAGCCGTCTATCAGACAGGCGGCACCTTCCACAACACCGGCGGCGCCAACAACGACGGCTACATCGGCGCCGACGGCTACGGCTACTACCTGCTCGCGGGCGGCCAGTACCTCAACAACGGCTACTCCCAGCTCGGCCGCAACCCCAGCGGCATCGGCATCCTCCACCAGACCGGCGGCGCGTTCGACTTCTCCGCCATCTATCAAGGCTCCTACGGCCTCAACCGCGGCGGCACCGGCGTGGCCAACATCACAGGCGGCACCTTCAACCACAACGCCTCAATCTGGATCGGCGACTCGAACGAAAACAACTCAAGCGGCGGCTACGCCGAGTTCATCGTCAGCGGCGACGCCGTGGTTACCATCAACGGCCGCATCGAGCTCGCCAACCGCAACGACACCACCGCCATGCTCACCCTCAACGGCGGCGAAGTCAACGCCGAGCGCATCTGGCGCGCCGCCCGCAACAACAGCCAAGCGTTCGTCAACTGGAACGGCGGCCTCTTCCGCGCCACCACCGGCCACGGCGAACTCTTCGAGGCCGGCGGCGCATCCTACCCCGACGTTACCCTCTACGGCCTCGGCGCAGTGATTGACATCCCCGACGCCGGCAAGAACAAGGCCATCAACACCCCCCTGCGCGGCCCCGAGCAATTCGGCCTCCTCTCCCTCCCCGTCGCCACCGGCGGCGCGGGCTATCTCGGCTCGCCCTTCGTGCGCATCGAGGGCGGCGGCGGCAAGGGCGCGTCCGCATTCGCCTTCGTTGAAGACGGCGAGGTTACGCGCATCGAGATCACCTCCCCCGGCACCGGCTACATCTACCCGCCCACCGTTACCCTCGTCGGCGGCGGCGCGCTCACCGCGGCCACCCTCGGCACCCCCGCCCTCGGCCCCGTGCCCCCCGGCGGCCTCACCAAAATCGGCGACGGCACCCTCGCCCTCAACGCCCCCAACACCTACCGCGGCCCCACCGACGTCCAGGTCGGCCAGCTGACACTCGGGACCCCCGACGCACTCTCGCCCTACACCCGCGTCAACGTTACGGGCGGCACCCTCGACCTCGGCGGCAACGTCATCTCCAACGCCAACGTCAACCTCACCGAAGGCCGCCTCATCAACGGCACCCTCGCCGCCGCCATCATCAACAAAGACGGCCCCGGCACCTTCACCCTCAGCGTGCCGATTACCGACGGCCCCTTCGCCGCGCCCGAGCCCGAAGCAAGCCTCCTCCCCGGCCTCTGGGAGGGCATGCTGCGCCACGACTGGAACACCTGGGACCCCAACCCCAAGACCGGCCTCCTGCCCACCACCCGCGCCGCCAACGGCGGCGTGCAGGCCTCCAACAACAACTACGCCGGAGGCCTCTGGCGCGACAACAACCACACCTGGGTCTATACCGGCTACCTCTGGAACAACGAAGACCACGACGTGGACTGGACCTTCTTCGGCCGCTTCGACGACCACATGAGCCTCGTCATTGACGGCGCCATGCTCATTGACACCGGCAACGGCGCCGACGAGTTCCGGACCGTCACCCTCTCCCCCGGCCACCACGCCTTCGAGGCCCGCTTCGGCGACGGCGGCGGCGACGTCGGCCCCGGCCCCCACAACCGCTCCATCCTCCCCGCCATCGGCCCCATGTCCGGCCTGCTCGTGGACTACTCCGGCCAGCCCGGCGCCACCGACAGCCTCGACCGCTTCCAAATCCTCGAAGACCCCGGCGACGGCTCCCTCTTCACCGCCGGCATCCCCCTCGACGACGGCCCCGGCCTCTTCGAGAGCTTCATCACCCGCAACAGCTGGAACACCCTCGACGACGGCTTCCCCATGGGCCGCCAGCTCACCACCCGCGCCGGAAACGGCCCCAAGGCCAGCAACGGAGTCTTCGCCGGCGGCCTGTGGTACGGCAACAACCACACCTGGATCTACAAAGGCTACCTCCACAACCGCACCGGCAGCAGCCTCTTCTGGGACTGGCGCTTTGACTTCGACGACAACGTCATGCTCAAGATTGACGGCCAAATCGTCAGGGACGTCGGGCTCTCGGAAGGCGTCCAGTATGTGTTCGACTACGAGCTGACCCCCGGCGCCCACGAGATCGAGATACGCTTCGGCGACGGCGGCGGCGACGCCGGCCCCGGCGACAGCCTCGGCGGCCTCTCCTACGACCCCGAGAACCGCAACTCCACCTGGCGCGGCGACTACATCCTCCTCGAAGACCCCGGCGACGGCTCCCTCCTCACCACCAGCCCCGACTGGGCACCCCCCGAACCCAAGCCCATCTTCATCAACACCGGGTTCGCCACCATCAACGTCAGCGACGGCACCCTGCTCCTCGAGCACACCGCGCAGCCCGGCCTCTGGGAGGGCCTGCTCGACGACAGCAGCTTCAACACCTGGGCCCCCAACCCCTGCGACTGCATCGAGCTCACCCCCGCCGCCGCCAACGGCCACGCCGAAGAGAACGACTGGCTCCCCAACGGGAAATTCTGGCCCCGGGAAGCCACCTACGTCTATACCGGATACATCTGGAACCGCACCGGCGCCAGCGCAACATGGACCTTCGCCGAAAACTTCGACGACAGCATCCGCCTCATCATCGCCGGCCAGACCGTGCTGAACGACGGCGGCTGGGACACCCCCACCCACGGCACCATCACCCTCGCCCCCGGCCCCCACGCATTTGAACTGCGCCTCGGCCAAGGCACAGGCGGCGTCGGCGGCGGGACAGCCAACAAAAACGACTGGACCGGATGGGAGAACAACGTCAACGGCTACGGCTTCCTCGTGGACTTCCAGGGCCGCGGCGAACCCGTGTTCGAAAACTACGAGATGCTCCAAGACCCCGGCGACGGCTCCCTCTTCACCTGCACCGCCATTGACCCGCTCAGCAGCATCCAGCCCTTCGCCGCCATGCAGGTCAACCTCGGCGACACCGCGGTCCTCGACCTCGGCGGCAGCGCCTACCAGATCGGCGCGGTGGCCGGCACCGGCACCGTCGCCAACGGCACGCTGGCAAGCGGCAGCGTCATCAGCCCCGCCGGCGACGACGCCGTCGGCACGCTCACGCTCGACAACGTAACCCTCGCCGGCGGCATCACCTACCGCCTCACCACGGACGGCAACAACAGCGACCGCCTCATCAGCACCGGCGCGCTCGACTGGAGCGGCATCACCATCGTCCCCGCGACGGACGCCGAACTCACCGCCAGCACCTACGTCATCGCCAGCGCGCCCAGCTTCATCGGCAGGCCCCAGGTTGACGGCTTCCCCTCGAAGTACAAGACCCGCAAGAGCGGCACCGACTACGTCCTCACCAGCCTATTCGGCACCATCCTGCTCTTGCGATAGCCCAATCAACGAGGCACCGGGAATGAGGAATCGAGGCGGATTCCTCATTCCTCATTTCTCTCCCCTTCCTCACCAATCGCTCTTGCGTCCCGCCAAAAAATCCTGTATCTTTTTCCCTCACGGTTGCGCTTGGCTTTTAGGAGGGGATATGCAAATGATGAGACCATGGTTGTTGGCTGCGGTGCTGGCGGCGCTGTTGTGCGGGACAGGGGCGGCGGCATTGCCAGACGTCATCTTCGAGATCGGCAAAGAGAACCACAGCCCGGCGGGCTTCGCACTGGCGCGGGGCGCGGGCTGGCAACAGTACGCCGAGACGTTCAAAGGCCCCGTCGTCTTCACCGTCGGGAAGTCGAACGCGGCGCGGGATTGGCCCTACATCCACCCGAGCCTGCGCGACACATGGGCCGGGAGCAAGCTGCATCCGTTCACCATCCGCTTCACCCTGCCCGAGCGCCCCAAGGCGCCCCTGACGCTCATCATCGGCCAGGTGCACGCATGGGAACGGCCCACAATCGTGGTGTCGGTGAACGGCACGGCGCACCCGCCTGTGCCCGCGCCTCCGGGGTCGGGCGACGGTTCCGGGCATGCAGAGGGGGCGGTCGCTCCCGCACGGACACTGTTCACCATCCCCCCCGAGCAACTGAAGGCCGGGGACAACGAGATCGTCATCACCATTGACAAGACGAGCTGGATCATGTACGACTTCGTGATGCTCTGCCAGACCGTGCCGCCGCCCTACACGCCCCCGAGCATCGCCGACCGCACGGAAGAAATCCGCCGAGGCGATTTCGGCAAATTCAACGAGGTTGTCTTCGCGACGCGCAACCTCGGCCCCGACGGCCACTGGTACGCCAACTTCGGCTATTACGTCTTCGGCCGCGAAGCCCCCACGGGTAAGGACGACCCGCGCGCAGTCTTTGTCAACGGCGACAACGGCCGCTTCTCCATCGGCCCCGTCTATGGCAATCAGGGCCGCCTGTGCGCATGGAATATCCACACGGGCAACATCCGCGTGCTGCTGGAGGACCTCGAAGGCGCGGTACGCGACCCCTGCGTGAGCTATGACGCCAAGAAGGTGCTCTTCTCCTACCGCAAGGGCGGCACCTCCTATTTCCACCTGTACGAGATTGACATTGACGGCCAGAACCTGCGCCAGCTGACAGACGGCATCTGGGACGACATCGAACCGTGCTACCTGCCGGACGGCGACATCGTGTTCGTAACGGCCCGCGCCAAGCGCTGGGTGCAGTGCTGGCTCACGCAGGTCGCGACCATCAGCCGCTGCAAGCCGGACGGCTCGGGCATCCGCCCCCTCTCCGCGAACGTCGAGCACGACAACACGCCGTGGCCGCTGCCGGACGGGCGCATCCTCTACATGCGCTGGGAATACGTGGACCGCAGCCAGGTCAACTACCACCACCTCTGGACCATGAACCCCGACGGCACACAGCACAGCATCTTCTTCGGCAATATGCACCCCGGCGGCCTGTTCATTGACGCCAAGCCCATCCCCGACAGCACCGACGTCATCTTCATTGACTCCCCCGGCCACGGCGACGTCGAGCATAAGGGCTTCGTCGCGCGCGTCTCATCGAAGGAAGGCCCCGACAAGCGCCAAAACCTCCGCCGCATCAGCAAAGGCGGCGGTTTCCGCGACCCATGGGCATTGAGCGGCGACCTCTTCCTCGCCGCCCGCGAGCGCGAGATCATCATGCTCGACAACGCCGGCCTCGAGGGCGTGCTGTTCCGCCTGCCCGAGGACTACAAGAACTGCATCCTGCACGAGCCGCGCCCCGTCATGCCGCGCCCGCGCGAGGCGCTCATCGCCGACAAGACCGACTGGTCAAAGGCCGACGGCACCTTCATCCTCGAGAACGTCTATGAGGGCCGCCAGATGGAGGGCGTCGAGAAAGGCACCGTCAAGAAACTGATGATCCTGGAATCGCTCCCCAAGCCCGTCAACTTCACAGGCGGCATGGACCCGATGAGCTACGCCGGGACGTTCACCCTCCCGCGCGTGCTCGGCACCGTCCCCGTTGACCCCGACGGCTCCGCGCACTTCTCCGCACCCGCGCTGCGCGCCCTCTTCTTCATCGCGCTCGACGGCCGCGGGCGGGCCGTCAAACGGATGCAGAGCTTCACGCAGGTCATGCCCGGCGAAGTCATGGGCTGCACAGGCTGCCACGAGGAACGCGCCAGCGCACCGCGCACCACCTACACCACCGCATCACGCCGCGCACCAAGCCCCATTGACACCGCCGACCGCGCGTTCGACGTCCCCGACTTCCCCCGCCACGTCCAGCCCGTCCTCGACCGCCACTGCGTCAGTTGCCACAACCCCGACCTCCGCAGGGGCGGCGTGGACCTCACCGGCGACCACGGCCCGATGTTCTCCATCGCCTACCACGCGCTCGCCGTGCGCCACCAGATCGCCGACGGCCGCAACTACGCCAAGAGCAACTACAAGCCCTACGAGCTCGGCAGCGGCGGCAGCCCGCTGATGAAAAAATTCGACGGCTCACACAAAAAGGTCGAAGTCCCCGCCAAGGACCTCGCGACCATCGCGCTCTGGCTCGACGCCAGCGCGCCCTACCCCGGCACCTACACCGCCCTCGGCACCGGCATGATCGGCGGCTACCAGACCAACACCCAGAACCTCAACAACGACCGCGACTGGCCCGCCACCAAGGCCGCCCAGCCCGTCTATGAGAAACGCTGCGCCACCTGCCACACCAAAGACATGAAGCCCCTCCCCCGCTACCTCTGCGACGAGAACGGCCTCAGCTTCTGGTCGCCCAGCATGAACGACCCCAGGCTCACCACCAGCCGCCACGCCGTCTTCAACCTCACGCGCCCCGACAAATCGTACTTCCTCAAAGCGCCGCTCTCCAAAGAGGCCGGCGGGCTCCAGCGGTGCAAGCGCGCGGACGGCGCACCCGTCTTCGCGTCAACCGACGACCCCGACTACCAGACCCTGCTCAAAATGATTGAGGCCGGCCGCGACAGGCTCAACGAGATCAAGCGCTTCGACATGCCCGGCTTCCGCCCGCGCCCCGAATACCTGCGCGAGATGAAACGCTACGGCATCCTGCCCGAGTCCTTCGACATCGAGAAAGACCCCGTGGACCCCTACGCCCTCGACCGCCTCTACTGGGACTCCTTCATCTACCAGCCGCTGTGAGCAGGCATGAGGAATGAGGGATCAGAAAGAAGGAATTGAAAACGGGCAACTCACGACCATGAGGAGCATCCCTCCGGGATGCCTTCCTGCCGCGCCACACACCGGGGTAACCGCCCCCTCTACTCGGGGAGCCCCGTCAACGGGAGCATCGGCTGCTCCTGCTGGGGCGCTGTCGCCTCGCGGGTGCCCTCCATCACCGACCCGCTGCCGATGTGCGAGGTCAGCCTCGAAAGGGCCAGCGTGTTCAGCAGGAAAATCGTCCCGAGGATAACCGTCGCCTTCACCAGCACGTTGCCCACCTGCGCACCGAACAGCGACTCACCCATGCCGCCCGTCAAGGCCACGTTCAGGCCGCCATCCTTCGGCTTCTGCAACAGGATGATGCCGCCCAGCAGCAAACAGACAACCACTTCCAGCACATACAAGAAACCAATCAAAATCTGCATAACGTTCTCCTTCACTTCCCCTTCCCAAAAAAAAGGGAGCATCAATATACCAAGCCGCCCCGCTGTCCGCAACCCTTATTTTTCACAGGGCGTTTTATTCTGCCGAGCGACGCCCCCCCCTCTGCGCGACCTTGCGACCTGCGCCTGACAGAGGCCGAGTTTTTGCGGATTTTTGAAAATCGCCTATTGACGCAGCGGTATCGGCGTGGTAATATCAAAACTCTTTTTATGGCTAAAAAGGGTGGGGCGGCGGCCTCCGCTCTTTTTTGCTATTGGCTGGGACTTTGACATGCGGGAGGACGGTGCTATGGTGAACAATGAGTTGTCTTCGATTATTAATTACTTGGAGAAAGACCGAGGGGTGAACCGCGAGGTGATCATCCAGGCCATCGAGTCTGCCATCCAGCAGGCGGCACGCAAGAGCCTGGATGTGTCGAGCGACCTGCGCGTCCTGATTGACCGCAAAGCCCTGACCCTGAAGGCGTTCGACGCGGCGTTCGTCTCGGATGACGACACAGGCATCGGCTTCATCTCGCTGCGCAAGGCGCGCGCCATCAATAAGGACGTGCAGCCGGGCGACACCATCGAGGTCGAGATACCCCCCGCCAAGCTCGGGCGCATCGCGGCGCAGACCGCCCGCCAGACCATCCTCCAGAAAATCCGCGAGGCCGAGCGCAAGAACGTGTACGACGAGTACAAGGACCGCGTCGGCGACATCGTAACCGGAACCGTCCGCCAGATCCTGCAACGCGACATCATCCTTGACCTAGGCAAGACGGAGGCCATCCTCCCCGCCAAAGAGCGCATCCCGACCGAAGAGTACAACATCGGCGACCGCATCCGCGCCTATGTCTACCGCGTGCAGACGAACCCCGCCGGGCCGAGCATCACACTCTCACGCACCTGCTCGGAATTCCTGAAAACGCTCTTCCGCCTCGAAGTCTCGGAAATCGCCGACGGCATCGTCGAGATCATGGGCGTCGTGCGCGACCCGGGCTACCGCGCCAAAATCGCCGTCAAGACGCTGGACGAGAAAGTGGACCCCGTGGGCGCGTGCGTGGGCCTGCGCGGCGTGCGCGTCCGCAACATCGTGCGCGAGCTCAACGGCGAAAAGGTGGACATCGTCCGCTGGAGCGACGACATCAAGCAATACCTCACCCAGGCCCTCCTGCCAGGCAAGCTGGAGAGCATCACGATTGACCCCACCGCGCAACGGGCCCTCCGCGTCCTCGTCGCGCCAGACCAGCTCTCGCTCGCCATCGGCAAGAACGGCCAGAACGTGCGCCTCGCCTCCAAGCTCACCGGGTGGCGCGTGGACGTAACGAAGAGCGGAGGCCCGCTCTCCTTTGAGCTTCAGCGCGAGACCGCCATCGCCGAGCTGGCCGAGGTGCTCGACATCCCCGTCGCCACCGCCACGACCCTCGTGGACAACGGCTTCCTCACGACGGACGGCATCATCGAGGTCGAGGCCCCCTACCTGCAAGAGGTTACCGGCCTGCCCGAGCAGACCATCCTTGAAATATGGGCCGCTGCGCAGGCCGCCAGCGGCGTTACGGAAGAGGAGGCAGGAGAATAAGCGGATGAGAATCTACGAACTCGCAAAGAAAGTCCATGCGTCCAGCATAGAGGTCCTCAACAAGGCCAAGAGCCTCGGCATCGAGGCCGACTCCTCGCTCACGCAGCTTGCCAGCCCCGACGAGAAACGCCTGCGCGAGGCCTTCGCCAAACGCACCGCTGCCGACATCGAGCAAGCCAGCGCCGCGCGCACCGCCCTCCTCAGCGAGAAGCACAAGAAGGCCGCGACCCGCCGGACGGACGCCTCGAAGACCGAACGCTCCACACTCGAAGGCAGCCGCAAGCTCTCCCTCGAAATGGACGCCTCCAAGAAGGGCGGCACGCCGAGCCCGGAAGGCGGGCCAACGGCCGAGCCCCCCCCCGAGAAACCCGAACCCGAAGCATTGAAAGCGGAGCCCGAGGCCCCGCAACCCAAGACCCCCGAGCAACCCGAGCCCCGGGAAGTGAAAACGGAGAGCGAGCCAGCCCCAACGCCCGCCGCCCCGGCGCCCAAGGCCCCGCCGCCCCCCGCTCAACCCCCGGCGCCCAAGGCCCCGGCACCCCCCGCTCAGCCCCCAACGCCGGCGGCCCCCAAGCCCCTGCGCCCGAAGGGCCCCCGCGCGGAGGACGACTCGGAGCCGATTGACGAGCGCGCCGCGCCGTTCATCGGGAAATTCGCCAAGGCCGACCCCGCCCCCCGCGGGACCCCCCAGCGCCCCACCCGGCCCCCGCCCCCGCGTCCCGGGGCCCCCAGGCCCGGCGGCTTCAGGCCCCCCCAGGGCGCGGCCCCGTGGCCCCCGCGCGGCGTCCCGCCGCCGAACGGCCCGCGCAACGGCTTCCAGAGACCCCCGGCCGGGGGCCCGCCGCCGCAGGCCCCCACGCAGCCCCCCCCCGACACGTCCGTGCCGCCCGACCGCCTGATCCTGCTCCGCGGCGCGGTGCTGGTCAAGGACCTGGCCGACCAGCTCGGCCTGCGCCCGAACCGCCTGATCGCGGACCTGATGCAGCTCAACATCCTCGCCTCGATCAACCAGCGCGTGGAGGTTGACGTCGCGCAGAAAATCGCAGAGAAGTACGGCTACAAAATCGAGATCGAGCGGCAGAAGCGTTCCACCGAGCGCAAGCCTGTCATGCGCAGCGAGGACGCGGACGACGCCATCCCCGAGGACAAGCCGGAGGACTTGCAGCCGCGGCCGCCTGTCGTTACGTTCCTCGGGCACGTTGACCACGGCAAGACCTCGCTCATGGACCGCATCCGCAACACGCGCGTGGCCTCCGGCGAGGCCGGCGGCATCACCCAGCACATCGGCGCGTACACCGTCGAGATCAGCGGTCGAAAAATCACGTTCCTCGACACGCCCGGCCACGCCGCGTTCTCGGCGATGCGCGCGCGCGGCGCGAGCCTCACCGACATCGCGGTCATCATCATCGCGGCGGACGACGGCATCATGCCGCAGACCCGCGAGGTCATCCGGCAGGCCCAGCAGGCCGGCGTGCAGATCATGGTCGCCATCAACAAGTGCGACCTGCCGACCGCCAAGCCCGACCGTGTCCGCCAGATGCTGCAGGGCGAAGGCCTCACCCCCGAGGAGTGGGGCGGCGACCTCATCTGCGCGGAGGTCTCGGCCCACACCGGCGAGGGCGTTGACCACCTGCTGGAGATGATCCTGCTCCAGGCAGACGTGATGGAGCTGACCGCCAACCCGCTGCGCCGCGCCAACGGCTATGTGATCGAGGCGCAGCTGGAGCAGGGCCTCGGGCCGACGGGCACGCTGCTGGTAACGGGCGGCACGCTGAGCGTGGGCGACATCGTGTTGTGCGGCGAGCACGTCGGCAAGATCCGCGGCTTGATTGACGACCGCGGCCGCCGCGTGAAATCCGCAGGGCCCGCCACGGCCGTCAAGTGCATGGGGCTCTCGGGTGTGCCGGAGGCGGGTGCGGAGTTCCGCGTGATGCTGAACGAGAAGCGCGCGCGCGACCTGGCCGAGCGCACGACGGTGGAGCGCAAGCAGGTGGAGCTGTCGAGCTCGAAAGCGACATCGCTGGATGCGCTGATGAGCCAGATGAAGGGCAGCCAGCGGCGCGAGCTGGCGGTTATCGTGAAGGCCGACACGCAGGGTTCCTCCGAGGCCATCGTCGAGGCGCTGAAGAACATCAAGAGCGAGAAGGTCTCGCTCAACATCATCTCCGAGGGCATCGGCAACGCATCCGCAACCGACGTGAACAAGGCCTCGGCCGGCAAGGCGCTGGTGCTGGGGTTCAGCGTCTCGTGCGATACGGGCGTGCAGCAGTTGGCGCGGCACGTCGGTGTGCGCGTCAGCACGTTCCGCATCATCTATGAGCTGATTGATTTCGTCAAGCAGCGGATGCTCGACCTGTTGTCGCCAGAGTACAAGGAGGTCATCCGCGGCCATGCGGAAATCCGCGCCGCGTTCGACATCGGCAAGACCGGGCGCGTGGCCGGCTGCCAGCTGCTCGACGGCGTGTTGCGGGCGGACGCGCGTTACCGCGTGTTCCGCAAGAAAGAGAAACTGTGGGACGGCAAGCTCTCCTCGCTCAAGCATTTCCAGAACGAGGTCGCCGAGGTTTCTGGCTCGCAGGAGTGCGGCATTTTCTTCAACGGGTTCGAGGCGTTTCAGGTCGGCGACATCATCGAGTGCTATGCGCTCGAAGAGCTGCCCAGAACACTTTAGGAGAAGTGATTAGTGGTTAGCGGTTAGTGATTCGTTAGCAATGTCTCTAACCACTAATCACTAACCACTAAAAACGGAGTTTTTTTTATGAGTGTTGATCGCTTAGAGCGGGTGAACGCGCTGATGCGCCGCGCCATCGGCGAGGCGCTGTACAAGGTCTTCGCGGGCGACCCGATTGACCTGGCGTCCGTAACCATCACGCAGGTCGTAACCGCCCGCAACCTGCGCAACGCGACGGTCTCCGTGTCCATCCTCGGGCATGAGAACGAGCGCGGCGAGATCCTCCGCAAGCTGGCCAAAAAGGCGGATGCGCTGCAATTCATCATCAACAAGGAGCTCACGCTGAAATACACGCCGCGCCTGCGGTTCTCGCTGGACGGCTCCATCGAGAAAGGCGACCGTGTGCTCGATGTGCTCAGCAAACTGGACCTCCCGGCGGAGGAGGCGTAACGCCGCTAAACTCAACAAGGGAGTGTCGTGTGAAGATTTTGCTGGTGGGTGATATTGTCGGCGAGCCGGGCAGGCGTTTCTTTTGCGAGACCGTGAAGCGGCTGCGCGCGGAGAACGCCGTGCAGGTGGTCATCGCCAACGCGGAGAACGCGGCGGCCGGGAACGGCATCACCCTTCCGCTGGCCCATGCCCTGTTCGAGGCCGGCGCGGACGTGCTGACCATGGGCGACCACACCTGGGGCCACCGCGACCTGGAAAGCACCATCAGCGGTGAGAAGCGCCTCCTGCGGCCCGTCAACTACCCCGCCGCCGCTCCTGGCCATGCGAGCATCACCATCCAGACGGCATTCGGGCCGCTCTCCGTCATCAATGCCGTGGGGCGCGTCTTCATGAACCCCATCGAATGCCCGTTCCTTGCGGTTGACGCGGAGCTTCGGCGGTTGCCGGCCAACGCCCCGGTCATCCTTGACTTCCATGCCGAGGCCACGTCCGAGAAAATCGCGATGGGGCATTACCTCGACGGCCGTGTCGCCGCGGTCGTCGGCACGCACACGCACGTCCAGACGAGCGACGCCTTCATCCTCCCGAAAGGCACGGCCTTCATCTCGGACCTCGGCATGACCGGATGCTACCACTCCGTCATCGGCCGCGAGATCACGCCTGTGCTCAAGCGGTTCACCACAGGCATCCCCGCGAAATTTGAGATCGCCAAAGGCCCGTGCGGGCTGGAGGGCGTGATACTCGACCTCAACCACACAACCGGCAAAGCCGTCTCCATCAAACCCTTCCGTGTCCGCGAGCCGATGGAGAAGTGCTAACGTTCTCACGTGCGGGCGTGCTAAAGTCATGGAATAGCGTATGTTTTTCAAGGGTTACTTTATTGCGATCGGGTTGGCGATACCCGTGTTTGTGCTGACGGGAAACATGGAGTTCCTGTTTTACGCGGTGGTCATCTCGCTGTTCGTGGGACTGCTCTGGTACACGGACCGCTTTTCCCATTACAGGAAAAGCTCGCTGGCGCTCTTCCTCGTGTGGCTGGTGATGCACATCTGCGGGGGCACGCTGCCGATTGGCGAGGGGCGGGTGCTGTACGACTGGATTATCGTGCCGCTCGTGCCCGAGCCGTACTCGATTTTCAAGTTCGACCAGCTCGCGCACATCTTCTGCTACCTGACCATCGGTCTGCTGGCGGATGACGCGATTGCGCCGCTGTTGAGGCCGGGGCTGCCGAAAGCGGCGCGGTTCCTGGTGGTGGTGCTCGCGGCAATCGGCATCGGCGCGCTGAACGAGGTGATGGAGTTCGCGGCCGTGTGTCTGTTCCCGAGCGCAAACGTGGGTGACTACACCAACAACGCGCTGGACTTGGTGTGCAACACCCTCGGGGCGTTGACGGCCGCCACCTGGCGATTAAAGGCACCGAATGCGGGAGCGCAGTCCGCCCGCTACCCACTAATCACGAACCACTAGCCCCATGCCTCCCTCCGCAAACATCCGCATCTACACCATCACCGAAATCACGCACCGCATACGCGCGGTGTTGGAGGGTGAGGTCGGAACGGTCAGCGTGGAGGGCGAGATCTCCAACGCCAAGGTCTATGCGAGCGGCCACTGTTATTTCAGCCTGAAAGACGCGGGGGCGCAACTCAACGCCGTGCTGTTCGCCGGCGCGCGCGCGAAACTCCCGGCCTCCGTCAGCATGAAAGACGGACAGAAAATCCGCGCCCACGGCACCATCACCGTCTATCCCGAGCGCGGGCAGTACCAGCTGATTGTCCGCGCCGTCGAGGCCGTCGGCGCAGGCGACCTCATGCGCCAGTTCGAGGAGCTGAAGGCCCGCCTCCAAGCCGAGGGGCTTTTCGCGAGCGAGCGCAAACGCGCACTCCCCATGCTCCCGCAACGCATCGGCGTTGTTACGTCGCCATCCGGCGCGGTCATCCACGACATCATCACCGTCCTCGGCCGCCGCTTCCCCAACCTGCACATACGGCTCGCCCCGGTCAAGGTCCAGGGCGCCGGCGCGGCCGAGGACATCGCCGCCGCCATCGCGCGGTTCAACCGCATGGGCGGCACGGACGGCTGGCGCGCGGACGTGCTGATTGTCGGCCGCGGCGGCGGAAGCCTCGAAGACCTTTGGGCGTTCAATGAGGACATCGTCGTCCGCGCAGTCGCCGCCTCCGCCATCCCGGTCGTGTCGGCGGTCGGCCATGAGACCGACTACACGCTGTGCGATTTCGCTGCGGATGTGCGTGCCCCGACCCCCTCGGCCGCGGCGGAAATCATCATTGCGCCCAAGGCCGAGTTCGAGGCCACGCTCGGGCGCCATGCCGAAGCCCTGCGCCGCGCCCTGTTCCGCTGTGCCGAGCAGATGGCGCAACGGATTGACACCTTCGACCTGCGGTTGTGGCACGCGCTCCAGCAGCACCTGCACGACTCCCGCATCCGCATGGAGCAGGCCAGCACAAAACTGCGCGTGATGCGCGAGCGGAACACGCACGGCCTGATGTCGCGCCTGCTCCTCAATCGCCAGCGCCTCTCGCAGGCCAGCACCCGGCGCCTCGAACGCCACCACGCCGCCATCGCCGCGCTCGACCGTCAACTGCAGCTGCTGAACCCGCTCCTGGTGCTGGAACGCGGGTACAGCCTCACGCGCACGGAAGACGGCCAAATCGTCCGTTCCGTCGCCGATGTCCACGCGGACAAGCCCATCCTTCTCACGCAGGTGAAAGACGGCATCGTGCGTAGCCGTTATGAAGCGCCATGACACGCTTGTGTCCTACCCCTTGTGGTTAAAAAGAACGGAGGTTTTGTTGATGCTCTTATCGAAGCACATCCTGCTCAAACGTTGGATGTCCCGCGTTAAGCCTTGGATTCCCAAATCACTCGACTTGCTCTTCCCGCGCGTATGCCCCGACTGCGGCGAACCCTCCGACCGCGAGCAACGGCACTGGTGCTGGACGTGTTTCCAGAAAATCGAGCTGTTCCCGCAACGCGGCGGGTGCGAGCGGTGCGGGCAGCGGGTCGAGGGCAACGTCGAGCATTCATTCGTGTGCGACGTGTGCCAAAGCCATCCGCCGCGTTTCGACCGCGCGCGGGCCGCCGCTGATTTCAGCGGCAACGTGCGCGAGATGATTCTTGCGTTCAAATACCAAAGCGCATTATGGATGCGGCAAGACCTCTGCGACCTGTTGGAGGGCGCGGCGAAAGCGCACTTCCAGCCGGCCGTGATTGATGCGGTCATCCCTGTCCCCCTGCATACGCTCCGCCATCGGGAACGGTCATTCAACCAATCCGCCCTGCTTGCCGAGACACTGGCGAAGCGCATGGACCGGCGTTGCGACACCCACTCGCTTGTCCGCGTCCGCGAGACCGACACGCAGACCAAGCTGAGCGCCGTACAGCGGCAGACGAACATGGCGGGGGCGTTTCAGGTCAAGCGTCCTGAGTGGGTCGCGCAACGGAACATCCTGCTCATTGACGACGTGATGACCACCGGCGCCACGCTCGACGAATGCGCCCGCGCCCTGAAGCAATCCGGCGCCCGTGCCGTCTGGGCGCTGACCATCGCACGCCGGAAGCGATAGGGCGTGATGCGCCCCTCCTCACGGGGCGCTGGGAAAGGCGAACGCGAGGGCAAGGAGTGCATAGGAGGTGGACAGCACGGGGTCGTTCTCCCACCAGCGGTTGTTGTCGTTGGCCCATGAGCCGTCGGGGCGCTGCATGGAAAGCACTTTCCTTATCAGCTCTTCGCGCCAGCGGATGGCGCCGTCCGCTTTCGGCAAGGCATCCATCCCTGTGGCCGCGAGTGCGCGGGACATGATGTTGAAATAAAAGAACAGCCCCTGCTGGCCCTGCCCCGGGTTCTCTTCGACCGTCCAGAAGCGCGATGCGTAGTCGAACGCCGCGCGCACGCGCGGGTCGCCCTTGTCGAGCTTGGCGTGGAGCATCGAAAGCACCCCGGCATACGTCATGCTCCCGTAGGCCCTCAGCACGACCTTCCCGTCTTCGCCCGGGGTTTCCCTGTTGTAGGCGAAGCCGCCTTGGGTGTCGCCCTCTTTGCTTTGGAGCTGCTCGACATATTTGAGCGCGGCATCCCAGTGCACATCGGCGCGCCGCTCGCCCGCAGGGCGCAGGTCCTCGACGCTCTGCGTGCGCCTCATCGCATCCATCGAGAAGAAGGTGTTGTTGAGGTCGGTGTACCTGCGCTGGGCATTCATGTCGTAGCCAAACCCTCCGGCGTGGGCGTCGTCGCCGCTGTACTGCGAAGCGGCGATGTACGTCCGCGCCTTGAGGATTGCGGAGGTCAAGTCCTTGCGCCCGGTGGCGTGGAGGGCCGTAACGCAGACGCAGGTGTTGTAGTTGCCCAGGCCGGCGCCCTGGCGCTCCTGCTGCACATAGAAGCCGCCGTCGGGCTGCTGCTTGCCGAGGAGGTTGTCAACGGCCTTCTTCTGCGCGGCCTCCGTGCCGGGCTGGCCCGACGCGGCGATGGCCCACAGCGGCAGTGCGGTCAGCGCCGGCATATTCTCTTCCGACCACGCGCCGTTTTCTTTCTGCTGGGCTTTGAGCCACGCCACGCCCTTTTCAATGGACGCGCGCGCCTGTTGCGCAAGGCCGGGGTCAATCGGTTCCGCCGTCGCCATGCGGGCGAAAGGCAGAAGCGCCGTCAGGGTAATCAAGGTTCGCTTCATTTCTGGTCTCTCCTCTTTGTCTGTTCGGTTAAACGCTTCAGCCGCGGGGAAAGTTCATGCGGAGAACAGAAATCCGCTGGACAGCCCGGCGCCCTGTCGTGTACATTAAACCGCAACCGCCATGAGTGTCCCTGTCCATATTATAGCTGTCGTGCGGAACACGGGGATGTACGACACCTGCGTGAGGCATAACCCGTTTGTGAATCACCATACGCTCTGCCCGCTTGACAATACGTCAGAAAACAAGGGCGTCCCGTTCCGCTATAACCAGTTTCTGGACGCCTACGATTTCTCTCGCCCGTCGTGGCTGGTCTTCTGCCATGAGGACGTTGAGTTCCTGCAAGCGGTCGGCCCCCTGCTGGCGTCGCTGGACAGGCATGCGCTGTATGGCCCCATCGGGGCCCGGACAGACATCCGCTGGGGCCTCCTGTACCAATGGCGGCTGGTGGGGCAGATTGTGGAGTCCAACAAGGACGGCTCGAACGCGCGGACCGTCGGCCGGCCTGTCCCGACGGGAACCCCTGTTGAGACCTTTGACTGCCAATGCGTGATTGTCCACTCGGATACGGTTCAGCGCACAGGGCTGCGGTTTGACGAGCGTCTCACGTTCGATTTATATGTCGAGGATTTCTGCATCACCGCGAAGGAGCGCCATGGCATCCCTTCGCGCATCCTTGCCGTGGCTTGCCGGCACTGGTCGGGCGGGGCCGTCGGCGAGCGGTATTATCACCAAGAGGCCTACCTCAACAAAAAATACGCGCACGGCTGTTACACCGGGACATCCTCATACAGCATCGGCCGGCCGTGCGCCCTGCGGAGGCTCAACGAGAGCGTCAAACGGTTCATCCGCAAGAGCTGCGTCAAAAAAAAGAGTTGATCGGACGGGGCCTGCGCGGAGCCGCCGCCCCTCGTGATTCATGGCTGGGGCGCAGGGAGGCCGCCGTTACCTTGCGATGAGGATTTCGGTGCTGGTTTGGAGGGCGGGGATTTCGCGGCAGCGGATGACCACACTCTGGGTGGCCTCGGGGCGGGGCCACGGTATCGCGCGCTCTTCGCCGGGGGGGATGTTGCGGAAGCGCAATTGGCCGTCCACATAAAAACTCAGCGGCCGCTTGGCGTGGTTCAGGATGATGAGGCGCGGCTCGTCGAGGGGCTCGGCGCAGTAAGGCTCAAAACGGGCCCAGCGCGAGTCCATGCCGAAGTTGACGGGATACGGGAAAAGTTCGGAGAGGAGTTGGCGCCGCTGTTGCAGTTGACCGAGCATATAGTCAATCCGTGCGTCGTCGAACTCGAACGGCGGCGGGATGTGCTGGTTGATCAGCATCGGGCGCGGCTCCATGTCGCGGATCATGTTCAGGCAGTAGGAATAGCCCTGGCCGTCTTCCTGCAGGTTGCGGTTCCACGTGCAGTAGTCGTCTATGCCGGTGGGGGAGAAGGAGTCGCCGATGAAGAAGACGGGACGCTCGCCCTTGCGCGTAACGAGCGCGGCGTCGTGGTAGAAGGTCTGGCCGGGGAAGTGCATGAAGCGGATGTTGAATTCCGCCCAGTCGAGCGACTCCACGCAGCGGATGTTCCGTATGGGGGCGTTGGCGACGCACGGCATACGGTAGTCGCCGGGGCGTTCGAGGATGTTGCGGCACACGGGCGAACAGTACACGGGGCAGTCGTATTTCGCGACGAGGAGCGGCACGCCCGGCACATGGTCGTGGTGGTAGTGGGTGATGAACACGCCTTCGATGCGCTTGATTTCGCCGTCGTCCACCATCTTGACGATGCGCTCGAACTCGCGCTTGCCGCTGCAGTCAATGATGAAGGCGGAGCCGTCTTGCGCGTGGATGACGCGCGTGGTGGCGAACTCGGTGATCCACGGCGGCTGCTCGAACTTCTGCGCCTCGGGCATTCGGGGGATGATGCGCTCGCCGAACATCAGGTGTCCGCTCGTGGTCATCGTGTCCGCGCCGAAGTACCACCACAGCGCGTTGATGCTGAGGTAATTCAGGTACACCTGCTGGAGGCGGTCAATGAGTTTGTCAATGGCCTGCTGGGGGTTCCCGATGGCGTTGCCCTGCGCGGGGATGATGACATCGGGGTTGAGCGCTTGGATGGTTTCGAGGCTGGCGATGAGTTTAGGGACACGCGCCATGTAGCCGTGGTAGCCCCCGATTTTCGCGCCGTCCCACTTGTCCTGAAACTCGTAGAGGTTGAGGAGTTGGCCGTCGCCGTAAATCAGGTTGCCCGCAAAGACGGTACGCTTGCCGTTGCTGTCGAGGCAGTACGAGACACTGTCGCGCGTGAGCCCCGGGGTGTCGAACGGCGTGATGCCCTCCGGCACCGGCACGACGCGCCGCGCGGTCAGCGGCACGAGTGATTGCGGCTCGGTCTCGCTCCACCGGCCTTTCTGGATGAACGGCTCCCAATAGGCCTGTTGCGGGTTCTCGATGAACGCGCGTGCGCGCTCGCCGATGCAGTAGGCCTCGGCCGGGACGAGGTCGAGCGCGTCGCGGCGATGGTCGCACAACAGTTGCGTCGTGCCGTGGAACAGCAGATTATGGCCGTGCTTGCGCACGACCTTGAACGCGCGGTCGGGCGTGGTCTCGGGCGAGACACATCCACACACGGCCAATAACGGTAACACACTCATCCAGGTTTTCATAGGCGTCTAGTATAGCAGAATGCGTTTGGATTCCAAACTCAGTTGATGTTTGCGCGGCGGAATTCGACCTTGCGCAAGATGCGTATCTGCAAGTAGGTGAAACTGATGAGCGCGACGCCAAGGAACCAGGCCATGGTGGTGGCGGTGCTGAAACGCAGGTTGTTGTAGGCCTCTTTCCAGATCGCGAGGCTCAGCACGTTCGTGGTGTCGCCGGGGCCGCCGAACGTCAGCAGGAAAACCCCGCCCATGCCCTGGAACGCCGCGATGAACGCGCCCACGAAGTTGATGACCATCAGCGGCAGCAGCTGCGGGTAGGTGATGTGGCGGAAGCGGCTCAGGATGCCTGCGCCGTCAATCGCGGCGGCCTCGTAGTAGTCGGGTGGCAACGCTTGCAGCGCGGCCACATAAATCAGGCTCGCCATGCCCGCGCCCGCCCACACGCCCGGCAGGATGCAGCACACCATCGCCAGCGCGGGGTCTTGCAGCCACGTCTGCCGCGCGATGCCGAAGAACATGAGTATCTGATTGAACATCCCGTTCTCCGTGTGGTCGTACATCAGTTTCCACAACAGCGCGATGACCAGTGCGCTCGTCAGTTGCGGAAGGAAGTACAGGGTGCGGAAGAAAATCTTCCCGCGCGGGATTTCCGACAGCATCAGCGCAAGCAAAATCGGGCTGATGAATCCCAGCACCAATGTCCAGCCCACGAACTTCAGTGTCCGCGCACACGCGGCCCAGAAATTCGCATCCGTTGCCACGAGGATGAAGTTGTCCAGCCCGGCCCACTGCGTCTCGCCGACAATCTTGTAGTCTTGGAACGCCATCACCGCACCGCGGAGCAGCGGGTAGTAGCTCCACAGCGCAATCGAGAGGATTGCAGGTGCGAGCATCAGCCACGGCGATATATTTTTTTTGACAGGATTAACAGGATTAACAGGATTAGGTTGCTGGTGTTGTTGCTTGCTGAACACAATCCACACGCACACCAAAACGGCAATCAGCGCGACACCCACAATCACGCGTGCCACGGGGCGTTGGCGTTCCAGCACCGCTTCGGGGGCCCGGAACATCAGGCCGCGGTTTGCGTCGTCGTTGATGCTCCGCAAGGCGGCCGCATAGTCGAATGCCTCCCCCGTGTCCGCCAGCACCAGCCCGAGGAAACGGCGGTCCACCAAGTCCGACACCGCTTGCCAGAACCCTGCGAACGGCTCGGTCCGCGCCAGGATCTCACCGCTGGCGATGCGCTCGTAATTCCGCCGTATGCCGGCGGGCACCTCGTTGAGGTATTCGCCCAGCCCGAGGCGGATGAGGTCGGCCGGCACACACCACCGCGCATGGCCCTCCAGCACTTTTTGGCGGATGGCCTCGTCGTTGACCTCTGCGCTCGCGAGCTGCTCGATGCATTTCCAGATGAGGTCGCGTTCCGCCTTCGGTCGCCGCGCCACGCCCTCGGTCATGCTGTAGAAATGCTTGTGCGCCTGAAACACGGGTTTCATCCCCTCGCGCGCAGCCGGGAACGGCATGATGCCGATCACGTCGGGCGGCAGGTTGGCGTCGCGCGTGAGCAGTTCCGCGAGGTCGAGCCCCGCGAACAGCGCCACCACCTCGCCCTGCGCGAACAGTTGCGGCAAGTCTGTGGTCAGGCGCGGCAATGCCCGCGCCACACCCTTAATCACGTCCGCCGGCGCGAACGCCAGCACGCGCCCGTCCGTAAGCGTTACGCGCCCGGCTGCGATGTCCGCCGCCGACACATCCACCGGCTTGCGCGTCATGGGGTCGCGTACCCACGGCGACCAGACCATGCGGTGCAGGAATGCCGCGGCCTCGATGGCCTCGGGCGAATCGAAGTTCGCCTGCCAGACACCCTCCACGCCCGAGAGCGCCTCGCCCGTGTCGGGCGCGACGAAATCCGTCTCCTCCATCGCGAAGCGATAGGCCTTGCCCGTGGCCGGCGAGACGCGTACGTTGACGATGGGCGAACCCCCGGCGGCCTGCATCCACGGCAGCCAGCCCCACGGCCTGTTCTCCGCGCCGAACGCGCGTTGGCCGCGCTGGACGCGCGCCCCGGCCACCTGCTTGCCCGGGAACGTCAGCCGTTGGCACCACTTGAAGAAATCATCCCACGTCTCGGGCATCGCCTCGGGGTCAAGCCCGGCCTGCTGCACTAAATCCTTGCGATAGACGATGCCGTAATACTGCGTCCCGGCCATTGGCACGCCATAGACCTTGCCGTCCTGCGTGGCGACCTGCCGCCAGAGCGGCGGCACATCTTTCCAGCCCGGCCACAGGGGGGTATTGTCGGGGTCATCGCCCAGCCACTCGTTGAGCGGATAGGTGAACCCCTGCCCGATGTCGTGGCGCATGATGTGGAACCAGCACAGGTAGATGTCCGGCGCGGTCCTGCCCGCGAGCGAGAGCATGAACGGTGCGCGGCCGCCTGCGCCCGGGAGCGTCAGGCCGCCCCATTTCTGCGGATTGAGCTGCGGCTCCTGCCGCGCCAGTTTCAGGATCTGCCGCGTAACGGCCCCCTCCGGGGTGTCGGGGTCATACCCTTGCAGGAAGGTTACCGTTACAGGCTCTTGCGCGAGCGTAAGCCTGCCCGCCAGCACAATCCCGGCTATCCATGAAGACCGTTGCATTGCGGATCGTGATGAGTGGGTCGTGATGAGGGGGTCGTTTTTTTTTCCGCCGTCATGCTCTGAGGGCCGTCTCCGCGGGCGGGTGGTTAGTCGAAGAGGAGGGCGGAGAGGATGGCTTTGACGCGGAGCTTGGAGGCGGGGGTGGGGCCGGACTCGATGCGGATGTTGCGGAAGACGAAGACTTGGTTTTCCTCGAACACGGATTGGAAGAAGGAGTAGAGGTGGGTGAAGTCAACGTCGCACTCGATGCGGACGGGGTATTCCGTGAACGTCGGCTTTTTGTTGTTGTCAACGTGCTGGATTGGGGAGAGGGGGTAGATTTCGACCAGTTGCTGGATCTGCCTGTCGAGCGCGAGGTCGGCGAGGAGTTCGACGGCTTTGAGCTGGAGCATCCGCATGCGGATGTCTTCGTCGCTGGACAGCACGGCGTTAATGCCGAAGTCGGAGAGGTCGAACTGGATTTTCAGTTGCTCGCATTTCTTCTGGAGGCGCTGGCCGATTTCGTAGTGCTCGACTTTGTATTCGATGCTGGAGAGTTTCTCGATGCGCAGCGATGCCAGGCGTTCGGAAATCTGTAGCCATTCGTTGGAGAGCGATTGCAGGTTGGTCAGCCCCAGGTCAACGCCCTTCTGCTTGTCGGCCAGCGACTGGTTGGCGAAGCTTTGCGCGAGGCTCTCGCTGGTGTTTTTGATTTCCCTCCCGCTGTCAATCTGCTCGAGCACGATATAGACCGTGAGGATGGTGCTGGCGATGATGAGCACCAGGGTGAAGATGACTTGCGTCCGTTCGGTTTTGATGAAATCAACAAATGTCTGGAGATGCGGGTTCATGGGCGGTTCACCTCGATTTTAATCACGAAGCGGCGGTAGTTGGTGAGGAGTTTCTGCGTTTCGGGGTCGGTGAGGCCGGTGGGGTTTAAGACCCGCTCGTCGCCGAGCAGGTCTACGCGCTTGATGTCCGGGGATGTTTGGAGGCGCTCGATGAGTTCGCGCACGGTTTTGAGGCTGGGGTTTGAGGTGTAGCCCTCGACGATGAAGGCTGAGGAGAGCTGGTCAATCTCGTTTTTGGCGAGGGCCTTGGGGTCGGTGCCCGGCTTGGGCAGGGCCGTTGCCCCGGGCCTGGGCGCCGCCGCGGTCGGGTTGCGGAGGTTCGTGAGGGGGGTCCGGGTGGGGGAGGTGGCGGCCGGGGCGGTTGGCGCGTTGACTTTCGGCGTGTTGACGTTCTGCTCGTTCTTGTTGTAGATGCTCTCGTCGCAGAAGAGGGTGATCCAGTCGCCGACGTTCGTCCCGTCGCCGGGGGAGATGGATGAGGCGACGAGCGTGAGGACTTCGCGGGCGACCGGCCCGTTCATCAGGAGTTCGGAGAGGGGGACGGAGTTGGTGAGCATCTGCTCGCCTTCGGTCTTGAGGCCTTGGATGCGCTGGTCAACCTTCTTGCCTTGGGTCAGCCGGTTGTTTTCCCCCTCGAGGTGCGTCTTTTCGCGGTTGAGGGTGTAGATGCCCATTGCCGAGAGGACGCCCATGCCGGCCATCAGGAGGATGGCGGTGGCGATCCACCACGGTTTTTTCTCTTTGAAGATGACCTCGTCCTTGAGGTCGTCGGGGAGCAGCGAGAGGTAGGTAACACAGGCGCGCAGGGCGGTGATGGCCAGCCCGTAGCCCATGTCGTAGGTGCCGACGTAGGGGCGGAAGTCGTCCGGCAGGTTCGGGAGCTCGGCGGAGGTGATGACGGGCAGGTTCAGTTTCTGGGAGAGGTATTCTTTCAGGCCTTTGAGCTGGGCGCCGCCGCCGGAGAGGACGATTTTGGTGATGAAGAAGCGGCGGTCCTGGAACTGGCTGCGATAGACGCCCATGCAGGCGTTGAACTGGGAGACCCAGCGGTCGGCGGCGGCGCGGAGCTGCTCGGCGCCGGTGTTGCCGTCGTTCAGGCCGCATTCGGCGTGCTTGCGGACTTCGGCTTGCACGGGCGACAGGCCGAGCGCCTGGGCGACGGCGTCGGTGAACATCTTGCCGCCGACGGCGATGGAGCGGGCGAAGGTGAGGCCTTTCTCCAGCCCGATGGCGACCTCGGTGTGGAGGTGGCCGATGGAGACGTAGCACCAGGGCTCCTCGTGGCCGCCTGAGAAGGGTTCGAGCGCGTTGTAGAGCGCGACGGGCGCGGCGATGAGGTCGGCCGGGCGGAAGTGGTTGGCGGAGGCCTCGCGGATGGCATCCTCGATCACGGCGGGGCGGGCCATGGCCATGGTGTAGCGGCGGATGCCCTGCTCGTGGTCGGGCTCGTAGGAGAAGACGTCGTGGGCCATTGCGTCGCCGGCCATCTCGCTGAACTGCGTGATGTCCATGGCGGCGACCTGCTCGGGTGTGCGCGGGTCGTTGGGGAGGATGCGGCCGCTCTGGAACACGGCCTGCGCCCCGGGGAGCGCGGTTACGCAGAAGTGCTTGGCCAGCCCGACGCTTGCGAGCCAGGTGGCGATGAGCTGGTGGGGGTCTTCCTCGCCGTGCGGCAGGGCGAAGGACTCGGTGCGTGTGATGACGGGCTGGCTCCCGCGCAACTGTACCCAGACGGCACGGACGGAGCGGCTTCCGACGTCCAGTGCGACCATTTGTTTTGTTCGAGCCATTTTGTAGTGATTAGTGGTTAGTGGGTAGTGGTTAGAGTGGGCAATGGTTACTGGATGAGGGGGACGGCTGGGGCGGGGGCGGCGAGGTCGCCGAGCAGGCCGGCGTCAGGCGCGGCGTCAGGCGCAGGGGCTGGTGCGGCGTCAGGCTGTGCGTCGCCTTCTTCGCCTTCGCCTTCGCCCTCTCCTTCGCTGTTCTCGGTTTCTTCCTCAGGCTCGGGCGGGGGGTTCAGGATGACGTTGGGCACCTTGGCCTCTTCGGGGACTTCGAGGCCGTAGCGCTCGAATTCTTGCAGGGGGATGAGTTCCTCGCCGATGTCGCTGAGCACGGTGGCGGTTACGAAGATGAGGGTGTTCCTGTATTCCTCGGTCTTTTTCTCGGTCTTGAAGAGGTAGCCGAAGAAGGGGATGCGGGAGAGCCACGGCAGGCCTTTGGCGTCGTCCTGCTTGATGGTGTCCACGAGGCCGCCGAGGACGATGGTCTCGCCGCTGCGGATGACGGCCTCGGTCTCGATGTACTGGCGCGAGATGGTGGGGATTTTGATGGTGGGCTGGCGCGTGGTGCCGTCTTGCTCGGTGTAGGTGGTGGTGGAGATGGTGTATTCGGTCCATTCCTTGATGGTGCTGATTTCGGGGCGGAGGACGAGGTTGATGGTGGCGAGGTCCGAGCCGACGCTGGGGGTAACGACGAGGGAGTAGCCGGTCTCGACGGTGGAGGGGCGGTTGTAGTTGAAGGTGGAGTCGCGGGAGTTGTTGTTGCCGTAGCCGGTGGTGCTGGAGATCTGCGTGGTTACGTCGTCGAAGTAGGTGGTGTCTTCGCCGACGCGGAAGTTGGCCTCGCGGTTGTTCATGGTGGTTACGCGCGGGACGACGATGGTCTTGGTGCGGCCGGTCTCTTCCAGTGCGTGGAGGGTGGCTTGCAAGGCGGTGTTGCCGAGGACGAACTGGTAGGCGAGCGCGCCGCCGAGCGGGGTGGAGGATGCGGTGAGTGCGCGGCGCACGAACTGCAGGTCGTTGGGGAGCGCGTTGGGGCCGCTGGCCTCGGCGGGGCTGGCGAGTCGCCCGTGGTAGGGGTAGGCCGCGTACCTGCGGTTGTCGAGCAGCCATTCGATGCCGAGGTCGCGCATATCGGAGACGGAGGTCCTGATGAAGCGGGCTTCGATGAGGACTTGCAGGGGGCGCACGTCGAGGGCCTCGATGAGGTTTTCGGTCAGGGCGAGGTTCTCGCGGGAGTTCTTGACGATGAGGACGTGGGCCTTGTCGTTGAAGAGGAAGTCCGCCCCTTCGGGCTGCGGGACGAACCGCTCGATGGATTCGAGCAGGCCGATGGACCCTTCCTCTTGCTGGGGCTGCTGCTGGGGCTGTTGCTGCTGGCGGCCGCCGCCGGAGTTGCTCTGGGCGCCCTGGAAGGGGGTGATGCCTTGCACGGATTTGCCGAGTTCCGAGCCGACCATGCCTTTGCGGAGGCGGTACACGCGGGTCTCGAGGGGCGGGCCGGCGGGTTCGGGGGGCAGCGGGGTCTTGGGGGCGCCGGGCGTGACCCAGATGAGGTTGTTGCCCACGGAGAAGTCCACGGCGAGGTTGCGGCCGAGGTATTCGAGGATTTCGATGAGGGGCACGTCCGCGGCGTAGATGGAGACCTCCAGTGGCATTCCGTCGGGGTCGAGGCCGGCTGTTGCGTCGGCGATCATGTTGATGCCTTGTGTCTCGCCGATTTGTGCGATGATGAGGGCGAGGTCTGCGTTGGAGAGGTTGATGCTCACGGGGTTGAGCAGCATCTCCTGCATGGCGGTGGGCGTGGTGCGGAGGGGGTCGGTCTCGCCGATGACGTGTTTCTTGGTGCGGTACATGTCGGGGATGGTGCCGAATTTCTTTGCGTCGGCGGTGCTGGAGGTCATGGTGGGCTTGTTGCGCAGGTTGGCCTCGGCCATGCGCTCTTCGGCGAGGCGGTTGGCGATGCGGTACTGGAGGTCAATGAGGCCGGGGGCCTCGGGGTTCTTGCGCGCGATGTCCACGGCGGCGATGGTGGCGTCTTGGAGGCGGCCGGCGGTGAGGAGGCGCTCGGCGAGGACGACCTCGGGCGCGGGCGGCTTGGGCGTCGGCGCGACGGGTTCGGGCTTCTTCGGGTCGAGGCATCCCGTGATGGCGGCGAGGCTGGCCGCGAGCAGGGTCATGCGCGTGGCGTTCGAGACAGGGGTTGGTTTTTTCGTTTGCATAGGTGCGTGTTGGCTTTCAGTTAAGGACTAACGGCCTGTTGTTCCTCTGGGCGGACAGTACCTTCCCACCAGGGAGGGCTGACAAAGATGTTTCCTGCGTAGGCGACGTTGAGCGCGATGGGCAGTTTCGTGATGGGGTCGGATATGCGCTGGAAGCGCCCCGGCACGCGCTGGTCGTTCCAGTGGTGGAAACAGCGGACGATGGGGATGCGGGATGCGCCGTAGGGGAGGTAGATGCCGGAGGTCTTGTCCCGGTTGTTTTCGTCGCCGTAGTGCATCTGGTCCATCTTGTAGGCGCCCATCGTGTAGGGGTTGGCGGGGTTCAGGACTCCGCCGCGCGCGTCGTTGGGGACGCGCCACGAGGTGGTCGCCCCTGAGAACTCGTAAAGGTAGGAACAGTTCTTCACGGCGAGGTTGCGGCCGATGTCCCTGTTCTGGTCGTTGTCCCAGAACCGGACGGTGTCAACGTCGTTCCTGCACCTGAATCTGGGATGGTCAATGAGCTCGAGCGGGCGCGGGTAGCTCGAGCCTTTTTTCCGGTCCGCCAGGCAGACGTACTGGCTCTGGTCGTCCACGTACTCGGGGAAGAGGTTGGATATCCAGTCCGGCACGCGGTTGTCGTGCTCGCCGCGGTAGATGGTGATGGCGATGCCGATCTGGCGGAGCTTGGATTTGCAGTCCGCCTGGCGGGCCCGCTTGAAGCCGGCCTGCACGTTCACGACCAGCGCGGATGCGAGGATGCCGATGATGGTGATGACGACCAGGAGCTCGATCAGCGTAAAACCCTTGCGCACCCCCCGCTGTTTTTGGCATGATGTTTGCAACTGGGATTGCCGTGCTTCCGGTGAAGCACGGTGCGTGCGATGTTCGCTTCTCTGGTTGAAAAACAGTTGCATTGCCATTTGGAATGCACAAAGTATGCCATAACGCGGACACGGGCGCAAGGGGAATTGTGAGAAAATTAGAAGTTCGGTGTTTGGGGTTGTGAGGGAAGAATGGAGAGCGGCATGAGGCAGAGGCGTCGGGTGTGGCGTGAGGTGTGTTGTTTAATTCCTCGGCTTCTCGCTTCCTGACCGCTAACAAGCGCATACGCGAGTATGCGCCCGAGAGAGGATTTTTTGATGAGACGTTTTTTATTGCTGCTGTTGGTTGCGCTGCTGTGTGGGATGTCGGCTCCGGCGCAGGAGGTGCGGGTGCGGTCGCCGTGGAATATCGAGGGGGCGGCGTGCCGTGTGATGGTGGCGAAGGGGGGCGAGACGTTCGTGCTGGCGCGGGTCCCGGCCTCTGTCAACGACAAGCCCGTGGCCGCGGTGCGCGTGTTCTATGATATGGACGAGCTTCCGGCGTCGGTCGTCTGGGCGGATGAGGAGGGGGTTACCGTGCTGGCGGATGCGAGGTCCGTGCCGGCCGGGGGCCGGGCGGGCGTGAAGTTCTACCCGATCCCCGGCGACGCGCTGGCCGCGCCGGTCCCGGCTGCCGCGCGGGTGAAGGACCCCACGCCGCTGTGGGGCGTGGCGCGGCGCACGGCGGGGATGGATTTCCCGCGCTCGCTGGGCGACCTGAAGATGCTGGAGACGCGCTTTGACAGGCAGCCGAAGTATTTCGCGGCGGCGGATTTCGCGGGCCTGCCCGCAACCTCGGTCGCGGCTCCGGAGGGCTGGTTCATGGGCGACTGGACGCGCATGAGCCACCTCGTTGATTTGCAGACGTGGCTGCTCGTGCCGGCGGATGCGTCGTTCATGTTCGGGCTGTCTGGCGTCTCGCCCGCGTGGCTGCTGGTGGACGGCGAGCCTGTGCTGGAGCATCCGCCGTACCGCCCGGCTGACACCTGGACCACCAGCAAGGCCGTCAAGCTGAAGGCGGGCCTGCGGCGGGTGCAGGTTCGGACGGTCTGCCGCGCGCGGCTTGACACGGTCTTGGCGTGGAAGCGCACGGGGGAGGAGGGCGCGGCCGCGGACGTGGTGATGGTTACGGGCAGTTCCCTGCTGAAGGGGCGCCTCGAGTGGCGCGACGACCGCATACACCCGTATGCAGTGGTCGCGGCCGGGCAGGCCTACCGTTTCTCGGGGCTCGAGGGTGCGTTCGTGCCGTTCACCTGCTCGAACGAGACGCGCTGCGCGACCGCCACCGAGGCCTCCTCGGCGTGGCAGGTGAACGGCGTGCCCACGGGCGAGGGGCGGACGAACACCGTTACCCTCCGCACCACGGACCTCCCGGCTGACCTGAAGCTGACTGTGCGGTGGGGCGAAAACGGCGAGTCGAACGCGGAGCATACGTGCGAGATGACCTTCGACGGGCCGGTCTGGGCGGAGTATGACGTAACCTCGCGCATGGCGGGCGTCCCGGCGGTCTGCTACCCCGGCGATGTGGTGAAGCCCATCATCCGTATCCGCACGACCGCGCCGGACGGGATGGCGTTCACGCTGGACAGCACGGTTCAGTGGCGCGGCGGCGGGAAGACGAACATCAGCGCGACCGTGGCGACGGCCAACGGGTGGGCGCAGGTCTATCTGTGCCCGTTCGAGGTTGCGGCGGCGGAGTCGCTGGCGTGGACGCTGAGCCACGCGGGGGCCGTGGTGAGCGAGGGCTCGGCGGTGTTTGTGCGCGAGCCGTTCGGCGTGCTGCCGGATTCGGTGTCGGGCGACTGCCTGAAGTCCGGGGATGTGTTCGTGGTGCTGATCGCGGCCCATGCGTCGCGCGGCGAGCCGGTGGCGGCGCCGGGCCGCGGGCGGGGGAAGGTCGCGCTGCTGGACGGTTTCCTGACGGCGGAGGCTGGGTTGGATGAGTCGAACCTCATGGCGCAGTGGCACCGCGTGGATTTGCGCGCGCTGGAGCGGCGCGAGGATGCGCCCGGGATGACGTGGCTGCTGCCGTTCGCGGAGGTGAAGAGCGTGTTGCCGGCCGCGACCGTCATTTTTGCGCCGTCGCTGACGGAGGCGAGTTTGCAGGGCGGCGTGGCGGCGTTTGAGCGGCGGGTGGCGGCCATGGCGGGCCTGCTGTCGGGCCCGGCGTGCGGGTCGCCGCGCGTGATCCTGGTCGTGCCGCCGGAGTTCGACGTGCTGCCGGGGTGCGGGTGCGTGCCGGAGGCGAAGCCCTGCGAGCACGCGAAGGCCGCAAGCGTGTATGCCGAGGCGATTATCCGCGTGGCGGATGTCTATGCGCTTGAGACGGTGAACCTGTTCAATGCGTTCAAGACCATGCAGGCCTCCGTGCCGCTCGTGCGCGACGGCGGCCTCACCCCTGAGGGCGCCGCCTTGGCCTCGGGCCTGCTCATCAAGAAGATCGGGCACTGAGCGGCCGGGCCGCCCGCCCTTCGTATTTTTTGAAAGGAGACAAAAAACCATGAGTCAAACACCGGATAGAACCATCACCCGCAGAGGGGCGTTCCGCCTGGCCGGCGCGGCGGCCGCGGCTGCCGCGTTGCTGCCCACGGGCGCGGCCGCGCAGGACGAGCCGCCCAAACTCAAAGGCCGCATACGGCAGTCCACCACGCGCTGGCCGTTCGGCAACATGCCGATTGACGAAATCTGCCGCACGCTCCAAGCGCTGGGGCTGCATGGCCTCGACCTCGTCGGTAACCGCGACGAGTGGCAGGTGCTGAAAGACCACGGGCTGGCCGCCACCATGGTCTCCGGCGCGGGCAGTATCAAGGACGGCCTGAACAACGTCGCTAAGCGCGATGACTGGCTCCGGCAGTTCCGCGACAACATCCCGGCCGCCGCCGCGTTCGGGTGGAAGCGCGTCATCGCCATGGCCGGCGACCGCCAGGGCATCAGCGATGCGGACGGCATGGCCGCGTGCGTGCCGGTCCTCAAAGAGGCTGTGAAAATCGCAGAGGACCATGACGTAACCATCTGCATGGAGCTGCTCAACAGCAAGGTGGACCATCCCGGCTATATGTGCGACCACACCGCATGGGGCGTGGAGTTGTGCAAGCGTGTCGAGTCGCCGCGCATGAAGCTGCTCTACGACATCTACCATATGCAGATTATGGAGGGCGACATCATCCGCACCATCCGCGACAACATCGCTTACATCGGGCACTTCCACACGGCGGGGGTTCCCGGCCGCAGGGACCTTGACGAAGACCAGGAGCTGTTCTACCCGCCCATCATGCGCGCCATTGCGCAGCTGACGGATGAGGGCAAGTTCAACGGTTACGTCGCGCACGAGTTCGGCCCCAAGCATGGGCTCGACTCCCTCCGCCGCGCCATCCAGTTGTGCGATGTGTGAGCGTGTTTCTCGCCGGGCTTCTAATCCCTCGTCAACAAACGCCCTCGGCGTTTGCCCGTGAATTGCCCTTGCGTGTAGGCGAGGGCGCCGTTGACGATGACGTGGCGAATGCCCTCCGCAAAGTAATGGGGCTTGGCGTAGGTGGCGGTGTCGCGGAATGCGGCGGGGTCGAACAGGGCGATGTCCGCATACGCGCCTGGGCGCAAGACCCCGCGGCCGGCGATCCCGAAGGTTTCGGCCGGGAGCGCGGTCATGCGGCGGATGGCGGTTTCAAGGGTGCACAGGCGGGCGGTCATCAGGCGCAGGAAACGCGGCATCGTGCCGTAGGCGCGGGGGTGCGGGTGGTCGTCGCCCAGCACGCCCCACGGTGCGCGGAGTGAGGCGTCGCTGCCGGGCATGACCCACGGCTCGGCGTAAATCCTCAGGAGGTTCTCCTCGCTCATGCCGAAGAAGAAGGCGCCGGTGCGTGTGTCGTCGAGGTCAATGAGGCGGCAGGCCGTTTGCCCCGGGGTGAGGCCCAGCGCCTGTGCGGCCTCTGTTACGGTGCGGCCGCTGTGGGCGCGTGCCTCCTCGGACCACCCGCCGCCGATCATCACGGCCGACCAGTCAGCGGCACGCTCGTCCAGCTCGCGCTCGATGCGCAGACGCCGGGATGGGTCGCGCAGGTTCGCGAGGATGGCCTCGCGCCCGCCGGCCGAAGCCCAGTCCGGCAGGATGACGTCCAAATCCGTTCCGCTCGCGAGGTACGGGTAGCGGTCGGCCTGCACGTTCAGCCCCTCGGCCCGCGCGGCGTTGAGGGTGTCCAGCAGGGCGGTGATCTTGTGCCAGTTGTGCGGCGAGGCGGTTTTCAGGTGTGAGACCTGCACCTGGACCCCTGTGGCCCGCGCGAGGCGCAGGACCTCATCAATGGACTCCAGCAGGGTGTCGCCCTCATTACGGATATGCGAGGCATAGATCCCGCCCTTGCGAGCGACCACCCGCGCGAGGGTCTCGACCTCCGCCTCGGCGGCATACTTGCCGGGCTGGTACAGCAGCCCGGTGGAAAGGCCCCAGCCGCCCTCATCCAGCGCCTGTTCCAGGCGGCGGCCCATCTCGGCGGTTTCCGCCGCTGTCGCCTCGCGCGGCTCGTATCCCATCACCCCGGCGCGGAGCGTGTTGTGGCCGACGAACGGGATGGCGTTGATGGCGGGCGCGGCCTGGGCGAACAACGCGCGGTACTCGGCCAGGGTGCACGAGGTGCTGGCGCCGAGCCGTGAGGCCCAGTCGGAGGGCAGGCGGGCCTGACCGAGGCGCGGGGCCGCGGAGCCGCCGCACTGGCCGTTGATTTCGGTGGTGATGCCTTGGGTCAGCTTGCTGGGGGCGTCTGGCTCGATGAGCAGGTAGGCGTCCGAATGCGAATGCGCATCAATGAACCCCGGCGCGACAACGAGCCCCTGCGCGTCGAGGGTGCTCTTGGCCTCGGCCTTGGACAAGTCATCGAGCGCGGCGATGCGGTCGCCCGTGATGCCGACGTCCATGCGGCGGGCGGGGCCCCCTGTGCCGTCTATCACGCACCCGTTCTGTATGAGGAGGTCAAACATGGCGCGCCCGTGCCTCACAGCAGCATCCTGACGCCGGGGATGCTCCGGATGGCCGCGTCAAAGGCCTCCATCTGCTCGCGGCTCTGCATCAGGACGGAGATGGCGTAGGCCATGTAATGCCCGCCGGCCGAGGCCCGCGAGGGCGTGAGCGGCGACGTAACCTCGTAGGCCCGGGCCGCTGCTGCCAGTGCCGCCTCCATGCCCTCTGCCGCATCCGTGATGACGCGGAAATGGAACTGCGCGGGATACGCCAGCTCCTGCGGGACCGCGTCCTGCTGCGGAATCCTTTTCTGTTGAATCATGATGCGGACATCATAGCACGCGGCGCCCGGGCTGTCGAGCGGTTAGTGGCGGGTGATTGCAGGGGCGCGCGGCCCATTAATTTCTTTACGTTGGTGCTTGCATTGCCCGGCCCGGATTTGATAATGTGTGTCCCACTTTGCGCCCATCGTCTATCGGTTAGGACACCAGGTTTTCATCCTAGTAAGCGGAGTTCGACTCTCCGTGGGCGCGCCATCCGAATGCTCAACTCAATGAAGAAGCTGCTGATTGTATCCGACGGGAAAGCCGGGCATGAGAACCAGTCCAAGGCGTTTTGCCAAGCGCTGGGCTATGCCTATGACCTCGTGCAGGCCCGCTACCCGCTGCGCACGTACAAGGGGCTGTCGTACCTCGCGGACCGCCTCAACGTCTTCACGGCGCGCCTGTTCCGGCTGGGCGCGTTCACGGGCGACGCGTTCTATGCGGCGGTTGTCTGCACCGGCTCGACGGCGTTCTACCCGGGGAAGGTCATGGCCCGCCGTCTCGGCGCGCCCGTGGCGGCCATCCTCACCCCCAGCGGCTACCGCCTCTCGACGTTCGACTGCATCCTGGCCCCGGCCTTCGACCAGCCGCCCGCCGCCCCGAACATCATCCGCGTCCCGCTCAACCTCGCGGTCGTGGACAAGGCCTTCTACGCCCGCGCGGCGGAGGATTTCACGCAACGCCACACGCAGGGGGCCCCGGCCGTCGGCATCGTCATCGGCGGCCCCACGAAGCCTTGCCCCCTGGCCGCCGACACCCTCCGCCAGCATCTCGACGCGCTCTTCGCGCTGACCGAGGGCCGCGAGCGGTGGGTTACGACCTCGCGCCGCACGCCGCCCGAGGTGGACGCGCTGCTCGACCGCTACCCGTTCGACTACAAGCTCATCCACAGCCGCGATGCCGCCTTTAACCCGGTGCCGGCGTTCGTCGCGCGCTGCGAGCGCCTGTTCGTAACCGCTGACTCCTCGGCCATGCTCAGCGAGGCCGTTACCTGCGGCGAGGCGCGGGTCGAGGTGCTGGGCGCACCCTCGGGCAAGGACAGCAAGTTCGCCCGCTTCCTCCGCAACCTCGCGGCGGAGGGTGCGGTGCATCTCTTCGACGGCACGCTCGGCGACGCGCACGCGAAGATAGACCTCTCGCCCGCGTTCGAGCAGGCCCGCCGCCTCTTGCGGCTCTGACATGAACGGGCAACCCGACTATCAGATTCCCGTTTCGGAGTATACGCCGTGGCGCGCGGCCGCGTTCTATTTCCCGCTGATGGTCCAGTCGTTCTCGCAAAGCCTCACCTACCCGCTGGTCGCGTCCATCGTGTCGCACGGCCCAAACGGCGTCAAGGACCTCGCGGCGTTCGCGCAGGGGTTGTCTATGATGTTCGTGATCGGCGCCATCGGCGGCGGCCTGCTGACAACGGGCATGGTGTTCGGGCGCGACGCGGAGGGCTTCCGCCTGTTCAAGCGGCTGAACATCCTGATGGCCGTCGTGCTGCTCGCCGTTCAGGCGGGGGTCTGCCTGCCGGGCGTCGAGCGCGTCGTCTTCACCAGCATCCTCGGGCTGCAGGCGCCGATGAACCAGGTCGCGCGGCAGGTGCTGCTCCACAGCATCCCGCTGCAGCTCCTCTTCTTCCTCCGCAACCCCGCGCTGGTCGCGCTCTACAACGCGCGGGCCAGCAAGGCCGCCAACTGGGCCACGCTCTGCCGCATCGCGCTGACGGGGCTGCTCGCGCCGCTCTTCGTCCGCCTCGGGTGGGTCGGGCACAACATGGGGCTGCTCGCCATGACCATCCCCGTTTCGCTGGAGATGGCGCTGGCCTCGTTGCTCGCGCGGCCGTATGTGCGCGGCCTCGGGCCGGCGCAAGGCGCGGTTGCGACGCTCCGCACCCAACTCGTCTTCACCATCCCGATCTCGTTCGGCGGGGTCCTGCTCTCGCTCTCGGGGTTCATGGTCGGCGCGTTCATCGCGCGCGCCGCGGACGCCGCGCGGATGCTGTCCATCCACTACGTTACGATGGGCATCATCAACCCCGTGGGCTATGCCGCGCTCCGTATGCAGGCGGTCGTGCTGGCCTTCTCGCCGCGCGACCGCCGCGCCACCGACATCCTCCGCTTTGCGGTCGTGAGCGGGTGCGTGCTGGCGCTGCTCCCCTTGGCCGGGCAGATCCCCGCGGTCGCGGGATGGTACTTCGGCACGGTGCAGCAGTTGCCGGAGGCGGACATTCCCTTCGCCATGCGCGCCATGCTGAGCATCACGGTGCTGCCGGCGCTCCAAGCCCTCCGCGGACACGCCGAGGGTCTCGCCGCCTGGCTCAAACGCCCCAACGCGATTCTCGCTGGCCAAGCGGTGTACCTGGCCTCGATGGTCTGCACGCTCTTCATCTGCCTCAACACGGGTGTGCCGGGTTACCTCATGGGCATCACCGCCATCCTCACGTCCGTCCTGCTGACCCTCTTCACCGTGCGCATCGGCCTGCTCTGGGCAGAGATGGAAGAGAACTTCGGCCGCACCCCTCGCGGCCAGCGCCCGGCGGATGAGTAGGGGAGCGGGGATACGCACGGGCCGTTCTAATCGCTCGTCAGCCAGCGGTTGATGGCGGCGGCGGCGCGGCGGCCTTCGCCCATGGCGAGGATGACCGTTGCGGCGCCGAGCACGATGTCGCCGCCGGCGTAGATGCCGTCAATGGAGGTCTTGCCGTTTTCGTCAACAAT